>Ga0335082_10004384_pt1 | contig 15373 bp, 13 predicted proteins | sample Lox_Sample_41_FD_206718 | JGI IMG/M metagenome (GOLD analysis project Ga0335082, IMG submission 206718) | Soil microbial communities from Loxahatchee National Wildlife Refuge, Florida, United States - Lox_Sample_4.1 | ecosystem: Environmental > Terrestrial > Soil > Wetlands | place: USA...
AGGCACAGAATGAGGATGAGGTTCGTGCTTCGATGAAGGAAGCGGACGGGCTCGGCGTCAACGCTACCCCGACGCTGTTTATCAACGGCCAGAAGATTGATGGCGCGGTCCCGATCAACGAGCTTCGCGCCGCATTGGATTCCGCACTGCGCGACGCGGGCCAGCCTGTACCGGAGCACATCCCGTCGGCCCCGGCGCCAGCATCCAAGTAAAATAGCCGGTCGAGGAGTGCGGTTAGCTCCTCGGTCAGGATTTCGTTTGTTCGCGGTCAGGAACGGAGAACGCTCTTGAAGAAGAACACATGGTTTGCCCGGATCGCCGGCGGTGTAGCGGCGATGTTCGCTCTCGGCGCCCTGTCGGCTTGTAGTTCGCAACCCAGTGGCGACGTAATGGCCACGGTGGATGGCCGAAAGATTTTCCGATCTGATGTGGACAAGGTATACGACAACAACGTGGCCGCCGCGCAGCAGGCTCCCACGGGCGAGCAGGCGACGGCTTTCCGGCTGAACATTTTGCACCAGATGATTGACGACGAGATCCTGATGCGGCGCGCCGAGAAGCTTGGACTCCTGGCTACCGATGACGAAGTCGACAAGCGATTTAACGATATAAAGGCGCCTTTCACGCAGGAAGAGTTCGACAAGCGGATGCAGGAAAAGAAGATTACGGTAGCGGATTTCAAGCGTGATATCCGGCGCTCGATCACGGTCGACAAAGTGATCAACAAGGAAGTTTCGTCGAAGATCAACATCACGGATCAGGACATCAGCGACTACTACAAGGCACACAAAGGCGAGTTCAACCTGATCGAGACGCAGTATCACTTGGCGCAGATCATGGTGACCCCCGTGCCCGACCCGCAGGCACATAATCAGAATGACAAGGCGCAGAATGACGCGGATGCGCGCAAGAAGATCCAGATGGTCTCCAACCGTCTGGACAGTGGCGACGACTTCGCCACTCTGGCGATGAAGTATTCCGAAGATCCGGAGACAACGGGCAACGGTGGCGATCTTGGAACGGTCCCTGAGTCGAGTTTGAAGAGAACCGACGCTTCCACGCGCGACGCCGTGATGAAGCTCAAGCCGGGCCAATACAGCCCTATCATCCCGGTCGTCAATCCGCAGACGAACAAGGCCGTGGGATACCGCATTGTGAAGCTGGTCGCGAAAGAGCCTGCCGGACAGCGCGAGCTATCCGACCCGCGGGTGCAACAGGCAATCCGAACCCAGCTTCATGACCGCCGCGACCAGTTGCTGAAGTCGGCCTACTACGAGGTTTTGCGGGACAGCGCGAAGGTCGAGAACTACTACGCGAAGCAGGTGCTGGATCGCAACGGGATGGAGAAGTAGAGGCGGGCGTCAGGCTTCAGGCTTTGGACTTCCGCTCACGTTTCAAGCATTCTGGCTTCTGCTATTCGACAATCGCCAGAACATCGCCTGCATTCACTGCCGCTCCTTCGCTGACGAGAATCTTCTGGATCGTTCCCTTCTTCGGCGACTTGACTTCGTTCTGCATCTTCATGGCCTCGACCACGAGGACGCCTCCGCCCGCCTCGACTTCTGAACCTTGAGCGAGCATCACGCGTACGACTTTGCCCGGCATGGGAGCGGTTAGTTTCCTGGGGCCATGATCGTCGGCCGCGCGAGCACGGCTGCGCAATGATCGTGGATCGCGTACCTCTGTGGAGAATCGGCGGCTTCCCACCCATATGTGTACGTCGCCGCCGACCCGCTCGCACTTTACTTCGTAGGCTTTGTTGCCGAGACGGAGGGACAGAACATTCGGCCGTGCCAACACAGCATCGACCTCGATCTCGCGACCGTCGAGCCGGCACGTCCAGCGTCCGTCAGCCTGATCAAGATCGAGCCGGTGATTCTTCCCGTCGATGGCGATTTCATACGTCATCAGAATCAGTGGTTAGTGACCAGTTGCCAGTGGCCGGTCTTCAACGCAAGGACTCTCTCTGTGCTGCGTCTTTCCATTTGGACGCGCTGGCCGGCTTGTTTGTGGAAGCGTTCGTCACTCTCTCTCCGGCGGTTGCGGCGGCCGAGCCCAGGGCCGCGAACATGCCAGCAGCGATTACCGCAACCTCCTCTGCTTGCGAGTCTGCCGTCGCCGTCAGCTCTTCCTTCTGTTTCAGGAGTCGGTCGAGAAACCCAGTGTCCATCCTCGCGGCACGAAAATCCGGGTTGTTAAGGATGCGTCGGAAGAGCGAGATATTCGTCTTGATGCCGCCTACGAAGTATTCATTGAGAGCACGCGTGAGGCGACCGATCGCCTGATCCCGGTCTGTGCCGTAGCCGATCAGTTTGGCGAGCAGCGGGTCGTAGTCCATCGGAACGGTCCAGCCTTCGTACATGCCGCTGTCGCGCCGAATGCCAGGGCCGGAGGGCAACAGCAGCAATGTGATCTTGCCGGGGCTCGGGAAATAGTTATTATCGGGGTCCTCGGCGTAGATGCGGCATTCGATGGCGTGGCCGCGGATAATTATCTCGTCCTGGGTGAACGGCAGGCGCTCACCATTAGCGATGTGAATCTGCAGGTGTACGAGGTCGAACCCCGTAACGAGTTCCGTGACGGGATGCTCCACCTGCAAGCGCGTATTCATCTCGAGGAAATAGAAATTCTTCTGCTGGTCGACAAGAAACTCGACCGTACCCGCATTGGTGTAACCGGCAGCCTGCGCGACGCGGACGGCGACTTCACCCATTCGGCGGCGCATGTCGGGATCGACCACGGGCGAGGGCGCTTCCTCCACGACCTTCTGGTGACGGCGCTGCAGTGAGCACTCGCGCTCGCCGAGATACACCGTACTGCCGTGCTCGTCGGCGAGAATCTGCATCTCGATGTGGCGCGGATTGAGGATCGCCTTCTCGATGTAGACTTCGCTGTCACCGAAGGAGCGTTCCGCCTCGCTGCAGGCGCCTTCGAGTGCCGACTTGAGCTCGGCAGGAGCGTGAACAAGGCGCATGCCCTTTCCGCCGCCTCCGGCTGCCGCTTTCAGCATCACCGGGTAGCCGATTCGTTCGGCGACCTCCTGAGCTTGTTCGAGGGACTCCAGCCCGCGCGACGTGCCGGGAACGAACGGAACTCCCGCGCGTTCCATTGCTTGGCGCGCGCGAGTCTTTGACCCCATTGCGTCCATGGCCGCGGCGGTGGGCCCGATAAACTTCACTCCGGCATCGGCGCAGGCGCGCGCGAATTTCGCGTTTTCCGAGAGAAATCCGTAGCCGGGGTGGATGGCATCAGCCCCCGAGCGTCCGACTACGTCGAGAATCTTCTGGATATTGAGATACGATTCAGTCGCGGCGGGAGGGCCGATGGGATAGGCCTCGTCAGCTTTGCGTACGTGCAGGGCCGCACGGTCTACGTCGGAGTATACGGCAACCGCCGCGATTCCCATCTCGTGGCAGGCGCGGATGACGCGGACGGCGATCTCTCCCCGATTTGCGATGAGAATCTTCTTGAACATCGAAGTCCTAAGCAGCGGGAATTCCGCGCCGTAGAATCGAACGCAATATTGTACTGGACGCGGCGAGTCGGCGGTTGGAAATGCCCGCCGAACAAAGCAATAGCCACAAGGGGCACGAAGGGCGACTTCATTGTTTCCTTCGTGGAACTTCGTGTCCTTCCTAGTATCATCGACAGCGACTCCACATGCAGCCGACCGAGGTGAAACAAAGCGCAGACGCTGCTGCCGTGCAACCCTCGGCGGGGTGGGCGCACTGGCTGACATTGCTGCTCGTCTTCGCCGGCGGCACGACGGCACGATTCTTGTACCTCTCCGGCAAGCCCTTCTGGTTCGACGAATGCTTTAGCGTCGAAGTCGCGCAGATCGACTGGCGCAACTTTCTGCATCTGCTGTGGTGGCGCGAAGCCAACATGTCGTTGTACTACGTGTTGCTGCGCTTGTGGCTGCACTTTGGCGAGAGTCCGTTCTTCATTCGTAGCTTGTCAGTGGTGATTTCTGCGGCGGGACTTCCGGCGATTTACTGGGCAGCGAAGCAACTCTACGACCGCCGCATCGCGCTCCTTGCCACAGCGCTGCTGTCTTTTAACGCGTATAGCATTCGCTATGCCCAGGAAGCCCGCAGCTATGCGCTATTTGCCCTGCTGGCGACATTGTCGTCAGGGTTTCTGGTTGCATTTCTCCAGCGGCCCACGCGCCGTAGCAGTATCGCCTACGTGCTCATCAGCACGCTCGCGGTCTACGCGCATTTCTACGCTTTGCTGCTCGTGATGGCGCACTGGTTGGCAGTGCGGTGGGGAGGAATCCCTGCAGGCAATCCGGACCGCGAAGGGACCGCGCGGCAATTGCGGCGTGCCTGGACCATGATCGCGATCGCCGTCTTACCTTTGCTCATTTTTGTGGCAAAAACGGGCGCCGGCCCGATTCGCTGGATTCACCGGCCTGGGATCGCGGACCTGTTGCACTTCAGCCTTGATCTGACGAACCGGCTCCCACTGGTTTATCTTGCAACCAGCCTGCTTGCTCTGGTTCCGATCAGGAAGACGATCCTGGCGCGTAGTGGAAGTTGGGAAACATGGCGGGTCCGTTTTCTGTGCCTATGGCTCATGTATCCGATCGTGCTCACCGTGGTGCTGTCCTTCGCGCGTCCAGTCTTTCTGGCGCGGTACATGATCTTCTGCATTCCGGCGATGCTGATTCTCGCCTCCGCGGGTCTGGCCCATATTCGTCCAGCGTGGCTGAGTGCGATATTGGCGTGCGCGGTTCTGATCTTGTCGGCGCGATTCGCTCCTTACGTCTACGGGCACGATTACGACGATGAGCGCGACTCCTCGGGCGGGGCGACGAACTTTATTCTTGATCACGCGCAACCGGGCGACGCAATTTTCTTTCACATTGCAGAAACGCGCGTTCCTTATGAATTTTCCCGCTCGCTTCGCGCCGGCCAAAATACTGCCGGCCCGAATTTCTCGGGAATACTCGGGCCTGAGATTCTCTTCCCCCACCACGGCCGCGGGCTGGACTATCGCGACTTTACCGGGAAGCCTACCGCCGACTTCGTCCGCACTGCGACAGCCAGTCACAACGGCGTTTGGGTCATGCTGATGAACAACGGTACGGCGGAGAAGCCGGATCCCACCACTGTCATGTTTGGTCAGGTCCTTCCTGAGTCTTTCTCGCGGGTGCAGCGCTGGCAGTTCGCCAGAGTGGAAGTCCGGCTTTATAGCAAGCCCCAGAGATAGCCCCGTCGCAGCCAAAACAAAAAGCCTTCCGCAAAACGCGGAAGGCTTTCACAAAAATCTGCGGCTACTACTTGGTGGGATTATCCACGGTGATGCCGCCGCCCTGGGCTGCGGCTGCTTTCGCAGCTTTGGCTTTCTTGGCGTCCATGGCCTTGTCGACCCACCCGTCGGCGGTTTTCAGATCAGCCGTTCGGGCAGCTTCATCGTCGCATTCGATGTCGGCGCGCTCGCGGTACATCAGGTTCATGTACGCCATCGCGTCGTCATAGTCGTCACGAAGCTGAACAGCCTTGGTCAGGCTGTCGATGCCTTCCTGGATCGCGGGGCCATTCTTCGTCTTCAACTCATCACAAAGTTTCTTCTGGTCTTTGTTCTTGGCGTTGAGGTGCTCATCGGGTTTCAGGCCAAGTTTGGCGCGTTCTTCCATGCGCGGCTGGTAGCAGGCGGACCAGTCGATCACGCCGACCGAGTAGTAAGGTTCCGCGTCATTGGGATCGAGCTCCGACGCCATGCGGTAGTACTTTTTCGCATCGTCCCACTTCTTCTGATTGAGGTAGAGGTACGCAATACCCTTGGCGCTGTTGACCTTCTGATCGCGCGAAGGATTCGCGTCGATCACTTTCTGATACTCATCGATCGCCTGCTGGGCCGTCTTCAGATTGTCGGGCGAATCGACGCCGGGAATGTATTGCGACACGTATGCGGTCGCCAGGTACATACGCGCGTTGATGAGGGCGGGATCGAGATCAACGGCCTTCTGGAAGTGCTCGATAGCCTGCTCGTAATGGTTGTCTTTGTAAGCCTTGACGCCTTTGTTGAGCTGGTCACGGGCTCTCAGCTTGTCGCATCCCACAGAGGAGAACAGCGCCAGCACCACCGCCGCCAGCGTCAGCAGTCTTAAGTATTTATTCATTGCGGTATAAGTCTCCCTCGCCACAGCATCCTAGGCCCAGAGACGGCAGTTTGACAAGCGGCGCCTGCTGAGCACGGAAGCTCATGGCTTCCGTGCTGCGGGCCGAGTAAGAATCGTACAAACGTCCGAGCCGTGCCAGACGGGCAGTTTAGCTGCCCGATTCGATCTTCGCGGTAATCAGACCGACCTTGTCCACACCAGACGCGTGCGCAATGTCGATGACATTGGCGACGTTGACGAAGGGGATGGAATCGTCTCCCTTCACAAACATGACCTTCTCCGCGCGAGCTTTGTAGATATCGGTCAGGCGTCCCTGGAGATTGTCCCAGGTCGCGTCTTCGTTGTTGATCTTGACACCGGGGTCCTGGCCCGGACCACGGTCAACCAACTGCACCACAATAGTGCGGTCAGGTGTATTGTTCTTCGGCGCATTGGGCGGCGGCGGCTGAGGAACCAGCGCATCCAGCCCTTTCGGCGTCACCGGCGAGATCACCATGAAGATGATCAACAACACCAGCAACACGTCGATGAGCGGCGTGACGTTGATGTTCGCGCTCTGCCCGCCTTTCGAACCAAGACTCATTCCCATAGTTGTTCTCCTCTATTGCCCGGGCTGCGCAGGAGCAGGCGGGGCGTTTGGAGTTGTCTTCCGCTGGTCTGTAAGCAGGCCAAGATCGTCGACACCGGCGGCACGCACGGAGTCCACGACTTGCACCACGTTTCCAAACCGGGCGCGCATGTCAGCCTTGACATACACTTGCCGGTTCTGGGAGTTGCTGGCGAGGCGATCCTTGACCTTCGTGGTCAGGGAATCCACTGAAATCTGCTCGCTGCCGAAATAGACCTTGCCGTCGCGCGTAATGGAGACCAGCAAGGCGTCTTCCTTATCGGCGTCCTGCATGGGCACCGGGTTGTTCACTTTGGCCATGTCCACGCTGATGCCTTTCTGCAACATGGGCGTGACCACCATGAAGATGATCAGCAGAACCAGCATCACGTCCACCATGGGGGTGACGTTGATCTCTGAACTGACCTTCGATCCTTCGTCTCTTTTTGCTAATGGCATACTTTATCTCTCCCGAGTCTCCGCTGTGGAGTGCCTTCCGTTGATTGGGAAGGCCCGGCGCCGGATTGGTCATCAATCCAGCGCCGGACAAGCAACTCACTGCAGAAACCACTGACCGCTCGCCGCGATGTGCGCGGAAAGTGGGGCTTACCGGCGAACGTCGCCGCGCTTCTTCAGGAAGTAGTCGATCAGTTCGGAGGACGAGTTGTCCATCTCGACGTCGAATGCTTCCACACGGCCGGTCAGGTAGTTGAACATCATGACGGCCGGGATGGCGACGAGCAGCCCGATGGCCGTGGTAACCAGCGCTTCGGCGATACCGCCGGCGACTGCCGCCAGACCGGTGGCCTTCGAGTTGTTGATGCCGATGAAGGCGTTCAGAATGCCCATCACCGTGCCGAACAGTCCCACGAAGGGGGCGGTCGAACCGATGGTGGCCAAGCCGCCCAATCCACGCTTCAGTTCGGCGTGGACGATGGCTTCGGTGCGCTCGAGAGCGCGCTTCGAGGCTTCAATGGTTTCGCCAGGGATTGCGCCCGGGGAGTCCTGGTGAGCCTTGAACTCCATCAGGCCAGCGGTAACAACCTTCGCCAGGTGACTCTTCTTGTTGCGCTCGGCAACTTTGATGGCTTCGTCAATGCGGCCATCGCGCAGGGCTCCCGCCACAGCGGGGGCAAAGGCGCGAGACTGCTTGCGGGCGGCGCTGTAGGCCATCCAGCGATCGATCATCACGCCGATAGACCACCCCGACATGATGAACAGGATGATAACGACGGTTCGCGCAACCCAGCCCATGGCCTTCCACAGGCCAAGGGGATCGGTCGCCATGGCGCCGCCGCCTTCCTGGACGATCCAGGTGGCCGCAGCAGGTACGTGACTGAGAATTGCTCCTACGTGAATTGCGAACATGAGTTGCTTTCCCTCCTCGGAACTTCCTACGTTACTTTGACCCTTTGATGCGCCTTATGGTTCCAACCGCTGGCTGGGAAACACCGCCGGGCGGCTTCGATCGCACAACCCAAAACCGCCGCTTGTGACAGGAAAGGTGCGGCGGCTCTCAGGCTCTCTGAAAAGCCCTTCCCGCCACCTTAAGTAGGACGGGGAGGGCTGGTACGCACACTTCTACGAAACGTCGATCCATCCACTGCGCGGAGCGGCCTAGCCTCCGGCGAGCGTGAAGTTCACCTGTACCTGCGTCTCAACCTCGACGGGTTCACCGTTCAGCAGGTACGGCTTGTACTTCCACTGCTTCACAGCTTCGATGGCGGCCGGAGCCAGCATCGGGTGACCGCTGACCAACTGCAGGTTCTCAATGTCGCCATTCTTACTGATCTGCGCCTGCAGGACCACCGTGCCCTGAATACGAGCCTGGCGTGCCAGCGGCGGATAGCTTGGCGGAACCTTGCGAATCAGCATGCCGGTACTGACGCCCGACGAGACGCGCACGCGCTGCGGGGTGGCAATCTTCGGCAGGGCAGCCACGTTGCCGGCGCTGGCAATGCTGCCCAGTACGCCGCCCATGGAGCCGCCCGGAACTCCACCCGGGACGCCGCCGACGACGCCAGTCGTCGCCATCACTGGCGGTGGCGCCTCGTCTTCCTTAATCATCTGAACCTTTTGTGGAATCTTAGTGGGGGTGCGCAGCTGGCCGTTTACGATGTCGGTCTGGATGACCTTGACGATCTTGACGGGTGCGGCCGCTGGCGGCGGTGGCGGTGGCGGTGGCGGGGGGGCCACCAGAAATCCTAATGTGACTGTCTTCGGCAGAGCTTCCGTGAAAATCAGCGGGATGAGCACCATCACGCCGATAATCCCGAACTGCAGCAGGAACGAGACGATCGAGGTCCATCCCCGCTTCGTTTTCAGCTTGCCGCCGGACTCGATAAGGCTGTCTTCAAACATGTGATTCTCCCCAAACTTCATCAGACCCCTACGTGAACTTAGACACCGACTGCTTCTCCTTTGCTCCCAGAATCTTCACTCCGAGCCAAGGGTCGTTTTTTGTCGACCAAGGGCACGGCGAGCAAACCCTCCTAAACCCTTACATAAGAAGGCGTAACGCAATAAACTCTACGAATCCATCCGGTATCTTACTTAGCTTTCGCCGGCATGCCGACCGGTCGTTTGCCCTTCTCCACCCGCCACTCCTGATAAGCCACCAGGATGGGAGCGGCGATTGCAATGGATGAATACGTCCCGATCAAAATGCCGATTACCAGCGCAAGGCTGAATCCACGAAGCACCTCGCCGCCAAATAAGAAGAGAGCAAGTACAGTAAGAAAGGTTAAGCCCGCTGTCAAGATGGTTCTGCTCAGCGTCTGATTGATGCTCCGATTGACGATCTCCGACAGTTTCTCGCGCCGCATGAGTTTAATGTTTTCCCGGATGCGGTCAAATACCACGATCGTGTCGTTATTAGAGTAACCAATCAGGGTGAGAATGGCTGCTATGACGGTCAGGGAAATATCTGTGTTTGTGAGGGAAAACGCGCCTACAGTGATCAGGGTATCGTGGAACACGGTGATCACAGCCGCGATGCCGTAAATCCACTCGAATCGGAAGCCCAGGTAGACCAGCATTCCCAATAGGGAGTATAGGGTCGCGAGTCCGGCCTGAGTGCGGAGCTGGCCGCCGACCTGGGGGCCGACGATCTCGACGTTTCGCACACCGAAATCCGACAGGAAAAACCCTTGCTTCAATGCCGCCACGACGGTGGGATCGACGCCGTTACCGGCCAGTTCATCAATGGAGTGAAATACGCCGCCCACTCGGTTCCGATAACTGATGATGGCTTGGGTCTGAGCGGTGTATTTCTGGTCGGCATCGGTGCCCAGGTGCATGGGGTCCTTGTCCATTACGTAGTTCTTGATGGTCAAGGAACTGGCGTTGTTCAGGTCACATACGCCGACACCCGGAGTGGATGCGTTGCAGGGGTTCCCTGCCGTGGTGTTGGTCTCGAGAGCCCCGATGATCTTGGTTTTGCCCTGATCCAGGGCCGCCTCGCTGGTCTCCCGTACGTCCAGATCGATCAGCACTTCGTTTAGCGAGGGCTGGTCGTAAGGCTGAATCTTTGGATCCCGCAATCCTGCTTTGTCCATCGACGAGCGGATCGCCTTCAGGTCTGGGGTATGGGCAAATTTCACATACACCAGCGTTCCCCCGCGGAAATCGACGCCCCAGGGAATTCCGTGCCAGAACACCATCGAAAGCACGCCCGCCACGCTGAAGATCAGCGAAAAGGCGAGAAAGTACCATTTCTTGCCGAGAAAATCGATGTTTACGTTATGAAAGAACTCCACGAGTTCAAGCCCCTTATCTATCGAATTGAGCGATCGGGCGATTGTGCAATTGAGCGATTGAACTGCGTCGCGACCGGATGATTCCAATCACTCAATGACCCGATGACTCAATGACTCAATTCCTAAATGCTCAGCACGTCGCCGCGCTGCTTGCGGCTCAGCACCCAATCAAAAATTGCGCGCGAAACGAACACTGCAGTAAACAGGTTGGCCAGCAGACCGAAGGTCAGCGTGGTGGCAAACCCTTTCACCGGACCGCTACCGAAGATAAACAAAATCGCGGCCGAAACGATAGTCGTGACGTGCGTGTCCACGATGGTAATCCAGGCATGACTGAAGCCCTGATCCACCGCCGAGGGCGGTGTCTTGCCGTTGCGCAATTCTTCGCGGATACGCTCAAAGATCAGAACATTGGAGTCCACGCCCATACCTACGGTCAGGATCACTCCCGCAATTCCCGGCAAGGTGAGCGCCACGTTCACCCCAGCAATCGTCGACCAGCCCAGGAATCCTAGCAGGATGATCAAGTTCATGATCAGCGCCACATCCGCATTGATACCAGCGCCGCGGTAGTAGACGAGCATGAAAATCAAGACGGCGACCATGCCGATCACGGCAGCGCGCACGCCGGAGCGGATCGAATCGGCGCCGAGCGAGGGGCCGACGGTGCGCTCTTCCAGATACTTGATGCTGGCCGGCAGCGCGCCCGAGCGCAGGACCATGGAGAGATCTTTCGCCTGCTGCGAGGTCATGTGCCCGCTGATTTCCCCGCTGTCGTGGATGGGCTCTTTGATGTTAGCAACTTCCTGAACTTTGTTATCAAGAACAACGGCGAGGCTGTCGCCAACGTGGCCCGATGTGAAGTTGAAGAAGCGCTGGCCGCCTTCGCTGGTGAGATCGAAGTGGACCGCGGGCTGGCCATATTGATCAGTGGATTCGCTCGCTCCGCGGAGGTCTTTGCCGCTAACTGCTGAAACGCGTGAAACAAAGCACCAGGTCTGCTCCGGACGCGTGGTGCATTGACCGGGGAGTAATAACTGATCCGCTGGAACCACACCACCCTTGGACTGCAAAGCTTCCTGCTCGCTGGAGAACGGTCCACTCATCGACTGCTTGATCTCGAGCATCGCGGTGGACTGCATGATGTCCTTCACGCGAGCGGGATCGTCGACGCCCGGCAACTGCACCAGAATCTGATATTGCCCGAGCCCATGCTCCTGAATCGTGGGTTCGCTGACGCCAAGCGCATCAATGCGGTTGCGAATGGTATCAATCGCCTGGGTGACGGAGCGGTTCTTCAGATCCGTCAAGCTCGTCGGCTTCATCGCGAGGTTCCAGGAGTTCTCGGCACCGCCGGTGAGGTCGTATTCCGGCAAGCGCTCCTTGACCAAATTGATGAGGTCGCCACGCGAGCCCGCCTGGACTCCCTTCAGCACGATGCGATCCGGATTGTTCTGCGGGTCAGGTTGAGAAAGATCCGTGTAATCAATCTTACGTTTGGGGAGTTGCTCCTTCAGGGTCTCGATTGCGTTCTGCGCCGTGATGTTGATGGCGTCGTTGACCTGCACCTGCAGGATGAGGTGAGTGCCGCCCTTAAGATCGAGCCCAAGGTGGATGTGATCGGTGAGAGCCGTCAGCAGCGCGTCCTTGCCCACGCCCTTCGGAACTCCAAAGATTCCGAACAGGAAAAACAACATCGTCGCAACGATGAAGAGCAGCTTCCAGAGAAGATTCTTATTCATAAGAAAATCAGCTTCGAGTCCTGAGTCCCCAGAATGTCCGGTCGCGCAATGGGGTTACTCGCGACTCAGTCGCCGGAACTCGCGACTACTTGGTTTTCACTTCTTCCTCGGTCGTCGACACCTGCACCACCGAGGCCTTGGTCACTTCCAGGACAAGGTTGTTCGGAGGAACGCGCAGGTGGATGGAGTCGTCTTTCAGCGACATCACGGTGCCGCGCAGGCCTCCGGTGGTGGTGACTTTGTCGCCGGCTTTGAGCTGTTCCAGCATGCCATGCCACTTCTTCTGGCGGCGCTGTTGGGAGTAGAACATGTAAACGATAAGAAGAACCAGCGGCAGGAACAGCACCATGCCGCCCAGCGCTCCTCCGCCACCCGCTTGCAGTAACAAACCTAACGGCATCGTCATGAGGTTCTGACACACCTGTGTGCGAAACACTGCCCGCCGCCCACCGAAGCGCTGCGCAGCTGTTATTTCACCACGGAGTTTGGATCGACTTCGGCCGGGTTCCGCGGCCTCAGGTTTGAATCCGGGGAGTTCTTCCGCTCGATTCTACGGTTTCGGTCGAGACCAGTCACCTGAGAGAAGACAGTACTCTTCCCCAAGTGAAATAGAATGCCGGACGCGCGCCATAGTGTCAAGGTAGAAACTCAGGTTGTGGATGGTATTCAAGACCTGCGCCAACACTTCGTTGGATGCATAAAGATGCCGTAAATAAGCCCGCGAGTATCGCTGGCAGACGCGGCAGGGGCAGTTGGGATCGAGCGGTGCTTGATCTTGCGCATAGCGTGCCTGCTTGATCGAGACCTTGCCCTTAGACGTGAACAGCAGCCCATGGCGCGCCGCCCGCGTGGGCAAAACGCAGTCCATCATGTCGACGCCGAGGTTGGAGTACTCAACGATCTCTTCAGGCGTGCCGACGCCCATGAGATAGCGTGGCTTGTCCTTGGGGAGATGCTCGAGGGTGGACTCAACGATTTCTCGAGTCAGTTCGCGGGGCTCTCCAACGCTCAGGCCGCCGATCGCGTATCCCGGGAAGCCGATCTCGATGGTGCGCTCGGCGGATTCTTTGCGGAGCGCGAGGTCCATCCCGCCTTGGACGATTCCGAAGAGGGATTGAGTCGGATCGCACCGTGTGGGGACATCCGCCATCGGCTGTCCGGCGGAGCGAAGCTCCGCGGCACCGCCGAGTTGAAACTCGCTCGCACAGCCGATGGCGGCTGTGCCCACATGGTTCTTGCCGACGGCCGGAAGCCGGAACCCGAGAGCCGCACCCCAGGGAACATCCTGCTTGTGCTCTTCAAAATATTTCTTGCTCCTGGCGGCCCAGCGCGCCGTCATCTCCATCGACTCGCGCATCCGCGCCTGATCCGCCGGATATTCCGTGCATTCGTCGAACGCCATGATGATGTCGGCGCCCAGGCCGATCTGCGCCTCCATCGCGCTCTCAGGGCTAAAGAAGTGGGAAGAGCCGTCGAGGTGCGAACGGAACGTGACGCCCTCTTCATTCACCTTGCGCAGTTCGTTCAGGCTGAAAACCTGGAACCCGCCGGAATCGGTCAGGATCGCGCGATTCCACGACATGAATCCGTGCAGCCCGCCCAACCTTCGAACCGTCTCCACACCTGGGCGGAGGTAGAGGTGGTACGTGTTACCAAGAATGATCTGTGCGCCGAGATCTTCCAGTGTGTCCTGAGGGACTCCCTTCACCGAGGCAACGGTGCCGACCGGCATGAAGACTGGAGTCTCGATCTCGGCGTGCGGCGTCAGCATGCGCGCGGTCCGCGCCTTGCCGTTCGTTTTCTGGATGGAGAACCCGAGTGCCATGAAGTTGTCATTTTACCGTTGCGCAGTGGGTGCAACGGCATGCGGCAGTTGGAAGACTTCGAAGTAGCGTCCGAAGGAATGAACGTCGATCTGGCCGAAGCCGTGCAGAGTGCGAAGTGCTTCACCGAGTCCGGTCGCCCATCCGCCCTGTGCCACCCACATGCGAATCCCTGGCTGCCGTTCAAAAAAATTGTTGCGCCAGCGTTCCGCGACTCCTTCTGCCGTCAAAGCACCGTCACCGACGCCGGTGATGATGACCGTGAAGCCTTCGCATCCGAATGTCTCGAACCCCGCGGGATACGCGTGAACCGCAACCGGCTTCTGCCCGCACAGGTAATGCCGCAACTGAAAGCTGGTGGCTTGATCGGTGAAGATGATGTCTCCCTGCGCGATTTGACTGCGCATGAATTCGACCGCCTGATCCATGTGCTCGTGCCGCAGCTCAGTGAGTGGCAGAGCGTCACGATCCTGCTGCGTCCCGAAAGCCTGACACAGCACAACGACTGCGACAGCCAATGCTACGGCGGGTACGAGCTTTCGCCGCGCAATCCAACTCAGGCAAACGCTCACCCCCGCCAAACCAAAGATCGCGAGGAAAACGCACTGCCGCATCCGCCCATAGGGATAGACTCCCGCCGCGACCGCAATCCAATTCAGCACGAATGGCAAAAGCAACAGGACACCGACCGCACGATTCTTTGCCCGGTCCCCGGACTTCGTTGCGAGCAGCAAAACGCCCACCACTGCCAGAAACAGCACGGCAGCGAATTGTCCGATCTGCGTCTGCCCGACGGCGAAGCGGAAAACCCCGAAGGTTCCGCGATACAGAAACGGCAGGAGATGATCTTTGCCCTTATGGAAGTACCAGTCTGAAAGATAGAGCTGTGGAAGGATCGATTGCCGGACCAGGCTGCTGAGGCGCGCAATGTGGGTCTTGAATAGCACACCTGCCAAGATCACTCCGGCAATCTCTCCGCCCATCCAGGCTGCCAGGAGTGAAGTCGGAGGTTTGTGGGCGACGAATCGCAAAATCGCATACACACCTAACGCGGCCGCCACGAAGAAAGTGCCGTAGTGCGAGAGCATCGCCAGGCAGAGGCAGACGGATGACAGAATCATCCAGCGGCCAGAGTCTTTATCCAGCGCAAGTTCGAGAAAGTAGGCCGCTGCCGCCGAGAACAGAAGGAGAGGTGGATACTGCCGCAAGTCCGCCGACATGGAAATCATTGGCGGAAGGAAGGCCACGAGGATGAGTCCCGCCCCTGCTGTTGCCCGCCCGGCCAGCAAGAGGAGCCAGCGATAGAAGAACCAGCA
>Ga0335082_10004385_pt1 | contig 15370 bp, 17 predicted proteins | sample Lox_Sample_41_FD_206718 | JGI IMG/M metagenome (GOLD analysis project Ga0335082, IMG submission 206718) | Soil microbial communities from Loxahatchee National Wildlife Refuge, Florida, United States - Lox_Sample_4.1 | ecosystem: Environmental > Terrestrial > Soil > Wetlands | place: USA...
CAGGCCGCGCAGCGTATCGCTCTCTATGAGCAATTGGCGCACATCACCCTGCCTCACGCCCAGCGTTCCAGCGGCGATGTGACGACATAGGAGAATGGTGGATGGACCTGTCCACGACGTACATGGGGTTTGACCTGCCGCATCCGTTGGTCCCCGGAGCGTCACCCATGATGGACGATCTGGATACCGTGCGCCGTCTAGAAGATGCTGGCGCCCCGATGGTCGTCATGCCTTCCCTCTTCGAGGAGCAGATCGTCGGTGAACAGCTGGCTGTCGTGCGCTCGCTGGAAGCAGGAGACGAGTCGTACAGCGAGGCTATCAGCTACTTCTCCCAGGCGCCGGCTTTCGCTCTGAGCCCGGACGACTACCTGGGACAGATCGCTCGAATCAAGTCGGCGGTGTCCGTGCCGCTGATCGCGTCGCTCAACGGGGTTACCGAGGGAGGGTGGCTGGCCTATGCCAGGCTGATCGAACAGGCCGGGGCGGATGGACTGGAGCTGAACATCTACGAGCTGGCTACCGATCCCGACGAACGCGGAGAGCAACTCGAGCGTCGAGCATTGCAGGTCGCCAAAGCCGTGAAACAATCCGTCTCGATCCCTGTGGCCGTCAAGCTCTCGCCCTTTTATTCAGCCCTCGCGCACTTTTGCAAGCAGCTGGATGAGCTGGGTGCCAACGCCATCGTGCTCTTCAACCGATTTTTTCAGCCCGACATCGATGTCGAGCAACTCGATGTCCTGCGTATCAACCTGTCGAGCTCAGCTGAACTGCTCCTCCGGCTACGGTGGCTGGCCATCCTCTCGGGCCGGATCCGAGCATCACTGGCTGCCACGGGCGGCGTTCATACGGCCATCGACGCCATCAAGGCGGTGATGGTTGGCGCGCACAGCGTGCAGATGGTGTCGGCATTGTTGGAACACGGGCCGATGCACCTCAAAGAGGTGCGGAAGGACATGGAACGATGGATGGACGAGCACGAATATCACTCGCTGAGGCAGATGCAGGGCAGCATGAGTCTGTTACGGTGCCCGAATCCAAAGGCCTACGAACGTGCCAACTACGTCAGGATTCTCCAGAGCTGGCACAGCTGATCACCTGTCTATCGCCCCGAACTCCCGGGCGAGCGGGTACTGCCAGGAGGAGCTCGTCTCGACCGATTTCATCCACGACGACCGCTCCTCGATCTACGACTCGCTGGCGATGCGGCAGAGCAACTTCAAGGGCGAGAAGCGGTTCTTCAAGGTCGTCGCCTGGTACGACAACGAGTGGGGCTACTCGAACCGGGTCGTGGATCTCGTCCGCTTCATGGCCGAGAAGGACGTCACGAGATAGGCGGGGGCGCGACGCGTCTTTCCCTCATTCGGGGACGATATTCGGGGAGGATGAAGATGACCGGTAGCTATCTCTCGGGCAAGGCGATGGCGGGTGTCGACCCCGTGAGTCGCGACGGCTCGCTCTGGAGTGTCGTCCTGGCGGGGGGCGAAGGGGTCCGGCTGCGACCGCTCGTCCGGGAGGTCTCCGGCGATGAGCGTCCCAAGCAGTACGTGCCGCTGCTCGACTCCCGGTCGCTGCTGCAGCAGACCGTCGACCGGTTCGCGCCGCTCACTCGCCCGGAGCACACGGTAGTCGTGACGATGCGGCGGCATGCCGCCTACATCACGGGCGCCCTGCGGGAGCGGGGCTATCCCCGGATGCTGTTCCAGCCCGAGGACCGCGGCACGGCGGCCGCGGTGCTGCTGGCCGCCCACTGGATCCGGGCGCGCGACCCCAGGGCCACCGTGGTGGTGACCCCCGCCGACCATCTGGTCCGGGAAGAGGCCGACCTGATCCGGCACATCGGAGGCGTCGCGCAGTTTGTCCGGCAGCATCCCGAGTGGATGGTGCTGCTCGGCGCCCAGCCCACGGAGCCGGAGACCGAGTACGGCTGGATCGAGGCGGGGCCGCCGGTGGGCCGGACGGCCGAGAGCCCCGTGTATCGGATCCTCCGCTTCTGGGAGAAGCCCTCGGTCGAGCTCGCCTCTGCGCTCCATGCGAGTGGATGCCTCTGGAACACGTTCGTCCTCGTGGCCGCGGTCGACACCCTCGCCGCAGCCGGCGCCGAATGCGTGCCCGAGCTGACCGGGCGGCTGGACCGGCTGGCCGGCTTCTTCGGCACCGAGGACGAGACCTGGGCGATGCGCCAGGCCTACGCGCTGGCGCCCAGCGCCAACTTCTCGCGGTCAGTGCTGCAGCGCTGCCCGGGCACGCTGGCCGTGTCGAGGCTGCCGGCCGTGACCTGGTGTGATCTGGGCAGCCCCGGCCGGGTTCTCCGGACGGTGGCCGCACTCGGGCTCACCCCTCCCTGGCTGGAGGGTGCGCTGCACGGCCTGAAGGACGCGGGCTGAGTCGCGATGAAGCTCTCTGCGGTACGAGGAACTATGATCGTCCGTCACACGTACGACCTGGACGATCGCGCGAGGGTATCGGCACTCCAGCGAGGAGACGCGAGCGCCATGAGCCCGAATCGCCGTGTCGTCGGACGCCAGCCTGGCCGGGGAGGGGGACCTGGCGCCGTTCCGGTCGTGCCGCCTGAGACCCAGGACCTCGTCGGCATCGTGAGCGCCATCGACATGCCGGAGCGGATCCGCGATCAGCTCGAAGCGGAGTAAGCGGCGCGTGTCAACATCCTCAGCAAACGGAGGCGCGCGCGATCGTGTCCTGCCATTTCGCGCGCTCGCCTGTGACTACGACGGAACGCTCGCGACGCAGGACACCATCGCCGCCTCCACGCTCGAGGCGTTGCAGCGGGCCCGAGCGGCCGGCATCCGTCTCGTCCTCGTGACGGGACGCATCCTCTTGGAGCTGGCGCGTGTCTGCGAGCGGCTTGATGTCTTCGACGCCGTCGTGGCCGAGAACGGCGCTGTGCTGTATTTCCCGGCAGACAGCGCCGTCCGTGATGAGGGGCCCGCGCCGTCGCTTCGGCTATTGTGGGCGCTCGACCGTCGCCAAGTGCCGTTCCGGGGCGGACGGGTGATCGTGGCGACAACCCACGATCACCGTGATGCGGTCCTCGGCGCGCTGGCGGAAGCGGAGGTGGAACTGACGCTCGTGGAGAACCGGGGGGCATTGATGCTGCTTCCGGCCGGGATCTCGAAGGGCACCGGGCTCATGATTGCACTGTTCGGGCTCGGCGTATCGGCGGCCGACGTGCTGGCCATCGGTGATGCCGAGAACGACTTCGATCTGTTGGACGCGTGCGGGTGGTCGGCCTGTCCGGAGAACGCCCTGCCCCGGGTGAAGGCGCGCGTGGACTGGATTCTGCCGGGCGCCGATGGGGAAGGTGTGCGCCGGGCCATAGATGAGCAGATTCTCAGGAACAATCTGCCGCCGCCTCGTACCGGCCGCCATCAGATCTACCTCGGGTGAACGCTCGGTGCAGCCGAGACCAGACCGTGGAGATTCAGGCATCGGTACTTGCGTCTTCATCCTGGGACTGTTCCGCGCCCTGGCGCACTGGGATCTTACTGCATATCGGTTCGGGGGCGTCACGCTGGCGATCGTGCTGTTGATAGCGCGGACGGATCCTGCATGGCAAAGCGCCTTTCATCGGTTTGCCGAAGTGTCCATCGGAATTGGGTAGCGCTGATGTTGGCGCTGGCGTGGCCGGAGAGAGAAGTCAAAGCACCGGAGAAAGAGTGAATTCTTCCTCACCACTCGCCAGACGACTTGCGGCTGCATGGTCGTCACGTGCCGCCAGCGGGCACGGTCTGGTCGTTGTCGCACTCGTCGGCGCATCGTTCAAGTGCTCATCGTTGTGGGCATTCTTCGCGAGATCAGAGGGTTGCCGACACGGTCTCAAGCCGACTCATAACCCAAAGCCTGACCCCGGGTGTATACGAACCAACTGGATGGCGGGCTTCCGAGGTCAGATCCCGCTGCACGTCCCGCCGGAGCTCACGAGCCTGGAGAGGCGGCAAGGTGGATGAACCCGAAAAGCAAGGCTTCGTGGACGCGGTCGCCACCGCGTTCCTACATCGGCGGCTCCACAGTCGGCGCCTGCGTGCCGCTGCGGTCCGCGGCGTCAAGACCGTCTCGGCCGGGACCGGTAGCGCCGGCACACGACGACGAGCTCGCGGCCGCTCCCGGCCGGCCCGCCGAGGCGTCCCGGGTGCCCCCCATGTCCAAGGGCTCCCGGTGCGCCCCTATCGTTATGTCGACTGGAGCGAGCCGCCGCCCCACAGGGTGGTTGCCGATCTTGGCGAGCTCATCGGAGACGCCGCCCACGCCCTCCAGGCTGGCGTGGCGGAGCTCTTGCCGAGCGCGAAGCGGAGACCTGAGGGGGTGGTCTTCAGCGACGAGGACGAGTCGGCGAGCACCGGCCGCGATGGACCCGTCCGCAAGCTTCGGCGCTGGCTCCACCTGTCGTAGCCGCGGAGGCGGGTCCCCTCCCGCGACGTGCTGCGGCCGGCTCCCGCCGCCGCGGACGGAGGGTGAAGGCGGTCACGATGACCGTCAGGGCGAGCAGCTCGCAGAAGACCATGCTCCAGTGCCTGGCACGGTCCACCCACGCCCCGGTCCAGAGGGCCGGCGCGAGCCCGGCGCACGTACGCGACGCATCTCCTGGCCGAGGGCGCGCCCATCACGTACGTCGCGGCCCAGCTCGGCCACGCTCGGCCCACGACCACCCTCGCGCACTATGCGCACTGGATCCCGCAGGACAACACAGAGGCTGGGTGGAGCACCCCGCCGCGCGTCGCGAGGCGGAATCGGAAAAGTTTGGCACCAAAGTTGGCACCAAGCCGGGGTTTGGGGAGGAGGGCGCCTCGGAAGTAGCTGATCTGGCTGGAGCCGGGGGCGGGAGTCGAACCCGCGACCTACTGATTACGAATCAGTTGCTCTGCCACTGAGCTACCCCGGCGTTCATCTGCAGACTCTAGCACTTCTGGCGCTTCCTGTCCCCTCTGCCCCACCCTGGTTCCAGCAACTGGTTCCAAGGCGACGGGCCGCTCGGTCTTCGCCATCTCCCCGCGGAGGTGCTCTGGGCTCAGGTGCGCGTATCGCATCGTCATCGCCAGCGAGGCGTGGCCCAAGATCTTCTGTAGCGCGGGCAGGGATCCGCCGCGCATCATGAACCAGCTGGCAAAGTGGTGCCGGCAGTCGTGGAACCGGAAGGGGGCGTCCAGTCGCGCGGCCTCCACGGCGTCCTCGAAGCCCGCGCGGGTACTCCCCTCGGGCCAGAGGCGACCCTCGCGGGCGCCCGGGCGGCTGACCAGCACATCGTAGACGCGCTGGCGCATCGGGACCTCTCGGCGCCGGCCGGACTTAGTGATCTCGAGCCGGAGCACACCACGCGAGAGGTCCACCCGATCCCACGTCAGCCCCTCGACCTCGCTGCGCCGCATGCCGGTCTCGAGCGCCACCGTCACGAGGTCGGCTAGGTGCGGCAACGCCGACGCCTTGCACGCCGCGATCAGGCGGCGCTCCTCGTCGGGTTCGAGCCACCGGAGGCGGCCCTGCGGCTCCTTCTCAAGCCGGACCTTCGGGACGGTCGGCAGCACCTCCCACTCCTCATGCGCGAGCCTCAGGAGGTGCCGGAGCAACGCGAGCGGGCGGTTGGTGCTTGCCGCGGAGAGGCGCGCGGGCTTGCCGGTCTTGTCCTTCCGCCTGACCGAGCCGGCCGCAAGGCGGCGCTCCCGGTAGGCGGCGATCCGGGAGGCCGTCAGGTCCCGGAGCCGGGTGGTGGCGCCGAGCTCCGCGAGCAGGTGCTCAGAGATGCGCCGGTCCGCCGCCAGGGACCGCTTCCGGGCCTTAGCCTTGAAGTACCGCTCGAACGCCGCGGCCAGCGTGATGGCCGTCTCGCGGGCCGGCGGAATCCCGGCCTCTAGGCCCGCGGCGGCCTGCGCCGCGTGCCGAAGCGCCTCCTCCTCGGTGGCGAATAGCCGGCGGACCCCGGGGCGGCACGGAGGCGGGCGGGTTAAAGTAGTCCACCTCCCACTTCGTCCGGTCCTTGCGGAACCGGACGACCACAAGGCGCTTGGGCTTCACCGGACGGCTCCCCTATCCGTCAATCGGGCGCACCCGTGACGGACGGGCGATGGCGCGGTTCCCGATCCCTCATCCTGGCGTCTTTCCTGCTTGCCGGCTCGGCGGCCTTGGGCAAGACTCCCCATGCTACTAAGGAGGGCGCGAGATGAGCGTCACCATCAAGTCTACCCCGCACCAGGCCCATGTCGTTACCGATCTGAGCATCGCCGACTGGGGTCGGAAGGAGATCCAGATCGCCGAGACCGAGATGCCGGGCCTCATGGCCATCCGCGAGGAATACGCGGGCAGGAAGCCGCTCTGCGGGGCCCGCATCGCCGGCTCCCTCCACATGACGATCCAGACCGCCGTCCTGATCGAAACGCTCCAGGCGCTCGGTGCCGAGGTCCGCTGGGCCTCCTGCAACATCTTCTCGACCCGGGACCACGCGGCCGCCGCGATCGCCGCCGGCGGCACGGCGGTGTTCGCCCGCAAGGGCGAGTCGCTCGACGAGTACTGGGACTACACCCACCGCATCTTCGAGTGGCCGCAGGGCGCGTACGCGAACATGATCGTGGACGACGGAGGGGACGCCACCCTGCTGCTGCACCTGGGCGCGGGGGCCGAGCGGGACGTCGCGAGCATCGCTCACCCGACGAACCAGGAGGAAAGCGCGCTGTTCGCCGCCATCAAGGCAAAGCTGGCTAAGGACCCGACGTGGTACTCCACCCGGCTCGCCCACATCCGTGGGGTGAGCGAGGAGACCACGACCGGGGTCAAGCGCCTCTACCAGATGGCGAAGGAGGGTCGGCTCAAGTTCCCCGCCATCAACGTCAACGACTCGGTCACCAAGAGCAAGTTCGACAATCTCTACGGCTGCCGGGAGTCGCTCGTGGACGGCATCAAGCGGGCGACCGACGTCATGGTGGCGGGCAAGGTCGCGCTGGTCTGCGGCTACGGGGACGTGGGCAAGGGGTCGGCGCAGGCGCTGCGCGCGCTCTCCGCCCAGGTGTGGATCACCGAGATCGACCCGATCTGCGCGCTCCAGGCCGCGATGGAGGGCTACCGGGTGGTGACCATGGAGAACGCCGCCGACCGAGCCGACATCTTCGTGACCGCCACCGGCAATTTCCACGTGATCAACCACGAGCACATGAAGCGGATGAAGAACAACGCGATCGTGTGCAACATCGGCCACTTCGACAACGAGATCGACGTGGCCTCGCTCCGCCAGTACAAGTGGGAGAACATCAAGCCGCAGGTCGACCACGTCATCTTCCCGGACGGCAAGCGGATCATCCTGCTCGCGGAAGGCCGGCTGGTCAACCTGGGGTGCGCCACCGGCCACCCCAGCTACGTGATGAGCTCCTCGTTCGCCAACCAGGTCCTCGCGCAAATTGAGCTCTTCACCAACCCCGGCAAGTATCCAATCGGGGTCTACATGCTCCCCAAGCACCTGGACGAGAAGGTCGCGCGGCTCCAGCTCCAGAAGCTCTCGGCGCGCCTCACCGAGCTGACCGACGCGCAGGCCCGCTACATCGGCGTGGAGAAGGGCGGCCCGTACAAGCCCGACTACTACCGCTACTAGCCCCGGGGGCCTCCCTGTCGCCCGCACGCCGGCGTACGAGGCGCCGATGAGGCTCGTTGTCCTGCTGTGCCCGAGGACCACCTTGGGGGCGCAGCGTCCACTGCGTGTTGACCGCCGCCCGCCGCAGGCGGTCATACGTCGCGCACCGGTCCTCGTCGACCCGCGCTTCGACTCACTCCCGGCAGGACTTCGTGGACGCCGCCGCAGCATGGCACCAACCCTACCGCTGGCGGGCCCTTGCCACTTCGTCGAGGCGCCCCGCGCCGGAATTCCGCCTGACCGACAACCGAGGACGGCAGGTTTCGCTGGAGAGCTCCATCGGCCGCCCAGTGAGCCTCCCCAAAGCCTCCTGTCTAAGCCCTCGGCCTTGGAGAGCCCGGCCCGGCGATATCGACGCCCGTCACATCGAAGCCGCACTCCGCAAAGAAAGACGCTCTTGCGGCTCTAGCCGCAGCCGAGGTCGAGCACGCGGGCGCCGGCGGGCAGCAGCGCGCTCACTTGCCGTGCCAGCGCGGCCGCCTCGGTGCCCCAGATGTAGGCGTTGGGCGTCCGACAGAGGCTCGAGCCCAGGCCTGAAAATCCCCAAACGCATCGTGATCCCTCCACGTGCACTTGTGTGGACCATAACGGCAGATCAACGACGGCGTCGGCCCTTGGTGGGAAGGACCACCGGTGCCGCTGGCGGTGCCCATCGGCCGATGGTGTACTCCCGCTGGTACTGCGCGGTGACATTGCGGATCGTCACCGCTACCCTCCCGGCTGCGGAGCACGCGTAGTGCTCCTCGATCTCCTGACTGGCTACCGTCTCGGAGGGGACCACCGAAGCCCACGGGAGGTCGGGATGGGAGGCGAGCAAGGGGTCGAAGGGGAACCAGACCTCATCCCACGCCGCGATGTCGCCCTGCGGCCGCCCCTCGCCGTCCACATGGCTGGCCTCGAGGTAACGGAAATGCCCCACGTTGTGGACCGGATGATAGTGGCGCTCGACCGAGAGCGGGGGCTCCCCCGGACTCGGCAGCCGGGTCCCGCGTGGGAAAATGACGTCGAACACCATGACCCGTCCGCCCTCGGCCTCGCGCCACACCCCGAAGTTGCGGGCGAACACGTCGCGGAGCGTGTAGCCCGACGCGGCGTCAGCCTGGATGGCGAGGCCGATAGCGGTGGCCGACCGTGAGTAGGCGCTCCGCCGGACGCGGCGGCCGAACGCCTCGCGGAGCATGCGGCTCACCAAGGGCAGCTCGCTGCCCCCGCCGGTGACATAGAGCACGTCGATCGAATCGTTGCCCACCAGTCCAGCCACGGTACGGATCGTCTCCTCGACCAACGGGCGGCAGCGCTCGTAGAACGCCGCGGCGGAGATCGTGACCTGCCCCCAGCCCTCCCGGGCGTGGTCCAGGTCGACGACGATCTTGCGTGTGTTGGGGTGGAGCGCCTCCTTCTGCCGCCGACATTCCTCCAACAGCTGGAACAACTCGCCCACCGAGAGCTCGGCGAGCCTTGTCTCGTCCACCGCCATATCCGCGAGCACGTGATCGAAATCGTCCCCGCCGAGCGTGACGATGCCCTCGCTCGCTACCACGGTGTGGACTTTCTTGTCGAGCTCCACCAGGGATGCGTCGAAGGTCCCGCCGCCCAGGTCATAGACGAGGAGGCGGCCGACGAACTGCTGGCGGTGGCCGAACTCAATGGCTGCCGCCGACGGCTCGTTGAGCAGGCCGAGCACCTGGAATCCGGCGCGCCGGAAGGCCTCGATAGTCAGGAAGCGCTGGTTGCTGTTGGCATTCGCTGGCACGCCCAGCATGACCTCTAGGGGCCCGTCGAGGCCCAGCGCGCGCTTCAGCTCGCCGCCCATCCCCACCAGGAGTTCCATGACGAGGTGGCGCGTCCCGTCGACCTCGAGCATGGTCTGCGGGCCGGCGTCCTCGAGCGTCCGCTTCAGCGATCGGACGAAGGTCCAGCCGGGTTCCGCCTGGCTCGCCCAGGCCGCCCATCCGTAGCGGCGGTCCTCGCCCTGAAGAGCGACCACCGGCGGGAACCAGTCCATGGGCCCCTCGGGCGTTTCGAAAGAAAGAATCGGATAGTTGCCGCGGTCGACTGCCGCCACCACCACTCGCGTGGTCCCGAAGTCGATCCCGAGCCGCATCGCTTGTGACATCCTCCCCAGGTCGAGCATACCGCCGTGGAGGTCGTAGAGCGCGCCGAACTCAACGTACGGCGACGGTGGAACGGTGGAACCCGTCTTCCCCGGAATTGACCTAGGGAATTGATCCGTCAAGCTCATTGAACGCGATGAGACTCTGTGCCTCTCGAGCACCCGCAGCGCGCGGTCCGCTGGGATTGCTCATCGCCCGCCTGGACCCGGCCTTTCTCAGGAGCGCTGGGCCCGAGGCGCAGGCAGAAGCCCCGAGTTGGTTCGCGTTCATTTTCCGAAATCTGCTGCCGTTGACGATCGGGAATGTGCTCGGCGGATCGGTCCAGGTGGCCGCCGGTTCTTGGTTCGTCTACCTCCGAAGCGCCCTCGAACCTCACCAGAGGGTCACGCTTTCCGCTTACCCAGGACCTGCCGCAGAAGGTGTTGCAGCCAACCGTCTTTGCCCGAGTCGATCATCGACAGCCGAGTAGCAGGCGGCGTCACCGGGTCAGGAGTGGCGCGGTGGCCGGTAATCTGAAGACCGTGAATGCGGTAGAAGACCGGTACGACCGGGCGCGGTGTGCCGCGGAGTGTTGTTTTCACGTAAGCGGGCGCCCACCACACGGCGTGCCGTTTCAGCAGTGTGTGGGCGAATGCGCGCGCGCTCTGGCATTCGGGCGTATCGGGGAGCTCCTCGTAGCGGCCGAACGATGACACTCATCCACTGCTCCGGGCTCACCACTTCGTCCACTTCAACGGAAACCAGGGGGTTGGCGCGCATCCACCACTCCACGTCGTCGATGAAGCCCATGCGCAGCATCTCGTCGGCTTCGTCGATCACTATGGTCTTCACGCCCGCCAGGCTCAGCGTCCCGCGCCGCAGGTGATCCATGATGCGGCCGGAGTCCCGATGACCACGTGAGCGCCGGCGCGAAGGTGCCGGAGCTGCGGCTGGATGGGCTGGCCCCCGTAGACCGGAAGCACGCGCACCCGTCCCAAGTGCTTCGAATACGTATGGATCGCCTCCGCCACCTGGATGCACAGCTCCCGGGTGGGCGTGAGGACAAGGGCCTGGACCTGGTCCTGATCGAGATCGAGGGCTTCGAGGATCGGGATGGCGAACGCCGCGGTCTTCCCGGTTCCCGTCTGCGCCTGTCCGATGAGGTCGCGCCCGGCCAGCAGTGGCGGGATGGCCTTGGCCTGAACGGGTGTCGGCGCCTCGTAGCCAACGTCCTTGATCACCGCCAGGATGGACGTGCTGAGCCCGAGCTGATCGAACGCGATCACGGCGAGCCTGCGGCCCGCTGCCGCCGCGGGCGGTCGCGGCGATGGAGGCCGTACTTGTCGGCGATCGCGCTGGCTCGCGCATACTCATCGCCCGTGATCGACCGGTCGAGGGGCGGGTAATCCCCGGCGCGGTAACAGGGGAAGTACTGGTCCATCAGGTTCAGGTAGGTGTTCCGCGAGATTTCCCGGGCAAGGAAGGCCAGGACGTTCTCGGTGTTCGCGATGTCGCCCGGAAGCACCAGGTGCCGAACCAGGAGACCACGCTGGGCCAGACCCCGCTCGTCGATCTGGAGGTCGCCCACCTGCCGATGCATCTCGCGAACCGCCGCCTGGTTGACCTCCCAGTAGTTGCGCACCTTCGAGTATTGGCGGGCCGTCTCGGAGTCGCCGTACTTCATGTCGGGCATGTAGATATCGATCACCCCGTCGAGCAAGATCAGGGCCTCGGGCTGTCGTAGCCGCCGGTGTTGTAGACGAGCGGCAGGCGCAGTCCCCGGCGAGCGGCGATGGCGACCGCGGCCAGGATCTGGGCGACTACGTGGCTCGGGGTGACCAGGTTGATGTTGTGGCATCCCTGGGCCTGGAGCGCCAGCATCATCGCGGAGATCTCCTCCGCCTCCACCTCGCGTCCGAGCCCCGTCTGGCTGATTTCCCAGTTGAGGCAGAAGACGCAGCGCAGACTGCACCAGGAGAAAAAGATCGTTCCCGACCCGGCCCAGCCCCGCAATGGATCCTCCTCACCGTGGTGGGCGCCATGGCTGTTCACCACCGCCCGCTCGCCGGTTCGGCACACCGCCCCCTCGACGGTCCGTCGCCGGTTGACATAGCAGTAGCGCGCGCAGAGGTCACAGTCCTCGAGGTGAGCCCACGCCGTCGCGACTCGCCGATCCAGCTCGCCGCTGGCGAGCAGGGCCAGGCAGGCCGGCTTGAACTCGTCAGCCGCCGCCTGCACCACATGCGCCTCGGTGGCGAAGTCCACCATGCCCTCCTCCTTTCGCCTGACGTCGGCGCCGACTAGGCGGCGGCGCGCTCCAGGCGCCCGAGGAACTCCTCGATGAGGTTGCATCGGCGTTGAAGGGTGTGGCGGAACTCCGGGTCTCCGTCCCCGCCACGTCACGGTGATAGTCGGCGAGATAGACGGTGAGGAGCTCGCGCAGGAGCGCTGCTTCGTCGCGTGTCAGCTCGACTCGACATGCGAGGTTCCTTTCCAGAGTAGGACGGAGGCCGCTGTTCACGCTGAACGCCGCCGCCGCCGGTCCGTGCGCGGCCAGCGCCGGCGGCTCCTTACACGTGAGCCTCTCCGCGAGCAGTGCCATCGCCCCCCTCCTCGAGTTGCCGGGACCAAGCGAGGCAAGCATGCACGCCTCAATGAGGCGCGCGCGCCCCACTGCCTGACACGGCCTCGATGCGTAATGCGCGATCAGGGCCACGTAACGCTCACGGCAGCGACATCGACAGCTCCTTCCCGCCCGACACCAGAACCGGTTGCAATCACCTCGCCAGAAGCCACTTCCTGCGCGGGTCGGTCTGGAGCCGGTGCCGCTTACCGCAAAATCGCTACCATCGTGTCACCAAGCCGTTCTATGGCGGCACCCACAGCAAGATCCGGTTCCGGGCCGCGGAAACGGTGGTGGACCAGGAGAAAAAGTAGCGGCCAGCGGACCTGGGTCGCCCCGGGGATTGATGCCGGCGATCCGATACCGTCTATGATCACCTCGGTGTCGTGCTTCTCTCCCCACTCGTTGGCGAGCCTCCTGTTGGGGCAGGAATGCCTCACGTGAGGTCCCCAGGGTCCAGATTCCCTAAGGGGGGCGGCGCCTAACTTCCCGATTCAACGCCCTTGCTGGGTGGCACATGCCTTGCGGAGTCATGATTTGTGGACGCGGACATGTGCATCTGTGGACATTCGGAGAGGGACCATCACCCGACGGGCGAATGCCGTGCGGCAGGTTGCCGGTGCAAGAGCTTTCGAACCGGTTCCCGAGATACCGTGCCGCGCCACCGTCGGGGGCGACGCGTTGACGCAGCTCGACGGACGAGCTCTGGAGCCAGCTCGATCCCGAGGTCTGGGCCCTGACCCACAACCCGTGGGTCGTGCTCCAGGTCGCCTCGCCCGCGAGGCTCGGGGAGTTCCTCGCGCGTCCGGCGTATCGGGAGCGGGTCGAGCGCCTCGTCGAGCACCGGCGCGAGTACCTCGCCTCCCCAGCGTGGTTGTCTTGGCTCGAATCCCCCATTCCAGTAACGTCCAGAAACCTCACGGAAGCAGTGCTATGGGTCCCAAAGCTTATAGCGGGTGCGGACCTTCGGATCACACACAACTGATTTTGAAACGGCTTCGGGCCAAGCGGTCTGGTTTTCGAGGAGGAGAGAGATGACGAAAGATGAATTTCTGGCACGGGTAGAGAAGGCCGGGGCACTGGCGGGTCCTGAGGAGGCCGAGCGGCGGTCGAGGATAGTGCTGAGCGCCTTGACGCACCTCATCGCTGCCCCGGCGCCGAGGCGTCACTTCCTATCGCAGCTCCCCGGGTTCCTGAAATCGCAAGTACTGGCTGAGGTCCCCGCCTCACAGTTGATGAATCGGGACGCCTTCGTCCGCCACATTGGCGCCGGGCTCGATGTGCATGCGGGCGAGGCCGAGCGGGCGCTTGGGGCGGTCTACGGCGTCCTCACGGAGGCGATCTCGCCAGGCGAGATCAGCGAATTCGAGAGGCAGCTTCCGCCAGAAATCGGGACCTTCCTCCGCAAGCTCCGTGCTTAGGCCTGGCGCGCCTGCGTTCGGGTTGGTGCTTGCTTTTTCACGGATCAGATCTGAGCCACCATGGCCGTTGTGCACTGGGCAGAGCGCCGGCTCGGTCTCACCGGGCTCCGGGCGCTTGCAGCGATGCTGGTCATCGGCGTTTGGCGATGGCATCGTCGCGCCGAGACGGAGCGTCTGGACGATAGACCGGCCGAGCGACATTCGCCGCCGTCCTGAGCGCCCGGGACGCCGACTTATTACCGGATCAAAGGACGAGCGAATAGTGGGCCCCTTCTACGCCGGCGTGAAGGTGATCGTGCGGTTTTGGATCTGCTGCGGGGCGCGAAAAGGACCGGTCGTTTGAAGTAGACGCTGGCCGCCGTCAAATCAAACCGAAGTGGCGCAACGCCTCTTCGATCGCCTCACGCTCTTCTGGCGGGCACGGCTCGATGCTACGACCCCGACGGGCCCGGTTGGCGCCGCGCAGTGGCGCCCCGCGCGAAGCTATCGCCGGCGGTATATCCGGCAATTCGCAGACCAGACCTCGAGCCCCGGGACACCGCCGGGTAGCGATTCGCCGCTGCCGATCACGAGTGCCCCCCCGGGAAGCAGGCGCTCCACGATCGTTCCCAGGACGTCGCGCTGGCGACCCTCGTCGAAGTACGTGAATGCCACGTTCCGACAGAGGACAAGATGAAACGGCCCCGGCGGGGCCGCCTGGCGGACGTCCTGCTCCGCGAATGTCACGCCCCGCCGGAATACCTCGCCCAGACACCATCCTTGAGACGTCGGGACGAAGGCCTGCTCGAGATAGGCCGGCGGCAGGTCCTTGAGACTGCTCCGCGAGTAGCAGCCGCGGCGAGCCCGCGCGAGATTCTCGGGATCGATGTCGGTGGCCAGGACGCGCAGATGGAGATCGGGAACGCGGAGGCCCGGGCCCAGGCGCCAGACGATGGCGAGCGTATAGGGCTCCTCCCCGGACGAGCAACCGATGCTCCAGCAGCTGAGCTCGGTCTCGCCCCGGGCGACGGCCAGTGTGCCGAGCTCGGGCAGCACTTCCCCCTCGAGATGCTGGAAGACGCCGCGATCCCGGTAGAAGCGCGAGATGGGTATCCGGCAGAATCCATCGAGGACCGCCCACTCGTCGGGGTGGGCGTCGAGATGAGACCGATACGCGGAAAGACCCGACAAGCCAAGCTCCTCGATCCGTCGGCCGATCGGCTTGTACACGCGCTTCCGGACCTTCCGGAAACCCTGCCAGCGCAGCCCCAGCCGGGGCAGGCACCACTGGAGAAACTGGACGCCCTCGGAGTCTTGCACGGATGGACCTCGCTGACTGTCCCCGACATGCCCGTCCCGGGATTCCGAATGCCGGTCCGGCCCGGTATGCCGCTTGCACCTGGTATCGATCATGGAGTCTCCCACGTCCGCCGACCGCAAGGACGGACTACTGACCGCCTTCCTGTGTGGCGACGTCATGACCGGGAGGGGCATCGACCAGATCCTCCCGCACCCGAGCGACCCCCGCATCCACGAGCCGTACGTCGAAGACGCCCGCGAGTACGTGCGCATGGCGGAGGCCGCCAATGGACCGGTCCCGCGCCCGGTGCCGCTCCCGTACATCTGG
>Ga0335082_10004386_pt1 | contig 15369 bp, 14 predicted proteins | sample Lox_Sample_41_FD_206718 | JGI IMG/M metagenome (GOLD analysis project Ga0335082, IMG submission 206718) | Soil microbial communities from Loxahatchee National Wildlife Refuge, Florida, United States - Lox_Sample_4.1 | ecosystem: Environmental > Terrestrial > Soil > Wetlands | place: USA...
ACCCAGCACCTCCCTTGTATGACGGAAGTAACCGCAATTTCCGCACTCAGGGAAGCAGGGTTGGGGCAATTAATCGCCAGTCTTTTGCCGGGTACGATTTGCGTTTCTGCGGGCGCGGTCCATTCCTGCCTTCAGCCCACGCCCGACCACTCGGGCATAACCGGCTCTGTTCATGGCTTCCATGACGGACGCAGCGATGCCGCCCGGAGTCGCAGCCTCACGCAGCAGCGCGTCGAGAGAAGCTTCGCCTTCCCGCCAAGCCACAATCCCGTCAGCCATGGCGTGCGCCGCTGCCGTTAAGGCCGTTCTGCGCTTCAAGCCCAGGGTTTCAGCGGCCCGGGCTAGGGTTGCCAGCGCGTGATACCCGTGACTGCTGGAGTAGGTGACGGTAAAGGCGTCGAACTTACTCTCGGAGATCTCGAGAACGCGCCCAACCCCGGCGAACAATGCCTTTAGCTCGCGAGCCGCAGCCGCGGGAAATCCACGGTCGAATGTCAGGGCTGTGAGCCCGCGCCCGCTGCGGCAGACGGGACTAGGCATGGCTCTGGCCCAATGGGCCGACGGACCCAGGCGGGAACGCAGGTTCCTCAGAGGCACGCCTGCGGCAAGACTCACCGCAATCAGCGGACGCTCCATCGGACCGATCTGGCGCAGCAGTCCGTCCATCGAGGCCGGACGCACCGCCACAATCAGAAGACGTGCCCGACGGACAGCCCGGTGCAGTTCCGGTTCGATTTCCACGCGATACAGCTTCTTTAACTGGCGGAGCTTGTGTGCATTGCGGTCATGAACAACGATGGACGGGCTGTACTTCGCCAGCCGTAAACCCGCCAGCAGTGCGCTTGTGATCCTTCCACCGCCAATGAAGACGGTTGCGCTCACGTCAACCCCATGCACGCCTGATCGGCGGCTTCAATCAGCTTCTGCACATCAGCCTCGGTGTGGGTCGTAGAGATGATCCAGTGCAGTCCATTGGACGGCGTCATGTAAATGCCATGGTCAATGAGGGGATGAACGAAGCGCGAATAACGCTCGGTGTCCACGTAACGGCAGTAGTCGCGGTAGTCCTGAATGGCGTCACGTTCGGTGAAGTAGATCTGAAACATCGGCCCGAAGCCCTGCACGATGGCCTTCAGCCTATGCCGCCGGAATACCTCGCGCAGGCCGGCAATGGCAGAATCGCCCATGGCGTGCAGCTTGCGGTAGACACCGTCAGCCAACAACATGTCCAGACTTGCGGCAATCACCTTCATGGTGAGCCGGTGGCCGTTGAAAGTTCCGTAGTGCAGCACCATGTTGTCGCCCCATCGCATGCGATCGAGAATGGCGCGCGGCCCCGCGACGGCGCCCACCGGAAAGCCCGCGCCCAGTGCTTTACCGAAGGTGCTAAGATCGGCCTGGAGTCCGTAATACTGCTGGCACCCTCCGGGCGCGTAACGAAAGCCGGTGACAACTTCATCGAGGATGAGCAGCACGCCGTGCTCCCGCGTCAGCTCACGCAAGCGCAGCAGGTAGCCGTCACGCGGCGGAATGCACCCCATATTCGCCATGATCGGCTCGGTGATCACCGCCGCCAGTTCGTGGCCCTGTTGCCGCATAACTCGTTCGAGAGCGGCGACGTCGTTCCACGGAGCCACGACTACATCATCGAACGTGGCGGGCGGGATGCCTTCGGAATCGGGGATGCGAGCCGGATTTTCCAGCGATCCCAACTCTTCTGGCGGATGGCTGTGTGCGTTCAACAGATAAGGGTCGTACCAGCCGTGATAGTGCCCCTCGAACTTCAAGAATTTTGTGCGTCCGGTGTGGGCGCGGGTCAGTCGTAAAGCTAGCATGGTGGCTTCGCTGCCCGTGTTGGCGAAGCGCACCGCCTCGGCCGACGGGACCATCCGGCAGAAGCGCTCGGCAGCCTCGACTTCGGCTGAAGTTGCCGCGGCGAAGTGCGCCCCTCCCGCCATCGCGTCGGAGACCACAGAAACCAACTTGGGATGTGCATGGCCATGAATCAGCGCCCCGAACGACATCATGAAGTCGACGTATTCGTTGCCGTCGGCATCCCAGACGTGCGAGCCCTGGCCACGCTCCAGGTAGATCGGTCCGCCGGAGTAGACTGCCGCGCCGCGCGACGGAGAGTTGACCCCTTCGATAAGCGATCGTTGCGCCCGCTCGAACCACTGTTGCGAGCGGGTGCGTGACTGCCTTGTGACCGGAGCTTTCATCAATCTGCCGTGCCTCCGCCGTCGACCACCAACGCCGCTCCCGTCATGAACGACGAATCGTCGGAAGCGAGAAATAGTACAGCTTTGGCGATCTCATCCGCTGTGCCGATCCGTCCCAGCGGCCGGTTGGCGCAAGCAGCAAGGTACTCGTTCCAGTTCAATCCCCGCATGCGGGCGTCTTCAGGCAGCATAGGCGTGTCCACGTCGCCGGGGCAGATGCAGTTTACGCGAATGCCCTGGGGACCGTGGTCGATGGCCATCGCCTTGGTCAACAGCACCACACCGCCCTTCGAGGCACAGTACGCGACCGCGCGGTCCCCGCCTACAAGTCCCCAACCGGAACTGTTGTTGATAATGACGCCGCTGCCCTGCTGAATCAGGTGTGGCAGAGCGAACTTCGACATCAGAAACGTGCCCTTAAGATTGATATCGATCTGCAGGTCCCATTCTTCTTCGCTGCAGTCGAGGATGGTGTGGGGATAGAACACTCCGGCGTTGTTGAAAAGAATGTCGAGGCGCCCGAAGGTGCTGACAGTTTCTTCAACAGCCCGCCGGCACTCGCCAGACTTGCGAACATCAGTCCGGATGAAAATTGCTTTGCAGCTGCTGGAGAGGATTTTCCCGGTCACGGCGTGGCCCCGTTTCTCATCACGGCCCGTGATGGCGACCTTCGCGCCTTCCTTGGCAAAAAGAAAGGCTGTTGCCTCTCCGATACCGGAGGTTCCGCCGGTGATGAGAGCGACTTTGTCTTTCAAACGCATGCTTACATCGACCCCGCCAACCCACCGCCGTCCACAACCATTGCTGTTCCCGTGACGAAAGACGATTCGTCGCTGGCCAGATAGAGGGCGGCTTTGGCGATCTCCTCCGGCCGGCCGACCCGTCCGAGCGGCCGGTGGGCAGACTCGGCCAGAAATCGCTCCTCGCGCTCTCCCAGTTGTTGCGCTTCATTGCGCAACATGCCCGTGTCGGTGTCTCCGGGGCAAATGCAGTTGACACGGATGCCTTGCGCCCCGTGATCTACCGCGAGGGCCTTAGTCATCAGAACAACAGCGCCCTTCGACGCACAGTAAGCAGCCGCCCGCGGACCCCCGGCCAGCCCCCATCCCGAAGACATATTAACGATGGAGCCGCCGCCGGCCCTTATCATGACTGGAATCACCAGTCGCGACAGCAGGAAGATCGATCTAACGTTGACCGCCATCACCCGGTCCCAATCTTCCTCTGAAAGTTCGACCACCGAGGCGCGGCGGATGATGCCGGCGTTGTTGAACAGCACGTGAATGCCGCCGAATTCGCGCACCGTGCGCTCAACCACACGCTCGCTATCGGCGGGCTTGGTCACATCGGCAGGCTCGAATATGGCGCGCCCGCCGTTCTGGATGATTTGATCGGCGACCGCCTGCCCATCTTTCTGGTTCATGTCAGCGATGGCGACGGCAGCGCCTTCACGGGCAAAAAGCAGCGCCGTGGCGCGACCGATGCCGGAGGCGCCGCCGGTAATGAGGGCGACTTTGTCTGCCAGGCTGTTCACTATGTAGACAGTCCCTGCTCTCGGACCCAGCCCAGGGAACGCCACATCTGCAGCGTAACCGCCAGGTACCAAAGGCCGACAGCGGGTCCCAGATCCACCAACCCTACCGACGCAGGCGGCGTAGGGAACGTGGAGAGGTTCAACGCGAGCAGAGCCAGCGCGATGGCTAAGCCGGAAAAAGCAAAAACTCGCCCAAAGCGAGGGTGGTGCCGCATGGCGACGGAGAAGCAAATCGTCCCCAGGCCGATGTACGCATCCCACGCCACATCCAGGCCGAGCCAAACCGCAACTACCTCGCGTGACGCCTTACCCCCTGCCACATATTCGCCAACCGCCAGTTGGACGAGGAGCATAGCCGAAAGCAAGGCGCCGGCAAGTGCGTTTAACCCGGCACCCAGGCGACTCCATACATGAGCGTCCTCCAGGTCGAGCACCTGCTGGAGGCCAAAACTCGCCACGCCCAGGGCTGGGCCAATCAAGGCAGCTAGGATGAAGACCGCGTGCTTGGGCAGCGGGGCGAACAGCAGCAGCGGGTAGGTAATGCAGGTAAACAATCCGCCCATGATGCCAAGCCGGGCGGACGTCAAGACGGCGAGCGTATTATCCCGGGTGTCCATCCGTTTTTCTTTTTGCCGGAATCACTCGCAGGCTCCGACAAGAATGCGCGATTGCCGAATCGCTTCCTGTGTTTTCTCCAGTCGGCAGGAAAAGAAGCCTATCGGCTGGCCAATCCTCCTGCCGTCTCGCCGCCATCCATCGTGAACACCTGGCCGGTGGCATACGCCGCGTCGTCCGACGCTAGATAAGCAAACAGCGCCGCAAGCTCCTCCGGCTTGGCGTGCCGCCGCAAAGGAATCTTGCGATTGACTTCGTCGAGCATGGCATCGGTATATTCGGCACGCTGCATGGGCGTGAGTACATATCCCGGCGCGACCGCACAGACACGCACCTTCGGAGCAAGTTCCAGCGCCATGCTCTTCGTCAATTCAATCACTCCGGCTTTGGTGGCGTTGTAGTCGGCGTAGAACGGATAGCCCATGACGCCGTTGGTCGAGGCCGTTTGCAGGATCACGCCACTGCCTCGTTCCCACATGTGTTTCGCCGCAGTCTGCGCCACGTAGAACACGCCAGTCAGATTCACCGCGATGACCTTGTCCCATTCCTCGGGAGTGATATCGAGAAAATTGTGGCGAATGCTGATGCCGGCGTTGTTGATCAGAACATCCACGCCGCCCATGAGGCGCACAGCCTCGCCGAAGGCAGTTTGCACCTGCTTCAGATCGGAAACGTCCGCAGCCACAACGCCGGCCAGAGCTGGCAGTTGTTGCTTGATCTGCTCGCGTCCTCTGGCGTCGCGGTCGAGCACGCACACCACCGCGCCTTCGTCCAGGAAGCGCGCCGCGGTGGCTGCGCCGATTCCGCTGGCGCCGCCGGTGATCAGAACACGCTTGTTCTTGAGTCCTCGCATCCGTTTTCTCTGCCTGGCAAGAATTGGCGAGGCTTCAGGATAGAACGGCAGAGGCAAGAATTGCTAGAACCAGTTCGTGGTTGCAGGTTCTCAGTTCCCGGTTAGATCGGTTTCCCGCGGAAGAAGTAGATCAGCTCGATCACCAGGATGATCACCACCGTCAGTTCCAAGAAGAACGCCCGGCTCTGGTTAAACTGGTCGACCATGAAGTGATAAAGCTCCTCGGCGGTACGCACTTTCTGTGTGACCAGATCTTTGTAGTCCGGCACGCCGACTTTTGCCGCAGCCAGCTTGTACAGGCGGGCGGAAAACATGTCGCTGAGGAACTTGATCGCGTTGTCGGCGTGCTCGGTGAGTTCGTCGACATCGAGCAGCACGGTGTGCAGCTTGGTCGCCGCCCGGGCCAGCCGCCAGCGCGCCAAAATGCCGGTACCCTTGTCCAGCGAGGCATAAACTCGCTCAAGTTCGCGCGTGAGGAATTCATCATAGTGGCGGAACTCCAGAAGCTGCGAGTTGGCATACTCCAGCAACTGGATGGCAGTCTCGGCGCCGGCCTCGGTGTCGTAGAGAAATGCTGCGTTCCAGCCGATCACTGCCAAGTCGTTCGGGTAATACGAAATCCGTGACTGCAGGATCTCGTTGCGCTCGCCCTCTGACAGTTGTGCGGTTTCGCCGCGGACGATCTGGGCAATATCGGCTCCGTGACTCTGGCACAACTCCGACGCCGACGGCGCACCCGCGATCTCGCGCACATGAAAGATGAAGTAGTCTTCGCTCAGCCAATCCGCGTAGGGCTTGACCAAAGCCGGGGCTGCGCGCTGCAGCTTCTGGCGCGCAATGCGGGAGGCGTGACCGGCGAAATCCACGTCCCATACCCAGCGGCTGCTGAGACGAACCAGGGTGTCCCAGTCGCCGGACAGGGGCAATTCCAGGACCACGCTAAGCACCCCGTAGTCGTAGTACTTGATCTGGCCCTGGAGGCGCTCGCCGCTCTCCAGCACCAGCGCTTCAATCGGTTCCACCACGGGAGGGCGCTCATAGCGAACATATCCCGGAGTAGGATGCTTCATGGTGGGTTGCTCCACCGTGCGCGCGCCGCCCAGGATTTGGCGAAGCTGGTCGAGGCGAATCTCCTCGCAAATATCGAACTGAATCAGTACCAGGACTGAGCCCTGCAGGGAGCTTTCCGCAACCGGCACCTTGCGGACCTGGGTCGCCGGCTCGGTGATTACCAGCGTGGGTTCGTTTTCGCGCGTCATGGGGACTATCCGCCTCGCTTCTCATCTATTGTCCCAGAATCCTGCAGACGTGGCGAGGCACCATTAATCGTGCGTAATCAATTACTTACGATTCTTCAACGGCGGCGACTCAGGCCCCATAGCAGGGCCGCACCGGCGGCCACCCCGAGCACACCCAAGCCAGCCCTCTCCATGGATTGCCGTACCGCGGCTTGCCTTCTCTGCGCTCGGGCCTGTTCGGGATACGCGCCGGGCGGCTCGTTGCGCAGAGCCAACTGGATCACCTCCGCCAGGTGGAGGGCGTGCCTCCCCGTGCCCTGCGCAATCTGCTCCCGGCAACTGAAGCCGTCGGCGATGACCAGCCATTCGGGTGGCGCTTCCCGGACGGCGGGCAGTAGCTCCAGCTCCCCGACCGCAAGCGACAGATCGTACTTATCCCGTTCGAAGCCGAATGCCCCGGCCATGCCACAGCAACCCGGCGCCGGAACCGCAAAGTCAATTCCCATCCGGCCGAGCACCGCTTCCTCGTCGGTCATCTTCATAATCGACTTGTGATGGCAGTGGCCATGTACAAGGGCCCGCCGGGCCAGCTTCGGCAGCGGGAAATGCCGGGCCTTCTTCTCCAGAAACTCGCTCAGCAGGAAAGTATGTTGCGACAGGGCGTGCGCTCGTTCATCCCTCGGAAACAGGTTCAGCAGCTCATCGCGGAAGACCGCTGCGCAGCTCGGCTCCAGGACCACCAGCGGCGTGCCCTGCCCAATCTCGGGTTCCAGAACATCGAGAATGTCCAGCAGCAAGCTCTTGGCACGATCCAGCATTCCCCAGTCATACAGAGGCCTGCCACAGCACAAGCTGCCGGCGGGGAGAAACACCTGAAAGCCTGCCGCCTCCAAGACCTCGACTGCAGCTTGCGCCGTGTCGGGCATGAAGTAGTTGTTGAAGGTGTCCGGCCACAAGAGCACGGGCGGCCCGTCCGCGTTCCCCGGCAACCGGCGGCGAAACCACTCGCGAAAGGTCCGGGGCGCAAACGCAGGGATGTTCCGCCCTCGCGGCATCCCTGTCACGAGTTTGGCAATGTCCCGCAGAAACGGCAGTTGGGTCGCTAGATTGACCAAGCCTGGCGCATTCGCCGCCAGCCGAGCCCAGAGATCGATATTTCCAAATGCGTATGCACCGACTGGGCGTGTGCGCCCTTCGTAGTAGTGTGACAGGAACTCGGCCTTGTACGTGGCCACATCCACGCCGACCGGGCAATCACTCTTGCAGCCCTTACAGGCCAGGCAAAGATCAAGAGAGTCCTTCACCTGCTGGTCGCGCCAGCCATCGCGGATGATGCCGCCTTTCGTCATCTCCCAGAGCAAATGGGCGCGCCCGCGCGTGGAGTGCTCCTCGTCGCGTGTGACCCGAAAGCTGGGACACATCACTCCGCCCTCATCGCGCCGGCACTTGCCTACTCCCACGCAGCGCAACGTGGCGTTCGCCAGGCTGCCGTGGTCTTCTGGGAATTGAAAGTGCGTCTGCGGCTCCCACGGGCGGTAGTCGGCGCCAAGGCGCAGATTCTCATCCAGCCGGTAGGGCTCAACCACTTTGCCGGGATTCATCTTCCAATCGGGGTCCCAGATTGCCTTGAACTCGCGGAATGCCTGCACCAGTTCGGGCCCGAACATCTTGGGCAGCAACTCGGCACGCGATTGACCATCCCCGTGTTCGCCGGAAAGCGACCCGCCGTAGCTGACCGCGAGGTCTGCGGCCTCCTCCACGAATTTGCGAAACGTGGCGATTCCGGCCGCCGACTGTACGTCGAAGTTAATGCGCATGTGCACGCAGCCGTGGCCGAAGTGTCCATACATGGCGCTGCGATAGCCGTAACCTGCCATCAGTTGGCTCAGTTCTCGCAGGTAGCCGCCGAGTTTCTCGGGAGCGACCGCGGAATCCTCCCAGCCTTCCCACTCTAGCGGCTCGCCGGGCACGTGAGAGGTCGCCCCCAGCGCCGACTCCCGGACCTCCCAGGCTTTCTTGGTCTGCCAGGGATCAGTGAACAATTGCATGCGAGGTGGATTCGCGCTCCGCGCCAGAGAGTCCATCAAGCCGCGCGCCTGGTTCTGCGCCTCGGCCTGAGTATTGGCGCCGAACTCGGCGAACAGCCAACCGCCGCCCTCAGGGAGCAACGCTAGTCCTTCTGCGTTCAGACCCTTCCGCCTGGTGTATTCGACGAGCAAGCGGTCCACACCTTCGAGGCCGATGGGTTTGTGCGCCATGATTTCCGGCACACGATCGGCACACTGAAAAATGTCGGGATACGCGATCATCAGCAACACGCGTTCCGGTGGACTTTCGACCAGCCGGCAGGTTGCCTGCAGCACGGTTACGCAGGTTCCTTCCGATCCCACCAGCGCACGCGCCACTTGAAAGCCATTTTCCGAAAGCAGATAGTTCAGGTTGTAGCCTGAGACCCGGCGCGGGATGTTGGGATAGCGCTGACGGACGAGCTCGGCGTAGCGGTCGCGCAGGTTCTTCAGCGCGGCGTAGATCTGCCCGCGTCGACCACCCTCGCGAATCAACCGCTCCAGTTCCCCCTCGCTAGTCTGGCCAACAGACAGGCGCAGGCCGTCGTAGGTTAGGATTTCCAGCTCTTCGATGTTTTCGTCGGTCTTGCCCGCCATCACCGAGTGCACACCGCAGGAATTGTTGCCGATCATTCCGCCCAGCGTGCAGCGGTCGTGGGTGGCCGGGTCGGGGCCAAAGGTCAGGTGATGCCTCTCGGCCACCGAGCGGAGGGAATCGAGGACGACCCCGGGTTGAACGCAGGCCAGCCGGCGCCCGGGATCGAGCGCCAGGATATTTGCCATGTACTTCGAGAAATCAAGTACGACGGCGACATTACAACATTGTCCGGCAAGCGACGTTCCCCCGCCGCGGCAGAGGATGGGAGCGCCGAACTCGCGCGCGCACGCAACGGTGGCGACAACATCGTCCTCGTCGCGCGGGAGAACCACCCCGATGGGAACCTGGCGGTAGTTCGACCCGTCGGTGGAGTAGAGCGCGCGGCTGCCGTTGTCGAAGCGGACTTCGCCGCGCAGGCGCCGACGTAGTGCAGAAGCCAAACCCGCCGCATCCACTACGGCAGACTTGGAGGCGCGTGCGAGTTCGGCGAAATCTGTCGGCATGCCAGGAAAGCGCTAGTTGGACTTGCCGCTCAGGCCCTTGCCGCTGACGTTGGCGATGTGAATCACGGTCTTATCGTCGGATGGCTCAATGTTGATCGTGATCAGGTTCTTCTTGTCGTTGGAAACGATAGTGGTGCGGCCCTGATCGGCCATCGTCATGTTCGCATCCGGAAACTTCGACTTGTAGAAATCTGCGACCTTCTCCGCAGAATCCGTAGTTTCAAATTCCGCCGAGACGGTGTGCATTCCGGCAATGGTGATGTTGGCGGCGTTGCCCTTCCGCATGGTCGCCCCGGGATAAATGTCGACCCCGAGGTTGCGGGCCGCGTCGTCGGCATTGTTACTGCTCTCCACGGTTCCGAAGGGGCTCTCCACGCGTACGTTGCCGTCCTTGTTGGTGATGCGCGTGTGATGCGCAATACGCCAGCCGATGAAGGCGGCGGTTCCCACGCCCAAGATGCCGAGGCCCACGAACACCGCCACGATGATCAGGATGATCTTCAGCGCGTTGCTGCTTTGCGGCTGCACCGCTGGGGCCGGAGCAGGTGCCGCCGGGGCCGCTGCAACCGGTGTTGCCGCACCTGCCGGCTGCGCCGCACCGCATTTGGCGCAGAATCTCGCGCCGCCTTCCAGTCTTTCACCGCATGAGTTGCAGAAAGCCATAGCTCCTCCTCAGGTTATGAACAGAGAGAGCATAAACCAAATACGTGCGGGGGTCAGTATCAAAGCGGGTCGGTACTGTGACGTCCAGCAAGGGAGGGATCTCAACGAGTTGGTGATTTTCCTTTGTGGACCTTCATGTCCTTGGTGGTTTCGATCAATCGGGTCCGCTCTTCTGTCTACCCATGGCCCAAGTGACGTGTGCCGTAGTCGCTCAAACTCAGAAAGAGCAGAATCAGCAGCCAGAAGATCGAAGAGACAATGACCATCTTGGTGAGCTTTTCGCTGGTGTACTTCACGTGCATGAAGAACAGGATGACCAGCAACGCCTTGGAGGAGGCAATCAGCAGCGCTACGACGGTGTTGAACGGACCGAGATCGATGGTGGCGACCCAGGCGGTCACGACGGTCAGGACCATCAGCACGATCCAGATTGCGTAGTACAGCTTGCTCGAAAGAACATGTTCCGACATGGCTCACCCCAGCGGCTTGCGATCAATCAAATAGAGAAGCGGAAACAGGTAAATCCAGACGATATCGACAAAGTGCCAATACAAGCCCCCGATTTCAACCGGGGTGTAATAAGTGGTCGTGTAACGACCCTTCCAGGCATGGAAGAGCAAATACGAAAAAATGCCCACGCCGATAATCATATGCAGAGCGTGGAGGCCGGTCATGGCGAAGTAAAGCGAGAAGTAAATTTGTTCATGCGACTGGTCGATGTGGATCTGCGGATACTCTCGCACCAGGTCGTCCACATTGAACGACGCGCCGGGAATATGGTGCTCCTTGTATTTGTCGTACCACTCGATGCCTTTGATCCCCAGGAAGGCCAGGCCAAATATCAAAGTCAGAATGAGCAGAATCACCACCAGCTTGCGCTTGCCCATCTGTGCCGCTCGGACACTGAGCGCCACGGTCAAGCTGCTGCAGATGAGCACGATGGTGTTGATGGTTCCCCACTTCAGGTTGAGGCTGCGGCTGCCCGCGGCGAACTCGTTGTAGTAGTTCAGGCGATAGATCAGGTAGGCGCAGAACATCCCGCCGAAGAACATGATTTCCGTCGCCAGGAAGAGCCACATGCCAAGCGATGCGGAGTCGCGCTGCTGCTCGACGGTCGAGAAGTGATGCCTGAGCTCCGGGCCGTGCTGCTCGACTGCGATTGGGCTATTGCTCAACCAACACCTCCGCCGGCGCAGGAATCTGATCGTAGTTGTAGGCTTCCCAGGTCACTTCCGGGGTCTCCTCAAAGTTGAAAGTGGGCGGGGGCGAGGCCGTCTTCCACTCCAGGCCTGCGGCGCCCCAGGGGTTCTCATCCGCGATCTTGCCGTAGCGCATGGACCACAGGAAGTACACCATGGGCAGGACATATCCCACGGCCAGAATAGTCGAGCCCGCCGTTGACATGACGTTCAGCACCTGGAACTCCGGCGGATACTGCCAGTAGCGCCTCGGCATACCCAGATAGCCGAGAATGAACTGCGGGAAGAAGGTCAGATTGAATCCCAGAAACACAATTAGCGCCGCGAACTTGCCCAGCCACTCTGGATACAGGCGCCCGGAGATTTTCGGCCACCAGAAATGCATTCCGCCCAGGTAGCCCATGACCGCGCCGCCCACCATGATGTAGTGGAAGTGGGCGACTACAAAATATGTGTCCGTCACGTGCACGTCGATTCCCAGGCAAGCCAGGAACAATCCCGTGAGCCCTCCCATGGTGAACAGCCCAATGAAGCCGAAGGCATAGAGCATGGGAGTCGAAAACGTGATCGACCCCTTGTACATCGTCGCCGTCCAGTTGAAGACTTTGATGGCCGAAGGCACTGCAACCAGGTAACTGAGAATGGAGAAGATCATCGCCGAGTAGAGCGAAATCCCCGCCACAAACATGTGATGCGCCCACACCAGGAAGCCGAACACCGCAATGGCGATGCTGGAGAGTGCCACCGCGTGGTAGCCGAAGATCCGCTTGCGCGAGAAGCAGGGCACGATCTCGGCGACCACTCCCATCGACGGCAAGATCATGATGTAAACCGCGGGGTGGGAGTAGAACCAGAACAGGTGCTGAAACAGCAGAGGATCGCCGCCGCGGTTGGGGTCAAAGATTCCGAGTCCCAGGAGCCGCTCGCAGACCACCAGCACCAGCGTGACCGCCAGCACCGGCGTCCCCAGCAACTGAATGATGCTGGTCGCGTAGTGCGCCCAGATGAATAGCGGCAGGCGCGACCAGGTCATCCCGGGCGCGCGCATGCGATGGATCGTGACCACAAAGTTGAGTCCGGTCAGGATCGAGGAAAATCCCGCAACGAAAATGGACAGGCCGGCCTCAATCACTTTGGTGTTGGCGAAAGCCGTGCTGAACGGGGTGTAGAACGTCCAACCTGTGTCCACTCCGCCGGTCACGATGCAATGCAGCATCATGATTCCCGAGATGATGTAGAGGTACCAGCTGAGCAGATTGATGCGGGGAAACGCCAGGTCTTTGGCGCCGATCATCATTGGAACCAGAAAGTTGCCCAGCACCGCCGGAATCGAGGGAATCAGGAAGAAGAAGATCATCACCATGCCATGCATGGTGAAGAGCTTGTTGTAGGTGTCCGCCTGAACCAGGTCGCCCGCCGGAGTGAGAAGCTCCAGGCGGATCAGCAGCGCAAAGAATCCGCCGATGAAAAAGAAAAATGTGATGGAGACCAGGTACAGCAGCGCGATGCGCTTGTGGTCGGTGGTAAGCAGCCACGAGCGGATGCCGTACTCCTTGTTTAAATAATGCTCACGTTCGGCGATGGTTGCTGCGGTTGCCATGACTATTCCTTCAGTTTCTGCGGTTTCAGCCCAACCGGGGATAGACTCGGTGTTCCCGCGGCGCCCGTCGCCGGAGCATTCAGAGACTTGACGTAGGCAACCAGGGCGTTCAGTTGCTCCTCGCTTACCAGTCCCTGGAAAACCGGCATAATCGGCTTAAATCCGCTGACCACCTTGGCGCTGGGGCTAAGAATAGATTCCCGGATGTAGTTTTCGTCCGCCACCACGGTGCGCCCGTCCTCCAACTGCACCGACTTGCCGAAGACTCCCGTCAGATTGGGCCCTCGTCCCTGGGTGTCGAAGCGGTGGCAGGTGGAACATCCCAGTTGCTCAAAAATCGTCTGGCCATTCGAAGCCAGGGATCCCGAGGTGGCTCCTCCGGACAGCCATGCTTCGTATTGGGCCGGATCCATAACTATCACTTGGCCGATCATTCCCGAGTGCTGCGTGCCGCAGTATTCCGCACAGAACAGGTGATACACGCCCGGCTTGGTCGCGCGAAACCATTGCGTCGTGTAACGTCCCGGTAACACATCCTGCTTGATGCGGAAGGCCGGAATGTAAAAGCTGTGAATGACATCCTGGGAAGTCATGATCAGCTTAATGTCGCGGCCGACGGGCACGTGCAGTTCATTGATTTCGCGCTGACCTTCGGGATGCTCGAGCTTCCACATCCACTGCTTGGCCACGACGTAGACTTCGGTCGCTCCCTGCGGCGGCGTGCGTTCCTGAAAGTAGATGACCGCGCCCCAGACGAAAATGGCCATGAAAACCGCCAGAGGGACGACCGACCAGGTGACTTCCAACGCGATAGAGCCTTCGATCTGCTCGGCCTCATGGCCGCGCCTGCGGCGGTACTTCAAGGCAAAGACGACGACCATCGTGAAGATGGCCAGGCTCATGAAACTGGCCAGCAGCACCAGGAAGACGTAGAGCGCATCTACGTGGCCCGCACCGGTGGAGGCGCGCGCCGGCCAAAGTGGAAAATTATCGAACATGATCTATGTAACTCGCCTCGCCGGGCCTATCCGGAACATCACGATCAGGAAAGTGCCGAGCATCAATATCGTCGCCCCCGCCGCCAACTTGAGAACCCGGCTAATGATTGCGCCGTACTTCCCCGTGTCCGGGTTGTAGTGGTAGCAGTACAGCAGCACTTCGTCCACCACCGTGCCGATCTTCCCCTCTGATGCCTGCACGAGCCCCAGCCGTAAATCCTTCGGTGCGAATTCGACACCGTAGTAGTACTGCGCAATCTTGCCTTGTGGTGTCAGCACCATAATGGCGGTGGCGTGAGCGAACTGGCCGGTCTTGGTGTCGTACTCGTACTGAAAACCGGCAACCCGGGCCAACGCCTCGATGGACTCCGGCGGCCCGGTGAGGAAATGCCAGCCGTTCGCGGCCCCGGCACGTCCGTATCTCTTGAGGAATTCGGCCTTCTTAGCTGTGGCCATTTCCGGCGTCTCTTTCGGGTCAATGCTGACGGTGAGAACGTCGTACTCCGTGCCAACGTCAAACTTCAGCACCCGCATGGCGCTGGTGAGGCCACTTAGGACTTCTCCGCAAAGCATGGGGCACTGGTAGTACACCAGATTCAGAATCATTGGCCGCTTGCCGAAGTAATCGGCCAGCCGCACTGCCTTGCCGGTTTCATCCCGGAAAATCAGCTGCGGCGGAATCTGCTCATTGAGATGCTGCTCGATCCCTACGTTCTTCAAGCCCGGCGGACGCATGCTGGCGGGCGGCGACATCATGCCTTGTGTCATGCCCTGACCAAGAGCCGCTATGGCAAAAAGCAGCATGCCCGTCATCACAAGCGATTTGTTCACCCTTGACCGGCTCACGGCTTTCCCTTCTTCTTCAACTGGCTGGTGTCCGCGCGTTGGGCCGCCTGCTCGGCGACATCGACCGGCGATGCTGGCACCGTCCCGGCCTTCGGGGTCGTCGGCAGTCCGCGTTGCGCGACCAAATCCATGGCGCGCTCAATCGGGATGCGCGTCACTCCGGCCTTCTCGTCCACCCAACCGTAACTGTTGAGAGTTTGTTCTTCTTTCAATCGAAAGTCGTTGATTTCCAACCGCTCGTTTGTCTCCAACCGGGGCTGCGGGAATCTCGTAACTTCTCCCGGCGATACCGCTCGCGTGTCTGCGCTGGGCGGCGGCCCGATGGGACTTTGCTTCGGCTGATGCCGGCGCGCATACGCATCCAACGAGTGATACCCGCCCCACAAGATCAGAGCAACCAGAGCACTGCCCACGGCCAGGCCCACCAGAAAGAGATA
>Ga0335082_10004387_pt1 | contig 15368 bp, 14 predicted proteins | sample Lox_Sample_41_FD_206718 | JGI IMG/M metagenome (GOLD analysis project Ga0335082, IMG submission 206718) | Soil microbial communities from Loxahatchee National Wildlife Refuge, Florida, United States - Lox_Sample_4.1 | ecosystem: Environmental > Terrestrial > Soil > Wetlands | place: USA...
TGGCTGCTGCCCAGCACACCGTCGGGACAAGAAGCGGCGCAAGAACCAGCATCGCCCGAGTCGAACGTGCTTTCATGAGGCCCCTTATCTTCCCAGCAGCTGACGTGTTTTTCACGGCGGTTCTACACTTATACGGTAGAATGCCCGGGAAAGTAAACGACAAGCACGCTGAACGCCCAGGAACGAAGTGCGAACGGCCATAAGGTCGCGTTGTCTGCCCGGCTGGAATCAAGCCGTGGCCCCACCACGACTTCCAAATTTCAAGCGTCGTGGGCGACCAAGAGCGGGAAATACCGCAGACTCTCCAGCACGACATCGGCATGACTAAAGTCCTGATCCGCCGTCCAGCGGTTCGGTACGGCAATGCAGGTCATGCCGGCACGTTTCGCGGCGAGCACGCCCGGGCCGGAATCCTCGATGGCCAGACACGCGGCCGGCGTGATGCCGAGGCGCGCGGCCGCGGCGAGATAGACGTCGGGGGCTGGCTTGCTTGCACGCACCTCGGGATCTTCGCCGGAGATGCGGACGGTGAAGGTGCCGTCGAGCCCGAGCGCTAGCAACAACGCATCGATCACCCGCCGGGTCGACGAGGACGCAATCGCCAGACGCATGCCCGATGCATGGAGCTGCCGCACCAGTTCCACCGCAACATCGATCGGGTCTACGCCAGCGGCGATCTCCTTCAGACGCGCTTCGGTATGCGCGGCGACGAGCATCTCGACGCTGTCGGCAATTCCAGAACGCACACGCCACGCTTGCCACGTGGCTGTCTCACCGAGGCCGATGAAGCTGCTGTATTCGTCCGCAGCGATCGACGCGCCGTAACGCGACAGCACGCGGTTGGCAGCGCGAAAATGGATCGGCTCGGAATCGACGAGCACGCCGTCGAGGTCGAAGACGACGGCCTCGATGTCGTAGATGCGTGGGAGTGGTTCAGGCCTCTTCCGACTCATAGCAGCCTGGTGGCGCCGAAAGACAATGAGGGCATCAGACCTCGGGCCTCTGGCTTCAGGAAAACCACGGGATTCCGGACCCTGAGGCCTGAAGCCCGAGGTCTGAGGTCGATTTTTTCACAAGCTCCACGGCACGATCTACGGTCCGGGATGCTCCGGTACCAGCGGCGCCAGCATCTCCTTCATGAGGGTATGGGCGGCGACCGAATAGGCGTCGCCGAGGTTGATGATCCCTGGCGTCTGCACCGGTCGCGATGGATGATCGCCGCTCCACAACACCCGCCCCGTGGCCGGCTCGACCAGCGTTGCGGCGACAGAGGCGATGATGAACGTCGGCTCGGTGCCGACGTTCGGTTCCCAGCGGCGGATCTCGATGTATAGCACGGCGCCTTCGATGTGGCTGCGGGCTGCGAGCGCCGCCGCCTCCTCAGCGCTCGCGGGCGTCTGGCCGTCGCTGGCCACACTCACGGCCTGCGGATCGAGCACGTCGAAGCCCTGCTGCACCAGCTGCGTGGCGGCTTCCACACGCAGCGCGTCGGCAACCGTGTAGCGCTGGGTCTTGATGATGTATTGCTCCACGAACGACGTGCCGCTGATCAGCAAGGGATCGCCGGTACGGTTGTTCGGCGGGAAGACGGCGATCGACCGCACCGGCGCCGGAGCAGGTGCCGGGGGTCGCACGCAGCCGGCCACGGAGAACGCCAGCAGCACGCACGCCATTCGCCGATTCATTGTCCCTCCTCGCTCGATCCGCTCAGCTGGCCGAGACGTTGCTCGATCTGAGCAAGGTGGCGCTGGACCTGATCCTGTTGCGCCCGCAATCCCGCGAGCGTGCGGCGTGCCTCGGCCAAGTCCTCGCCAGCTGGCTCGGCGCTCTCGACGACCTCCGGGACGAGCCTACGCACGTCTGCTTCGAGCCGCGCGGCACCAGTCGCGTCGCCGCTCGTTGCGGCCAAGGCATAACGATAGAGGAGGCGCCCGGCGCGTTGCGCTTCAGCTATCGAGTCTGATGCTGGAAGCAGCGGGTCGGGCGTGCGCGCGTTGCGTTCGGCCAGCGCATCGTAGAACGCGGCCAGCGCCTCACCCGTGAACCAGTCTTTGTCCCCGGCTGTATTGATGCGTGTCAGTCGCGGCGCGGTGAACTCGATGAGCGGCCGGTCATCGGTATTCATTGGCGCTGTTGCGAACAGATCGGCCGCGGGGGTGAGCCAGCCAGCAGACAGCATGGCGAGACCGCGCGGTGCTCCGAGCAGCGCATCGCGACTCCACTCCGGTAATGCCTGCAGGCGCTCGGCCGTGCGCGTCAGGTCGACCGGCTGAGTGCTGAACTGGCCGAGAAGTCCCACGACGGGGCGGTTTGGGTAGAAGTCGGCACGCCACAAGCTCACCTGTGGGAAGACCGAGAGGAAGGTGTGGGCGATCAGGTCGAACTCGTCGCGCGTCAGTTGGTACAGCGGCAACCACTGGCAAAAGAGACCATCCGGGGCGAGGCGCCGCGCGACGATCTCGTACATCTCGCGGGAATAGAGGCTACCGGCGCCGGCGTGCCATGGGATGAAGAGGTCTGCGACAATTACATCGAATTGCTCACGGCTCGCTGCGAGGTAGCGACGGCCATCGTCGCGGACGAGGCGCACGTCGGAGCGTTCGAGCAGCCTGCCATTCCATGGCCCGAAATGTCGTGCCGCCAGCGTCGCTACTTCGGGGACGATCTCCACCACGGTCGTCTCCGGGACCTTCAGTGCCGGCGCTGCACTGGCTGTGATGCCCGTCGCGAGGCCAATGAACGCCGCCCGCCGCGGCGCCGGATGCAGCAGCAGCGGCAACAATCCGAGACGGCGCTCGTTGGTGGCTGCGGCCGTACCGCCCAGGACGTAGTAGTTGTCGAGTCGGAGTTGGAGATCGCCATCTCCTTCGACGACCGTCACAATGCCGCTCGGTCCTTCGGCCATAGCGCGGAGGGTCTCCTCATCAGCCCGCAGGTGGACGAGCGGCATACCCAGCGGATTGACGATTACCACCACGAGCAAGGCCGCGTACACCGGCGGGCGCCAGCGCACGCGTGGTACGAGCAGGTCGGCGAGGATGATGTAGACCACGGCCGCGGCGAGCAGGGTGCCGCGCACGCCGAGCAACGGAACCGCGAGGAAGCCAGCGGCCAATGACCCCGCGATGCCACCGAAAGTGTTTGCGGCGGCGAGATCACCGAGTGGGCGCGCAGCGCCGTCGCGTTCACCCCATGCACCCCACAACGCCGGCAAGACGAGGCCGGACGCGAACGCGGCCGGGCCGGCGCTCAGCGCGGCGAGCCCAACGATACGGATCAGGTACTCGGCGAGTCCGGCGTGCATGCCCACATACCCCAGCCCATGGGTCTCGCGTACGAACACCCACACGCCCGCCACGACGGCCACCGCCGCACCCACGAGTGCGCCACTGGCAATTGCTTGTGGCGCGACGCGGCGCAGCAGCAGCGAGGCGAGAGCTGCCCCCGCGGCGAGCGCCAGGACGAACACAAGCGCAATGGCGCTGAACGAGTAGACGGAGTTGTGCAGCACTTGCGCGAACAGACGCGTCCAGAGCACCTCGAGGCCCAGGCCGAGCGCACCGGCACCGGCAGCAACGATGCGTAGGCGAGGATGTGAAGTGCGGGGCGTTGATATGGAACTGCGCGGTTGCGGCGTCGCCGGGCGATCAAATCGCCCGGCTGAGTCGCTGAAAGCCCTCTGAATGGGCTGGACCGCTTGCGTTTGGAGCCCCCTTGGCGGGCTTAGTTGCGCCTCAGCCGGAGGCTTTGAGCCTCCGTTGGCAGGCTCAGCAGCTCCGATTGCATGTCGATGGACGTTCTCCCGCGTGAGATCGCCGCCTCGCACAGCAGGCAATCTACGGCCAATGACAAGTGCCACAATCCCTGCCAGTGCACTCGTTGCCGCGGCAGCAACGTAGCTGCCACGCACGCCGATGATGGCGGGCAAGCCGAAGCCCGCCGCGGCGATGCCGGCCACGCCACCCAGGGTGTTCAACGCGTACAGCAGACCACCGCGGCGACCGGCGCTCTGCCGGGCGAGCGCTTGTCCCAGTGCGGGTAGCGTCGCACCGATGCAGAGCGTCGCCGGCATCATCGCGATCGCCATGGCCCCCATGCCCGTGAGCGCGCCGCCGGCGGCGAGCCAAGCTTGCGCCGCGTCGGTGGACAGGACGTGGAACGCGCCGAGCGACCAGAGCGCGCCGCCGGCGGCGCCCAACTCGAGCCAGCCGTAGAGCCGCACCGGTTCCCGCCGGACACCCCGCGCCGCGGCGGCGCCGAGCCCAAGCCCGCCGAAGTAGCAGGCGAGCACCATCGCCACAGTGGTTGCGGTTTGACCCAGCACGAGGCCGGCGGACCGCATCCACAGCATCTCGATCGCCAGCGCGGCGGCGCCCGAGACGCTGAAGCACAGCCAGAGTGCTGCGGTCACGTTGCTTGCCACCGGCCGAGCGCGCCCAAAATGCGCGTCGTCACACCGACGACGAGCAAGACAACGCTCGCCACTCCCACCTCGGCTGGGCCGAGTGGCAGGTCAAAGCGAAACGCGCAGTAGAAGCCGACGAATGCCGTAACGGCGCCGAGGACGGCCGCGCCCAGCGAGAAGGTGAGCATGCGTCGCGCCAGCAAACGCATCGTGACCGCCGGTACGACCAAGAATCCGAAGGTGGCCATCGGACCGGCGGTCATCACGCCGAAGGAGATGATCAGACCAATCAGTAGGTACAGGAGGAGGTCCCAGAGCACGGCGCGTTTGCCGAAGACGACTGCCAAGTCGCGGTCGAACGATACGAGGAGCAGCTCCTTCCGACACGCGAACAAGACCACCACTACCACCGCAAAAACCACCTCCATTGTGGCCAAGCTCGCGCTGGTGGTGGCGAGAATGTCGCCCTTGAGCAGGTTGACCATCTGCGCGTCGCCGTGCGGGTCCTTGGCCAGAAAGATGATGGTGGCGGCAGCAGCCACGGCGTACGTCGTGCCGATGCGCGCCTCGACGGTCCCGCGACCGCGCCGCTCGAACAAGGACAACGCCAAGGTGACGCCGAGCGTGAACGTCACTGAGCCGAGCACGGCGACGAGGCGTTCACTCACTTCGAAATGCTCGTGCGGTCCGACGACGATTTTGTAGCCGAGAAAAGCGAAAGCGATGCCCGCTGCCGATACCTGTGGGAGCGCGACGCCGAGGAAGATCATGCGGCGTAAGACGAAGTACACACCGACCAGCGGGCAGACGGTGCCCACCAGCACACTGGCGACCAGGGCGTCGTGCAGCAGGAAGTCCGGACGCAGGATCTGGGCAAGTTCACTCATCGAGTCGCGCTGCGCGGATGCACGAGACTTGGCAGTGCCGCGGCTGCCGGCAGCGTATCAGCGGATTGTTTGACGGCCTGCCCCTCGTCGACCCAGATGACCGACTGAACCGTCGATTGGATGTGGCCGAGGTTATGGCTGACGAGGACGACGGTCATGCCGTGCTCCCGATTGAGGCTGGCGAGTACCTCGCTGATCGCCAACTCGGCCTGGCGGTCGACACCGGCGGTTGGTTCGTCGAGCAGCATGATCTCCGGTTCGACCGCCAGCGCCCGCGCGATCAGCACGCGCTGCTTCTGCCCACCCGACATCGCCCAGAACGGACGCCGCGCCAGTGCGCTCAACCCCACCTGTTCCAGGCAGCGCGCCGCGAGCTGCCGTTGCACGGTTCCTGCCGGGCGCAGCGGCGGCAGCTTCGCGTACGTCCCCATAAGAACGACCTCGAAGGCGGTCAGCGGAAAGATCGGGTCGAGCGTGTCGCGCTGCGGGACATACCCCGGCGGGCTGGCGAGGCGATCGAAGCCGTAGTCGATGCGCCCGGCGAGCAGGGGCGCCAGCCCAAGGATGGCGCGCAACAGCGTCGTCTTGCCGGCGCCGTTTGGACCGAGCAGCGCATTGAACTCGCGCCGCTCGATCGCGAAGGAAACGTGCTCCAGAACCGGCGTGCCATTGTATCCGACACTCACGTCTTGCAGGTCTAGCAGCGCCGCACTCATGCTCCTCCCTGCACGGCTTTTAACATCGTGCGGAGGTTGTAGTCTATGAAGCTGATGTAGTCGCGCGTTTCCGGCAAGCCGCCAGACATGACGGGCAGCTCGACCAGCTTCGCACCGGTGGCTTGCGCGACGGTCTCGGCGAGGCCGGCGGGATACTGCACTTCGCGCACGACGATGTCGACTTTCTCGCGCCGCATGCGGTCCTCCAAATCAGCGATGTGGGCCGGAGTCGGATCGATACCGGCGCGGATCTCGATGGTCCCGGCTGGTTCCATCCCGAAACGCTCGGCGAAGTAGACGAGGTCGGGGTGATAGCTGACGAGCTTCTTGCCCTTCAGGGGGGCGGCTTCCGCCTCCCAGCGGGCGATGGCGGCGTCGAGCTTCGCCAGATAGGCGTCGAGGTTCTGCTTGAACGTTGCCGCATGCTCCGGGTAGTTGCGTGACAAGCCGTCGGCGATCGCGCGTGCGGCGGCCTTCCCCATCACCGGATCCACGTTGTAGTGCGGGTTGCCCATGGGATGCTGGTCGCCCAATGCTCGATCGATACGCACAGGGACTTCCAGCGGGGTGATATAAGCGGACGCGTCGATGTAGCCGGGACCGTCGCGGAGAATGCGTGGATTACGCGCCGCTTCCAAGAGCGCCGGAAGGAAGGCGTGCTCCGCTTCCAGCCCGAGCAGCACGACAAGATCGGCGCGGTTGAGTTGAACCGCAAAGCTTGGCTTCATCGGCACCGCGTGGATGTCCTCGACGCCGGTGGCAATGCTGCGGACCTCGACGAGATCGCCCCCGATGTTGCGTGTCATGTCGGCGAGATCCGGGATGGTGGTGACCACTTTGATCTTCTCCTCGGCGTGCGCGCCGCTGAGCAGGAAGACACCAAGCAAACTGACGATCAGTACGCTGCGTTTCATGGTTGCTCCTTAACGATCCCGGAAGCCATGGACGTGGCTCCCGAGCACTGCTGTCCATTGGAGGAAGAACTGACTCTCGTGATTGCCGGGCTCTGTCAGGTACGTGTACTGGAGTCGCAATCGCTGGAACTCAGAGAGCCAGATGGTGAAGTAAGGCGAATAGCTGGCGAGATCGCCGGTCTGGCGGTCAAGCATCTGCTGATAGTCGAACATGAAGCCGGGATAGTAGCGCCGCGTCAGCCGCGCTTCGAGATAGCTGTACAGACCGAAGGCGCCCTCGCGGTGAAAGATCGGTGTCGTCTCGTCACCGACGTTCCAGTCTTCGCTGTTGTACAGCACCTCCGTTCCCCAGATGAGCCCGCGGTATTGCGCCTGACTGAGGGGAATGTACCGGAACGTGATGTCAAGGTCGGCCAGGTAGCGCGCCTTGCCGTTGCCGGCCTCCATGTCGTCGGTGGTGAAGGTATCAACCTTCGGCGTGTACGCGAGGTTTGCACCGAGGTCGATGCTATTCGAGTCGCTCAAGTTGATGAACGTCGCCGGATGGGCCAAGTAGGTGAACCGGTTGAGGGCGCGCGGCACGTTGTTGTCGACCTGTTCGTTTTCGGCGCCCATCTTGTTGTAAGCGCCAAGGATAAGGGTCAGATACTGTTCCAGAGGCGCCAGGTAGCTGACCTCCACGCCGTCGGCTTGCGACTCGCCGCCGACGAAGGTGTCGAGCACTTGTGGACGATTGACGAACGGCAGGTCGTGGTCGTGGAATTTCGAGAGCCGGCCGAAATCGGCGAAGAAGCGCCCACCCTTGACTGTCAGGTTGTAGGGCAGTGATGTCGTGACGATGGCGGCTTCTTCGACCTCGACGCCATCGTTTGTGCCGTTGAAGATCGCGTAGCCGCGCGCGAACGGGTCGATGTTGGCGGAGATGCCGATCTCGGCGGAGCGGAACTCGAAGTTGCCGCCGCCATTCTCCTGATACGAGCCGACCGTGTCGATGATCAGGCCGATCGCCGGATTGAACTGCGCTGGGAAGGTCTTGTTCGCTGCCGCCAGGCTCGGCTGGATCTTTTGCATGACGTTCTCGGTTACGCGTTTTTCGAGTTGCTCCTGCTCCGGGCTCGGGGCTGCCGGTGCCGCCACCGCCGCTGCCGTGGGTGCCGCGGCCGGTGCTGCCAGGGCAGGCGAAGGCGCCTTCTGCTTGGATAGCTTCTCGATCAGCTGTTCTTGCTTCTCCATCTTCTTTTGCAGCTCTTGCAGCTGCGCCTTCATGGCCTTCAGCTCCTGTTGCAACTCCTCGGCGCTTTGCCCGTCGGTGCGGACAGCGCCAACTACGATGACGACGATCAGTGCCAAGCTGGCATGCGCCAGCTGGCGGCATCTCACGTGCGATCGCATCGGTTCCTCCCTCGTCGGAAACACCACGGCCTTGCCGCCATGGTCCGGTGCGCCGAGTCGGCGCGGGGGAACCGTGGCAGCGCTACGCGACGCGCGACAAGAGAGAGAACGGCGGTGCCCGACCGCTATGGGTCGGATGGGCGACGACGACCGGCGCGACAATCACGGTCGTCGCCACTGTCAGGATCGGCAGGACCGGCGGCGGTTGCGGAATCGGCGGCGCACTCACCGCTGGCGAGTGATGGGTGGCGACACAGACGGGGCACGCATCTGCTCCGCCCAGCTGCGCGTTGCGGTGCCCGTGGCCGCTGAAGGCGAGCGGGACGAGCAACGACACGAGGACGAGCATCGTGCCAGCGCGCTGCGCGAACCGCTGCCGCAATAAAGTCATATGGATGCCCGTATATCGACGGGTGTCAGTACTGTCAAGCGAGTTGTTGTGTGCTCGGCAGTTCTGCTGGCTCGCGTCGCGATATTGGCGACGAGTGTTGATGCACGTTACTTGATTTGACGGTGCATAGCGTATAACTGCGGTGTCATGGACCGCAGCCGCATCCATCGGCGCTGGATCGTCATTGCTGCGGTGGCCGTCTTCGTTGGGTTCAGTACGATCGGGGCGGCGCATGCATGGTTGCATTCCGGCGATGTCCAACACGCGCAGCACTGCGGCACGTGTCAGTGGACGCAGTCGGCGTCGGCGACGATGCGCTCTGCGCCGCTGTCGCTTACCTCCCTCGCCTGGTCGCCCTGCACCAGCGTCGGCGTCGCCGCAGCACCGCATCAGCCAGAGTCGGCGCCGCCTGGCGCGCGCGCTCCCCCTCTGCTCTCTGAGCTTACGCCGGTTGCGTAAGGTTACCCAACTCTAGCTCCATTCAGCACGTGGGCGTTCCCTCACGTGCGTCCACGTTCTGTGCGGAGTCGGGAGTCATGCAGCCCGAGACGGCGTCGTGGATGGACACGACCTTGTGGCTACTCTCGACGCAGTCTCAACCAGGAGAAGGAGAGATGACGTCAAACAACTGGATGGGATTCCCACGCCGCCGTTGCGGCCGCGCGGCATTGCGGCGCGCGATGGGAGTAATTCCGTTGGTCGCTGTCGTGCCGCAGGTGCTCGGGTGTGCACCAAAAGGGGTGCCGCCAGCGCCCAAATCGGTGCAGCGCATAGCTGTGCTTCCGCCGCTTACTCCGGGCTCCGACAAGGGGCCCGCCGCCGGCCCGCCGGCGGGTGGCAATTTGTTCAACGCGCCGCGCCTGACACTGGGGGATGTCCTGTCCGCGGCGGCGCGTCTCGAACTCGTGCGCCAGGGCTTCCAGGTCGTCGATCCCATTACCGTCGACAGCGCGCTTCATGGACGCGCGCCGACCAGTGCGCAAATGGCGGCACAGATGGTGCGTGAGGCACAACTCAATGCCACCACCATGTTCATTGATGTCCGCCTGTGGGAGCCCAACAATACCGGCATGCGGACCGATGGGGTGATCGTCGCGATGGACGTTACCCTGGTCGATCCGCAGACCGGCACCGTCATGTGGGAGGTGCACCGTGCGCCCAAGCCGGTGCCGCTGTACGGCGTCCTGCTGCAGGGCCAGGCAGACGTGTTCGTTGCCGAGACCGTGATGCGTGAGATCCTCGCGCCGCTTGGCGGCAAGGCGCCGGCAACATAAAATCCGCCGATGGCCCATTACCGCAAACCGGTCGGTGCTGCGGCAACACTGAACACGGCGGTCTTCGCCGTCGAGGCTGTCGCCGGTGTGAAGGCCCAGAGCCTCAGCTTGCTCGTGGACTCCGTTCACAATCTGTCGGATGAGATCGCGCTCGTCTTCCTCTTTCTCGCCTTCGTGCTGCCACTCGCCATGTCAAGCGCGCTGCAGCGATGGGCGAACTTGCTGAACTCGGTCGGGCTCATCACGGTCTGCGGGTTCGTCGTCTGGGAAGCCATTCAACGTGTTGTTCACCCGCTTCCAATAGTCGGTAGCGTTCCGATCGCCGTCGGCTTGCTGGCTGCTGCAGGAAACTGGGGAGTGGCCCGGCTGCTCCTCAAGCCGAGCGTGCGGAACCCGGCCATCCGCTTGGCGTACCTGCACAACATGGGCGACGTGCTGGTGTCCTTGGCACCGGTAGCAGCGGGCATCCTCATCGCGCTGAGTGGGCGCTTTCTCTTCGATCCGCTCGTGGCTCTTGGGGTTGCGTCGTGGATCGTCTGGTCGACGGCGCGCGACGTGATGCAGTCGCGTGACGAGCTGATCTGGCCAGCGGAGCTGGTCTGCGGGCATGCTGCAGAGGAGCAACGGATCTCCACTTACCTGCCTGCAAGCTCGGTGTCAGGAGGGCGGCAGCGATGAGACGATGCGCCTTCGTGGGTCTCTGCCCAACCGGACACCGGCGGCTCATGTCTCAGCGACCGGTTCGCCTGTGTCTTGTGATCGGCGTTCTGATCATGCTCACATCACGCCCGCCCGCGGCGTATGCCCACGGCCAAGGGGTACCGTTTGCGTTCTGGGGCGATTTCCCGAGCCAGGCAGCACACTGCCAAAATGTGCTCGCATACGCGGCTACCCGCTGTGCAAATCGTGTATGGAACTTCCATACCGACTGCTTCGATGCGTTGCTCGATGGAAATGTCTGCGGCGTGAGTATCCTCGTCGATCCCGTCCAAGGGGCGCACGTCGATAGTCTCAATATCATCGATCTTCTGTGTACGTCTCCCGAAGCCCAGGCGCTCGGCTTCTTGCTCAAGTACGAGGCGCAGACCGACATGAACAACTTCTGCTACGCGGCGGAGAACGCGCTGGTGTCGGTTGTCTACGGACCGGTCATGAATGGTCACCCGCCGGATGACCGGACGCGCACCTGCGTCGAGGCGATGGCGCGGGCGACGACCAAGCTGTGGCGCGTCGCCGTCCGTGCGCGTCGCCATGCCCTGGACGAGATTGCGCGCCGGAACATGACACCCGGCGACAAGCAGGTGCTGATCGACGAGTCTTCGGTGCTGGTAGAGAATCTCCAGGTGCTGATTCAAAAGAGGCTGGAGGCGGTGTGCGCGCCGACGGACTTTACGGCCACGTACCATCACGACGACAGCGAATTGCTCAAGTTGGTCGGGCAACGCGCCGATTGTCTGGCGGCCGCCGTCTACGTACAGAATGCCGTCTTCTGCCCGCTGCCCGTGTGCGGCAATGGGATGCAGGAGGCGGGCGAACAGTGCGATGATGGAAATGTCGTCGACGGGGACGGATGCAGCAGCCATTGCACCGTAGAGAACTCGAGCCCGCCTCCCTGAGACCCTCGCGCAAGAGTCGCTTGAGGAGACACACTGTGGTGATATCGTGCCTGTTCGTGAGCGTCCAACCGACCGAACGATGGGGACGCAGCGCGCGCCAGCGAACGCAACGTGCGTTGCTGGCTGCCATTCTTTCCCTCGCAACACTGCGTGCGGACGCTGCGTACGCTCATGGCCAAGGGTTACCATTTGCCTTCTGGGGCAATTTCCCGAAGGCGACGGCGCACTGCCAGCAGGTCCTGGCGTTCGAGGCCACCCGCTGCGCAAATCGCGTGTGGAAGGTACACACCGACTGCGATAACGCGCTGCTGGATGGGAAGGCCTGCGGAACGAGCAGCGTACCTGATCTCGTACAGCGGGCGCATCTCGACAGCCTCAATATCATCGATCTTCTGTGCACGTCGCCCGAAGCGCAGGGTCTCGGCTTTCTGCTGAAGTATGAGGCGCAGACCGACATGAACAACTTCTGCACTGCGATCGAAAATGCGTTCGTCTCGGCGGTATATGGTCCGGTCATGCAGGGCGGGTTTGTGGGTGTGACGGATGATGAGACTCGCATCTGCGTTGAGGCGATGGCCCAGGCGACAACCAAGCTCTGGCGATTCGCCGTCCGTGCGCGCCGTCATGCACTGGACGAGATTGCGCGCAACGACATGACGCCGAGCGATAAGCAGGTGGCTGTCGACGCTTCCTCAATGGTGGTCGCGCAGCTCCGGGGGCGCGTTCAGAAGACACTCGAAGCGAGCTGCCCCGCAGCGGCCTTTGCGGCGGCCTACCATAACGACGACGGCGCCCTGCTGACGCTGGTCGGCCAGCGCGCTGATTGCCTGGCAGCGGCCGTGTATGTACAGAGCGCCATCTTCTGTCCCGCACCGGTGTGTGGGAACGGGATGCAGGAAGCAGGCGAGCAATGCGATGATGGAAATGTCGTCGACGGCGACGGCTGCAGCAGCCGGTGCACTACAGAAAGCCGGGTTCAAGGGCCGTGATTTGCGCTTGGCGCTTGCCGCTTGGGCGACGTTGTTCGTCGCGGCAACACGCGTCGCCGCCGCACCGTTTGCGTACGTTCCCGGCGGTGGTCTGCGGGGCGAGCTGTCCATCATCGACATCGCGACGAACCAGGTGACCACAACCCTGCGGTTCCCCGCACGGCTTGCGGGCGTGGGCGTGGATCCGTCCGGCCTGCACGCCTACGTGACGCGCTGCGACGACGACTCCGTCTCGGTAGTCGATGCGGTCGCCGGCAGCGTAACCACGACGATCAGCGTCGGCCGGTGTCCTTTTGCGGCCGCCGTCGATCCGCCCGGCACGCGCGTCTACGTGAGCAACCACTTCGACAACACGCTGTCGGTGATCGATGTAGCCCGAGGGCGCGTGCTCGCGACCGTTCCTGCCGGCACTCCCTGCCCGACGGCGTTGGTCGTCGACCCGGCGAACATGCGGCTGTACGTGGCATCTGAGATGGGAATGCTGTCGGTCATCGATACGCAAACCACTGCCGTTCTCACAACCGTGCCGCTCGGGACCATCCATGCCGGGCTGGCGATCAACCCGCGCGGCACGCGGCTCTATGTCACCGGGCTCCTCGAGGACACGCTCTTCGTCATCGACACGCATACGCTCACGGTCCTCATCTCTGTGCCGGTCGGCCCGGGCGTTTACGGCGTGGCGGTCCACCCGGATGGCGCACGCGTGTATGTTGCGAACGCCGATGACAACAGTGTGTCCGTGGTGGAAACGCACACCAATACGATCGTCACCAAGGTTCCCGTTGGCCAGGCACCCAACGGTGTCGCGGTCGATCCGACCGGCCGGTATGTTTACGCGGTCAATCAGATGAGCAACGACGTATCGGTCATCGACGCCGCGGCCAACGCAGTTGTAACAACTGTTGAGGTCGCTGCGGCACCGTTCGTCATCGGCCAGTTCATCGGCACAGCGCCGATGGGCACCGTCTCTGCGGCGCCCTCTGGGAATGGGTGTTGCCTGTCGTCGTCGGGGCGGGCTGATGCCGGCGTGCCGGCACTGCTCCTCCTGCTGCCGTTGCTGGTGCGGCTTGTCGGCGGCGCATCCCGCGGGCTAGGACAGAGTTCGGCCGGCAACGAGTAAAGCAGATGGCTGACGACGCGCGAGTGCTGCGGAAGCGGCGCGACCGGACACGGCGACGCCAACCGCCCGAACAGTCGCGGCCGGAGGGTGTGTCTGCGGCGCGCAGGTTTCGGGACGGGGCGCTGATCTTCGCGGCTGCGTTGGCTCTGCGGCTGCTCTATGTTCTGTCGATCCACGACGCAGCGTTCTTCCGCAGCCTACAAACCGAGCCGCTCCACTACCACCAGTGGGCGACGCGCATCCTGGACGGCCCGGCGCCGTTGCCGCCGTTCGAGCAGTCGCCCGGCTACGCCTACTTCGTCGCTGCGGTCTACGCACTGTTCGGACGCAGCCCTGCCGTGGTGGCGTGGATGCAGGCAGTGCTCGACGCCGCGACTTGTGCACTGCTGGCGGTCGTCGGCCGGCGATGGTTCGGGCGGCGCGCTGGGCTCATCGCCGGCACGCTGGCTGCCGTCTACGGTCCGTTCATCTACTTCGCGGCGCAGCTGCTACCGTCGACGCTCTTCGTCTTCCTCTGCGTTGCCGCGCTGGCCGCTGGTACGCTGACTGCGTCCGCATGGGCCGGCTGCCTGTGGGCCGCGGCGTTGCTCGTGCGCTCAGAGATCATCCTCGCCCTTCCGTTCGTGCTGCACGACGCGTGGGTGCGCGGCCACCGCGGTACCCTCTGGAAGACTGCCGCCCCCATCGTCGTGTGCATCGCGGTCACCGTTGCAACGAACGTCTACGCCAGTGGTGCGTTCGTTCTGTTCAACACCAGCGGCGGCGTCAACCTGTGGCTGGGGAACAATGCGCACGCCGACGGCGTCAACCCGTTCATCTACGGGCCGCTCGAACCGGTGGCTGACGAGGTGCGTGCGCAGTCGACGATGAGCGCCGAGGCAGACCGGATCTTCAGGCGCCACGCGCTGGCCTTCGTGAGCGAAGAGCCCGGCCATGCCCTGCGTTTGGTCTGGAAGAAGCTGTTGTGGACGCTCACCGACCGCGAGCTACCAAACACCGACGACATCGAGTGGGTGACGGGACACAGCTGGCTCTTCTGGCGCCCGCTGTTTCCACTGAGTTTCGGGATGGTCCTGCCGTTCGCGTGTGCCGGTGCGGTGCTGCTCGGCCGGCAGTGGCGGCAGTGCACGTCGTTGGCCGGCTTGCTGCTGACCGGTGTTGTTACCGGCGTCGTCTTCTTCACCAACGCGCGCTTCCGTCTCATTCTCGTGCCGCCGGCGCTGCTCCTTGCCGCCGTCGCACTCGATCGCTTACCCGCAAGGGCAGTGTGGAATCGGCGGCGCACGCTACTGGGTGCGGGCGCCGCGTTTGCCGTGGGTGCGGGACTCGCGTGGGGCAACTTCTACGGCGTACGTGCCTACCGCATTCCGCAGATCAGCGTGAACACGGGGGCAATGGAGCGCGAAGCCGGCGAGTTCGCTGCGGCGGTGCAGCATCTGCGTGAAGGGCTCGCCGGCGATCCGTACGATGCGATCGGCTGGATCCATCTGGCGCTGGCACTGGAGCAACTGGGCGACATCGACGCCGCCCGGCGGGTATATCGTGATGCACAAGCGCGGCTGCCGAACGATGCGGAGGTCCAACAGATGGCGGCGCGCTTCTTCGCGCGACATCCGGAGAAGCCGTGATTACCACGAAGGCACGAAGGGCACGAAGAGGAAGAG
>Ga0335082_10004388_pt1 | contig 15368 bp, 13 predicted proteins | sample Lox_Sample_41_FD_206718 | JGI IMG/M metagenome (GOLD analysis project Ga0335082, IMG submission 206718) | Soil microbial communities from Loxahatchee National Wildlife Refuge, Florida, United States - Lox_Sample_4.1 | ecosystem: Environmental > Terrestrial > Soil > Wetlands | place: USA...
GGCCTGCCAGACCGACATCATGGGCAACCAGGTCGAGTTCTCGTTCCAGAACCTGGGCGCCGTCACCAACTACATCAAGGGCGGCAAGATGAAGGCGCTGATGGTGACGGCGCCGGCGCGCCACCCTCAGCTGCCCGGCGTGCCGGCCGCGGGCGAGGCGGGATTCAAGGACCTCGTCGTCACCTCGTGGCAGGCGGCCGCGGCGCCGGCGAAGACGCCGCGCGCGGTCGTGGCGAAGCTCAACGATGCGATGGTGCGCGCGCTGCGCGCGCCCGACATTCGCGAGCGCATGAGCCAGATCGGATTCGAGGTCGTCGCCGGCACGCCCGAGGAGTTCGGCGCTTTCATGAAGGCCGAGGTCGAACGCTGGACCGGGGTCGTCGAAAAGGGCGGCATCAAGGCCGATTGATCAGATTCCTGCATGGCCATGAGAACCCTGAGCAAGAAAAGATTGGGCAAATGCGTTGAGGCCATCGTCGCCGCGGGCGGCAGCGAGGCGCGCGAGGCGAGGATCGTCGCCGAGAATCTCGTCACCGCGAACCTCACCGGCCACGACTCCCATGGCGTGGGCATGATCCCGCGCTACGTCGACTCGCTGCTGGAAGGCGGCCTCAAGGTCAACCAGCATCCGAAGATCCTGTTCGACGGCGGGGCGATGGTCTCGCTGGATGGCCAGCAGGGCTACGGCCAGGTGATCGGGCTGGAGGCGATGGAGGTCGGCATCGCGCGCGCAAAGCAGCACGGGATGTGCGTGATGGGCCTCGGCCGCTCGCACCACCTGTGCCGCATCGGCCAGTGGGCCGAGCAGGCGGTCGCGGCGGGCCTGGTGTCGCTGCACTTCACCAACGTGATCTCGCGCTCCATTGTCGCGCCCTACGGCGGCGCCGACGCGCGCTTCGGCACCAACCCGGTCACCATCGGCATCCCGATCCCGAACGCGCCGCCGTTCATCCTCGACATGGCGACCAGCGCCGTGGCGCAAGGCAAGATCCGCGTCGCGCACAACAAGCGCGAGCAGGTGTCGCAGGACTGGCTCATCGACGACCAGGGCTTGCCGACCACCGACCCGCGCTACGGCGTCATCGAGCCCTTCGGCGCACTGCGCACCTTCGGCCTGTACAAGGGCTACGGACTGGCGGTGGTCTGCGAGCTGCTCGGCGGCGCGCTCACGGGCGGCGGCACCTGGCACTCGGACGACCGCTCGAAGAAGCGCGTCTGGAACGGCATGCTGACGATCCTCATCGATCCGAAGCGCCTGGGCACCGGCGACGCGTTCGCGGCCGAGACGACGGCTTTCCTCGCGTCGCTGCGCAAGTCGCCCGTCGCCCCGGGCTTCGACAAGGTGCGCATCGCGGGCGAGCCCGAAAGGGAAATGCGCGCCAAGCGCGAGCGCGAGGGCATCCCGGTGGACGACAACACCTGGGCGGAGATCCTCGCCGCCGGCGCCAAGCTCAAGCTCTCGCGCGAGGCGATCGAGAAGCTCGCGGCCTAGCGCGCTCCTTAACGCGCGCGCCGGCCCATCCAGGCGACGAACGCGGTCACCACGACCACTGCGCCGAGCGCGTAGCCGAACACCGCGGCGACGACGGCCGCAGGCATCTTGTTCAGCGCCGCGATCAGCAGCGCGAGTCCCGGATTGCGCATGGCCGCCGCTACGGCCGCCGCGGGGCGCGCATCGGCGTTGCTGCCCGCGAACGCTGCGCCCACCGCGAGCGCGCAGGCCGACAGCGCGATGCCGGCGAAGAACGGCGTCCAACCGATGTCCTCGAGCATCCGCCAGAGCACGGCGAGCAGCACGGCGGCGACCGCGAGGAGCAGCAGGTTCGACAGTCGTGCGAGCGGCCGCTCGATGCGCGCGGCGATGGCGGGCCGCCAGGCGCGCAACGCGGCGCCCAGGCCCACCGGCAGCAGCTGCGCGAAGAACACCTGGCGCGCGACGTCGAGCGGCGTGACGCTGAAATCCTTCTCGAAGACGAGGTCGAGGATCGCGACCGAAATGGGCACGGTGAGCACCGCGCACAGCACGATCGCGAGGTGCAGCGCGGGAGCGAAGGCCGAGTGGCCGCCCGCCTCGAGCGCGCGGCGCATGGCCACGGGCGCGCCCGGCGAGATCGCCATCAGCACGATGCCCGCGGCCGCGGCGCCCTTGATTCCGAGCAGGATCACGCCGAGCGTCGCGATGACCGGCACCGGGATCAGCGTGCCGAAAAGCAGGGCGCCGAGCAGCGTGCGCCTGCGCAGCGCTGCCTCGATCTGCTCGCGCCCGAGCAGCAGGCCGAGCGTGAGCATGGTCAGGAAGATCGCGGCTGCGATGAGCAGCGCGAGCCAGCCGGGGATCGCCGACTCCATCGGGCTTCGCCTTGCGCCGGCTGCGCGGCGCGCGTCAGCGCGCGAGCGTCTGCACCACCAGCTCGCGGCCCTTCCAGTACATGCCGTGCAGGCGCATCGAGATCTTCTCGACCGCGCCGTAGGGCGTGTCGACGAACTCGATCGAGGCGCCCGGGCGCGTGCCGTCGCCCTCGACGCGCTGGATCGCCTTGACCTCGAGGTCGGGGGCGTATTTCTTCACGAAGGCGCGGATCTCGTCGTCCGAGGTGTCCGGCGCCATGTTGCCGATCCAGAGCTTCATGGGAGCCTCGTCGCGAATCAGAATTTGGACGGCACGAGCTTGTACGGGTAGTTCGGCTCGCGGTAGCCGCGCGGCTTGTCGCGCTTGGGCAGCTTCACCTTGTCGTACTTCACCTTCTTGTAGGGAATCTTGCTCAGCAGGTGCGTGATCAGGTTCAGGCGCGCTTTTCTCTTGTCGTTCGAGTTCACCACGTACCACGGCGCCCACGGCGTATCGGTCGCCTTGAACATCTCGTCCCGCGCGCGCGAGTAGTCGTACCAGCGGCTGTAGGACTTCAGGTCCATCGGCGAGAGCTTCCAGATCTTGCGCCCGTCGTCGATGCGCGACTCGAGCCGGCGCGTCTGCTCCTCCATGCTGACTTCGAGCCAATACTTGAGCAGGATGATGCCGGAGCGGATCATCAACCGCTCGAACGCCGGCGCGCCCTTGAGGAAGCGCTTGACTTCCTTCTCCGGCGTGAAGCCCATGACGCGCTCGACGCCGGCGCGGTTGTACCAGCTGCGGTCCCAGATCACGATCTCGCCCGCCGCGGGGAGGTGCGGCGCGTAGCGCTGGATGTACATCTGCGACTTCTCCCGCTCGGAGGGCGAGGGCAGCGCGATGACGCGGAACACGCGCGGGCTCACGCGCTCGGTGATCGCCTTGATCGTCCCGCCCTTGCCGGCGCCGTCGCGGCCCTCGAAGACGATGCAGACCTTCAGGCCCTTGTGCTTGACCCATTCCTGCAGCCTGACGAGCTCGACATGCAGCTTCGCGAGCGCCTTGTCGTAGGCCTTGCGTTTCAGCTTCTTCGGCCCGCCCCGCTTGTCGTCATCACGCGACTGTTTCGCCATTTCTCGCCTCCACGCGCCATTCTAGATGGCATATCCGCAACCCCGAGAGTGTTCTATGCTGGTCAAGCTGCGATACGCACCATTGACCCTAATCAAACTGCGGTCATACACGGCAACTAGGCTGAATCCGATCAGCTTGCATCGCCCGCTAAACAGGGATACCTCCATGAAAGACCGCACCGAACTGCCCGCAAAATCCGCCGAGCTCGCCGCCAAAGGCAGTGTAGTGTTGCAGAAGCGATTGAAAATCGCGCAGGAGCGGCTCGCCGCCCGCATGCGCGAAATTTCCGGGCGCGCGGCCGGTGAGATCGCCAGCACGCCGGCGACGCCCTGGGCCTGGTGGCAGGCGGGTGCCGAGTACGCGGTCGACTTCGCGCAGCGCAGCGTCCTGTTCTGGGACACGCTGCGCCAGCGCGGCAACAACTTCGTGGAGCATGAGCGCGCGGGCAAGCCGCCGCTGCTGCATTTCGAGCACGAGACGGTGCTCGACGGCCGCACGCTCGCACGGCCCGTGAACTATGCGCTGGTGCGCATCGTGCCGCCGGAGGGCGTCACGGTGGACGCCGCGCGGCGGCCCTACATCGTCATCGACCCGCGCGCGGGGCACGGTCCCGGCATTGGCGGCTTCAAGGACGATTCGCAGGTCGGCGTGGCGCTGCGTGAGGGCCATCCGGTCTATTTCGTGATCTTTTATCCCGAGCCCGTGCCGGGCCAGACGCTGCTCGACGTGTGCGCGGCCGAGCGCGAGTTCGTGGCGAAGGTGCGCGAGCTGCACCCGCAGAGCCCGAAACCCGTGCTCGTAGGCAACTGCCAGGGCGGCTGGGCGGCGATGATGCTCGCGGCCTCCAACCCCGAGGACACGGGACCGGTCGTGATCAATGGCGCACCGATGTCGTATTGGGGCGGCGCCTGGGACGAGGGCGCGGGCGACAACCCGATGCGCTACGCGGGCGGGCTGCTGGGCGGCACCTGGCTGTCGTCGTTCGTTTCCGATCTCAACAACGGGCGCTTCGACGGCGCGTGGCTGGTGCAGAACTTCGAGAACCTCAACCCGGCCAACACGTTCTGGGACAAGTACTACCACGTGTTCGCCAACGTCGACACCGAGCCCGCGCGCTTTCTCGAATTCGAGCGCTGGTGGGGCGGGTTCTACCTCATGAACCGCGAAGAGATCGAGTGGATCACGCGCAATCTTTTCGTAGGCAACAAGCTCTGGTCGGGCGAGGTCGCGAGCGGCTCGGGCAAGGCGTTCGACCTGCGCGCGCTGCGCTCGCCGATCATCCTGTTCGCCTCGATGGGCGACAACATCACGCCGCCGCAGCAGGCCTTCAACTGGGTCGCCGACGTCTACGGCTCGACCGAGGAGATCAAGGCGCGCGGCCAGGTGATCATCGGCCTCTTGCACAAGGACGTCGGTCACCTCGGTATCTTCGTCTCGGGCAAGGTGGCGAAGAAGGAGCACGCGCAGATTGTCTCGGTGCTGAAATCGGTCGAAGCGCTGCCGCCGGGCCTGTACGGCATGCAGATCAAGGAAGCGAAGGACGCCGAAGGCAAGGTCGAGTATCACGTCGAGTTCCAGGAGCGCCGGCTCGAGGAGATCGTCGAGCGCCTGAACAAGTTCAAGCGCGTGGACGAGAAGCCCTTCGAGGCGGTGGCGAAGATCTCGGAATTCAACCAGCGCGCCTACGAGCTGTTCGCGCAGCCGCTGGTGCAGGCGGGCGCGAGCGCGCTCGGATCGAAAGTGCAGGAAGCGTTCCACCCGCTGCGCTTCCAGCGCTGGGCGTTCTCCGACATGAACCCCTGGATGGCTTGGCTCGCGCCGGCCGCCGCGGCGGTGCAGGAGCAGCGCAAGGCGCTGGGGCCTGATGCGCCCGCGCGCAAGGCCGAGCGGGCGATGTCGGAGATGCTGAGTGCGTCGCTCGATTACTACCGCGACGTTCGCGACGCGCTGAGCGAGGCGGCGTTCTTCCAGCTCTACGGCAACCTGTTCGGCGTCTACCTCGGCGAGCCGGGACGGGGCCGCGAGGCAGGCGAGGCGGCCGCGGAGCCGCGCGAGCTGCCCGAGGTGAAGAAAGCGCTCGCGCACATCGGCGAGGGCGGCTTCCCGGCCGCGGCAACCCGCGTGGCCGCGCTGCTGCGGGCCGAAGGCGGCGGCGAGCCGATGCCGCTCGAGTTCCTGAACACGCGGCAGGAGCTGCTCGACGAGTACGCAGACCTGCTGCCGCCGCTCGCGCCGGACGAGCGCCGCCGCATCCGCGGCGAGCAGGACATCATCGTGCGCTACGAGCCGGAACGTGCCCTGGAAACGCTGCCTCGGCTCCTGGGTGACGCCGGAGAGCGCAAGCGGCTGCTCAAGCTCATCGACCGGCTGCTCGGCGACAAGCGGCTGCAGAAGACCAGGCCGACTCCCGCGCAGGCGCAGATGATCGAGCGCGTTCGCGGCCAGCTCATGCGCGGCGAGGCGCCGAGCGCCGGATGACGGAGATGACGATGGAAATGAAGCGCAAGCACGACAAGTACGATCAGCTGATCGCGCGCTGCAAGAGCCTGCCGCCGGTGCCCTGCGCGGTCGCGCATCCCTGCGACGAGAGCGCGCTGCGCGGCGCGGTGGAGGCCGCCGAGGCGGGCCTCATCGCCCCGGTGCTCGTAGGGCCGCGCGCGCGCATCGAGGCGCTCGCGAAGCAGCACAAGCTGAACATCTCGAAGTATCCGATCGTCGACGCCGCCCACAGCGAGGATTCCGCCGCCGCGGCGGTGGCGCTGGTGCGCGAGGGCAAGGCCGAGGCGCTCATGAAGGGCAGCCTGCACACCGACGAGCTCATGGGCGCGGTGGTCAAGCGCGACACCGGACTGCGCACCGCGCGCCGCATCAGCCATTGCTTCGTGATGGATGTTCCCAATCATGCCGACCCGCTCATCATCACCGACGCGGCGGTCAACATCGCGCCCACGCTGAAGGACAAGGTGCACATCGTGCAGAACGCCATCGACCTCGCGCGCGATCTTGGCGCGCCGGAGGTGCGCGTCGCGATCCTCTCGGCGATGGAGACGGTGAACCCGGACGTGCCCTCGACGCTGGAAGCCGCGGCGCTGTGCAAGATGGCGGACCGCGGCCAGATCGTCGGCGCCGTGCTCGACGGGCCGCTTGCGCTCGACAACGCGATCAGCATGGAGGCCGCGCAGGTGAAGAAGATCGCCTCGCCGGTGGCCGGGCGTGCCAACGTGCTCGTGGTGCCCGACCTGGAGGCGGGCAACATGCTCGCCAAGAGCCTCACCTTCCTCGCCGGCGCGGATGCCGCGGGGATCGTGCTCGGCGCGCGCGTGCCGATCATCCTCACCAGCCGCGCCGATTCGCTCGGCACGCGCCTCGCTTCCTGCGCGGTGGCCGCGCTGGTTGCGGCCGCGCGCCGCGCGGCGCCGCCCAAGGCCGTGTCGTGACCGCCGCCGTCCTCGTCATCAACGCCGGCTCCTCGAGCATCAAGTTCCTGCTGTTCGCCGAGCGCGCGGCCGGCCTCGAGCCGCGCATCCGCGGGCAGATCGAGGGTATCAACACCGCACCGCACTTCATCGCGCGCGACCCGGCGGGAAAAACGCTGTCCGAGAAGCGCTGGGACAAGGGCGCGAAGCTCGGCCACGACGGCGCGATGGAGCACATCGCCGCCTACCTGCGGGGTGCCTCGGGCGGCCTCGAATTGCGAGCGGTGGGACACCGCGTCGTGCACGGCGGCCTGGAGTTCACGCAGCCGGTGCGCCTGGATGCGCAGGTGCTCGCGAAGCTTGAGAAGTACGTGCCGCTTGCGCCCCTGCACCAGCCGCACAACCTCGCGCCCGCGCGCATGCTGCTCGAGCGCCAGCCCGGCCTGCCGCAGGTCGCCTGCTTCGACACGGCGTTCCACTCGACTAACCCGGACATTGCGCGCCGCTTCGCGATTCCGTTCGAGCTGCACGATGCGGGCGTGCGGCGCTATGGCTTCCACGGCCTGTCCTATGAGTTCATCGCGGCGGCCCTGCCGAAGTACGACGCGCGCGCCGCGAGCGGCAAGACCGTCGTCTTCCACCTCGGCAACGGCTCGAGCATGTGCGCGATCGCGGGCGGCCGCAGCGTCGCGAGCACGATGGGTTTCACTGCGGTGGAAGGCCTGCCGATGGGCACGCGCACCGGGTCGCTCGATCCCGGCGTGCTGCTCTACCTCATGAACGAGCGCGGCATGGACGCGCGCGCGCTGGAGAAGCTGCTCTACAAGCGATCCGGGCTGCTCGGCATGTCCGGGATCTCGAGCGACATGCGCGAACTGCTCGATTCGCCCGCGCCGCGCGCGAAGGTCGCCGTCGACTACTACGTCTACCGCGCCGGGCGCGAGCTGGGCTCGCTCGCCGCGGCGCTGGGCGGCCTCGATGCAGTCGTGTTCACGGCCGGCATCGGCGAGAACAGCGCGGTCATCCGCGAGCGCGTCTGCCGCGACGCGGCCTGGCTGGGCCTCGAGCTCGACGCCAAGGCGAACGCCGCGGGCGGCCCGCGCATCAGCACGGACAAAAGCCGCGTCGATGCCTGGGTCATTCCGACGAACGAGGAACTGATGATCGCGCAGCACACCGCGCGGCTGGTATCGTCGGAAGTCGCAACCGCGTAGCAGGAGGAAACCATGTCGGCAGATCCGAAGGCCATGAGCGACTGGCAGGGCGAGGCTTGGCGCGGCTTCGCGCCGGGCGCCTGGCAGACGCGCGTCAACCTGCGTGATTTCATCCAGCGCAACTACACGCCGTATGAAGGCGATGGCAAGTTCCTGCAGGGCGCCACCGCGCGTACCAAGGGTATCTGGCAGAAGCTGCAGCCGCTGCTCGCGCAGGAGCGCGAGAAGGGCATCCTCGATGTGTCGCAGGTGCCTTCGGGCATCCTCGCGCACGGCCCTGGCTACATCGACAAGGCGAACGAGCTCATCGTCGGGCTGCAGACCGATGCGCCGCTCAAGCGCGCGATCATGCCTTTCGGCGGCTGGCGCGTCGTCGCCTCGAGCCTGGAGGCCTACGGCTACAAGCCGGATCCGGCGCTGGGCGAAATCTTCACCAAGTACCGCAAGACGCACAACGACGGCGTATTCGACGCCTACACGCCGGAGATCCGCAAAGCGCGTTCCTCGGGCGTGGTGACCGGGCTGCCGGATGCCTACGGCCGCGGCCGCATCATCGGCGACTACCGCCGCGTCGCCCTCTACGGCGTGGATTTCCTCGTCGCCGACAAGGAGCGCGAAAAGCACGAGCTGGACGAGCGGCACTCGACCGAGGACGTGATCCGGCTGCGCGAGGAGCTCGCCGAGCAGATTCGCTCGCTGAAGGAGCTGAAGGAGATGGCGAAGCGCTACGGCTACGACATTTCGGGGCCGGCGCGCAGCGCGCGCGAGGCGGTGCAGTGGACCTACTTCGGCTACCTCGCCGCGATCAAGCAGCAGAACGGCGCGGCGATGTCGGCAGGGCGCCTGTCGACGTTCTGGGACGTCTACTTCGAGCGCGACCTGCGCGAGGGCAAGCTCACGGAGTCGCAGGCGCAGGAGATCATCGACGACCTCGTCATCAAGTGGCGCATCGTGCGCTTCCTGCGCGCGCCCGAGTACAACCAGCTGTTCTCCGGCGACCCGGTCTGGGTCACCGAGGTGGTCGGCGGCCAGGGCGAGGACGGGCGCACGCTCGTCACGAAGACCGCGTTCCGCATGTTGCACACGCTCTACAACCTCGGCCCCGCGCCCGAGCCGAACCTCACCGTGTTCTGGTCGACGCAGATGCCCGACGCCTTCAAACGCCACGCGATCAAGGCCTCGATCGACACCAGCTCGATCCAGTACGAGTCGGACGACCTGATGCGGCCGAAATGGGGCGACGACTGCGCGATCGCCTGCTGCGTCTCGGCGATGCGCGTGGGAAAGCAGATGCAGTTCTTCGGCGCGCGCGTCAATTTGCCGAAGACCATGCTCTACGCGCTCAACGGCGGCCGCGACGAGATCACGGGCGACCAGGTGGGCCCGATGCTCGCGCCCATCACCGGCGACGTGCTCGAGTACGGCGAAGTCATGAGCCGCCTTGACCCGATGTTGGACTGGCTCGCGAAGACCTACGTCAACGCGCTCAACGTCATCCACTTCATGCACGACAAGTACTGCTACGAGGCGATCGAGATGGCGCTGCACGACCGCGACATCCTGCGCACGATGGCCTGCGGCATCGCGGGCCTGTCGCACGCCGCCGACAGCCTGTCGGCGATCAAGTACGCGAAGGTGCGTCCGGTGCGCGACGCGCGCGGCCTCATGGTGGATTTCAAGGTCGAGGGCGAGTTTCCCTGCTACGGCAACAACGAGGACCAGGCCGACGACCTCGCCAAGATGCTGGTGTCGAAGATGATGGAGAAGATCCGTTCCTATCCGACGTACCGCAATGCGGTGCACACGCAGTCGGTGCTGACGATCACCTCCAACGTGGTCTACGGCAAGGCGACCGGCAACACGCCCGACGGCCGCAAGAAGGGCGAGCCATTCGCGCCCGGCGCCAACCCGTCGAACGGCCGCGACAGCCACGGCGCGCTCGCGGCGCTGATGTCGGTGGCGAAGATTCCCTACGACGACGCCGAGGACGGCATCTCGCTGACGCTCTCGGTGGTGCCCACCGCGCTCGGCAGCGAGGCCGACCGCCTCACGCGCGGCACGAACGCGCTCGACGCCTACTTCGGCAGCGGCGGCTTCCACGTCAACATCAACGTGCTCAACCGCGAGACCCTGCAGGACGCGATGCAGCACCCGGAGAAGTACCCGCAGCTCACGGTGCGCGTCTCGGGCTACGCGGTGAATTTCGTCAAGCTCACGAAGGAGCAGCAGCTCGACGTGATCAACCGCACCTTCCACGGCGCCATGTAGGCGTGCGATGAGCCAATCCCTCGTCGGCAGCCGGTACGAGCTGCATGTCGCGCGTGACGGCGCGGCGGAAAGCAGGAAGCGGCACGACTACCTGGCCGTCTACCCGGGCGACCTCGAGGAGGCGCGCGAAAAGGACGTCGTCGGCTACGTGCACTCCTACGAGGTGGGCAGCACCGTGGACGGGCCGGGACTGCGCTTCGTGGGATTTCTCACCGGCTGCCTGCTGCGCTGCAAGTTCTGCCACAACCCGGACACCTGGCACAAGCGCAACGGCCACGCGATTCCAGTCTCGCGCGCGATGCGCCAGATCGGCAAATACGCGAACGTGCTGAAGGTGAGCGGCGGCGGCATCACGCTCTCGGGCGGCGAGCCGATGGTGCAGCGTGCGTTCGTGATGGAGATCTTCCGGCGCTGCAAGGCGCTCGGGCTGCACACCTGCATGGAGACGGCCGGGCGCCTCGGCGACCGGTTCAGCGACGAGGACCTGCAGGCGGTCGATCTGGAGATCCTCGACATCAAGGGCGGCGATCCGGCGACCTTCGAGCAGGTCTGCGGGCACCCGCTCAAGCCGACGCTCGAGTTCGCGCGGCGTCTCGCGGCGCTGCGCCGACCGGCGTGGATCCGCTTCGTGCTCGTGCCGGGCGTGACCGACGGCCGCGACAACGTCGAGAAGCTCGCCGACCTGGTTGCGCCGATGAAGAACGTCGAGCGCGTCGAGATCCTGCCCTTCCACCAGATGGGCCGCGACAAGTGGCACAAGCTCGGCATCCCGTACGAGCTGGAAAAGGTCGAGCCGCCGAAGGCCGAGGCCATCGAGCGCGTGCGCGGGCAGTTCCGCGGCCGCGGCCTGACTGTCTACTGAGGGGCGCGCATGGAAACGATCAAGACGATCCTCGAGCAGCAGCCGATGATGGCGCTGTTCCTCACCATCGCCATCGGCTACCTGGTGGGCGAAATCAACATCAAGGGCTTTTCGCTCGGCGTCGGCGCGGTGCTGTTCGTCGCGCTGGCGATGGGCTGGTTCGCGCCCAAGTCCGCGCCCGCCGCGATGGTGGGCACGCTCGGGCTCGCGCTGTTCCTCTACGGCGTCGGCGTGCAGTACGGCAAGCAGTTCTTCCTCGGCCTCACGAGCGCCAACGGCCAGAAGGCGAACCTGATTGCGCTCATCGGCGTGCTGCTCGCGGGCCTGGTGAGCGTGCTGTTCGTGAAAGCGATGGGCCTGCCCGTCGGCCACGCGCTCGGCCTCTTCGCCGGCTCGGGCACCAGCACGCCGACGCTGCAGGCGGCGATCGCGACGCTCGGCAACGACGATGCTGCGGTCGGCTATTCGGTCTCCTATCCGTTCGGCGTCGCCGGGCCGATCCTGTTCCTCTACCTGTTCTTCCTGCTGCTCAAGCCGAAGATCGAGGTGCCGTCGGGTGGCGCCCTCGAGCTGCTCGAGATCGCCGTGCACAACCCGGAGTTCTTCGGCAAGACGATCGGCGAGGCGGCCGCGGCGCTGCCGGCCGGCGTGCAGATCGTCGCGCTGCGCCGCGAGAGCCGCAACGAGCCCGCGTCTCCGGCGCTGGTGCTCGCGGAGAACGACGTGCTGCTCGCGGTCGGCCCGGGAAAGGACGCGCTGGGACAGGCCTGGAGAATCCTCGGCGAGCCCGCGCCCGGCCGTCTGGTGAAGGACCGGCGCGATCTCGACTACGTGCGCATGTTCGCTTCGCGGCCGACGGTGGTCGGGCGCGCGCTCGGCGACCTGCAGCTGCCCGCCGAGAAGGCGGCGATCGTCGTCCAGGTGCGCCGCGGCGACGCGGACATTCAGCCGCGCCCCGACCTCGTGCTGGAGTACGGCGACCGCATCGGCGTGCTTGCGCACCGCGACGACTTCAAGGCGCTGCGCCTGTACTTCGGCGACTCGATCAAGGGCACCGCGGAGTTCAGCTACATCTCGATCGGCCTGGGCATGGCGCTCGGCTTCCTGATCGGCGCGATCCAGATCCCGCTGCCGGGGATCGGCAAGCTGGCGGTCGGCCTCTCGGGCGTGCTCATCGTGGCACTGGTCCTGGGCAGCCTGCGGCGCACGGGCGGCCTGAACTGGACGATCCCGGTGTCGGCCAACCTCGTGCTGCGCAACCTGGGCCTGACGCTCTTCCTGGCGCAGGTCGGCATGTCCTCCGGCCCGAAGTTCGCCGCGACGGTCGCCGACACCGGCTTCCTGATGCTGGGCCTGGGCGCGCTCGTCGTGGTGGCGCTCGTACTGCCGATCATGGTGCTCGGCCTCTGGGTATTTCGCATGCCTTATGACGAAGTCGCGGGCATTATCGCAGGCGCCTGCGGCAACCCGGCGATCCTCGCCTACGCCAACAAGCTCGCGCCGACCGACCGGCCGGACATCGGCTACGCGATGATCTTCCCGGGCATGACCATCGTGAAGATCCTCTTCGTCGACATCGTGCCGGCGCTCCTGGGAGGCGGATAAAACGGTGAGCGCCGTCGTCCCACGGTCAGGCGCGCCCGCGGAGTTGCGGGCCGAGGAGGCGCTGCGCGACGGGCGGCGCCTCACGATCCGGGCGCTGCAGCCCCGCGATCGCGACGCCATGCTCGAGGCGTTCGGCCGCACCGGCGATGCATCCCGGTATACGCGGTTCTTTTCCCCGAAGCGCGGGTTCACGGACCGGGAGATCGACTTCTTCGTGAAAGTCGATTTCGCGAGCCACGTCGCGCTGGTCGCGGAGATGGACGAAGGCGGCCGTCGGCTGATCGTCGGCGGCGGGCGTTACGTCGTCGGAAAGCCCGGCAGCGCGGAGGTCGCGTTCATGGTCGACGACGCGCACCAGGGACTGGGCATCGGCTCAAGGCTGATGCGCCACCTCGTCGCCTGCGCGCGCGCGGCTGGACTGAAGACACTTGTTGCCGAGGTCCTGCCGGGGAACGCCCCGATGCTCAAAGTGTTTGAGCGCGCCGGCCTCGAGGTTAGAACGCGCCGCGAAAGCGGCGTGCTGCATCTGGACATGGGCCTCGCGCCCTCGAAAGGACGTGCATCGTGACCACGAAGGTTCCAAGCCCCGTGCTGAAGGGATCCAAGGCGCTCGTCATCGGCGTCGCCAACGACCAGTCGATCGCCTACGGCTGCGCTGCGGCGTTTCGCGAGCTGGGCGCCGAACTCGCGCTCACCTATCTGAATGAAAAGTCAAAGCGCTTCGTAGAGCCGCTCGCGCGGGAGCTCAAGGCCGAGGTGTTCCTGCCGCTCGACGTGAGCGTGCCGGGGCAGCTCGAGGCGGTGTTCGAGGCGGTGCGCAAGAAGTGGGGCCGGCTCGACATCCTCGTGCACTCGATCGCGTGGGCGCCCAAGGGCGACCTGCAGGGCGGGCTGCTCGAGTGCTCGGCCGAGGGCTTCGCCAAGGCGATGGACGTGTCCTGCCATTCGTTCGTGCGCATGGCGCGTCTCGCCGCGCCGCTCATGAAGGAAGGCGGCACGATGTTCGCGATGAGCTACTACGGCGCGAACAAGGTGGTCGCCAACTACAACGTCATGGGGCCCGTGAAAGCCGCGCTTGAGGCCAGCTGCCGCTACCTCGCCTTCGAGCTCGGCAAGAAGCGCATCCGCGTGCACGCCATCTCGCCGGGGCCGCTGAAGACGCGCGCCGCCTCAGGGCTGAAGGACTTCGACCTGCTGCTCAACCAGGCCGCGGGCCGCGCGCCCGTGGGCGAGCTCGTCGACATCATGGACGTGGGCTTCGCCTGCGCCTACCTGGCTACGCCTTACGCCCGCCGCATCACCGGCGAGACGATGTATGTCGACGGCGGCGTGAACATCGTCGCCTGACGCAGTCGGCGCGGTATCATTCCGGAAACCCCAAAGGAGAACGCAATGCGTAGAGTTGCTTTCGTCGCAAGCATCGTATTGGCTGCCGTCGCGCAGCCCGCCTGGTCGCAGAAGCCGGCGATGAAGGGCGAGGCCGTGGTCGCGAGCACGGCCGGCAAGGCCGCCGCGGTGTCGACCGTCCAGGTCACGGCCACGGTCGTGGCGATCGACAAGGCGACGCGCACGGTAACGCTGAAGGGCCCGCACCAGACGGTCGATGTGATCGCGGGCGACGAAGTGAGGAACTTCGACCAGATCAACGTCGGCGACCGGGTGGACGTGACCTACGTCGAAGCGCTGACGCTCGAGCTGAAGAAGACCAAGGCGCCGCTCTCGATGAGCGGCGAGGCGGGCGGCGTTCGCGCCGCGCCGGGCAGCGCGCCCGCGGGCGCGGTCGGCCATCAGATCACGGCGCTGTGCGACGTGGTCGACGTCAACAAGAAGAAGAGCACGATCACCCTCAAGGGCCCGCGCGGCAACGTGATGGAGCTGGCCGTGCACAACCCGGACCATTTCAAGGTGGTGAAGAAGGGCGACCAGGTCGAGGTGACGTACACCGAGGCGCTGGCGATGTCGGTCGTGCCCTCGGCCAAGGGCGCCGGCAAGAAAAAGTGAGCTGAGCGGTGCCGCTGCCACGCCCGAACGCACCGCTGCGCTCGGCGCTCACGCTCGCGCTGCTCGGCGCTGCGGGCGTCGCGCACGCCTCGTTCCTGAAGGGCGAGACGCTCGACAAGGTCGCCGACTGGCTGGCGATCTTCGTGCTGGTCCTCGTGCCGATCGTCGCCATCGTGGCATTCTGGCTGGTGCACATCCTGCCCGAGAAGATCGCCGAGAAGCGGCATCACCCGCAGAAGGAAGCGATTACCACGCTGTGCCTGCTGTCGCTGGTGTTCGGCGGCATGCTCTGGCCGATTGCCTGGCTGTGGGCCTACACGCGGCCGGTGGGCTACCGCATCGCCTACGGCACCGACAAGCACGAGGACTACTTCGAGGAAATGGCGGGCAAGGCGCGTGCCGGAGGCCTGCTGCGCGAGGAGCTCGCGCACCTGCGCGAGGAGCTCGACGAGATGGCGGCGCGCGGCACGCTGCCGGCGGCGCTCAAGAACCTGCGCGCTGAGCTCGACGAGTTGCGCGCGCGCGCGCAGGCCGCCGAT
>Ga0335082_10004389_pt1 | contig 15367 bp, 14 predicted proteins | sample Lox_Sample_41_FD_206718 | JGI IMG/M metagenome (GOLD analysis project Ga0335082, IMG submission 206718) | Soil microbial communities from Loxahatchee National Wildlife Refuge, Florida, United States - Lox_Sample_4.1 | ecosystem: Environmental > Terrestrial > Soil > Wetlands | place: USA...
GCTGTGTAAGCATAGAGTCCCGCGCCGACCTGTTCGAACGAAACTTTCTTTTCGCCGAGGTCCTCGGTGGAAGCAAATCCCGTCACTGCGCTACACCTCTCTGCCGATCAACGCGGCAATCGACCATGCACCACGCCTGTGCACAAGAAAATGGAAGACTATGATGGCCCAGAACAGGTCATCCTCGAGCCGACAATCGCAAGGAACATCGCGGCAGCCGTCGTATTCCCCAACAAGGTCGGAAATCCGTGGATGGCGAGCGGCGCGCCTGAGCGGTATTTAGTTGCCGTTGCAACCAGGGTCAGCGCGGCCGTTCACAACGAAACAGCCAGCGGAACTACGCGTTACTGCCCCGGACGGAGATCGGTGGGCCCGCGCGATGAAATTTCTGATCTTTATCCAGTTCGCCAGGTCCGTTTTGATCCTCGCCTGGAGTAACGAGTCCGGGCCAGGCCCCTTGTCCCGGCGGCTCATCGCACTGCGCTTTTGACCATCCTGCCAGCACCGCTGGACGGGCCGCTGATTTAGACTCGTTGCACCCGATCGTAAGTTCGGCCAAGATTCACGTTATGCGCGAAGGCGTGGCGAGCGGCAATGAGACGCCAGCGCGGGGGAACGCAGCAGCAGCAAAATGACTGACCGGATGGCACAGAGCGCGCCAGGCGCGACGGATAAACACGCGGCGCTCAAGCTGGAAGAGTTCCTGCCTTATCGTCTGAACGTGTGCGCCAGCCTTGTGTCGCAGGCGCTCTCCCGAATTTATGCCGAGCGCTACAGGATTGGTGTGCCGGAATGGCGCGTGCTGGTCACCCTTGGCCAATTCGGCGCAATGACCGCAAAAGCAATCGGCGCACACAGCCACATGCACAAGACCAAAGTGTCGCGTGCGGTTGCATTGCTGGAGCGTCGCAAGCTGGTCATGCGCCGGGTAAACAAGGCCGATTTACGCGAGGCCTTCCTCTCGCTCACCAGCGCGGGGCGAGACATCTACAACGAGCTCGCCCCAATCGCGCTCGATTTCGCCAGTCAGTTGCTGGAAACCGTCGACGCCCCCGATCGCGCGGCACTTGACCGGGCGATCAAAAAGCTCATTGAGCGGTCGGCGCAACTCGCCCCCCGTATCGCCAACGGCCATCGTCCCGGCTAGATTGCCGCGGTGCAAGCCAGGGTCAATCCGTGAAACTATATTCCTATTTCCGATCGTCCGCCGCCTATCGGGTCCGCATCGCACTCAATCTCAAGGGTCTTCCCTATGAGATGGTACCAATTCATCTGACCAAGGAAGGCGGCCGCCAGCACACACCGCAATTCCGCAGCCTCAACCCGCAAGCGCGGGTGCCGGCTTTGGAGCTGTCGAGCGGAGAGGTTTTGACGCAATCGCTGGCCATTATCGAATATCTCGATGATATCCATCCCGAGCCGCCGCTGTTGCCAGCTGACGCGCTTGGCCGCGCCAAGTCGCGCGCGATTGCGCAATTGATCGCCTGCGATATTCATCCGCTCAACAATCTGATAGCCCTGCAATATCTCAGGCGCCAGCTCAAGCATGAGCAGCCCGAGATTGACGCCTGGTATCATCACTGGATCATCGAGGGCTTTACTGCGCTGGAAGCGGTGCTCACGCCGGGACCCTATGCTTGCGGTGGTCATGTGACGATTGCGGATATTTGTCTTGTGCCGCAGGTTGCAAATGCGCACCGCCTCAAGGTGCCGCTCGATAAATTCCCGAAAATCGTCGCCGTGGACGCCGCCTGCCTGAAACTTCCGGCTTTCGACAAGGCGCGGCCAGAAAATCAACCCGACGCCGAGTGACGGGAACGCGGCTACCTGCTAGACCACCGCTCCCGCACTACCGCGCCCATCCATCATCGACGAACCGCACGTGATCAACAGCAAGCTCGCACGCGTCATCTTCTGGATGGTCGGCGCATTGCTTTCATTTTCGGTGATGGCGGTTTCAATCCGCGAACTGGCTCGCGGCGGCCTCAGCATCTTCGAAATTCTCGCGATCCGCAGCGGTGTTGCACTTCTGGTCCTGTTCATCCTTCTTGTGGTGCGACCCGATCTACGTGTGCACGCACTGCCACGGCGTATGGGCCTCAATCTTTTCCGAAACATCGTGCACTACGCCTCGCAATTCTCGTGGGCGCTCAGCCTCACCATGCTGCCGCTCGCCACGGTGTTTGCGCTCGAATTCACCATGCCCGCGTGGACCGCGTTGCTTGCGGTCTGGTTTCTGCACGAGCGCATGACGCCGAGCCGGCTGGGTGTCGTCGTGCTCGGTCTCGTCGGAGTCCTGGTCATTCTTCGGCCGGGAATCGCCGGTTTTAATCCTGCCGCGATGTTGGTCCTGTTGGCAGCTTTCGGTTACGCGATCACAATGATTACAACAAAGCAGTTGACGATGACGGAAAGCACTTTCGGAATCGTGTTCTGGATGGCGGTGATCCAGTTCCCGCTGTCGCTCATCGGGAGCGATCTCACGGCTTTTGTCCATTTCGAGACGCGTCACATTTTGCCTGCCATCGGCGTCGGTACGGCCGGGCTTACATCACATTATTGCCTGAGCAACGCCTTCCGATCCGGCGATGCGACTCTGGTGGTCCCGCTGGATTTCATGCGTATTCCGCTGATTGCCGTCGTCGGCTGGGCATTCTACGGCGAGCGGCTCGACATTTTCGTTCTGCTTGGCGCCCTCATAATTATTTCCGGGGTGCTCTGGAACCTGCGCTCGGAAGTCGCACGAGCGCACTGATACAAGGCTCGCCCCGCCATGGTTTTCAGACTAGAGTGCCCGGTATGAGGGTATCGTCCTATAGGCTCGCCGCAGCGCTTGTCGCGTGCTCAAGCATTGCGGCAGCGCAAACGCAGCCGCAGTCGTCAAACCCCGCCTGCCAACGGCTTGAAGCCCAGCTCGCAACACTCGATCGCGGCAACGCCGATCCGGCGCGCGCCGACCAGATCCGGCGGTCCGAAGACCTCGTCAACCGCCAGCAATTCGAGGTGGACCGGCTGGTTGCGCAATCGCGCCGTATGGGGTGTGAGAGCTCCGGCTTCTTTTCGATTTTCAGCAATCCGCCCGCACAATGCGGCCCGCTCAGCCGGCAGATCGACCAGCAGCGCACCAGCCTCGAGCGCATGCGGAACGACCTCGAGCGACTCAACGGCGGCACCACCGAGCGCGCCGCCCAGCGTCAGTCGTTGCTGATTGCACTGGGCGACAATGGCTGCGGCCCGCAATACCGATCAGCTGCCCTCGCCGGCCAACAAAACGGTTTCTTTGACCGGTTGTTCGGCGGCAACGGCAGTGGCGTGTACTCGACGCCGCCCGGTCCGATGGGCGGGACGTTTCGTACGGTCTGCGTGCGAACCTGCGACGGATTCTATTTCCCGATTTCTTACTCTACGTCGCCGGACCGTTTCCGAGATGATGAGCAGACCTGTCAACGAATGTGTCCAGCAGCGGAAGTTTCGCTGTACACCTATCACAACCCCGGCGAGGAAATGACACAGGCTGTTTCGCTGAGCGGGCGGCTCTACACGGAATTGCCGACCGCATTCCAGTACCGGAAGGCCATGACCCCTGCCTGTAGCTGCCGCCGGCCGGGCGAAAGCTGGGCGCAAACGCTCAAGGCTGTCGGGCCCGACGATACGGTCGCGCCGGGTGACGTCGTCGTGACCGAGCAGAACGCCAGGCAATTGTCGCAGCCGCGTATCGGCGCTGACGGCAAGCCGATCCGTCCGGATCCACGCGTGCCGGCAGCACCGACTGTGGCCACTCCGTCGCCGACAGAAACTGCCGCTCAACCTGAACCGGGCAAGCGCACAGTGCGCACCGTAGGGCCGACGTTCATTCCTGCACGTTAGTTGGCCGGCTGCTGTCCGCTCAAAAATCGAATGCTTCCGTCTTCACCGGCTTTCCAGTGATCAATGAAACATCGGGGGCTGGCATCGGTGTGCCGGGATCGCGAAAACGGTTCGTAATCGGATAGCGGCGGTCGCGGCCAAAATTCTTCAACGTCACTTTAACCCCCGGCGCCGCCTGACGCCGCTTGTATTCAGCGATGTTGATCATGCGCTCCACGCGCATCACGGTCTCGTGGTCGAAACCTGCGGCAACAATTGCAGAAATGGGCTCCTCGCGCTCGACCAACCGCTCCAGGATTGGATCAAGCACGGCGTAGGCCGGCAGCGAATCCTCATCTTTTTGGTTCTCGCGCAATTCGGCGGTCGGCGGCCGCGTAATTATATTCTCTGGAATGACCAGACCACCCGGCCCTTTGGCCCCCTCCGGCATCCAGGAATTTCGCAAGCGCGCCAGGCGGAACACTTCGGTCTTGTAAAGGTCCTTGATCGGGTTGAAACCGCCATTCATATCGCCATAGAGCGTCGCATAGCCGACCGACATTTCCGATTTATTGCCGGTGGTTACCACCATCAGATTAAATTTATTGGAAATCGCCATCAGGATCGTACCGCGCGCGCGTGCCTGGAGATTTTCTTCGGTGACATCACGCGGTACCCCGGAAAAAATAGGCGTCAGTGCCGTCTCGAAGCCTTCGACTGCAGCCGCGATCGGCAAGGTTTCGTAGCGCACGCCAAGCGCCTTGGCGCAGGCCGCTGCATCGGCGAGCGATTCCTGTGAAGTGAACTTGTAGGGCAGCATGATGCAGCGCACGCGCTCTGCGCCGAGCGCATCAACCGACATCGCCGCACAAAGAGCGGAATCGACACCGCCCGAGAGGCCAAGCACAACGCCGGGAAATCCGTTCTTATTCACATAGTCGCGTAGTCCCAGCACGCACGCCGCGTAGTCAGCGCGGTCGGCTTCTACGCTTGCAACCTGCGGCCCGTTTTCGCAGCGCCAGGTCCCGCCGCCGCGCACCCATTGCGTGGTGACGACCTCCTCCTGAAATGCGGCAAGCTGGAACGCAAGCGAGCAATCTGAATGCAGGCCGAATGATACACCGTCGAAAACCAGCTCGTCCTGTCCACCGACCTGGTTGACGTAAACCGTTGGGAGCCCCTGCTCGGTTACACGCGCCACCGCAATATTGAGCCGCACGTCACCCTTCTGCCGCCAGTAGGGCGAGCCGTTCGGCACCACCAACATTTCGGCGCCGGTTTCTGCCAGGCACTCGACGATTTCGGTGCCCCAAATATCCTCGCAGATCGGAAGCCCCAACCGTACGCCGCGGAAATTCACCGGCCCGGGCATCGGCCCAGGCGCAAACACGCGTTTTTCATCGAATACGCCGTAGTTGGGAAGGTCGACTTTGTAACGCAGCGCCGTGATCGCACCGCCGTCGAGCAAGGCCAGCGCATTGTAGAGTTTTCCACCGTCGACCCACGGCGTGCCGACGAGCAGCGCAGGACCACCGGACGCAGTCTCGCGCGCAAGTGCTTCAATCGCCGAACGGCAGCCGGCCTGGAACGCGGGCTTGAGCACCAGATCTTCGGGTGGGTAACCGGCGATAAACAGCTCTGGAAACACGAGCAGGTCCGCTCCTTGTGCGGTCGCTTGCTCGCGCGCACGCCGCACTTTCTCGGCATTGCCGGCGATGTCGCCGACCGTCGAGTTGAGCTGCGCAATGGCAATGGCCAGCTTGTCAGCGGGACGGACGCTCATGGGAATGCTCTACCGCCTCGCCATCCGGTCCGGCAATGGGGGGCCTTGCATCGCAGCCCAGCAAACCTGTGCGCCCGTTCAGAACGGTCCAAAACGATAGCTGCCCTGCACAAAGACGCCGTAAAGATTGGCCTTGAAGTCCAGAGGTTGCGGGAAACCGCCAACTTCTTCGAAATGCGAATCGCCCCGGCTCTCCATGTGCCAATAACGGCCGCCGATCCCAACGCTGATTGCGTCGTCAACCTGATACGAGAGCAGCGCCTCCAGCTGGTAACCCCAGCTATGGCCGTCCTCGATAATCGGGAAAGGCAGATCGAAGCGCAGCAGATGGTTGTCGGTGCCGGAAAACCAGACATAGGGGAGGAAAGCGCCTTCGACATTGAGCCGCCAACGGTCGGCCAGGGGAACATCTGCGTTGAGCCCAATGCGAAGCGCCTGCCAGGTATCATCTTCGACAATGGCTGCGACACTGTCAGGGATACCGCCTGCGCAGATATCAGGATTGGTTGCGGTCTGTTGGCATCCGAATGCTTTCATCCGCATATGCAAATAGTGATACCCGACAAAACCATCGATGCGGAAATCGGAACCCCGCAGTAACGCGCCGCCGAAATCGAAACTGATGTAGCCCAGCGACTGGTTCTGCAACGTGCTGTTCGTGCTGGAATATGGCGTCGTAAGAGGTGGAAAGTCCTCGTCCTGAAGGTTGCCTTGGGTCAACAGCCCGCCGCCGGCATAGCCCTTCCAGAAGAGACCGCTGCTGTGGTCGACGCGGGTAAAAATCTCAAGCGAATGCGATTGCAGACCGGTATAGCTCAGCCGTGAAACCAGATCATCGCGACTAAATCCGTAGAGAGACTTGCTGGTGTTGCCGAGCCCGTACCAGTAACGCAGCGCGAATGATGACGTGAATTGAGCTGTCTCTGTTGTCAAAATAAACGGATCAGCGGCAGCCGCCGAGCCCGCAGCGGCGCATAGCCCCAGCAAACCAGCCAACAGCCCCCGCAACAGCACTTTGAACATGACATCCCCAGCTGTCATTGACGCGGGGAGTTTTCGGTTCAATTGTTTTCGAGCTCGTTACAATTTTATCGAGCGCGTTGAGGAACACGTCGCATCATTAAGGAAGCAATAAGTGAAGGCCGTTTACCTTTATGTTTTCTGAACCACCAGAATACTGCGGATCAATTGGTCATCATTTTACCTGGGAAGGCGCGCACCCGCGCATGCCTCGTGTGGTAACAATCAGTCAACCCAACGCACGCCTTGGCGTGTCGTCGAACGCAAACCGTCACACTTACATCAAACGGGGATGGATGCTTCCCGGCTTCAAAGTCCGGCAACCGCGGGCATTGGCTTGGCTTGTCCGGATCGTTCTTTCTTGAGCAATTCGGCCAGCAGGAATGCAAGGTCGATGGCCTGCTCCGCGTTGAGCCGCGGATCGCAAACCGTGTGATAACGATCATTGAGATCGGCGTCGGAAATGGCACGGGCGCCACCGGTGCATTCGGTGACGTTTTGTCCGGTCATCTCCAGATGCACGCCGCCGGCATAAGTGCCTTCCGCCTGATGCACTTCAAAGAAGCTGCGCACTTCTTTCAGGATCAGGTCGAACGGCCGGGTCTTGTAACCGCTCGCCGAAGTGATCGTGTTGCCATGCATGGGATCGCATGACCAAAGCACCACCTTGCCCTCACGTTTTACCGCGCGCACGAGCGGCGCAAGCAGCTCGGCGACCTTTTCGGCGCCGAAACGGCCAATCAGCGTGAGCCGGCCCGGCTCGTTTTCGGGGTTGAGAATGTCGATCAGGCGCAGCAAGTCATCGGGCTTGCTGGAAGGACCGCATTTCAATCCGAGCGGATTTTTGATGCCACGCGCGTATTCGATGTGGGCGTGATCAAATTGCCGCGTTCGATCTCCGATCCACAGCATGTGACCTGAAGTCGCGTACCAGTCGCCCGTCGTCGAATCGACGCGTGTGAGCGCTTCCTCGAAGCCGAGCAGGAGCGCCTCGTGGCTCGTATAGAACTCGGTCGTACGCAATTCCGGGTGGCTCTCGAGATCAAGGCCGCAGGCCTGCATGAAACCAAGTGCCTCTGAAATGCGGTCGGACAATTCAACATAGCGCCGCGACTGCGGGCTGTCCTTGACGAAGCCCAGCATCCATTGCCGCACACTGGCCAGATTGGCGTAGCCACCTTGCGCGAAGGCGCGCAGCAAATTGAGCGTCGCCGCCGACTGCCGATAAGCCTCGATCTGCCGGCGCGGATCGGGCCGTCGCGCTTCTTCCGTGAAGGCGATGTCATTGATGATGTCACCGCGATAGCTCGGCAGTTCCTTGCCATCGCGCTTTTCAGTCGGAGAGGAGCGCGGCTTCGCGAATTGGCCGGCGATGCGGCCGACTTTCACGACCGGTGAGGCAGCCGCATATGTCAACACGACTGCCATCTGCAGGAACATGCGGAAGAAGTCGCGGATATTGTTGGCACCATGTTCGGCGAAGCTCTCGGCGCAGTCACCACCCTGCAACAGGAAGGCATCGCCCCTGGCGACGCGCGCCAGCTGCTTCTTCAGGTTGCGTGCTTCGCCGGCGAACACCAGCGGCGGGAAGGTCGCCAACTGTTTTTCGACGTCAGCCAGCGCTTGCCGGTCCGGATAATCCGGGACCTGCTGAATAGGCTTCTTGCGCCAGCTATCGGGCGTCCAACGTTCGGCCATCTCGCACTACCGTTTTGTATGCGCGTTTGGCCGGCCTTATACACGACCGCGCCCCGCTTATGCCAGTAATTCCAGACAGTTCGGTTATTTAGGCCTTATTCCGCCGCCGCGCGGCTATAGCGCATGGCCTTTTCGCGCATGGTGACCAGTTCTTCAGCTGCGGTCGGATGGACCGCCATAGTAGCATCGAAGTCGGCCTTGGTCGCGCCCATCCTCACCGCTATCCCGATCACCTGTATCAGTTCGCCAGCATCGGGCCCGACAATATGGCAACCGACGACGCGGTCGGTGACACCATCAACCAACAGCTTCATGAACGAGCGGGTGTTACGGCCGGATAGCGTCGCTTTCATAGGCCGGAAGCTGGTCTTGTAGACGTCAACAATGGCGAGCCGTTCGCGCGCCTGGTGTTCGGTCAGCCCGACGACGCCGACCTCCGGCTCCGAGAACACGGCCGTCGGCACGTTGGTGTGATCGACGGGCGTCGGCTTGCCACCATAGACCGTGTCCGCGAATGCATGGCCTTCACGGATCGCCACCGGAGTAAGATTGACGCGGTTGGTGACGTCACCGACGGCATAAATGTTCGGCACCGATGTGCGGGAATACTCGTCGACGTCAATTCCGCCATGCTCGTGAATCTTCATGTGCAGGGATTCCAGCCCGAGGCCCATGACGTTCGGGCGGCGGCCGATGGCAAACATCGCTTTGTCCGCCTTTATCGCGCTGTTGTCGGACAACCGGACCACGAACTCGTCATCTGACTTTTCGACGGCCGCAACAGTGTGGCCACAAGTCACTGTAATGCCGCGGCCGCGCATTTCATTTCGCAGATGCTCGCGCACGTCGTCATCAAAACCGCGCAGAATATTTTCGCCGCGATAAACCAGCGTCACCTCGCTCCCCAGCCCCGCAAAGATGCAAGCAAATTCAACCGCAATATAACCACCACCCTGGATCACGATCCGCTTGGGGAGTTCGGGCAAATGGAAAGCCTCGTTCGAGGAGATCACATGCTCGAGACCCGGAATTTTCGGGCCAAGATGCGGCCACGCGCCAGTCGATATTAAAACCGTTTCCGCGCTTACGCGTGCACCGCTCGCCAAGCGCACCGTATGTGCGTCCTCGAAAGCGGCGCGACTTTTGATCAGCGCGACATTGAAACGTTCGAGGGTACTCATATAGGCGGCTTCCAGACGCGCAATCTCACGGTCTTTATTGGCGATCAAAGCTGGCCAATGAAACTCCGGTTCACCCACGGTCCAGCCGTAACCGGCGGCATCTTCGAATTCGTCGGAGAAACGCGATGCATAGACGAGAAGCTTCTTGGGTACGCAGCCGCGGATGACACAGGTGCCGCCGACGCGAAATTCCTCGGCGATCATGACCCGGGCGCCATAGCTCGACGCGATGCGCGCGGCTCGCACACCGCCTGAGCCGGCACCGATGACAAAAAGGTCGACGTCGTGATCCGCCATCAGCCGCTGCCATCACACTGTCAGGACCACCGGACCGATTGCCGGCGATGCCGCATCAAAGCGCGTGACCCCGCTTCTTTAATTCGTCGCGCATTTTCGCGGTCACCTGATCGGAGAGCTGGTTTGCCCAGTCCTGTGCAAATTTCAGCCCTTCCTCACCAACTTTCGGCTGCTCGGCAATCAACTTCATACCGACCGGGGTCTTGTAGAAGGCCAGCACCTCTTTGAGCTCGGCCTCGGTGAAGTGAGCCGCGTATAACTTGGCAACTTCAGAGGTTATCTCTTCGAAGCGCGGCGCGAGATCCGCACGCATCTGGACGGTGATCTCGTTGAGGTCCTTGGCAAGGGCGGGGTTCTGCTGAAGGAAAAGATTCTTTGCTTGCTCGATGACGCCCGGGATCAGCGGAGTGAACAGCACGGTAGCGCCCGTTATTTTGATGATTTCCCTGGCGGTTTGAACGGCCGCCACCGACGTCTGCTGGGCGCCGGCACCCGCGCTGATCGCAACTAACGCAATGGCGACCGCAGCCGGCCTCACAGCTATTTTAATGACCTCAATTGCACCCATTGGAAACTCCATATAGCTCGAGATCTCAGGACCTTTCGACGATCTTTACGCCGTCCGGCCCGCCAATAATGGCCATCTGTGCGAGGCCAATAAACAGACCGTGCTCCATTACGCCCGGGACGCCCGAAAGCGCATGCGCCAACGCAGCCGGATCGTCAATCCGGGCGAGTGCGGCGTCGAGGATCCAGTGACCCCCATCCGTGACGAAAGCATGGCCGTCTTTGCCACGCCGCAATGTCAGGCGGCCCGGCGACTGGATCGCTCCGATAGCTGTCTCCACCGCGCGCTGCGTAGCCGCCAGGCCGAACGAGGTCACTTCGATCGGTAACGGGAATTGGCCGAGCGCGACAACATATTTGCTTTGATCGGCAATCACGATCATGCGCGCGGAGGCGGCTGCAACAATCTTTTCCCTTAGCAGTGCGCCGCCGCCCCCCTTTATGAGGCAAAGATCCGGGCCGATTTCATCAGCACCATCCACGGTCAGATCGAGCTCCGGCGTCTCATCCAACGTTGTAAGTGGAATGCCGCAACGCTTTGCATCGGCAAAGGTCGTTTCCGATGTCGGCACCGCCACGACATCGAGCCCTGAGCGAACGCGCTCCCCGATCAGCTCGACGAAATGCTTGGCGGTCGATCCGGTACCCAAGCCAAGCCGCATGCCCGGCCGCACAAGTTCGACGGCGCGAGCGGCGGCTGCGCGTTTTTGGGCATCGGCGTTCATCAGTACCGGCTGAGGATCAAGCGTCGATTGACGATATTGGTGTGGTGTCTATCTAGCCCCGATCGTCCTGCCTGAATAGCGGTAATTTGCAGAGCCGACAGGACTGGTAAATCGGCCTTGCAACGATGATGAACGAAGGCTAGCGATCCGCCTATGGTCGCCTCTACTATTGTTTTTGACCTCGATGGCACGCTGATCGATACAGCTCCCGATCTCGTCGATACCCTCAATGTGGTGTTCGCACGTGAGGGATTGCCACCGGTCCCGTATGAAGCTGCGCGGAATGCCATCGGCGGTGGCGCCAGGGCAATGATTGCGCGCGGAATCGGGTCAGAAGGCCGCGCTCTTTCGCCGGAGAAGCTTGAACAAATGTTCGCGGATTTCATTGTGCACTATACCGACCACCTGGCCGACCGGTCGCGGCCTTTTCCGGGGCTTACTGATGCGCTCGATGCGCTCGCCGCCCGCGGCTGTCGGTTTGCCGTGTGCACAAACAAGCTTGAACGGCTATCGATGCTTTTGCTCGATCGACTCAAACTCGCTGACCGCTTTGTGGCGATCTGCGGGCAAGATACCTTCGGCATTCAAAAGCCCGACCCGGAAATTCTGCGACGGACCGTCGCGGCTGCGGGCGGAATAATGCAATGCGCGGTCATGATCGGGGATTCGCTTACGGATATCCGCACGGCTCGTGCGGCTGGCGTCCCGATCATTGCGGTCGACTTTGGCTACAGCGACCGCCCGATCGTGGAATTTGGGCCGGACCGGACCATCAGTGATTTTGCGCAATTGCCGGCCTCGATTGCCGCAATTTCTTAAGCAACCTGACAGCGGTACGAAACTATGGTTAATGAAGTAAGGTTAACGCGGCGCAATATATTGCACCTGGATGACGACGCCTCTATCCTTCCAGCGGGCGAGCGGCGGCTAGTTGCTCGAGTGGGACGGTTAATATGATGTACCGAGTTCTTGCGATTTTCGGTGGCGCACTTGCGCTTGCAGCGTGCTCGTCGACCCCCGACTGGATGAATCTTGACGGCCTGAAATCAGGGCCCTCATTGGACACTGTAAGCTTTGAGTCCGAACCGCCGGGCGCGGAAGCAAAGGCGTCGAACGGCCAAACGTGCCGGACACCATGCTCGCTCGCGCTACCGGTTGATGCCGCTTCGTCGGTTACTTTCACGCTCAACGGCTATCTGCCTGAAACAGAAAAACTCGAAGCAATTACCGCGACCGGCGAGCCGCCCAGACTGCGGCCAAATCCGGTTGTCGTGGAACTCACCCCGGGGGCGCCGCCCGGAGCAAAGAAGCCCCCCGCAAAGAAACCCGCAGCGAAGAAGCCTGCGGCGAAGAAGCCGGCAGCTGCAGCAGTTCCGGCTCCGGCGCCGGCGCCCGCGGCACCTGCACAGGCCGCTGCGCCCTGGCCTACAAACCCGCCGCCGCCCGCGCGGCAATAACGCTGCTGAGCGTTCATTTTGACCGCGTCGCGCAGGACACACGTACGCGATTGCTGGACGCTATAGCCATTATCGGCCAGAATTCCTATATGAAGCGCGTGCGCGAATTCTGACAATCGCGACGTAAGGACGGACGATGGCATCGGCCAGCGGCACCTCCGTAATTGAAGTCGACCGCAGCGGCGAAAAGCCGTGCGCGCTGATCGATCCATTTGGCCGCGCCATCACGTATTTGCGTGTCTCGGTAACCGACCGCTGCGATTTCCGCTGCGTCTATTGCATGTCGGAACACATGACGTTTCTCCCGAAGGCCGATCTCCTAAGCCTCGAGGAGCTTGACCGGCTATGCAGCGCATTCGTCGTAAAAGGTGTCCGCAAGTTGCGGCTGACGGGCGGTGAACCGCTGGTGCGGCGGGGAATCATGACGTTGGTGTCCTCGCTTTCGCGCCACCTCACAAGCGGTGCGCTCAACGAACTCACATTGACCACCAACGGCTCACAGTTGCAAAAATACGCCTCCGAACTCAAAGCCAACGGGATCAAGCGCATCAACGTTTCGCTCGACACGCTGGACGCAGACAAGTTCCGCGCCATCACCCGCTGGGGCGATCTCGGCAACGTGTTAGCAGGTATCGATGCCGCACAAGCGGCCGGTCTGCAGGTCAAAATCAATGCGGTCGCCCTGAAAGGCGTAAACGAGGACGAGATCGGCGGGTTGCTTGATTGGGCGCATGGTCGCGGCATGGATCTCACCATCATCGAGGTGATGCCGCTTGGTGACGTCGATGAATCGCGCCTCGATCAATACCTGCCGCTGTCAATCGTCCGCTCACGGCTGGCCGAGAAGTACACGCTCGACGACATCGACTACCGCACAGGGGGGCCGGCGCGGTACGTGCGCGTGAAAGAAACTGGCGGCCGCTTGGGTTTCATTACACCCCTCACCCATAATTTCTGCGAATCCTGCAACCGCGTCCGCATCACTTGCACCGGCACATTGTATATGTGCCTCGGCCAGGACGATGCCGCCGATCTGCGTAGCCCACTGCGCGCATCGGAAAGTGATGGCCTGCTGCATGCCGCGATCGCCGAGGCGATCACACGCAAGCCGAAGGGGCATGATTTCGTTATTGACCGCCGCCACAAAACACCGGCCGTGCCCCGCCATATGAGCACGACGGGTGGCTAGCGCGTTGGGCACAGGCGGGTCCGCCTAAGATCGACGGCGAAAAGACCCACGTCAAAGCAGAATGGTTTGACCCCCCAGCAGGTGGGCGGTCTTGCGGTTTATTGCGCCGAACCAAGGCGCCGGGATTCCGGTTTCGCACCACTTGGATTTCGGCCGATAGTGGGATGTCCCCCGATCCGACACGGGCCGCCGTAATGCCAGTTTTACCGGCGTGGCACACAACTCGCTTGTTCGACCAAATTCTCCATTGACGCCCTATGGCGGCATCGGATTAAGGTGGTGGGGTGGCCTCAGGGCCTAGCGTGGGAACGATAAAATAAAAATAAAAAGGCCTGCCGGCAATCCCGCCGAAGCGGCAGAGGGGAGCGGTCAAGTGAGTGCTTTGGATGCATTGCTGAAGGCATTGCTGCCGGTAACGCGCGCAATCGACGCCGCCACCACCTGGATCGGCAAGCGAATTGCGTGGCTCATATTGGCGGCTGTTATCGTCTCGGCGGTTAACGCCAGCGTGCGCAAGATTTTCGATACCTCATCGAACTCCTGGCTGGAATTGCAATGGGTGCTTTTCAGCATGGTATTCTTGCTGTGCTCGCCGTGGACACTGCTTGCCAACGAGCACATCCGCATCGATATCGTGAATAACCTGCTGCCAAAGCGTGTGCGCGACAGCATCGATGTTATCGGTCATGCATTCTTCCTGATGCCGCTCGCCATCGTCATGATTATCACCGGCATCCCTTTCTTCGTCAGATCGATAGAAATTAACGAGCAGTCCGGAAACGCCGGCGGCCTTCCGCAATGGCCGAGCAAGGCGCTTATCATGATCGGATTTGCGATGCTGTTCGCCCAAGCTGTCTCCGAACTGATCAAGCGTGTCGCAGTCATGCGCGACCTCATTCCGGATCCACATGCAGGTCAAAAAAGCTCGCTTGAAACCGAGGCCGAGGAACTGATCGGCGCAATAGAAAAACACTGATTGTTTGGTGGGGTAGCCGGGGTCAAGCATGGAAGCATTTTTCATCGCCAATATGGCTCCGATCATGTTCGGCGCCCTGGTTATCTTTCTACTCCTCGGATACCCGGCCGCATTTTCGCTCGGAGCCGTGGGACTCATCTTCGCGATCGTGGGCATCGAGCTTGGCCAGTTTGCCCCAAACTTTTTGCAAGCTTTGCCGGAACGCGTCTACGGCGTGATGAGCAACGACACGCTGCTGGCGATTCCCTTCTTCACATTCATGGGCCTGGTGCTTGAACGGTCGGGCATGGCCGAAGATTTGCTCGACACCATTGGACAATTGTTCGGGACCGTACGCGGCGGCCTCGCCTATGCCGTCATCTTTGTAGGCGCGCTGCTGGCCGCAACCACAGGCGTGGTAGCGGCCTCGGTCATTTCCATGGGCCTGATCTCGCTGCCGATCATGCTGCGCTACGGCTATGACCGGCGCGTCGCCAGCGGCGTAATCGCGGCTTCCGGAACGTTGGCACAGATCATTCCGCCTTCGCTGGTGCTGATCGTGATGGCTGACCAGTTGGGCCGTTCGGTCGGTGACATGTACGAAGGCGCATTCATTCCGGGCATTGTGCTCGCCGGACTCTACGCCCTC
>Ga0335082_10004391_pt1 | contig 15362 bp, 11 predicted proteins | sample Lox_Sample_41_FD_206718 | JGI IMG/M metagenome (GOLD analysis project Ga0335082, IMG submission 206718) | Soil microbial communities from Loxahatchee National Wildlife Refuge, Florida, United States - Lox_Sample_4.1 | ecosystem: Environmental > Terrestrial > Soil > Wetlands | place: USA...
CCCCCGCGGCGGCCACCGGCGCCGCCGGTGAGGCGCGGGCGCCCGGGCGCGAAGTCGCTGCGGGCCTGAGCCGGTGCGCATCGCGGTCTTCGCCGGCGCCAGCCGCCGCTCGGCGCCCGACCTGCTGTCGCTCGCGCGCGAGCTCGGCGCGGAGGTCGCCCGCCGCGGACACGATCTCGTGTATGGCGGAGGCCGCACCGGGCTGATGGGCGCGCTGGCCGACGGGGCGCTCGCGGCGGGCGGCCGGGTCCAGGGCGTGATCCTGCGCCGCTTCATCGACGAGGACGTCCACCACCTCGGCGTCGAGATGTTCGAGGTCACCGACATGCGCAGCCGCAAGGCGGGTCTCGACGAGCGCGCCGACGCCTTCGTCGCGCTGCCGGGGGGGCTCGGCACCCTCGAGGAGCTGCTCGAGGTGCTGTCCTTCCGGAAGCTCGACCTGCACCACCGGCCCGTGGTGCTGGTGAACGCGCGGGGCTTCTTCGATCCGCTGGTCGCGCAGCTCGAGCGGGCGGTCGGCGAGGGGCTCGAGGCGCCGAGCCAGCGCGGCTACTGGTCCCTGGCCGAGAACCCCCGGCGCGCCGTGGACTTGTGCGAGGAGCTGCGCGCCGACTGAGAGTCACCTCTCGCGCTTCGCTCCCGAAGCCGGCGGCCGCGGCCCGAAGTCGCCGAATCACCTTGTATCTCCATCGTTTCGTCACGTAGACTGCTTCGTCCGGCCGGATCCGGCACGGTCTCGGTGACGCGCTCGCGGCGGCACCGTGGGGAAACGAGGTCGGAAAGGAGATTCTATGCGCGCGCTCCGGGGTGTGGTGTGGCTGCTGGTCGGCCTGGCCGTGGCGGTCCTGGAGAGCGGGCTCTCGTGCGGGCCCTCGCTGATCAACTCGGTGACGCCGGCCGACGGCGCGGTGATCGCGACGCCTTCCTTCACGATCCAGATCCAGCTCGGAGCCGGCGCCGACCCGAGCACGCTGTCGGTCGACCTGAACGGCGTCGACATCACCGGGCAGCTCGCCGGCGGACCGCCGAACTACACCAAGACGATGAATCCGGGCGCGCCGCTGCGCGACACCAACACGCTGACCGTGCGGGTGCGCTCGACCGGCGCCGTGGGCGCCCTGCTGCCGATCACCTTCCAGTACGCCGTGCCCAAGGCGCACGCCTTCGTGGTGACCGATCCCTCGCAGTGTCCGACCGGGCCGCTGGCGCACTGCACCCCCGGCGACTTCATGATGGCGAACGACTCCGCGCGCTTCGTGATCCAGAAGGCGGCGCAGCGCGACGAGCACTTCACGGGCACCTTCGGCGGAAACCTGATCGACGCGGAGGTCGTGACGGGCGGCGTGCCGCAGGGCAACGACAACTTCTGGGAGGTCCAGCCGGCCCTCAACATCGAGACCGTGGTCAACGCCCAGACCGCCGAGATCGTGAACGACGGGCAGGACGGCACGCCGGCGATCGTGCGCACCTGCGGGCCCGACGACCTGCTCGACGACATCAACGCGTCCTCCGCGGTGGCGCAGGTGGGCGGCACATTCCCGGACGGCGTCGACGACCAGGACTACGACATCGACGCCTGCACGAACTACACGCTCACGCCCGGAACGCGCACGCTCACGCTCACCACGACGGTCGAGAACAACGAGGCGGACGACCTGCCGCTCTACGTCGGCGACTACCTGAACGGCGGCGGCACCACCGAGCAGTTCACCCCGCTGTCCCTCACCCCGGCGGGTCCGCTCGCGCAGTTCGGCGTCGGCGAGGCGCTCGTGAACTGGGGCATCCAGGCGCTCTCGCTGTTCGGCTACAGCGACCAGGCGGGCGTCGACTACGCGCTGCTCGTGCCGCAGCCGCCGACGGTCACCTATCCCTCGAGCTCCTTCACCCAGACCGGCGTCTCGTACGTGCTGCACGGGAACGCGATTCCGCTGGTGCTCGGCTTCGGCGCCGCTCCGACCTTCTCGGTGCCCGCCGGCGGATCCAACTCGTTCACGCGCTGGTTCTCCGTCGGCGACGGCAGCGCCAGCAACGCGATCCAGTCCTTCCTCGACGCGACGGCCCAGCCGAGCGGAACCTTGAAGGGCTGCGTCCGGGACAGCGCGGGCCAGCCGGTGCCGGGGGCGCGCGTCGTCGCGGCGCGCGACAGCAGCGGCGGCACGACCTCGATCAAGATCCTCCGCGACCACTGGGTCGCGGGCTCCGACGGCTGCTACCAGGGCCGCATCGGGACGGGCAACTACCTGGTCGCCGCCGCCAAGGAGGGGTACCCCTACGAGGGCGGCGGCTCGACCGCCGCGACCCACCTCGTCACCGTGACGTCGGGCGGCACCACCGTGCAGGACGTCGTGCTGCCGCAGACCGGGCACCTGCACGTCTCGGTGGTCGACCAGAACCACCAGCCGATCCCGGCGCGGGTGGGGGTCGTGGGCTTCGACCCGAGCCCCGAGCCGACGCTCACCGGTACGGTGCTGAAGTCGGGTGACACCAAGACCAACGTCTTCTACGACTACACCAGCGACTCGATTCCCCCCGGAATGACGCGCACCGACTACACCGACGCGACCGGAACCCTCGACCTCGACGTGGAGCCCGGGACGTACGAGATCGCGGTCTCGCGCGGGAACGAGTACTCGCTCTTCACGCAGCAGAACGTCGCGATCTCGGCTGGCTCGACGACCACGGTCAACGCGAACGTCGCGCTCGTGCTCGACACCACGGGCTTCATCTCATCGGACTACCACGTGCACATGGCCGGGAGCCCCGACTCGCGCATCTCGCACCGCGACCGCATCCGCGCCTATGCCGGCGAGGGCGTCGACAACCTGATCACCACCGACCACGCCAAGCTCACCGACCTGATGCCCGAGATCACGGCACTGGGCTTCGCGCCGTGGCTCTTCACCACGCAGGGCGAGGAGATCACCACCTTCGACTACGGCCACTTCAACGCCTACCCGCAGGGCACGGACCCGAACGCGGTCCAGACGCACGGGGCCACCGACCACGGCGGCGCGGCGCCTCCGGGAATGGACTTCCCGGCCTACGGCCACTTCAACCTCTCGCCGGCCGAGATCGAGGCGGCCGCGGTGTCGAAGCCGCAGAACGCGGGCCTCGAGACCGTGGTCCAGATCAACCACATCAGCAGCCACTTCGACCCGCTGAAGATCAACACCTCGCTGACGCCGCCGGCCTCGCAGATGGGGCCGGGCGAGCCGTCGATCTTCCGGCTCGACCCGAGCATCCCCAACTTCTTCCACGCCTTCGCCGCGCTCGAGCTGTGGAACGGCTACACGAAGGACCAGGCGTACTGCGAGTTCCTGGGCGCCGAGTGTGCGTCGGGATCGCCGGACGGCCGCATCGGGATCTGGATGAACCTGCTCAACCAGGGCATCAAGACCACGGCGGTCGCCGATACCGACTCGCACTGGTATCACAACCTGCGCTCGGGCGGCGCGCGGAGCTGGACGCCGTCCTCGACCGACTCGGTGCCGAACATCGTCCCCGTGGAGATCCCGCGCGCCGTGCGGGCGGGCAAGATGGTGGGCGGTCAGGGGATCTACGTACAGACCAAGCTGCTCGCCACCGACGGCTCGGGCGGCGTGGCGTCCTTCCAGGGCGTACCGCCCGGCGGCGACCCGACACAGATCAGCGTCAGCAACGGCGAGGTGCAGCTCGAGATCGACATCCAGGCGCCGACCTGGGCCCCGTACGACCAGATCCAGATCTTCCGCAACGCCTCGACCCACGTGAACAAGAGCAACGCCGGCGTGCCCACGCTCTTCACCGCGGTGCCGACGCTGGTCCTCCACAAGGGCACCGACTTCACCGTGACGACGCAGCCGGTGAACGGCTCGAGCCGCTTCCAGACCCACCTGACGCAGACCTTCTCCGGGCTCTCGCAGGACCAGTGGTTCGTGGTGGTCGTGCGCGGGACGCAGGGCGTGTCGCCGCCGATGTTCCCGGTGCATCCCGACTCGGTGAGCCTCACGCAGAACACCAACCTCGCGGCGCTCGAGAACGTGACGGCGAGCGAGAACGGGATTCGCGCGCTCGGCTTCACCAACGCCCTCTACCTCGACGTGGACGGCAACGGCGTGTTCGATCCGCCGGGCGTGTCGGTGACGCCCTGAGCCGAGCGCGCCTGCCGGCCGGGCTGGCCGCCGCGCTCGCGCTGCTCGCCGCCGCCCGTGCGGGCGGCGGCTCGCTTCCTGCCGCCGGCGGCGCGCCGCTGCTCGCGGGCGCCGAGAGCGCGACCCGCGTCGTGGTGGGCGTGGTCGAGGAGTCGGCGCGGATCGACACGCACGGCTACGCCGCGTGGCTGCGCGTCGAGCGCGATCTCGCGGCGCCGGCCGACGCGCCGGCGAACCTGGCGCCCGGCTCCGAGCGGATCCGCATCGCGTGGGAGGAGCTCTCGTCCGACCGCCCGGTGCGCTTCCAGAACGGCGGGCGGATCGCCGTCGCGCTCGGGCCGATGCCCGGCTACTCGCTCTGGCTGCAGCGCTTCCCGAAGGCGGACGTGCTCGCCGTCGCGGAGTCGGGCGCGGCCTTCCTGCGCGACCCCGACGAGCCGACCCTCGACGGCCTCGCGCGCTACCTGCGCGTCGCGCCCGCGGAGCGCGAGGAGTCGCCGGGGGTCGACGCGCTGGCGGTGCTGGTGGCGAGCGCGGCCGCGCCGCTCGCCGAGGCGGCGGCCGCGCGCATCGACAAGGTCGGCGGGCTCGAGTCGAAGCTGCGCGAGCCGGCCGCTGCCTCGCTCTCGCGCGCGATGACGAGCGCGTCGCGGCCCGACGCGCTGCGCCTCGCGCTGGTGCACCTCGCGGGGTCGCATCAGCTCGCCGGCCTGCGCCCCACGCTGGGCGCGCTCGCGCAGGGCCCGCCTCCCCTCGCGGGGCCCGCCTGGAACGCCGTGGTCGAGATCGACGGATCTCTCCCCTACCCCACGGCGAAGCAGCTCGTCGCGAGCTCCGATCCCGCCGTGCGGGCGGTGGGCGTGCGCTTCCTCGTCTCGACGCCCGAGGAGGCCGAGGTCTCGCGCCGCGCGCGCTCCGACCCCGCCCCCGAGGTGCGCGCCGCGGCCGTCCATGCGCTGCTCGCGGCGCACGGCGCCGACGCGCTCGAGGTCGGATTCGCCGCGCTCTTCGATCCGGCGCCGAGCGTGCGCGCCGACATCGCGCAGGCGGTCGGGGCGTTCGGCGATCCGGTGGTGCCGCGCCTGCGAACGCTCGCGGAGACGCACACCGGGCGCGAGGCGGGCGGGCCGCTCGCGGCGCTCGCGTTCGCAGGCCCGGAGGGACAGCGCGTGCTGATGGAGCTGTCGACGACGCACCCCGACGAGCCGACGCGCCGGCTCGCGCTCCTGCTGCTCGGCAAGGACCCGCGCGCGCTCATGAGTCAGTGAGCGCGCCGCTCCCAGACGAGATAGGGAGCCCACGGCGCGGGATCGTCCCAGAGCGACGGCTGCTGCTGCACGAGGGCGCGCGCCTCGGCGCCGTCGATCACGAGCCCGCGCCGGTCGCGCGCGAACGGGACCACCGCGGCGACCTCGTAGTCGCGCTCGATGCGCTCGCGCAGGCCGCTGCGCAGCTCGGGCGGCGTGCCGGGCTGCTCGAGCAGCGAGCTCCGCGAGAAGACCGCGACCACGAAGCGCGGCGGCGCGGCGTCGAACTCGGCGAGCGCCTCGCGCTGGCGCGCCGCGGCGTCGCCGAAGGGCATGTTCAGCGGATACACGAAGATGTATCGGGTCGCGCTGCGCCGCCCGGCGTGGAACAGGAGCTCCGGCTCGGAGCCGTAGACGAACACCCGATCGCCGGGCGCCGAGTGCGCCGCGATCCAGCGCGCGGTGGGGGGCGCCTCCGGGAACGGATTGGAGCCGTAGAGCCGCGCGATCTTTCCCTCGCCGGAGCCCTGCCCGTAGTACCACCAGCCGCGCGCGACGGCGTTCGCCACCAGCGCGAGGGCGGCCGCCACGGCGAGCGCCGCCGCGGCGCGCCGCGAGGGCGCGAGCCGCCGCGCTGCGGCGTCGAGGGCGGCCCCCGCGAGCAGCGAGAGCGGCGGCACGGTGAGGACGAAGTAGTGCTGGCGGAAGTAGCCGCCGGCCGCGACGGCGAGGAGCGAGACGGCGAGCCACGCGCCCACCCAGAGGAGGCTGCGTCGCGCGCCGCCCGCGTCGGCGCGGGCGAGGAGCAGCGGCGCGGCGGCCGCCGCCGCGTAGACGGGACCGAGCGGGACCAGGCTGCCGCGGAACTGCGCCCAGAAGTACAGCGGATACTGGCTGAGCGACATGCCGCCGGCGTAGGCCAGGTTGTTCCACACCGTGGCGTCGAGGAGCTCGCGCCAGGCGCCCGCCCACGCGAAGTAGGCCGCGACGGGGAGGAGCGCCGCCGCGACGCCGGCGGCCCCCGCCAGGAGGTGGACGCGGGGGCGTCCGCTCCGCCACGCGGCCGCCGCCAGCTCGAAGGCGACGATCGGCGCGACGACCGGCTTGCAGAGGAGCGCGAGCCCGCCGCAGAGGCCCACGAGCAACGACGCGCGCGGCCCCGCCGACTCGGCGCGCAGCGCGAGAAGCGCGCCGACGGACAGCGGGGCGATCGCGACGAGCTCGGTGTTGACCGCGTTGCCGAGCCAGGATGGATCGACGGTGAGGAGCGCGGCGAGCAGCGCCGCCGCCACGCCGGCCGGCCCCGAGAACAGGCGCCCGCCGAGCGCGGCGATCGCGGCGAGCGTCACCAGCGTCAGGAGCTGCGCGGTCCAGCGCACCGCGGCGGGCGTCTCGCCACCCGCCAGGAAGGCGGCGGCGTAGAGCGCGAACACGCCCGGCGGCTTCTGGTCGAAGGCGTCGCGATACGGGACCTCGCCGGCCAGCCAGCGCTGCGCGATGTAGGCGTACTCGCCCTCGTCGCGCTCGAAGGGAATGCCGGCGACCGGCGCGCGCAGCGCCACCGCGATCACCGCCACCCCCGCCAGAGCCAGCCACCGTGTCCGTCCCATGCGCTGGCATCACTCGATGAAGAAGGGGCTCGACCAGGCCGCGCCGCCATCGGTCTGCACCGCGCGCACATAGACGTACTCGCCGGGCGCGAGATCGCGAAGCGGCACGCTGAGCCCGATGCGCCGCCGGCCCTCACCCGGCGCGATCGGCTCCACCCGGCCGCTGCGCACCAGGTCGATGTGGTCGAGATTCGCGACGCCCACGGCGAGCACGGCGAGCTTCGGCGGCTCGCCGACCTGCCACTTCGCGTGCGACAGCACCGAGCCGACCGGCATGCCGTCGAGCGCGACCGAGAGGTAGATGCGCGGGCCGTTCGTCGCGTAGACGCGCCGCGCGCGCAGCGCCTCGAGCACGCCTTCGCGCGTCAGGTCCTCGGAGAGGATCGCGGCGATCCCGCCCGACTCGCCGCGAAACCGCTGCACCAGCCCGGGGTGCCCGTCGTGGCTGTCGCCGCTGCCGAGGAAGCCGAGGCGATACCCGCGACCGAGCGCGTCGCGCACGAAGTTTCCGCGGACCGGCTCGTGGATCAAGAACGGCGTGTCCAGGGACTCGCTGCTCCCGTGCACCGATGCGATCTCGGTGTCGGGCTCGAGCTCGGCATCCGGCGCGATCCGCCAGTCGGTCCCGACCGGGCCACCCCCCGGATGATGCGCCACGGTGAGCGCCGCGCGCCCGCGCAGCGCCTCCCAGAGCTTCGCCGGCGTGTCGTAGCGCGGATCGACCGAGGAGAGCACCTCGCCCTCGTCGCCGAAGTAGAGCACGTGTCGGTGCCCGTAGATCCAGTTGGTCCACTCGAATCCGAGCAGCGTGACGAAGCGACCGGGCTCGTGGAACGCCTTGACGTTGCGCCGGATCTCCTCCCACATCTCGGGGTTCTCGTCCAGGAAGCGGGCTCCCACGTGGTCGTGGTCGGTGAGCGCGGAGACGTCGAGCGCGGCCACGTCGCGCGCGTAGCGGAAGTAGTCGTCCGGGGTGCCCGTGCCGTCGGAGAGGTTCGAGTGGCCGTGCAGATCCGCCCACAGCACGCGCGGCGTCCGGGGCAGCGCCACCAGCGGATTGCTCTCGACGTCTCCCGAGGCGCCGCGGGCGCGGACCGTGTGGATGCCCGGTGCGAGCACCCGGATCGACACCTCCTTGTGTCCGCCGTCCGCGGCCGAGAACGCGATGCGCGGCGGCAGCTCGAGCCCTTGTGTCGCCTCGAGCTCCACGTCGCCGCGCGCGGAGCCGGCCAGGTTGCCGACCGCGTCGAGCCACGACACCACGAGCCGCGCGCCGTCGCCCGCGTGCGCCGTCGTGGGAAGGATCAGCTCGAGCTTCTCGGGCGGCCCGGCGGCGACGTCGAGCGCGGGGGAGTCGACCACCAGGCCCGCGACGCCGTCGCCGTCGCCGTCGACGCGCAGCCAGAGGTGCTCGCCGTGCTCCGCGAAGGCGTCGGCCACGGCGCCCGCCGGCCCGGCGCCGAAGACGATGTGCACGCGCTCGCCGGCGCGCAGCGGGCGCCCGCGCACCTCGATGGCGACGCCGCCGAGCCCGATCGCCACGCCGCTGCGCGGGACCTCGTGCAGGGCGAGCTCGACGCCGGGGGCGTCGCAGCGGGCGGTCACGAAGCCCGGAGCCGCGGGATCCGAGATCTGCGGCGTGCTCCAGTACCAGTAGTAGCGGCGCTCGACCAGGATCGAGCCGCCGACCGAGATGCCGAGGGGACCCGCCTCGTAGACGATCGGGAAGCGCGACGCCTGCCCTGCGACGGCGTGATCGGATCCCCGCTCGATCCAGGCGCGGCCGCCCCCGTCCGACGCCGATCGCGACGCCGCGAGATCCGCGCGGATCTCATCGAGCATCGACGGCTTCGCCGTCGGCGGGAGCCCGCTGCCGGCTCGCTCCGGGGACGAGGGCACGGCATCGCCCGGAGCCAACGATCCGGGACGGACCGCTGCGGCGGGCGCGGGCGCGACGGCGGGTGCGGGAGCCGGCTCGGCGCTCTGCGCCGCGGGCGGCGGCTCGCTGCGACCGCACGCCAGCACGAGGACGAGCGCGGCGCCGGCGCGCCATGCTCGCCCGCCGAGCTCCGGTCTCCCGCGCATCCCCGCTCGACGACGCACGCGCCTCGATCCCTAGCCAAGCGCCGGTGGCGCGAGCGCGAGCTCCTCGGCCGGGGCGCCCGGAAGCTCGATCGCCAGCGATCGCCTGGCGGCGTCGATCCGCAGGCTCGGCGCACCCGAGGGCGACGACGCTGCGTGTGGCTCCACGCGCGATCGCTTCTCGCCGTCGAGCTCGATCGCCCCGCGCGCTCCGCTCGCGTCGGCGAAGAGGAGCCGCGCCAAGCAACCGCCGGGCCGGCGCTCGCACCACTCGAGCGCCTTCTCGACCGTGTCGAGCCGCTCGAGGCAGCCATCCAGGAGGAGCAGGCCTGGGGCCCGGCAGACGTGGTCGGAGCTCAGCGCCGACACGGCGATCGCCGCCGCGGCGAGGCCGCGCTCGTTCACGCCGGCGAGGGACGCAGCGAGGGCGGGATGGGAGATCGTGAGGCTCGGATACCCGCCGTCGGGCCGCGCCCAGCGGAGGACGAGGTCGGCGGGAGCGATCGAGGGGAGAAGGCGGACCGAGAGCCCATCGCCCACGAATCGGGCGTCCTCGAGCGGGTAGGCCTCACCGAGCGTCCGCGCCAGCAGCGCGAGGAGCGACGCCGTCGAGACGCCCGCTCCGCTCGCGAGCCCGGCGGTTCGCTCGGCGAGGTGCGGGAAGTGGCGCGTCAGGTCGCGCCCGAGCTCGACGCCGCCCGGGACCCGGCCGAGCGAACGCGTCGCGCGGCGGATCGCGTCGCGGCACGCGCTCCCCTGATCGAGGCCGAGGTCGCGCGGGGCGCCCTCGCAACGGACCTGGAGGATCACTGCGTCATCAGCCGGGTTCGGCGCTGAAGTCGACGAACAGCACCTCGTTGAGCGATCCGGTTCGATAGCCCTCGAGGTCGAGTGAGACGTAGCGGAAGCCGAGCGGCTTCACGGCGGCCACGATCGCCTGGGCGACGGCCGGATCGAGGGCGCGCGGAAGCTCCGCGCGGTCGATCTCGATGCGCGCCAGCTCGCCGTGGTGGCGGAGGCGGACCTGGCGGAAGCCCAGCGCGCGCAGGCGCTCCTCCCCTTCCTCCACCTGCGCCAGCCGCTCCGGCGTGACCTCGGTGCCGTAGGGGAGTCTCGACGACAGGCAGGCCGACGCGGGCAGATCCGCCGTCGGAAGGCCGATCGAGCGCGACAGGGCGCGGATCTCCTGCTTGGACAGGCCGACGTCGAGGAAGGGCGAGAGCACGCCCCGCTCGGCAGCGGCGCGGTGGCCGGGCCGGAAGTCGCCGCGGTCGTCGGTGTTGATGCCGTACGCGACGGCGTCGAAGCCGAGCTCGTCGCGCAGCGCGCCGAGCACCGCGAAGAGCTCGGACTTGCAGTGGTAGCAGCGGTCGGATCGATTGGCGCGATAGTCGGCGCTCTCCATCTCGCGGGTCTCGACGAAGCGATGCGGGATGCCGAACTCGCGCACCACCTGCTCTGCCATGCGGCGGTGGCTCGCCGGGTACGAGGGCGACACGGCCGTCACGGCGAGCGCTCCCTCCCCGAGCGCGGCGTGCGCGACGCTCGCCAGGTAGCTCGAGTCCACGCCGCCCGAGAAGGCGACGAGGAGGCGGCCGCTCGCTCGCAGCCGATCGCGAAGTGCGCGCTCCTTGGCGGCGAGCTCGTCGGGGAGGTCCGACACGCCGATAGGGTACCGGGCTATGCTGCGGTCCGAAAAGGGGGGAAGCGGATGCCGAAGCTGCGGGTCGGGCTGATCTACGGCGGTCGCTCCGTCGAGCACGAGGTCTCGGTCGCGTCGGCGACCTCGATCCTGCGCAATCTCGATCCGTCCCGCTACGAGGTGTGGCCGCTCGCGGTCGGGCACGACGGCGTGCTGCGGGTCGGCAAGCCCGGCACCTCGCTCGAGCGCGCCCTCGAGCGCGGCGCGCCGAGCGTGCTGCCGGCCACGCCCGGGTCGAGCGCCCTCCTTCCGCTGGCTCCGGGCGGCGAGCCGGTCGCCCTCGATGCGCTCTTCCCGATCATCCACGGCCGCGGCGGCGAGGACGGGAGCCTGCAGGGCCTGCTCGAGCTCACGGGTCTCCCCTACGTCGGCTCCGGCGTCCTCGGCTCCGCCCTCCAGATGGACAAGGAGGTCGCCAAGCGTCTGCTGGAGCACGCCGAGCTTCCCGTGGGTCCGTGGCGCAGCATCACCGCGCACGAGCTGGCGCGCGACGCCCGCGGCGCGGCCTCGCGTCTGGCCGAGGAGCTCGGGCTTCCGGTCTTCGTGAAGCCGGCGAACTCGGGCTCGTCGGTCGGGATCCAGAAGGTCACCGAGACGCGGGCGCTCGGCCGTGCGCTCGCCGAGGCCAGCCGCTACGACACGAAGCTCCTCGTCGAGGCGGCGATCGACGCCCGCGAGATCGAGGTCGCCGTGCTCGGCAACGACGCGCCCGAGGCCTCGGTGCCGGGCGAGATCCGCCCGCGGCGCGACTGGTACGACTACGAGGCGAAGTACGTCGACGAGAGCACGGAGCTCCTGGTCCCGGCGCCGCTCTCCGAGGACGAGGCCGAGCAGGCGCGGAGCCTGGCGATCCGCGCCTTCCGGGCGCTCGAGGGCGCCGGCCTCGGCCGCGTCGACTTCCTGATGGAGCGCCGCTCCGGGACGTTCTACGTGAACGAGGTGAACAGCCTCCCCGGCTTCACGGAGATGTCGATGTACCCGCGCCTCTGGGAGGCCTCCGGCCTCCCCTACCCGCAGCTCCTCGACCGCCTGATCGAGCTGGCGCTCGAGCGCAATCGCACCCGGCGGGCGCTGGAGACGACCTTCCGCCGCCTCTAGGGCCGGTCAGGCGCGCTTCGAGCGTCCCAGCAGGGTCAGGCCGACGACGCCGCTCCCGAGGAGCAGCAGCGTGGCCGGCTCCGGCACGAAGTGCAGGTCGAGGATCCCGAAGGCGGGAACGACGGCCGACGCGCCGATGCTCGTGCTGATGAAGACCGGCGTCACGAGCCGCAGGGCACCCGAGAGCTGCGCCGTCGAGCTGCTGAGCGACGCGGGTCCGTGATGGAACCCCATCGCCGTGAGCGTGCCGACGAGAGCGGTGCCGACCGTCCACGGCGCGCCGACGACGGTCGCGTTCACGAGATTGCCCGCGAACGAGACGCCGCCTGCCCCGACGACGCTGATCGGAACCGAGAGGTTGGCGGGCGGCGGCACGCTGCAGGGCGCGAACAGGCAGACCTTGGTCACGCCGTTGATCGCCATCGCGCCGACCAGCCCCGGACCCGAGAACGCGCCGGCCCCGTTGTGGATCGTGGCCTGGATTCCGGCGATCGGCGCCGCGGCGGGATCCGTCACCGGAACGATCAGGCCGTTCGCCGAGAAGGGCGAGGCGGGGATCGAGAGCGAGCCTACGTGGTTGCCTGCGCCGCCCACCGTCGCGAGCCCGCTGCCCGACACCGCGACCGGCGCGAGCGTCGCGATCTGGATGGCGAGGAACCCGGTGAATCCGAGGGTGGTCGCCTGGGCCGCGGACGCGCCGAGACCGAGGATCGCCAGCACCAACGCCAGGAGCCACTTCCGCATGACACCGCCTCTCCGTCAAGAAAAGGGCGGCCATCCCAGTGGGATGGCCGCCCGAAGACTCAGCCGATCCTTGTGGATCGACTAAATCAGCTCTGCTTCGAGCGACCGAACATCACGAGCCCGGCGATGCCGCTGCCGAGGAGCAGAAGCGTGCCCGGCTCCGGCACGAAGTGCAGGTCCAGGATCCCGAAGACCGGCACCACCGCCGAGGCGGAGATGTTCGTGCTGACGAACACCGGCGTCACCAGCCGGATCGAGCCCGACGCGTTGGCCGTCGAGCTGGCGAGCGAGGCCGGGCCGTGCTGGAACCCGGAGATCGCCAGGGTGCCCACCGCGGCCGTGCCGGCCGTCCAGGGGGCGCCGATCGCCGTCAGGTTGACCAGCGTGGACACGGTGGCCCCGCCACCCGAGCCGACGTTGTTCAGCGGCACGACCAGGTTGGCCGGAGGCGGCGTGGTCACGTTGTCGCAGGCCGCGAACAGGCAGACCTTGGTGAAGCCGACGATCGGCATCACGCCGCCGAGCGTCGCTCCGGCGAAGGCGCCGGCGCTGTTGTGCGCGGTCAGCTGGAGCCCGCCGATCGGAGCCGCGGCCGGATCGGTCACCGGAAGGACGAACCCGGTGATGTTGAAGGGCGAAGCGGGGATCGAGAGCGAGTTGACGTGCGGGCCCGGAGACGAGCTGTTGATCGTGGCGAGACCCGTGCCCGGAATCGGAACCGCAGGCAACGTCGCGAGCTGGATCGAGAGCGCCCCAGTGTACTGGAGCACCACCGCGTTGGCCTGGGCGGCACCCAGAGCCAGCGAGGCGACTGCAAGAACACCCAACAACTTGCGCATGAGAGAATCTCCCTTGAAAGAAAACCGGCTTTCCTCAGCCCTGTCTTGCTACCTGCCGCTGGCCTGCACAGCACCCACCGTGCGCGCCGAGCGGTGCCCGCGGACATGTGCAAGCCGGATACCAATTGGGGTGCGAAGCCAGTTGAAAAGGAAAGCCTAGGGATTCCAGACGCTTGCCTGGAATCGAGCCCTGCGGGGGAAGTACGATCGCAGGCCTCGAGAGAAAGGGATTTCCTTCGGTAGGGAAAACTTCCGCCGCGCCGAAAAAAGGGGCGGCCACCCCACGATCGGGGTGGCCGCCCGAGAGCCAGGCCGAGCCTGAAGCTCAGCCAATCGTCTGGACTAGCGCTGCGCGCGCTTGCGACCCGTGATCACGAGGCCGGCGATGCCGCTGCCGAGCAGCAGAAGCGTGCCCGGCTCCGGGACGAAGTGCAGATCCAGGATCCCGAACACCGGCACCACCGCCGACGACGCGATGTTGGTGCTGACGAACACCGGCGTCACCAGCCGGATCGAGCCCGACGCGGTCGCCGTCGAGCTGGCCACCGACGCGGGGCCGTGCTGGAAGCCCTGGATCGAAACGGTGCCGACGGCCGCGGTCCCTGCCGTCCACGGAGCGCCGAGCGCCGTCAGGTTCACCAGCGTGCTCACGGCGAACCCGCCTCCCACGCCGGCGTTGTTCAGCGGCACGACCAGGTTCGCCGGAGGCGGCGTGGTCGCGTTGTCGCACGCCGCGAACAGGCAGACCTTGGTGACGCCGTTGATCGACATGAGGCCGCCAAGCGTGGCTCCCGAGAAGGTGCCCGCGGCGTTGTGCGCGGTCAGCTGAAGCCCGCCGATCGGGGCCGCGGCCGGATCCGTCACGGGGAGGACGAACCCAGTGACCTGGAAGGGCGACGCCGGCATGCTCAGCGTGTTGACGTGGCCGCCGGCCGCGCCAGTGCCGTTCACGGTCACGAAGGCCGAGCCCGGGATGGTCACCGGGGGCAGCGCCGAGAGCTGGATTCCCAGGCTACCGGTGGCCTGGATCACGACGGCCTGTGCCTGGCCTGCACCCAGGGCCAAGAGGCTGATAGCGAGAGCGGACAACAATCTGCGCATGAGAGTTCTCTCCTCGTTGTTCTCTGATCGGGCGCCATGCGACCCGGGCGGCTGTCCCGAGCGCGCACCAGCGACCGGGCGAACAGCTTCCAAGGAGGGAGGTGGGAAGGACCCAGGCGCGCGTGTCAGGAAAAATGCGAGTGAACGAAGAAACACGGTCTCGGGGCTGAGCCCCCGAGGGATCCGCTGGATCGACGCGGGCTTGAAGCGGGCCCTACTTGATCACGTACCCGAGGGCGCGGAGCTGGTTGAGCTCCATCTCGTTGAGCTTCACGTCCTGGGGAGTGACGCCCCAGGGTGGCTTGGTGGGCACGAGGTAGGCGGTGAGCGCCGCCTGGAGATCCGCCGGGATGGGAGTGCCGTCGGCAGCGAGATCCCGCTTCTCCCAGGGGTCCGTGCGGTGGTCGTAGAGCTCGGTCGCGCGCGCCTTCTCGACGGGAGTCTCGGGCTGCGCCGCGCCGGGGCCGTCGTCGGCCATGGCGGTGGCGGCCGCCTTCTCGAGCGCGGGCGCGACCTTCTCCGGATCTCCCGTCTGGTGCCCCTTGTCGGGGGAAGGCCGGATCACGCGGTACGGGCCGAGGGTCACGGCGACGAGGGGATCGGGGTCGCCCTTCGGCTTGCCCCACGAGCGATCGATCTCGGCGTAGTAGGGGCGGTCGGTCGCCGGAGCCGGAGCGCCGGTCGCCGCCGCCTGGATCAGCGGAGCGGCCGAGCGGCCGTCGATGTCGTGCTCGGGCGGGAGCCCGAGCAGGTCGAAGATCGTCGGCCAGATGTCGACGTTCCCGACCGTCGGCTCGACCACGACCCCC
>Ga0335082_10004392_pt1 | contig 15357 bp, 14 predicted proteins | sample Lox_Sample_41_FD_206718 | JGI IMG/M metagenome (GOLD analysis project Ga0335082, IMG submission 206718) | Soil microbial communities from Loxahatchee National Wildlife Refuge, Florida, United States - Lox_Sample_4.1 | ecosystem: Environmental > Terrestrial > Soil > Wetlands | place: USA...
TGGAGGAATTCTTGCGGAGGACTCCCGAACCCTGACTCCCGGCGGTTCCGTTCTGGATGAAGCGAATGGTGCCCGATGCCGGTACGGCAAGCTCATAGCTAAATGTCCCCAAACCCTGAATGACTAACGTCATGGGGCCAGTGTCGGTCGAGTCCAGCGAATAAGTACCCGTGAAGGTCAACTTGGTGTGCAGTCCACTGGCGCTGTTGGAGTCCATCAGGCCGGCGGTAATGTTGCCCTGGCCGTCGGCGGTAAAACTGCCAGCCTGCATCACTTGGCTTCCGTTCTGAAACCCCGAAAACGAAAACACGTAATTGCCGTTCAATCGCGAGATGGGGCCATTGATCGTCAGGCTCAACGTCGCCGTGGCCGTCGAAGCAGGGGTCTGCGAATCGCTGACTTGAACTGTGAACGTCTGCGTCTCCAGATTGGTCGGCGTTCCAGTGATGAAGCCGGAGGTACTGAGGCTCAGTCCGGCTGGCAGGCTGCCCGAAGTGATGGCCCAGGTGTACGGGGGTACGCCTCCCGAGGCAACAAGTGAGCCGGTGTAGGGAACGCCCACGGACCCGGATGTGAGTGACGTGGTAGTGATCGCCAAGGGCTGATTCACGGTAATGGACTTCGTGGCAGTATCAACGGCTGCGGTAGGGGTCTGGGAGTCCGTGACCTGTACTTTAAACGTAGTCGCGCCCAATGCCGTCGGGGTTCCGCTGATGACGCCATTGGCGCCGCTGGTGCTGAGGGTCAGCCCCGCAGGTAACGTGCCGGAGGCCATCGCCCAGGTATAGGGCTGCACGCCTCCTGTGGCGGTGAGGGTGGCAGAGTACGGCACGTTGATGACGGCAACCGGCAACGCCGCCGAGCTGATGACCAGCGGCCCCACCGACGTCGGCGGCTTGCCATATCCGCAGGAAAGGGCGGTTGTGCACAATAGCAACGTAATGCAACAAAGAAGAGTGAGTGCGTTCTTCGACGCGGTCATCAATGTCCTCATGGCCCAGGCTACGTGGTGCAGGAAGCATCGCTGGCACCGCCGCAATCCAAGAAATGCGGCAAAGTGATCAACGGTGCGCCGCGCCCGACGGAGGGAGCAACAGGATTTCCGTCGTCGCAGCACTATGGTAACTGGTGCGAGCTTGAAAAGCAGCCACCGATTCCCAGACGGCAATATCGGCTTAGGCGGGCATCGGCCGATTGCAGGCCATGAAAGCGACTGCCCGTTGTGCAGGAGAAATTGCAGGTCTAACCCTGAAGACTCGTTCTCTACCCCTTCGGACCGCATCTTAATATGTCATGTACAAAACCTCTAGGGGAAGCCGTGCCATGATCTGGCGCGGATGGATTGCAACTGGGGTATGCGCGCTGGTTCTAATGCCTTACGCTCCGGCGCCGGCATTGGCACAAGGGGCGCCCGCCACTGCGCAGCAGCGGCGCAAGACGAGCACTCCCTACAGCGGCGATCTGTCGGTCTTTGATTATCCCAACCGCGACAAGAAGTTGCACATCGACCAGGTGATGGATCTGCTCGGAATCGCGCCGGGCAAAAACGTCGCCGATATTGGAGCTGGCTCGGGATGGTTCACTGTCCGCGCCGCGCTTCGGGTGACGGAAACCGGCGAGGTCTATGCGGTTGACATCAATCCGGCGGCCGTCCGCTACGTGCAAGAGCGTGCGGCAAAAGACAAGCTCAACAACATTCATGCCGTGCAGGGGGCGCCCGACGACCCACGCCTGCCGCAGCACACTGTGAATGCGGTCCTGCTGCTGAAGACGTATCACGAGGTTGCGCGGCCGATTGAACTGATGCGAAATCTTCGCACTGCGCTGCGGCTGGGCGCGCGTGTCGGCATCATCGATCGTGCCGGCAATGGCAGCAACCACGGAGTCCAGAAGCGGATAGTCGTCCAGGAGATGGAGTCCGCAGGCTATCGGATGTCAGAAGAGCATGACGAGTTGGTGAAAGATGACGGCATGGATTATTTCCTCATCTTCGTGGAGAAATAGGCTGCCGCTCGGAGGCCGTACCTTGCCGCAGTTCGCCAAACCCGACACGCCCCTCGCGAATGAGTTTGGAGAACTCGGGGCTGTCGTCCGCGGCCCGTGCGGCGGCGTTGATGTGGGCCTGAGCCTTGAGCGCCGGGAGCGACAGGCCGCCGGTCACAAAGCGATTGTGCTCATACATCATCTCGTCCATCTTGCCGTTCAGGAGCACACGCCAGTCCCAAACGGTGCCCCTGCGCTGGGCATGTGAGGCCGAGACGTCAATGTTCGTCGTGCAGTTGTTGGTCAACGCGTTGTACCACTCCGGGCTGCGGTGAAGGTCGTTTACTCGCTGCAGATACGATAGGAAAATCTTGCGTGTCAACTCTGGCCCGACGGTCGTGCGGAATAGGTACACCTCTTCGTCTTTGCGAAAGTTGGTGCGCAGCCGGACCACATCCCGTTCGTCGCTGACGATGTAGGTGAGGGCGTACTGACGGTAGAAGCCGCGAATGGCCGAGTAGCCTTGGCCAATGACGTCGCGCGTCTCAATGGACATCGGCACGTGCCCCTGCTCGCCGAAGTCAAAGCTCACGATGGGATGGGCGATCAGCGTCGGCCCCCACCAGGTGATGAACAGGTCGGCGCCGCGCAGATGGGAGAGGTTGTAGCTGCGCGTTTCCCAGCGGCAGGTGTAGTCCTTCTCTGTGACGTAGTCACAGTTGCGAATGTTATGGATCGTGACCTGGTCGCCGTTGATCTCGGCCCAGGCGGTTTCCGCGTCGTCCGGCTGCCAGTCGCGGTGGCTCGACGGCTTGAGCGTGAACCACCACGAGGCCACAAGCACAAAGCTCGCGTAGGCAACCACCAGTCCCAGGTGCTGACGGCGGACGAACACCAGGGCCGCGAGTACCACAATGAGGTACACCACAGCCGCCGCCGCGCGCAGCGCGGAAAACGGAGAGTCGAAGTAAATCGCCCCCACCGTCCACACAGTAAGCAGAAGAGCTACAACGTAAGCGAAAGTGAACACAATGCGACGCAGCCAGAGCAAAAGGCGGGTCCTTTCCCCAGAGAATACAGATTAGCCCCTGGCAGGTATTAGAACAGACGCGGAGGGCAAAACGAAGGAAACCGCAATTTGGTTCCGCACCGCACTCGATTTAGATATCCCACCGAGTCAATCGCTGCCACCGCTTTCTGACATACCTCGCCTTGGGTATTACCAGTGCACACCGGGATAAAGGCTTGGCAAGTGGATCGTTCGGTACGAGCCTTGCCCATCGACCTCAAGCTGCCAGATAACTGCCGGATTTGGCGATTGTGTGACTTCGACAATACGTGCGCCGATGAGATTCAAGTCGGCCGGGACCGTCTCATCCACAAAGATATCCGAGTTGGGAAGGACGCGTGTCGTTCCACCCCACGACGAATACGGAGTCGTGAAGGACCACCAGCGGCTTGCCGTCCTGTCAGTTTCGTTAACTTGGAAAATCGCAGCCGTGCTGTAGCAGTACGGCTGTACATAGCCTGCGCAGAGCGTGCCGCTGGAATCGACGGGGCGCACGTCTCCGTTGTCAAACATCGCCAACCGAATGTTTCCTGTCGAGTTCGGGCTGATTATGTTGGCGTCGTGCTGAGCATAAAACCAGTCGGAATCCAAGCTCGAGCTTAAAGTGAAGTCTCCCTGGTATCCCAGCTTCCACAGGACGTCACCCGAACCGCTGCCATTTTGATAATCCAGTTTCAATATCCACGACTGATGCCGCAGCGAAATTAATAGGCTCCCGTCATCTGCCGAATACTGCAGCGCATTCGCATGGGTCCAGTCAGGGAACAACAACGGATGTCGATTGACATCCAGGTGATCAAACGCATCCCACACCCACACCGGATTTCCATTCGTGTCGAGGTCCACCACGGCGTTGCCCAGCACCACCGTTTGCCCGGGATACCCCGGCAGGTCCGTGAACGTCCGCGTATCGGTCAGGAGCAGCAGCAGGTGACCATTGGGAAGCTGCAAGAAATCGTGGTCGATTGAATAGATCTGCAGATTGTAGCCCGCATTGTGGAGCTTTTGGCTCAGTTGGTTGTAGTCGAATTGGCTGACGATGTTGCCGGCCAGGTCAACTTCACGCACCACGCCGCCGGGCGCTCCCGGGTTGTAGAGCACGATCAGCATGTGTCCGTTGGGCATTTGCTTGATGGGTTGCGGTATCCCTAGCGCAGGGTCGTAGTCGTAATACCAAATCACATTCCCGGCTGGGTCTGTCGCGAGCGCCAGCAACTGGTTGGCGTTTCCGATAGTCAGGCTCATCAACTCGATCCCGGACGCGGGAGCTGCTCCGTTCGTCGTTGTCACCTTCATCGCGGGAATGCGCTCCGGCGGAATGCTGCCCGTTTGGAAAGCGTGATCGCTGTCCACCTGCACGAATCCGTCACTGTAGGTGATGACCGCGCGCATGTGATAGAGCGTGTTTTGCTTCATCCCCGCCACCAGAATAGTTACGGGATTCCCGGAAGAGTTGCTGGCTTGCGGGGAGGTGTGAAATGCGTAGGAAACGTCAGGACCGAATTCCACCACCACCGTCGCCGCGGCGGGCGGCGAAATGGTGTATTGCGCTACCAGCGGATTACCGGTCGCCGTGACCATGCCCTCTACTAAGCGGGGCCGAACGGACTCGGGCATTGCGGCAGGGCTCCCCCCACCGCAACCAACGGTCATTACCACGAGCAACACTACTGTTGATGGGAGTCCGAACCTGAACCACGGGTTTTCTCCCGCTGCGACGCAGTGATTCCTGCCCACTTCTGGATGTCCTCCGCGAAGGCCAGAACCTGTAGCAAAGCATTCAGCAATTGGTTTTCGGTGTGGCGCGTCGGCAAGTTCCAGAGAAGGGCGGCGTGATGGTTAACTGCTGGTTGACCTCAACGACGACGACGATTATATGCCACAATTGGCCCGCGATAAGGGCGTGACGCGCGCTGCGCGGGTGCAACACGGTGTCTGCCGCGAAGACGGCTCATGCCATCGGGAAGTGTTGCTACTAGCACAGAGGAGTGAGTTTCGCGGGTACCCCGAGCGATTTGAGCTTGCGGGGTTCATACGGCGTGAGCACAGCGGGAGCCGTCTGCCGAAATCCTGAGCGAGCGCAGCGTGTCGAAGGATCCGATCCAGCCGAGGCGGAAGGTGGTCGTCTGGCGCGCCCGGAGAGATTCGAACTCCCGACCTATTGCTCCGGAGGCAATCGCTCTATCCAACTGAGCTACGGGCGCGTCCGTCAAAATTATACACGCGGTTCCTGCCACCCTCTCACCGATCAGGGGGCGAGTCTAGCGCATCCGGCGCACTTCGAGGCACCGAGAGACGCTCATTCGCTACAATGGGTGACGTTTCGGATCGCACTGCGAGGTCGAGCATGGAAAATTGGAAGAAGGTTGTCGTATTTGGATCCATCGGCGCAGGCGCACTGCTGTTTCTTGCTGGCAGGCGTGCCGTCGGTGCAGCTCTAGCCGCCGGAGGATTGGCGGTACTAGCCAGCGAATATCCCGAGAAGTTCGAAGGGCTGATCGAGGACGCGCCCGACTACCTGCACAAAGGCATGGAGATTTTTGCCACCCTGAAGAAAGTAGGTGAAGACTTCGCCGAGGAAACCGAGCGCCGCAGCGTCAACGCCATGCGCGACATGCACGCCCAGTTCGGCGACTAGCTTTCCCGCAACATCCATACCACTCGGGGCCGTTCATTGACCTCATCGTTCTTTGAGAAGGCGACGGACACCCACCGCGCAGTTGCCGGATTGATATCATTTCGCCCTTAGACTGAGTACGTGCTCTTCTTCTCGGAGAGTGGCTATAGTCCGCTGTGCGACGCCCGGCGACAGCGCCCTACCGCCGAACTCTTGTGGCTGGTTGAGGTGCTGGTGTTCTCGTGCGCTGGAACTATCGTCCCGACTGCGGCCTCTACATCACCTCCACCGCCGGACGGCGCTTCGCAAGCCCCGAAACCAACGCGCCCCAGTACTACCGGAACAGCCTCACCGCCACGTTTGGGTATTCGTGGAGACCGTGAGCGTTGGGATGTGGTGAATGTCTGACAACTGGAAAGCCAATCCCGGACTTATCGAACCCGCACCGATAAGGCGAGTGTGAGCTTACCGAGCGTCCGTCATGGTTCGGAATACTCTCGCACGGTACTTTCGGCCGTTGCGCGTTCTTTTGCGATGGTCAATGGCATCTTGTTCGTCGATGCGTCTGAGCAAAGCGGCGATGTCCTCTTCGTACACTCCGCGGACTGAGGCGTCGCGAGCGTAATCGCAACACTCCCGGGCGCGACTCAGCCATTGTGCTGCATCATATCTACTTTGTTTCGCCCGGGCCATGTACGCACGGGCGAGATGGAAGTAGACGCCGCCATCGTCAAAGGCGCCATTAGTTCTGACTCTAATCGACTCCTCGAACTCGTGAACCGCGTCGTCGATCTTGTCCTGGTTTAGGTAGATGAGGCCCAGGCATTCATGCTGGGAGGCGGCTAACGGGTATTCCTCCAGAGTCCATTTGTCAGCTTTGTCGATCAGAGGGCCCGCACTGTTTGCGAGTTCCAAACACCTGTCCAGTCGTATCTTTCGGGTAGCGAGTGTCGACGCCAGCTCGATTTGAGCGAGAGCAAGAAGGTCCCCTGCTGGGTACTCCTCTGTTCCATCGAAACGCTCCCAGAGCTTCGTCGCGTGTTTCTTGGACTTCGTTACAAGGTCGATTGCCTCTTGAAAGGAATCCTCCGCTTCGTCATAGGCCTTGGCTTCGGCGTAATTAAATCCCATTTGTACCCGGGTTTCGAGCGGCTTATACTCCATATTTTTCGAAATATTGAAGTGTCGGGTCGCCTGGTCATAATTTCTCAAGTCGGCATGAAACCGGCCCAGCCAAAAGTGGATCCACTTGATGGCGTCGGTGTCTTCCAGGAACTCGAGCGCGTTCTCGAATATCTCGATGACGCGCGAATATGCTTTCCAACGATCTTCGGGAGAGCGCAGTAGTGCCCCACGGTCCCAATAAGTGTCGGCAATACCCTTGAGGCTGTCCCAGTCTGCCGGCTCCAAGTCCAGAGCAATTTGCCACTGGCTTTCGGCTTGCTCGTACTCGCCCAAGGCGTGGTAAGTTTTAGCAAGAAGTCTCCGCGTGGCGCTGTCCATCGGAGCGACGTTTACACTTTTTTGCGAGAACTCAAGTGCGCCTGCAGCGTTGCCACTGTTCAGGTGGGCTTCCGCGAGCTGCGGATAGAATCCTTGGTCAGCGATGTCTTGCTCGTCGAGTACCTCGGTCGCCGCAAGGTAGACTTTCTGGGCTTTGTGCAGCTGGTTGACTGCTACGTAAGAGTCCGCCAGGTCCCTGTAGAAACTAGCCTGTATTCGCGAGTCGCCGCCGAACTGATCAATGGCCTTTTGAAAAATGTCCCGCGCTTCCTTGGACTTGCCGTCATCCACAAAGCATTGGGCCAGCTCTCTATAGAGATCGGCCCCTGCGCTTTCTATCGTGTCGAATAATTCGATCGATTTTGCAAACGACTTTTGGGCCTTCTCCGCATAACGGCTAGCCTCAGTAGGTTTCTCCTGCTCGCGCAACTCCTGTGCCTTGGCGTCATACCTCCGTGCGAGGTCGGCACGCTTCATGGCCCGCTTGTGCTCGATGCTCTCGTTGCCCTTCGTCCCGTTGTCTTCGGGGTCGCGGCACAGTTGCTTCAGTTCGTCGAGTAGCCTCGCGTTCAGGAATCGAGTGGCGTTTTCGTTCGTTAACAGCTCCGCCCCGGCCTTCTTGAATTCCGGCTCATCTCGCTTGCTGTGCGGCTTCTTGATCAGGTCTACGATTAACTTCGCCAGTCCTAAGGCCGCCGACCTGGCGAACCGGCTCGGCGGAACCTGGCTGCGGAGAACCTCCCCGTAAGCCGACATCGCTCGCCGGTACTGTTGAGCATCTCCGAGTGCAGTAGCCAAACGGTATCTTGCCCGGGAATCGTCGGGGTTCAAGCGCAAAGCCTGTCGAACGACTCCCAGCGCCTGGCGTGGGCTAAGCCCTGCTTGGTGGAGCACGAACGCCAGATCCACCAGCGACCGTCCGGCGATGTCGCGGGCCTTGCGGCGCGCGATACCTTCCCATTCCGCCTGGCAAAACGCCCGCCACGACAGTGCGAGCGTGATCGCCTTTGGTTCCACAGCACGGTGCCACAGGGAGGAATTCCTGCGTACATTGAACTGCACAGCCCCCATCATCGCCCATGCGTCAACGTGCGACGGCTCCAATGCAATCACCTTGTCGCACAGCAGCGCGCGCTTCGTCGGATCACGTTCCAGGGTCGCCAGCGCGTAGTAGGCTGCCGTAAACCGCGGGTCATTTCTAACCACCGCCTTATAACTATAAGCAGCGGATATCTCGGAGTCTTGTTGTTCATAGATGACTCCCAGGTTGTAGTGAGTTTGCGCAAACTTGTCGTCCTCTGCCAGCGCCTTGACGAAGGCTCGTTCCGCCAGCTTTAGGTTCGTTTTCCCGCCGACTTGGGAAATGGAGCGTCGCAGATAGTACCTGAGTCCCTCGAAATGAGAACGCACTGCGCGCCAGTTCGAAGAGCACAGGTCCACCTTATAGGTGAAGATGCGGTACGCCATCTGCTCGATCATCGCCCGCAGGTGGCCCTGCGGTACGCCATCTGCTCGATCATCGCCCGCAGGGCAAAATCGTCATTTTCAGGTTTCTCGTCCAGTTCTGTCGACCGCACGCACCAGATCTTGTGGTCGCCACCACCCATCAGACTGGCGATCAGGGTCATGCCACCGCCGTCGCGATGAAGACTCCCGGTAATAGTCGGCCCTTGAATAATTCGCCCGAATGTGCCGAACAAAACGCCAATCGGTATTTCGACTGGGCCCAGTTTGACCTTTGACTCACCGCTGACGATGCCCTGAAAGATCGAGCCCACATCGGGCGCCTGAAGGTCCGCTCCCGCAATGCCTTCGGACGCAGGCTTCTGTGGCTTCTCGCCCTTTGCCAGCTCAGTCGAGTCGCCCCTTCCAGAGATATCGGGTGCTAGCTCATCAAATCTCTTCGACAGTTCTACAAGCCCTGCCAGTTCGTTCGACAGCAGCGTCGCAAGTCCCTGCACGTCGGTTTCTAGCTCGTCGCGCGCAACATAGCCGGTGAAGGGCAGGATTACGAAACGTGTGCGCGTCTTGAAGCCCCAATAAACGATGCGAACCACCAGCAACGCCACGATGACCTTCACCAGAAACGTCCAGGTCAGGAACTGCAGCGGGTCGTATGCCGATGGGATTGAGCCGGTTACCTGTCCAGCAGCTACGGCAGGTTTGCCCGGCTGCCGATCAAATATCCATGTCACGACTGCGACCACGGCCAAGAGATAAAAGTCTGGCCGCCATCCTGTGAGCAGCCATCGCCTCGTCGCTCCTGCGGCGCGTGAAGCCCACAACGCCACATAACGAAACCAGGTAAAGAACAATCCCGAGAACAGCAGCCGGGGAACATAGTAGGCAAGTCGCGCGATGGCAAGAACTAGCGTGCCCAGCAACAAACCTGTCCACCAGGGCCGATGCGCCATGGTCGAGCGCTGCTGCCAGAGCACAAAGCACAATCCCGCGAGCGCCGCAAAGAGCGTCCACCACCACCACCAAATCCACCTCTGGTAGCGGTAGGCACAGCGGTACATTCGCACGGTCCGATTGACCACGTCCATGGCAGCGCTCCGAGTCGGCTGACAAGCGAATAATAGCCTTACTTCTACAAAATGAATATCAGGATTTCTATCGCGCAGGAGACTTAATGAAGGCTTGGCACTAGCTTGGGAATAAGCGGGTGCCGGCACTGCTGCGAAGATTCTGCGGTCGTCGGTAACCTTTCTTGCCATGGCGTGCCGAACAGAAAGGAGTGCGCTCTCGGCGCACTCACTGGGAGGGGAACGTCCTCTACACGCCCGGCAAGGGGAAGTGTTAGCCCAACGGCAAAGGTGTCCGTCGCGAGGTGGAATCTGGAGGAAGCGGTAGGCAAAACGCTGGTCTGACGAACAGGAAGCGGATAGAGGCGGCACAGCGGGGTCAGCAGGGCAATCGATGCAAAGCCCAGTTCTTGCACGGAACGCTGTGATGTAGATCCGACAGGCATAAGCGGGAAGGTGAGTGCTTATACCCGGGGAAATCTGGCGGTCTGTCTTGTGCTCCGGGCATCGAGAGGTGCCGGGAAGGATCGTCAGAAGTCAGCCGAGGCCACAGTAGCTGCCAGCAAGGGGCGAAGGGCCGAACAGGAATCACGGGAGCAGGACAGCAGACCTCGATGCGAACCAATGAGGCAGAAGCGCACGCGAGTGCGGCCAGCACAGGCGAAGGGGGCGGAACCTGCCGGGATCGGGCGCGGGTGGCGCGCCAGGTGAAGGACAAGCGGGTGCTGAAGCCGATTCGGCGTTATCTGGAAGCGGAGCTGATGGAAGGCAGGGTAGCGAGTGCGCGGAGGGAAGGAACGCCGCAGGGTGGGCCGCTCTCGCCGTTGCTCTCGAACATCCTGCTGGCCGATCTGGACCGGGAACTGGAGAAGCGCGGGCATCGCTTCTGCCGCTAGGCGGACGACTGCAACATCTATGTCGGATGCCAGCGGAGCGGGCAGCGAGAGATGGCGGCGATCACGGCGTTTCTGGAGCGGCGACTGAAGTTGAAGGTCAATGCGGCCAAGAGCGACGGTGGCGCGACCGTGGCAACGGAAGTTTCCGGGCTACAGCATGACGTGGCAGCGGAAGCCGAAGCTGAAGATTGCGCAACCGAGCCGCGAGCGTTTTGCGGAGAACATCCGCAAGAGGTTGCGCCGCGCGCGCGGACAAAGTCTGAAACCATTGATCGAACAGCTCAACCCCGTGGTAAGGGGATGGATGGCATACTTCCGGCTCACCGAAGTGAAGGGGGTACGGGAAGAACTCGATGGCTGGCTCCGACACCAACTGCAGGCGCTGCTGTGACGGCAATGGAAACGCAGTCCTACACGGGCCAAACATCTGATGCGGGCCGGGCTGGACGAGCAACCGGCGAGGCCCGTGGTGGACCGCAGGCGCGTCCCATACGAAGTCTGGGTTCGACCGCATTGGGGTTGGTTTCGCCGCTCGATACTCAGCGGCGCTTTTCGTCGGTTTCATGAACCGCCGGATGCGGAACCGCACGTCCGGTGGTGTTTCTATGGGCCGTACCGGCCCGCCAATAGCAATGAAAATGAGCGCGAGCAACCGTATGATGGCGACCGGGATTGAAGCGGTAAGGTCGTTGTCACACTGGATGAGTCGAGGCCGTGGTGGTGTTTGATCGGGAACGCATGATTGAGCTGATGAGTGTGCGCCGCCTGCATTAGCAGGGGTAGCACGTGAGGGTGCATTAGAACTGCTACGTGTGTTCTCCGCTTCAATGCCGAGGAGGTGGAGGATGGAGGCAGCATATTATGTGGCCGGCATTGACGTTCACAAGAAGATGCTCGCTGTGGTAGTGGCAAACGCTAGAGACAGAGAACTGTGCTTCGAGTGCCGGCGGTTCGGTACAACGGTTAGCGAACTGCGGAAACTATCGGCATGGTTGCGGGAGCGCGCGGTGCAGGAAGTGGTCATGGAGTCGACGGCGCAGTACTGCAAACCGGTGTGGCTGGCACTGGAAGGACAGTTTCAGCTCTGGCTGGCACAAGCCCGATCGAATCGGGGCCCGCGTGGGCGGAAGACTGACTTTCGCGATGCGAAACGCAGCGTGAGCCGATCGCTGAGCGACGATTTGATTCTGAGTTACGTTCCCGAAAAGGAGCAACGGAGTTGGCGCACTTTGACCCGCACGAAATATCAACTCACGCGGGATCGGGTGCGGCTGCAGAGCCAACTGGAAAGTCTGCTGGAAGAGTGTCAGATCAAATTGTCCAGTGTGGTTAGCGATCTGCTGGGAGCCAGTGGCCAGCGTATTCTGCGCGCCATCGCAACTGGTGAAACGGATCCGGCACGGCTCAGAGAACTGGGCGATCGGCGGTTGCACGCTACGGACGAGGAACTGAGGGATGCCCTTGACGGACAGCCTCAGCCTCTGCACCGCAAGCTGTTGCTGCGGTATCTGCAACAGCTGGATCTGATCGAAGCGCAAATCGCCGAAACGGAGAGCATGATTGCGGAAGCCATGAAGGCGCATGAAGACGCCATCGTGAGACTGGCCGAGCTACCCGGCTTGGGGGTTGATTCGGCGCAGCAAATCATCGCCGAAATCGGTCCCGGTGCGGAAGCGTTTCCGTCAGCGCCGCAACTGGCTTCCTGGGTGGGAGTCTGTCCGGGACGCCAGGAGAGCGCGGGCGAGTCCACCAGCAATCGGTCGGCAAAAGGGAACCGCGCCATGCGACGCCTGCTGAACCAACTCGCCCACGCCGCTGTGCGCAAGCGAGATTGCTACCTGCAAATCGTCTTTAAACGCTTATCGGCTCGTCTCGGCTACGCGAAGGCGGTCTGGGCAATCGCTCACCGCCTGTGTCGACTGATCTGGAAGGTATTGCACGAAGAAGTCCACTATGTTGAGTATGGGCCCGCGGTGAGTGCTCTCACGCTGAAGCGCCGGAAGCAAAGGCTTGTAACCCAACTGAAGAAGCTCGGATACTCGGATCAGTTAGTGCCCACCACGGCACCAGCCGCCGACCTATAGTTATGTTTTCGAGGGTGTGGCAGGGGAGGACGGGTGACCGTCCCCCCTATGCCGATCGCTTAGTTTTGACCCCCGCGCGGACTTCAGTCCGCGCGGCGCACTGGGTTGCCACTTTTTTCCGCAGTCTCTTTAGCCCCTGGGCGAATTCGGTCTCCACCTTCTCTAGAAATTCCTTAGATCACCTTGGTAGGTGAAGAGGGAGGAAAGTCCGAAGCCGGCACTCGCCAGAAGCACCATGGTCCCGATGAGCGCGGGCGTTTGGAACCAACGTTTCATTCTACGTATAACCCGTCCTTTCGCTGGTGTGATCTGGATTCTTCCCGATCTCAATAACAGCATCATCGTGCATCCGGCTTGCCCGTTTGCGAGATCGGGAACCGATCTGTCATCAAGACTGCCGCCAGATGTTCCGACGGCTCACCGCCAGCCAAGGCAAGGAATTAATTCCCTCCTTATGACTTTCTTATTTTTTCTTCCTACCATGAAGAGTGTTCGGCTTGTGAATGGAGGCAAGTGATGAGCCAGCCCCAGGTTTTGGTGGCAAACTCCGACGGCGCAAGGAGAGACGCGCTGGCGGGAATCCTCGTGCAGTGCGGATTGCGGCCACTGATAGCGAACAACATGAGGGAGGTTTGCGCCCTTCTCGCCCAGCATCCCGTGGACGCGGTGTTTTGCGAAGACTGCCTGCCGCAGGGAGGGTTCCGTCAAGTTCTCGAGCTCACGAAGGCGACGAGATCGAGGGTGCCGTTGGTCGTATGTTCGCGCTTGGGAGAGTTGGACCAGTACCTGGAAGCGATGCACCTTGGAGCTTTCGATTTCATCGTTGCCCCCTTTCGCCGTGACGAAGTGGTCTTCATCATTAACGCTCTGCGCCGGAGTCATTTACCAAAGGGGGCCGGCGGCTCTCCATCTTACCCCCAGGGGGGAGCGGTCGTTCAGGACGTTCGGGTCGTGGCGTGATGGCCGTGCCGCCAGGAGAGCCGGGCGATTGATCCGGTTGGCCGGCAATCTCGCGTGGGAGTTTACCATGGTCGAAAAGTGTGCCAATCCTGAATGCTCCGCATCCTTTCGCAGCTTGCGCGATGGCAGAGTGTTCGTCAAGCCTGCCGGCGCCGGCTACCCCATCGAAGGCCGCCGGCGCCCACGGCAGCACCGTTACTTTTGGCTGTGCAACTCCTGCTGCCGCACCATGACCGTGCTTGCCGAAAACGGTGAGATCAAGGTCGTGCACAGGGTTCCATCTCCCTGTGCGACGCTGGCGCCATCGTGAGAGCTCCGTGGCGGAGTCATGGCTCACCTGGTGCCGGCAATTTCTTCACGGAAAGGAGGAAAAGTTGCCATGTTAGGGATGAACTTCATGTCGTTCCTCACACTGCTGGTGATTAGCGTGGTGGTCGCCGTGGCCTATCACTGGGTCTGGCGGTATCGTTTTCTGGAAGGGATTGACTCCTTCCTCGCGAAGGTCGCCTTAGGTTGGATCGGAGCATGGCTGGGGTCGCCGGTGCTGGGGCACTGGCTGTGGAAGATCCAGAGTATCTACGTGGTGCCCGCGATTCTCGGCGCGATCGTCGCTATTCAGCTCGACGTAACTTGCTGGAAAGCTTGCGCTAGGCTATGGAGCGCCGGACCTGTTACCAGACCGGGAACCGTCGAGGAGATGCGGAACAAGCCCGCTGCCTGAAACGGCGACCTGTAACTCGAGTCCGCCGCCATCGGTTTGTGCCCTGACGGCAGACTACCTTCTGCCTTGTCCGTCGAGGGGCGGCAACCTCCTATGCTCTCGATCCGCCATTTACCTCGACACCCAACCCGGCTCAGCCGGCAACAGGGAGAATAGACCATGACAACCGAAATGACTGCGAGAACCGCCCGCTCGCAACACCCTGCAAGCTTCAAAGTGCTGGACGGCGATCCATTATTCCAACATATGCAAGAGCTCTACAACGCGCTTGCCCGCCGGGCCTACGAGTTGTTCGACGGCCGCGGACACGAACACGGCCACGACCTGGAAGACTGGCTCCGCGCCGAGTCCGAGTTTCTGGACAAGGTCCCGGTCGAGCTCAGCGAAGCCGACGACCACCTCATCGTCCAGGCTGACATGCCGGGCTTCACCGACAAGGACGTTGAAGTGCGAGTCGAACCGCAGCGTCTCATCATTAGCGGACAACGGCAACAGGTGCGCGATGAGAAAACGCAAAAGACACTGTACAGCGAGCGCACGTCCAATCAAGTGTTCCGCATGATCGATCTCCCCGAAGAGATCGATCCGGACCAGGTGAAAGCCACGCTGCAAAACGGGACCCTGGAAGTCTCGCTCGCCAAGGCGCATCCCGCGAAGAATATCCCGATCGCAGGTAAAGCCGCGTAGGCGCATCGCAGCGTGAGAGAGGACTGGGATCGGCCATCGTCGTCATCCCCGACGGTCGTAACCGTTTCGACATCGAGGACTATGAGCACTTCATTCCAAACGATGCCGCCACCCACCCCGGCAACTCCGGAGGCGCCGGCCAGTGGCACAAATCCGGACAGAGTTCTCGCTGCGGTTGCCGGGTGATGGCGTTCGACCCTTAGCGATGGAGGACACAACATGCCCAAAACTGCCGTTGGACTATTCGAAAATCCCGCCCTGGTTGACCAGGTTATTCGCGAGATCGAGGCCCTGGGTTTCCCTCGGCAG
>Ga0335082_10004393_pt1 | contig 15356 bp, 16 predicted proteins | sample Lox_Sample_41_FD_206718 | JGI IMG/M metagenome (GOLD analysis project Ga0335082, IMG submission 206718) | Soil microbial communities from Loxahatchee National Wildlife Refuge, Florida, United States - Lox_Sample_4.1 | ecosystem: Environmental > Terrestrial > Soil > Wetlands | place: USA...
CGGATGCCTTGACGCACGGCCTCAGTGAAGTCCAACAAGCCGTGAGCCCAGAGTTGCCTCTGCCGGTTGGCTCCGCGGTTCAGCCAATCCTCGAGCCTGTAGATCCGCTCGAAGTCCAACCCGCTGTCAGGGAAGTACCGCTGCAGGTTGGCGCCGAAGTCCAACCGATCCTCGAGCATACAGAACCACTGGAAGTCCAATCAGCCGCAAGCGCGGAAGTGTCTCTGCCGGTTTGCGCCAAAGTTGAGCTGAGCCTCGAGCGTGCAGAACTGCCCGAAGTCCAGCCGGGCGTAAGCGCGAAAGCGCCTCCGCCGGTTGCCGCCAAAGTTGAACCAATCCCCGAGGGTGCAGAACCGCTGGAAGTCCAGCCAGCCGTAAGCACGGAAGTGCCGCTACCCGTTGGTGTCGAAGTCCAACCGGTCCTCAAGCGTGCAGAACCGCAGGTCGAACCAGCCGCGCGCCCAGAATTGCCGCTGCCGGTTAGCGCCAAATTTCGGCCGATCCTCGAGCGTGCAGAACCATTAGAAGTCCAACCGGCTGCGCGCCCAGAATTGCCTCTGCAGGTTGGAAGCAGGGTGTGGGCGGTTTGCAAATTCGGGTCCGTGCTGGAAGGCACTCCAGGTATAGTTACAGGTATAGCCGACGGTCGCTTCTTTTGGCAGTCACCAACGTATCTATGTACATTCGCTGATAACAGGAAGGTTCGTGCACGCCCGAAGGATATTGAGGTGCACAACCACGGACATAGCCTTCAAGAATTGGAGCACCCAAATCTTGGGTCAATTCTATCTCGGCGCATGACTTTGCGAGCGCAGCAATTGCTTTCTCGGCAGCGTCCAACGCAGCTTCATAGCCCCAACCAGCTATAAGGTAGTAACGTTGGAAAAAGTCGGTGTGGCAGGATTTGAACCTGCGACCCCCACGTCCCGAACGGACCGGGTTTGGCCTAATTTAGACATTTTAAAGTTGGGCGCAGAGTCAGGTCTAAATCTCTCGAGCTATGGGTACGTGGGATTCGGTGGGTACAAATTCTACGACTTCGAAATTCTATTTCGTCACCTCGGTATTCGCGACATGACGAGTATCGAAGGTGATCGATCCATCGTAGCCAGATGTGAGTTCAATAAACCTTTTAGCTTCATAGAGATTAAATCAAACACCTTCTCCCGATTTATTGGCAGGGCGACCTTCAACAACCCAATGGTAGGATGGCTTGACTTTGACAGCCCAATCTCACGTGACATTGTGGACGATGTGCTCGCGGTTGGAGCCAAGGTGCCTGTCGGGAGCTTCATTTTTGTTACTATTGATGCACGGATTCCAGAAGGCCTGCGTGTGCAACCCCTGCGGCAGCGGTTGGCCGACCTAAGAGAAGAGCTACAGGCTTTCGCCTTAAATCCGAGTTCGACTGACGTAGAATTCGAAGGCTTTCCCCTGTATGCTGATCGAGTGCTATGGGCAGCGTTGAAAGCAGCGCTTGCTAGACGAAGAGATGGTGACTTCGTTCCTTTGATGCGCGTCTTTTACAAAGACAGCACATTGATGCTGACAGTTGGCGGCTGCTTATGCGAGACAAACGTAGCGAATGATTTGCGTCGTCGTATGCAACAGGAATTTCCGTTCCTTCTTCCCAGAGGGCGAAGGGTCACGCCTTATACAATTCCGTTATCGAACTTTTCTGTTCGCGAACGGCATCTCCTCGACGCTGCTGTAACATCGCGAGCTATAAGCCGGCGTAACCAGAAAATACTTTCTGGTATCGGCATCACAAAAGACATGGTCGGTGATTACAAGCGGTTGCTTCGTTTCGTCCCAAAATATTTCGAGACTTACTTGTAGTCTTGTCGATGCGGATGAAGTCCTTTTTCATCGACCATTATCACCTCCAAAAATTCCTGAACCGTGTCGGTGACAGTTCTGTATATCGAACGGTGTGCTGAATGTTCCTGTGACCAAGGTAAGCTTGCAGCGCCCTCGTGTCGTGACCCTTGTTTGCCAGTCCATACCCGCAGGCATGCCGGAGCATGTGCGGGTGCGCCTTGAATGCCAGTTTGGCCCCGGTCCGACCCCAACGGTTTTTCCTGGCGGCGTTCGTGAGCCGCTCGACCTCAGCCTCTGTCAGGTACTCGCGGGTGCGCAGGTCGGCGTTGGGGGGCCGCTTGGGCCCGACTGTTCGGTTTACGGTGGCTGGCGTAACCAAGCTGAGGTGCCGTTTGGCCATGCGTTTCGCGCTCCGAGTGTGACTGACTGTTCGTATAATGCTCGTTCTTTGGACAGTATTTTCAAGACGAGATGCATTGCAGTAGGTACGGCGTGTTGACTCACTCTTATCTCAAGTGGGTCCTTCTTCCGGTCGAGCTAGCGAAAAAGACCCCCGCCCTCCGCTTTCAAAAATGCCGACTAAAGTCAGCAGCGGCTGCTTGGCCAAACGTTCGTGTTTTCACAAAGTACGGCTGCTTCTTTATCTCACCTCAGTGGCGGCCCAAGCGCGACTGAGAAGAATTGACAGAACTGCATGAAGCACAACCGCGGGCCATAGAAAGACGCCAGCAAGCCCACCTGCGAAACCGAGGTAAGCGAGATACAGCGTGACCACTGCGCTGTAGATCAACATGCCGACCAATGGCGGACCGGGCCAGCAGGCGATGCCTAAAGCAATCAGGGCGATTCCGGCCACGCGTCCAACTGGTATTACAAGGCCGGTAAGTTCCTCACCCAACAACAAAAGTCCGACGAGCGAGGGAACAAGCAGCAACGCTAATCCGGTCGCGGTCTCAGCGACGGCGGCGAAAACCAGCACCTTTTTCATTGCCTCGATCACACCAGACTGTTGGCAGTAGCTTGGAAATTCCTAGCGCTTCCCTTCCGTTTGTTGCTCCGGTTCGAGTTTGAAAGTCAGCTTGTCGATCTTACCGGTGAACTTGAACGGAGGATCGTAACGATACTCAAGCAATGCGACGCCTGTGCGGGTATCTTGGCCAACGTCGAAGGATTCATCCTCCGGGAACGTGATCGGAGTGGTGTGCTCCATGGTGTTCCTCGCCACCTCCTTACCATCCACCGACAAAACGCCCGTGCCGCCCTTGCCCAGGCCCGGACCATCCGACTTGAAGTCGAAGACGATGGTGTGCTTGCCGGCGCCCAACTCCGGCCCTTCCCACGTCGTACGCTTGAGATCGAGCAGATTATAGAGGAACACCACCTTCCCGTGGCCGACGCCCAATTCGCCCTTGCTCAGGAACAGACCATAGCCGCCGAAGCGCCCGCCTTCGGTGACGATCATGCCTTCTGCGCCACCTTCGGGGATGTCAACCTCGGCGGTGATGGTGTAGCCCTTGTTCAAGATGCTTGGCGCAGCACTGGCTGGCGTGCCGATCAGTTCGCCCGAATACGTGAAGACAGTTCGTCCCGCCGTGAGGCTCGGACGCGGTGTGTTCCAGCGCGAAAGCGTCGAGTTGTCGAGCGGCAGCACATTGTATTTCTTCGCCTCGGAGTAGAAGAGGTCCTGCATCTGCTTGAGCTTCTCCGGCATCTTGGCGGCGAGATCGTTGAACTGAGTAGGGTCCTCCTTGACGTTGTAAAGCTCCCAATTGTAGCCGGTGATCACATCCGGAGGCGTCTTGGTGCTTAGCTCCCACGGGAGAGTCGCCGGCGTCGTGGCCGCTACCCAACCGTCGTGATAGATGGCGCGATTGCCGAGCATCTCGAAGTATTGCGTCGTGTGTCGAGTGGATGCGTTGGCGTTCGCTTTATCCCACGTGTACGCCATGCTCACACCTTCGATGGGGCGCTGTTTGATGCCATTGATCGTGTCCGGTTGCGGAATCCCGGTGGCTTCGAGGATGGTCGGAACAACGTCGATGACGTGATGAAACTGGCGGCGGATGCCGCCTAGGTCATTGATGTGACCGGGCCATGACATGACCATGCCCTGAGCCGTTCCGCCGAAATGCGACGGCACTTGCTTCACCCACTTGAACGGGGTGTCCATCGCCCATGCCCAAGGCGCCGCAAAGTGCGGGAACGTCCGTTCCGACCCCCAAAACTCGTACCAGAGAAACTGGTCCTTAACAGGGACGGAAACACCATTGAATGTAGTGAACTCGTTCGGTGTGCCGTTGAGCATGCCTTCGGCGCTCGCGCCGTTGTCGCCACCAATGTAGATGATCAAGGTGTTATTGAGTTCGCCGAGGTCTTCGACCGCCTGAATGACCCGACCGATCTCGTTGTCTGCGTAGGCAAGATACGCCCCGTAAACGTCCGCTTGCTTGATGAAGAGCCTCTTCTCCACAAAGCTGAGGGAATCCCACTGCGGCAGCTCTTTCGGCCACGGCGTCAGCTTGGCGTTTTCGGGCATGATGCCCAAGCGCTTTTGGTTAGCGAAGATGGTCTCGCGCACTTTGTTCCAGCCGTCATCGAACAAGTGCATGTCACTGATCTTCTGAATCCACTCCGGCGTCGGATGATGTGGCGCATGCGTGGCGCCGGGCACGTAATAGATGAAGAATGGCTTGTCGGGCGCGACCTCCTTGAGCTGCTTCATGTACTGGATGGCCTCGTCGGCCATCGCGGTCTCTAGGTTCCAACCGGGATTGCCGAGAAACGGATAGATCGCCGTCGTATTGCGGAACAGGTTCGGTTGCCACTGGCTGGCGTCGCCGCCGACAAATCCGTAAAAATAATCGAAGCCCATTCCGTTGGGCCATTGATCAAACGGGCCTGCCTGACTCGATTGGAACGAGGGCGTGTTGTGATCCTTGCCGAACCACGAGGTCGCGTAGCCGTTCGTCCTCAGGATCGTACCGATGGTGCCTTTCTCAATCGGGATGATCGAGTCGTAACCGGGGAACCCCGTGGATACTTCGCCCACCACCCCGAAGCCCACCGAGTGATGGTTGCGTCCCGTGATAATCGCGGCCCGCGTCGGTGAGCAGAGCGACGTGGAGTGGAAATTCGTGTAGCGCATTCCATTCTTTGCGATGCGATCCATCGTGGGAGTGGGTATGACGCCGCCGAAAGTGCTTGGTGCGCCAAAACCTTGGTCATCCGTCATAATGAGCAGCACGTTGGGTGCGCTCTTAGGCGGCACGACACGCGGTGGCCACCAGGCCTTCGACTCTGAAGCCTTTTCCTTGATCACTCCGCCGAATTTCGGATCAGGCGGAGGAAGTTGTTTTCCGGTGATTGTGGTGGTGGCTTCGGGCGAACCCGGCACACCTGTGATCCGCTGAGCCGATGCCGAGACGCAACTGAGGGCGAGAAGACCTACGGTCGCAAGCATGCCGCGACTGATTTTCATAGCGAAGCCTCCCGTTTAGATGCAGTGCCCCGGCAAAAAAGCTCGCGCACTTTGGCGGGCGAAAATAGCCGCATTGAGCGAACTGCACTTTGACTCATGTCAAATGCTGGAACAGGGTCAGTGGCTTTGGCGACCAGCGCTCCCAAAGGCTGGTAGGGCAAGAACTCCCAAGGCGGCTAAAGCTTCGCAGCAATGTCTTCCGCGCGGGGATGCGTGTATCGGAACAACATCCTCGGGTCACGGTGGCCGCTGATTAAAGCGACCTCGGGCACGTTCAGTCCTTTTTCGAAGAACCTGCTGATCGCCTCGTGTCGCAGATCGTGAAACCGCAGGTTCTCCAAACGGGCACGTTTTGCCAATCGCTTCCATGACATCTTCGCGGCGTTATCCGTGATAGGCAGGAGACGCTCGGATGATTGGCCATAATGGTCCCGTAGGTCCCGCATGAGCGCCAAGGCTACGCCTGAGAGCGGAATGGTTCGCGCGTGACCATTTTTGGTGACCGGAATGTGCAGCGTTCGTTTCTCAACCGACACATCACACCACCGCATTTTCAGCAGTTCACCCCGACGCATTGCGGTCTCAAGCGCTAACTCAACCAGGAAGCGGACATACGGGTTGCGGCATCGGAAGCACTCCGATAGGAGACGCTCCTGCTCACCTGAGTGCAGCCGTCGCTCGCTTGGAGCACCGCCCTTGGGCCTTGTGACTTCAGCGAATGCGTTATGTGCGAGCGGTACATCCCAATTACGTCGAGCTACCCCGAACGCATGTCGCAAGATGTCCAGTTCACGGTTCAGCGTACCCGGCTTCACCCGCCGGAGACGTTCGGTACAGTACGCGTTCACCATGCCTGCGGTGACATCACTGAGAGCCACTTGGGCCAATGGGTGGCGCAGGAACGCATTGAGCACGAGCGTTTCGCGGTCGGCTCCCCGCTTTCGCGGCACCACTTCGTCGCGGTAGCGGCTTACGATGTCAGCGACCGTGATGCCCTTGAGCGTCTTGTGGGCCTGCGGTCGATTTTGGTCGGCCTCAAGCTCTTGCTCACGCGCCCAAAGGAGCGCCTCGGACTTCAACCTGAACGACCGTGAGGTTGGCGTGCGGGCTTTGCGTCGCACTTGAACTTGCCACCGATCCCCACGCTTCCGAACTGTCGCCAAAGCTCGCCCTCGCTGTGACACAGTTGTGACAGCAGGCGGTGTTTCACGTTCTTGCGGAGGTTCAGGAAGTTCACTAAACGCTTGAACTGCTTAGTGAAGCGATTGGTCGGAGTGGCAGGATTTGAACCTGCGACCCCCACGTCCCGAACGTGGTGCGCTACCAGACTGCGCTACACTCCGACTGAAGGCCGGTCTTATAACCCTGGCGTCCTTAAACGCAAGCTTGAGAGAGGCGATGACCGTCGAGCCCGGAACGCGGATTTTAAAGGCCGATCGTGAGGCGATCGAGGCGGCCGCGCGCTGCCTTGCCGCCGGCGGTTTGGTCGCCTTTCCGACGGAAACGGTCTACGGCCTGGGCGCCGACGCCGGCAACGGGGAAGCCGTGGCGCGGCTTTATGCGGCCAAGGGCCGCCCGTCATTCAACCCATTGATCGCGCATGTTGCAGATATCGACGCCGCCCGTCGCGTCGGCATCTTGAACCCCGCCGCCGAAAAGCTGGCGGCCGCGTTTTGGCCCGGACCGCTGACGCTGGTACTGGCAAAGCAACCGCGTTGTGGCGTGGCCGATCTTGCCCTCGCCGGTCTTGACAGCGTTGCGGTGCGCGTGCCCGCGCATCCGGTTGCGCGCGCCTTGCTCTCGACCTTCGGAGGACCGGTGGTGGCCCCATCGGCAAACCGTTCCGGTCATGTTTCACCGACGAGCGCCGCTCACGTGCTCGCCGACTTGCGCGGCCGCATCGATCTGATCATCGATGCCGGGCCTTGCATGGTCGGCGTGGAGTCGACGATCGTGTCGTGCGTCGACCGGCCGGCATTGCTGCGGCCGGGCGGCGTTCCGCGCGAAGCGATCGAGCGCGTTCTCGGCGTTGAACTGGCGATTGCTGTGGTCGCCGAGGACGCGCCCGTGGCGCCGGGAATGTTGACCTCACACTACGCGCCGAAAGCCGCGCTACGCCTCGATGCTGAAACCGCGCACCCGGGTGAGGCGATGCTCGCCTTCGGCCGGGCACCATCCTTTTCCGGTACAATTTTCAATCTGTCGCCGCGGGGGGACCTGATAGAAGCGGCGGCCAATCTTTTCTCGCATTTGCGCGCGCTGGACACTTCCGGTGCAAAGCGCATCGCTGTAATGAAGGTGCCGTATGAGGGCCTCGGCGAGGCGATCAACGATCGCCTCAAGCGTGCCGCGGCACCGAGACGGACGACAGAATGAACGAACAGCTTCGCCGTGCGCCATCTCCCGACCTGCTGACATGCTTTGCGGCCATTGTCGGCGATAGACATGCGGTGACCGATCCGGCCGCTCTCGCGCCATATCTGGTCGAAGGCCGCGGCCTTTATCATGGCCGCACATCGATGTTGCTGCGGCCGGGTTCGGTCAGCGAAGTCCAGGCGATCCTCAAGCTCGCCAACGAGACCAAGACACCGCTGGTGCCGCAAGGAGGCAACACGGGGCTCGTCGGCGGACAAATTCCATTCGATGGCGAGTTGATCCTTTCGCTCACGCGGCTCGACAAGATCCGCGAAGTCGACGCGGCATCGAATGCCATGACCTGCGAAGCCGGCGTTGTGCTGGCGAAAGCGCAGGAGGCAGCAGCCGCTGCCGACCGGCTATTCCCGCTGTCGCTTGGCGCCGAAGGAAGCTGCACGATCGGCGGAAATCTCTCCACCAATGCAGGCGGAACGGGCGCATTGGCCTATGGCATCGCACGCGATCTTGTGCTCGGGCTCGAGGTCGTGCTCGCGGACGGCAGGGTCATGAATCTTTTGTCGAAATTGAAGAAAAACAATACCGGCTATGACCTGCGCCACATTTTCGTCGGTGCCGAGGGCACCCTCGGCATCATCACCGCGGCAGTGGTGAAAATGTTTCCGCGGCCGCGCGCCGTCGAAACCGCCTTTATCGGAGTGCCCTCCCCGGCCGCCGCTGTGACGCTGCTCAATCTGGCGCAGGCGCGCGTCGGCGGCACGGTTACCAGCTTCGAGCTGATCGTCCGCGATGTAGTCGAATTCGCTCTCAGACACGGGCATGGCGTGCGCGACGCGCTCACCGGCAAACATCCCTGGTATGTGCTGATGGAAGTCTCGTCGCAGCACGGTGACGGCCTGCGTGAAAGCGTCGAGCAGCTGCTGGCCGATGCCGGTGCGAACGGCCTGATCGAGGACGCGACGCTTGCCGCCAGTCTCGATCATGCGAAGGCATTCTGGCACCTGCGCCACATATTGCCGGAGGTGCAGAAGCCGGAAGGCGGGTCGATCAAGGCCGATGTGTCGGTTCCGGTCGCGTCAGTTCCGGAATTTCTGGCGGAGGCAAGCGCCGCGGTCAAAGCGATCGTTCCGGGCTGCCGACCGGTGCCGTTCGGTCATCTTGGCGACGGTAATGTTCACTTCAATATCAGCCAGCCGATCGGTGCCGATCCCGCGCAATTTCTCGCGCGCTGGGGTGAAATCAACGATGCCGTCAACAAGATCGTCCTGAAATATAACGGTTCGATTTCGGCCGAACACGGCATCGGCAAGCTCAAGCGAGACTCGCTGGCGAAAGTTAAGGATCCTGTCGCGCTCGAACTCATGCGCGGTTTAAAGCGCATGCTCGATCCCAACGGCATCCTCAATCCCGGCAAGGTGCTCTAGGCGCGCCTCACGGCGCCACGACCACGCGGCCCTTGCTCATCAAAACAAGACCCCCTGCCCGTCGTCCTTCTTTGCACGCCTGGCGGCGCGCCGCGGCGCAGGACCTTCCGGCACCGGCTCCGCTTCGACGAGGGCCGAACAGCGCTCAACCAATTTCGGATTGTCATTGGCGGTTCGATTGACTGCGGTCGAAACCTCATAGGCTTCGAGCAAATTCTCTGCCGCCGGGGCAATCAGCACGGAAGCGGTTTCGACATCGACCTTTGCGCAATCGAGCCACAGGTTGAATGCGTCCGGCGGCACGACCACCGGCATCCGCTCATGAATGTCGGCAAGCCCGCGATTGGCCCGCGTCGTAACGATGGCGGCGGTTTCCAGCTCCTCGCCATGGGGCCCCGTCCATGTTTCCCATAGTCCGGCAAAAGCGAGCGGCTGACCTGACCTCGCACGCACATAGTAAGGCTGCTTGCGTGTGCCGGCCGCTTTCCATTCGTAGAAGCCGTCAGCCGGAATCAGGCAGCGCCGGTACTTCATCGCCGCACTGAAGGCCGGTTTTTCGGCGACCGATTCGCCGCGTGCATTGACCAGCAGGGTAAAGTTTTTCGGGTCCTTCACCCACGAGGGCAGCAGCCCCCAGCGCACGAGCGCGAACTGACGTTTGCCGTCGACCTGGCGAACAATGGCGATGGGCTGCGTCGGCGCCACATTATAACGCGGGGGGAAGTTGGGCTGCTCGGGATAGCCGAACAGCGCCCGAATCGCCTCCGGCGCAGAAGTCACCGCATAACGGCCGCACATCGACCCAACCTCAACGATTGCACGCTTAAGTTCAATTTAACCCGCCATCGGGACACTGGCTGTCCAGCCGGCTCCGGGGATGGGTCTCGATGAAATATCAGAATTGCGCCGACGCCGCGCAAGCGCCGGATGAGACGAATGATGCCGATAAAGCATCGCGGCTCGCCGATGCCAGTATCAACCCCGCGACCGGCCTCGCCACCGACTATCTCAACCGCTTCAGCGAAGCGGTCATGCTGCTCGATATGCTCGCCAGCTTTCCGGAATTCCGCGAGGATTTTCTCGCCTGGGAGCCGATGAGCTATCGGGAACATTTCCGTCACTCTCATTTCACGACCCGCGACCTCGCGGTCGCGGCCTATGACAAGGCCGATCCGGATTTGCGCAACAGCCTCGACACGCTGGCCGTCACGATGACGATCGTGCTAGAGGCAACCCGGGCGGCCATGGACGACACCGATCGCGGGCCGGAGACGGTCGCGGCCCTTGCCGGAAACGCTATCGGTTGGCTGAAGCCGCTGATTGCGCGCGCCGGTGCAATCATCAACGGTGAGACCGACGTGAAGAATGCACCGACCCCGCAGGAAGTCGTCGACAAATTGATGAAACGATAGATCGCGTGGCCGACGAGCGAACCTATCCGCAGCGCCCTTATCTGGCAGTCAGCGCTGCCATCTTTCGCGATGGCAAGATTCTGATCGTACGCCGCGCGCGGAGCCCGGCGCTCAATCTCTATACCTTGCCGGGCGGCGCCGTCGAACCGGGAGAGTCGCTGGCCGATGCCGTCATTCGCGAGGTGCACGAGGAAACATCGCTCTCAATCGAACCGATCGCGCTTGCAGGTCCCCGCGAGGCGATCGCCCGCGATGCGCAGGGGCGGATTGAGCGGCACTTCGTCATCTTGTGCTTTGCGTCGCGCTGGCTTGCAGGCGAGCCTGTTCTCAACGAAGAGCTCGATGATGCGCGGTGGATTGACCCGTCGGAGCTTGGCGGCTATCGCACCACGGATGGGCTGGCAGAGATCGTCTCTGCCGCTGCAGCTATTCTGGCACGGGCGGGCTGAACGGCCTGCCTTGCGGTTACGCCCAAGCCGGCGCATATCATCCGCACGGAGACCTCGAGCAAAACGCGTGCAGAAACTTCTTACCATCGGCGCGATTCTATTGTGTCTCGTTTTGCCAGCACGCGCGCAAAACGAGGCACCGGCGCCTTTTGACGGCGACCTTGAGCGTCTCGGCGAAATCCTGGGCGCGCTCCACTATTTGCGCGCGATCTGCGGCGCCAACGAGGGAGCAAAATGGCGCAACGAGATGCAAGCCCTGATCGACGCCGAAGTGCCGGGCGGGGAACGCCGCCGCAAGATCGTCGCGAGCTTCAATCGTGGCTACCGGGGTTTCCAGCAAACGTACCGAACCTGCACGCCCGCCGCCGACCTCGCAATTCGGAGGTATCTTGATGAAGGCGCGAAAATTGCCCGTGAAATTACAGCGCGATACGCTAACTAGTTGCGCAATTAACCTTTTCTTTATTGTAATCTAGTGACGCGCAATCTGCATGCTAACGTCTTCTCGGGACGTGAAGTTGGTGTCCACCCCCGGACGCCGCCGGGGAAATAAAAACAATGACGAACGCCGAAGGTTCGACAAAGGCGCGCGAGTTGATGTCTGACCGCGAGCAGAAATTCGTGGCGCTTGGCTATCTCCAGGAAGCGTGGGCGGAGGCGCGCCACGAAGGCGTCGACGGCGATTGTCTCGCGCAGGCCTGCCTGTTTGCGGCCCTCGCCGAATTCGTCATGACGTATGGCGAAGAGGCAACCGCTACGCTCGCCAACGGTTTGAGCGCACGAATCCGGAACGGCGAATTTTCGATCGATCAGGCGCGACAATAATCGGCTGAAGGCGCTTCAACGCGCAAGAGTTTCCAAAAACCTCACGCGTTCGCCTTGCGCGGGCGTCGCGAGACTGTTCTCCCACATCACTTTGCGGCCCCGAACAAAAGTCCCGACCGGCCACCCGGTGACGGTCACCCCGTCATAGGGAGTCCAGCCCGCGCGTGACGCGACCCATTTGTCGGTGATCGTTTCGCGGCGTTTGAGGTCGACCACGGTCAGGTCGGCGTCGTAACCAACCGCGATGCGGCCTTTGGCGGCAATGCCAAACAGGCGCGCCGGGCCCGCGCTGGTGAGATCGACAAGGCGCAGCAGCGACAGCCGGCCTGCGTTGACATGGTCGAGCATGATCGGAACCAGAGTCTGCACTCCGGTCATGCCCGACGGACTCGCCGGATAGGATTTCGCTTTTTCTTCGCGGGTGTGCGGTGCGTGGTCGGAGCCGAGGACATCGACGACGCCATTCGCGAGACCGTTCCAGATACCGGCGCGGTGAACGGCATCACGGACGGGCGGGTTCATCTGCGCGCGGGTACCGAGGCGCTCGTAGCAACCGGGTGCTTCCAGAGTAAGATGATGCGGGGTGGTCTCGACCGAGGCGACGTCCTTGTGATCGGCGAGGTATACCATCTCCTGCACTGTCGAGACGTGCAGGACGTGGACGCGGGCGCCCGTCTCGTGAGCAATCGCCACAAGACGTTGGGTGGCCTTGAGCGCGGCTACATCATCGCGCCAGACCGGATGTGAGCGCGGATCGTCTTCCACGCGCAAGTTCTTGCGCTCGTTGAGCCGCGGTTCGTCTTCCGCGTGGAACGAGGCGCGACGACGGATCATCTTCAGGACAGCGCGCAAGCCGGCATCATCGGCGACCAGCAGCGAACCGGTCGATGAGCCCATGAACACCTTGATGCCGGCACAACCCGGAAGCCGTTCCAGCTCCGCAAGGTGTTTCGTGTTATCGGCGGTCGCGCCGACGAAAAATGCAAAGTCGCAATGCATGCGGTGATGGCCGCGCTTGACCTTATCGGCCAGGGCTTCGGCACTTACGGTCAGCGGATCGGTGTTTGGCATTTCGAAAACGGCGGTCACGCCGCCCATCACCGCTGAGCGAGAGCCGCTTTCCAGGTCTTCCTTGTGGGTGAGACCCGGTTCGCGAAAATGGACCTGGGTATCGATCACGCCCGGCAACACGTGCAACCCGCGGCAATCGATCACTTCGCCCGCCGGGGCCCGCGACAAATTGCCAATGCCCGCGAAACGGCCGGCTCGGACGCCAAGGTCACGCGGGGCTTCGCCGTCATGGTTGACTACGGTGCCGCCCTTGAGGATCAGATCGTAACTGTCGGCCATGCTGGAATGCGTTTAAACGGGCTTGAGCCTTGCCCGACAGCGCTTACGTTCCGCCGCGAGTTCTGGCAAGAGACTATCGCGAGAGACCCCAGGTATTGCATGCAAGCAGCACTTCTCCCCGATCGCGGCGTGGTCAAGGTCGTCGGTGACGATGCCCGGCGTTTCCTCAATGGCCTGGTGACCAACGATGTGGCCGCCATCGCGCCCGGCAAGCCGCGCTTTGCCGCACTGCTCACACCTCAGGGCAAAATCATCGTTGATTTCATCATCGCCGAGGCGCCGGCCGAGGATGGCGGCGGCTTCTTCCTCGACTGCCCGCGAGCGCTGGCTGGCACGCTCGTGGAGAAACTGAATTTCTACAAACTGCGGGCGAAGGTGATTTGCGAGGACCTGTCGGAAGTACTGGGGGTCATGGCAGTCTGGGATGGTATCGCCGACAGCGAGTACGGATTGAGCTACGCCGACCCCCGGCTGCCGACCTTGGGCTCACGCATCATGCTGCCGGCGCACCTTGCAGCCGAAGCCGCCGCCGATCTCAATGCGACCATGGTCAGCGCGGATACCTACGAGGCCCATCGCATCAGGCTCGGCGTTCCGCGCGGCGGACTTGATTTTATTTACGGAGATACGTTTCCGCACGAAGCTGACATGGACCAACTCGGCGGCGTCGATTTCGAAAAAGGCTGCTATGTCGGACAGGAAGTCGTCTCCCGTGTCGAGCATCGCGCCAGCGCACGCAGCCGCGTCGTGCCGATCACCTATGAAGAATTCGCGCCGAGCTCCGGACTGCCGATCATGGCGGGCGGCAAGCAGATCGGCACGCTCGGTTCGACCGCCAGGGGCCACGGCCTCGCACTCATGCGTCTCGACCGCGTTGCGGACGCACTTACGGCCGGCATTCCGCTGGAAGCGGGCGGCATCGCCGTTCGCGCGTCAAAGCCGACCTGGGCAAAGTTCGACTGGCCGGGCGAGACGAAAGTGGCGACATGAGCAAGTCGGTTGTCCATCCTGACGGCCTGACCCGCTGTCCATGGCCGAAACATGATCCCCTCTACGTCGCCTATCACGATGAGGAATGGGGCGTACCGGAATTCGACGACCGCGCGCTCTACGAAAAGCTGGTGCTCGATGGCTTCCAGGCCGGCCTTTCGTGGATCACCATCCTGCGCAAGCGCGAGAATTTTCGCCGCGCGTTCGATGGCTTCGCTCCGGAAAAAATTGCGCGCTATCCAAAGCGCAAGGTCGAGTCGCTGATGAAGGACGCCGGCATCGTGCGCAATCGCGCCAAGATCGAAGGCGCGGTGTCATCGGCGCGCGCCTGGCTTGAGATCATGGAGAGCGGACCGGGATTTTCCAATCTGCTTTGGGATCACCTCGACGGGACGCCGACGCTCAATAACTTTCGTACCACCAAACAGGTGCCCGCGGAGACGGCGCTGTCGCAGAAAATGTCGAAGGAACTCATCGCACGCGGCTTCAAGTTTGTCGGGCCAACCATCGTCTATGCTTTCATGCAGGCGGTCGGCATGGTCAACGACCACCTCGTCACCTGCCATCGCCACGCAGCCTGCGCGAAACTCGCCAGAAAGCGATGAGCAAGCCGACCAAAAGCGCTCGTGGCGCAAAGTCCGCACCGCGCGCGTGGCAGCGCATGCTCTCGGGCCGGCGACTCGACCTCCTCGATCCCTCCCCGCTGGATGTGGAACTCGATGACATCGCGCACGGTCTGGCACGCGTCGCGCGCTGGAACGGACAAACGCAGGGTGCGCATATTTTCTCGGTTGCCCAGCACGCACTACTGGTGGAGGCTCTGGCGCGCGCCAAGGTTCCGCGGCTCGACCGCAACGGCCGCCTGGCTGTGTTGCTGCACGATGCGCCCGAATACGTAGTTGGCGACATGATCTCGCCGTTCAAAGCCGTGATCGGTGACAGTTACAAAGCTGTGGAGAAACGGCTGCTCGCCGCCATCCACCTGCGTTTCGGTCTTCCCGCCAAACTGCCCGAGAGTCTGCAAAATCTGATCAAGGCGGCCGATCGTAGCGCCGCCTATCTTGAAGCCACGCGGATTGCCGGCTTTGCCGCCGATGAGGCGCGGAGATTCTTCGGTCCGCCGCCGAAATTCTCCGCCACGCTTGAGCGTGATTATCTCAGCCCCTGGCCCGCGGGAGCGGCTCAGACACGTTACCGCGAACGTTTCGAAAAACTTTTGCGCTCGTAAAGCCTT
>Ga0335082_10004394_pt1 | contig 15356 bp, 9 predicted proteins | sample Lox_Sample_41_FD_206718 | JGI IMG/M metagenome (GOLD analysis project Ga0335082, IMG submission 206718) | Soil microbial communities from Loxahatchee National Wildlife Refuge, Florida, United States - Lox_Sample_4.1 | ecosystem: Environmental > Terrestrial > Soil > Wetlands | place: USA: Florida...
TCACTCCTACACTAGAAATTCCATCTACCTCTCTCGCACTCTAGTCTGCTAGTTTGGAACGCAGCTGTATGGTTGAGCCACACGCTTTCACGCTCCACTTAACAAACCACCTACGCAACTCTTTACGCCCAGTAATTCCGGATAACGCTTGGGTCCTACGTATGACCGCGGCTGCTGGCACGTAGTTAGCCGACCCTTATTCATGTGTTACCGTCATATTCTTCGCACATAAAAGCAGTTTACAACCCGAAGGCCTTCATCCTGCACGCGGCGTTGCTCCATCAGGCTTTCGCCCATTGTGGAAAATTCCCTACTGCTGCCTCCCGTAGGAGTCTGGGCCGTTCTCAGTCCCAGTCTGGCTGATCATCCTCTCAGACCAGCTAATGATCGTCGCCTTGGTGAGCTTTTACCTCACCAACAAGCTAATCATGCGCAGGCCGTTCCCAAACCGCCGTAGCTTTACCCAGCTCTTTTTACCAACCAATTATCACTGATTAGTAAAAAGAGCTGGACACATGCGGTATTAGACACCATTTCTGGTGCTTATCCCTCAGTTTGGGGTACGTTCCTACGTGTTACTCAGCCGTCCGCCGCTCGTGTCCCCGCTCATTTTGCTAACCAATGATGATTGGCAAAATGAGCGGGGCTTACCGCTCGACTTGCATGTATTAGGCACGCCGCCAGCGTTCATCCTGAGCCAGGATCAAACTCTCCAAAAAAAGAATCTGCTCGTTGACTTCAGTCGAACATCCCGCTCATTATCTTTCGGGATAATGAGCGGGACTGACTTACTTAAAACAGTTCAAAAATGAACTGACGTTGATAATCCCCCCTTAACGGGCGGATTATCTGCAACCGAGACCGTTAGGTCGAGGTTGCAAGATTTGCACTACTCAATTTTTAACGTACTGATGGCCGTTCCGCGGGAGACTCATAGAGGCCCACCGTCAAGCCATTCGTACTATCATACAGCAAGCTAGGCGCTTTGGTCAAGGGGTAAATTGATCCCTGTTGTAGTTTTTAGCGCAACGATTATTTATTAAATAGTTGCTTCTGGCGAAGGTACGGGTTGACTCAGTGCAGCTCCGGAAGTATCCGCCAACCTGTAAAGCATACCGTCTTGGTTTGGTAGACGACCATAATATGTCTCTACCTCAAGCAGTGTGGCAGCAATTCTCTCGGCAACAACTTTCTGCTCACTTTGCAGCTCTGCCATGATAGCGTGTGCTGTACTTCCTTCTCCGAGGTAAGCACGGGCTCGTTGCCGGCGTTTTTCCGGGGTTTCTAGATCGACCCCTGCGAATGCGGCAGCTTTTTCCCACCATGGCCGCGGATCATAATCGAAGTCATATGTAGAAGCTTCCTCGGCTATGTCAGGTAATTCAAACCCGTTTCCACTTGGCCTGCTCACACTCAGATCGCGCAAACCAGCTAAGATGTAGCCCTTGCGTTCGGACGTTATTACAGGCTCCGTTTTGCTCATTATGAAGACTAGTCTAAGAGCTTATCTGGACGTTTGCAACCATAAACAGTATCGCTATAGGCTAAGCTTCGGCTGTTGGCTGATCTTCGATTAACTCAGCTGTCTCACTCTCCTCGCCCTTGTCCACGAGCGCTAGGGAGACGACTTCGTCGCCGTCGTTGAGGCGCATGATGCGCACGCCTTGGGTGGCGCGGCCGAGGGCCGGGATGTCGGCCAGGCCGAGCCGGATGGTTTGGCCGTTCCGGCTGATGATGATCACCTCTTGGCCGTCGCTGGCATCGAGACGCTTGACGCCGACCAGCTCGCCGGTCTTGTCGTTGACCACGGCCGAGCGGATGCCGACACCGCCGCGGGCGTGCGGCGTAAACTGATCGATGTTAGTGCGCTTGCCATAGCCGTACTTACTGATCACAAAGATGTCGCTGCCCTTCTCGACGATGTCCATGCCGATGACCCGGTCGCCGGGACGCAGACGGATGCCGCGCACGCCGCGGGCCACGCGGCCCATCGGCCGGGCGCCCTTCTCGTGGAAGCGGATAGCTTGGCCCTGGCTCGTGCTGATCACGACTTCGTTATCACCGTTGGTCATGCGAATCCATTTGAGCTCGTCGCCATCGTCGAGGTTGATGGCAATCAGACCGCTGCTGCGGACATTTTGGTACTGCTCAAACGGCGTCTTTTTGATAGTGCCGCGGACCGTGCACATAATGAGGTTTTTGGCGTTGTCGGTCTTGGAGACGTTGATGACACTGCTGACGGTTTCCTCAGGCTGCAGCTGCAGCAGATTGACGATGGCCACGCCCTTGGCGTTCAGACTGGCCGCCGGCACCTCGTAGGTTTTGATACGAAAGACGCGGCCCTTGTTGGTAAAGAACAGCAAAAAGTCGTGTGTGCTGGCGTTGACGACGTGCTCAATGACGTCTTCCTCCCGCGTGGCCATGCCGCGCCGCCCCTTGCCGCCTCGGCCCTGGCGTTTGTACTCCGCCAGCGGGCTGCGCTTGATGTAGTTGGCAGCGGTGAGTGTTACAGCGACCTGTTCGTCGGCGATCAGATCTTCGTCGCTCATCTTGCCCAGCTCGCTGGCCACAACTTTGGTACGGCGCCCGTCGCCGTACTGTTCTTTGAGTGCTAGCAGCTCGTCTCGAATAATCTTGCGGATCTTTTTCTCATCGGCCAGGATGCCCTCTAGTTTGGCGATGAGCTTCATGAGCTCGGCCAGTTCGTCCTCGATCTTTTGGCGCTCCAGCCCGGCCAGCGTGCGCAGTTGCATGGCCAGAATGGCTTTGGCCTGAATCTCGCTGAGCTTAAACTTTTTGATCAAGTTGGCGGCTGCGTCCTCGGTGGTGTCGCTGGCTCGAATGACCGCGATAACTTCGTCGATGTGGTCCAGAGCAGTTTTGAGGCCTTCTAGAATGTGGGCGCGCTCTCGGGCCTTGCGGAGCTCAAATTCGGTCCGGCGACGGATAACCACCACTCGGTGCTTGATATGCTCGCCCAGAATGTCTTGCAGGCCCAGCACGCGCGGCTGGATACCGTCGAGCAAGGCCATCATATTAAAGTGGAAGCTGGTTTGCAGCGGCGTCAGTTTGTACAGTTGGTTGAGGAGTTTTTTGGGATAGGCGTCTTTTTTAAGATCGATGACAATGCGCACAGCGCCCCGGGCGGTCTCATCGCGCAGGTCGCTAATGCCGACCAGCTTCTTTTCGTGGACCAGATCGGCGATCTTGAGCATCAGGTTTTCTTTGTTGAGAGCGTATGGAATTTCGGTGATAACGATCTGGTGGCGGCCCTTGGCGCCCTCTACGACTTCGGCAACACCGCGGGTTACCACGCCGCCCCGCCCAGTGGCATAAGCGGTACGAATAGACTCTTTGCCATAGATGACGCCGCCCGTCGGAAAGTCTGGCCCCTGGATATGCTCCAGCAGGTCGTCAAGCGTGGCGTCCGGGTGGTCAATCAGATGAACTTCGGCATCGACAAGCTCGCTCAAGTTATGCGGCGGAATGTTGGTGGCCATGCCGACGGCGATACCCAGTTGACCGTTCAATAACAGATTGGGCAGCTTGGCCGGCAGTACGGTCGGCTCTTGCATGCGGCCGTCGTAGTTGTCGCGAAAATCAACCGTTTCTTTATCGATGTCGTCGAGCAGCTCGTCGGCCATGCGTCGCAGCTTGGCTTCGGTGTAACGCATGGCAGCCGGCGGATCGCCGTCCATGGAACCGAAGTTACCCTGGCCGTTCACCAACGTGTAACGCATCGACCAATCTTGGGCCATGCGCACCATGGAGTCATAAATTGAGGCGTCGCCATGCGGGTGGTAATCACCCATCACCGCACCCACCACGGTGGCACTCTTGCGGTGGCGGGCGCCGCTGCGCAGTCCGTCGCGGTTCATGGTATACAGGATGCGCCTATGAACAGGTTTAAGACCATCCCTGACGTCAGGAAGGGCTCTATCTATAATAACGCTCATGGAATAGCGCAAATAGCTATCTTCCATGACGTTTTCGACGGTACGGCGCTCCACGATACGCGAATGGTCGGTATCCAAGAGGTCGGTGGCCAGCTCTACACCCCGGCGGCGCTCTTCCATCGACACTTCCTCGGGTACATCGTTGTTTGGCTTTTGTTCGTCGTCCATCTTACATCATGTCCTCTGTTATGATCAACGCACAGGGGTGCATTTGCGGATGAAAAGCGAAGCCCGCAAGCGAACCGTATTGGACATACGGTGAGCGCGAACTGGAGCTTTTCGCCGGAAAGGCGCCCTGAGCGTTGATCATATGTCCAGATCCTTTACGAACTTAGCATTGGCCTGAATAAAGCTCTTGCGCAGCTCCACCTCTGTTCCCATGAGCTTGTTAAAGATAGCATCGGCCTTTTCGGCGTCTTCTATTCTGACCTGGACGAGCACGCGTTTTTCGGGGTTCATGGTGGTCTCGAACAGTTGTTCGGCGTCCATTTCGCCCAAGCCCTTGTAGCGTTTTTGCTCAATAAAACCGGCTTGCCTAAACTGTTCATCGCCCTCGCTCAGCTTGGCGCCTTCTTTTTTACGCTTGGCGATTTCGGCATCCAGAACTTTGTCGAGTTCATCTTCGTCGTAGATAAAAATGCTGGATTTACGACCCGGTTTAACCAGCTCAAACAGGGGCGGCTTGGCCAAATATACGTGCCCGCCGTCGACGACCTCTTTCATGTAGCGGAAGAAGAAAGTCATGAGCAGCGTCGAGATGTGGCTGCCGTCGACATCAGCGTCCGTCATGATGATAATCCGGTTGTAACGCAGCCCTGTGATATCGAACGATTCCTCGATGCCGACACCAAGCGCTTTGATCAGGCTGACAATCTCGTTGTTAGCCAGCATTTTATCGAGGCGGGCGCGCTCCACGTTGAGTACCTTGCCGCGCAGCGGCAAGATGGCCTGGGCCTTAGGGTCGCGGCCCGTCTTGGCCGAGCCGCCGGCGGAATCGCCCTCTACCAGGTATAGCTCGGAATCTTTGGGATCTTTATTGGAACAATCCGTCAGCTTGCCGGGCAGGCTGGCGCCGTCGAGAATACCTTTGCGCAAGATGTTATCGCGGGCCGCGCGGGCCGCTTTGCGGGCGCGGGCCGCCAGCAGCGCTTTGTTGACGATCTTGCGAGCCACCGCCGGATGCTCCTCTAAATAGTAGTTGAAGTATTCGTTCATTACCTGCTCGACGTAGCCGCGGACCTCTGGGTTGCCGAGCTTGTTTTTGGTTTGGCCCTCAAACTGCGGATCAGGCAGCTTGACCAGAATGATGGCCGTCAGGCCTTCGCGGGTGTCCTCACCGGTGAGGTTTTCTTCTTTGTCTTTGAGCAGGCCTTGCTTGCGGGCGTAGTCGTTGACGACGCGCGTCAGCGCCGCGCGAAAGCCGGTCAGGTGCGTGCCGCCGTCGGGGTTGAGCACGTTGTTAGCAAACGATTTGATCGTCTCGCTATAGGCGTCGGTATACTGCAGCGAGATCTCCACTTGGCTGTCTTGTACGGTCTTGTCGACGTAAAAAATATCCTCGTCGATGATCTCTTTACCGATGTTGAGGTGCTTGACGTAGCTCTGGATGCCGCCTTCAAAATAAAAGCCGTAGCGTTGGCCGGTGGCCTCGTCCTCGAGCGAGGTGTGCAGACCTTTAGTCAGATAGGCAGCGTGGCGCAGCCGGTCAAGGATGGTCTCGTAGTTAAACTTGACGCTCTCAAAGATGGTGTCGTCCGGGTAGAACGTAATCTCCGTACCGGTGCGATCAGTTTTGCCGATAACTTTAAGATCGGATTTGGGCACGCCGCGCTCGTACTCTTGCTGATGAATCTTGCCGTCGCGGTAGACCGTGACGACCAGCTTTTGCGAAAGGCCGTTGACCACGCTGCTGCCAACACCGTGCAAGCCGCCGGACACCTTGTAACCGCCGTCGCCGAACTTGCCGCCGGCGTGCAGTACGGTTAGTACCGTCTCGACGGTGCTCTTTTTGGTCTTGGGATGGATATCAGTCGGAATACCCCGGCCGTTGTCGATAACTGTCACGCCGCCGTCGGCCAGCATTTTGACCGATACCGTGTCGGCGTGGCCGGCCAGCGCCTCGTCAATACCGTTGTCGACCAGCTCCCACACCAAGTGGTGCAGGCCCTCAATACCGGTGCCGCCGATATACATGCCCGGCCGCTTGCGTACCGGCTCCAGACCCTCCAATACGGTAATCTGAGCCGATGAATAGGCGTCTTTTTTCTTGGACTTACCCTCAGCCACTATTTGTTCTACCCCTTTAGGTCGCTCAGTTATTAGTTTCTTCCCACTGCCGTTAATTATAGCCGATTCTGCATGTTTAGACAACCTTTCTGAGCCCCTTATTTAATGAACTTCTCATGAATGGGCTGGGGACATGCTAAAGATCACAGTTGGCTCACAACAGTGTTTGTGCTTATAATGCAGATAGTAAGTAAAAACGAACATGTTTGAAAATCTTCTCTCACTCCTGCCGTATAATCCTGGCCTGGCGCACCAGTTGCGTTTTTATGCCCGGCGCATGCACGAGGAGGCCAGTATTCGCCGCCTCGGTTTGGTCTTCTTGGTGCTAACGTTGATGGTGCAGTTCTTTGCCGTGCTCAGCCCGCCGAAGCTGACGTCGGCCTCCGACGACACCAATGATATGATTCTGCCCGGTCCGGATGGTATAGCTCTCACCGCCGCCCACCCGCGCAGTGACGCTTACTACTACTGCCACAACAATATCCGCGGCTTTGGCGACGCGCTTAGGACATTCGGCGTTTCGTGCGACTCGCTGTTAACCGCCAATGTCATGGATGTGGTGTCGACCTTTGCCAACAGCAACGGGCCGCTTTACTCAATGGGCTATCACTCGTTTGGTGCTGTCAACCCCAACACAGGTAAGGCTACCGACGAGCACACCTATACAGTCAATGGTAGCGGCCGCTTGATCTACGCACGAAAACTACACAGTTTTGACGGCGGCGGCAGTGCAACGTACCCGCATTCACTACAAGTCACTTCCTCGACTGGGCAAACCGTTTATATCTTGTCTACGTGCGGTAACATGGTGACGTTTGGCTTGCCGCACAAGCCCTCCAAGCCAGCACCGACGCCGACGCCGACACCTCCGACATCAACCCCCACCACACCGACACCGACCGCACCCACGCCCACACCAACCCCGACCCCGACACCTACTCCCACGCCCACACCTGTGTGTAAATATAACCAATCTATCCCGGCGAGCAGTCCGGCCTGCTTCCCGCCCTGCAAATACAATAGCTCCATCTCTGCCAATGATAACCAGTGCAAGCCATGCGATGCATCGCTGAGCAGCGAAGATGCGTTGGCCTGTGTTACGGTGCGCAAGACAGCCAGCAATGTCACCGCTGGCATTGCCAACGCTGATGGCACTACGGCCAATCCCGGCGACGTCATAACGTACACGCTGTACGCCGAAAACAAGGGCAAGGCCAACGTCAAGCAATTTACCTTCAACGAAGATCTATCTGACGTCCTGGACTATGCCGACGTAACCGATCTGCATGGCGGCAGCATGAACAGCACAAAACTGGTCAGCTGGCCGGCAGAACCCATCGGCGCCGGCGCCACCGTTAGCCACCAGATTACGGTCAAGGTTAAGGATCCTATCCCGAATAATCCGGTTGACCCGACAGACAGCATGCGCTTTGACCTGACCATGACCAACGTTTATGGCAACGCAGTCAATATCAAGGTGCCCAGCCCGCCGCTGCGTGCCGTAGCTACGACAACGACCGCTTCCTTGCCCAACACCGGGCCGGGCGTCGGCTTATTCATCGTGGCCGTTATCGTCGTGGTTGCCGGTTACTTCTACGGCCGCGCCCGCCTGTTAGCAGCCGAGAGCGAGCTGGCCATTTATCAAAACATTAACGCCTAAAGAGGATCGTCATGGCTGAACAACACACCCCCGCACCAGAGAAAGCCGAAGCGCTATTGCCAACGCCCGAGCACGCCGAAGTCATGCTGCCCACTGCCGAACAGGCTGAGCCGCTGCGCCCCGGCGAGAAGGTCAAGAACCTTGAGCAAGCCCGCACCACTGTCGAGAAAACACTGGATAGCCAAGCCACCGAGGCCAACCCGCTTGAGCAGCTCGCGGCGCGCGAGCAAGCCGCCCAGCCGATCACCCCGCGCGAGGTCAACCGCGAGCTTAAGAAAATCACCCTGCGCCGCGAGCTGCAGCAGGTCCGGCGCAAGCTGTCAGCTCCGGAGCGGGCCTTCAGCCGCCTTATTCACCAACCTGTTATCAGCGCCGTCAGCGAGACCACCGGCAAGACCGTCAGCCGGCCTTCGGGCCTCCTCGGCGGCGGCCTGGTGGCCTTCTTGGGCACCATCGCTTATCTGTATCTTGCCCACCACACCGGCTTCCGCTACAACTACCTGGTTTTTCTATTCCTCTTGGTCGGCGGCTTTATTATCGGATTGATCCTGGAATACACTGTCTACCTGGCGACCCGCTCGCGCCGGCCGCACGACTAAGAAGCCGAAGAGCCTTGGCTGGCTTTGACTTGCTTAAACGCCCCGTCCCGGTCGATAAAGATAGTATCGCCTTCGGCCGCCTTCAGGTCGACGACATGCTCGGTCTTTTTGATGACTTCCGGCTCCGCCGGTTTAGCCGGCGGCGGAGACGGTGGATTAGGAGCAGCACCAGGCGCATCCAATTGCTGCTTGAGCTCTTGTGCAATCTGTCGAACTTCACTGCGCTCAATCTCGTTGCTTGAGATGTTACGGCTAGCGATTGGGGCGGCCGGAGCCGGTGCCGATGGCTGAGCGAGCGGTGTTGTCGCCAGGGGCGGCGGCGGTGCCGGCGGTGCTGCCGGATAGGCTGCTGCGGCCGAAGAGGTGCCGCCGCGCCGCTTGTTGAGCCAATCATCCAAGAAAGAGCCGCTGCTGGCGGCAGCCGGCGCCGGGGCGGCAGCACGCGGCGCGGTGGTAGCAGGCGCAGCATTCCACGGGCTAGCCGCCGGAGCGCCGCTGCCCAGCCGTGAGGCCGGCGCACCGGCGCCGGCTGCCAGCGGCGATTGCTCGCCCTTGGTCGCCATACGCTCATTGATCTCCTTCTCAATTGCGGCCTTGGGCCGGCTATACTTGGCCGCCGACAGCTGTTTGAGCGCCTCGGCCAGGCGCGGATTGGGCGTGCCCAGCGCCGGCAGCGTCGCCATGCTGAACGGCTGCGTCGGCACACCGCCAATCAGGGTGCGCACGATGGTGTTGTAGTTCGGAATGCGCACCAAGTCATCGCCGTCAAACGCCGGTTGGAAGTACTGCGTCAGCGACTCGACATCGTTCTGACCGATGCGGAAAGACACAATCGTACCCATGTTACCGAAGACGGCATCGCGGATCTCCTGCGTCAGCTGAGTGGTAAACTGGTTGGCCACAATTAGATTCAGGTGGTATTTTCGGGCCTCGGACATGATAGTTGCAAAGCTATCTGTCGAGAAGTTTTGGAACTCATCGACATACAGGCTAAAGTCCACGCGGTCATCTTCCGGAATATTGGCCCGGCTCATAGCCGCCGCTTGGAACTTCATCACAAACACCATACCGAGCAGCTTGGAATTAAGATCGCCGGTGCGGCCCTTACTCAAGTTCACCAGCAGGATTTTTTTGTTGTCCATAATATTGCGCAGGTCAAAGGCGCTCTTAGTCTGCCCAATAATATTGCGCATCATCTCATTGCTCAAAAAGGCGCCGAACTTGCTGACAAACCAACTCGTCACCTCGCCGAACTCATTGGAGCGCTGGCTGGCCGGCATCTCCTTCAGCCAGAACTCACGCACGTTCATGTCGGTTACGTGTTGTAACTTTTGCTGCACAAACTTCTGGTCTCTAAATAACTTCGGAATATCCACGAAGGTACCGCCGGCCGGATCGGCCATTATGGTGAGCGCGGCATTGCGGAACAGATGCTCATACCGCGGCCCCATAATACCCTGGTGTTGTGGGTCATACAACTTATAGAGCATGTTGAGGGCTTCCTGGATCAAAAAATCTTTCTGGTCGGGATTGTTAAACTCGAACAAATTAAGGCCCATGGGATGGTCCATATCAGCCGGCGAAAAGTAGATGACATCCTCGGTTCGCTCTTTAGGAACCATGGCCAGCAGGCGCTCAGCCGTGTCGCCGTGGGGGTCTACAAACGCAAAACCGTTGCCGCTCAGCATATCCTGCAGCGCCAGATTCTCCAAAAAGGTCGACTTACCGGTACCGGTCTGCCCCACCACGTACATGTGCCGCTGGCGATCGCCGAGACTCAAGCGAATTGGCTTTTTGACGCCGCGAAAGACATTGTAGCCCAGCAGCAGACCCTCATCCGGAATATTGCGCGGCCCGTCCACCTGCTTGGACCCCTGGCGCGTCAGCTGCGAGGTCGGCACATTGCCCTCATCCGGAAAATGAAACAATGTCGCCAGCTCCACCGAGTTCAAAACGGTCTTATTATGCTCCTGCGGAAAGAAACGCATGATATACGCCGTCACCAGCGCGTCAATATCCTTAGCCGGCGCATATTTAAAGCCGTTGCGGCCCGGCGCGTCATAGATGGCAAAGCTGGCCACCACGTTATTAAGAATGGCTTGCGCCCGCTGGCTAACATTGGACGAAGCAATCACCCGGATGACCACCTCAAAACCAGGGTGGCGCGTCTTTTCGTCGATGGCGTCCAGCGTGGCCTGCTCCAGATTGGACAGATCGTGCTTGGAATCATCACCGTGCTCGCCGCCTTCCGGCGGCTTGAACAGCGCTACCACGATGTCATGGAACAGCGGCCCCAGATTGCCCAGATCAAAGCCCAACCCCTTGTGGCCTTTGCGCTTTTGGCTGGCCAAATGCTGAGCTTCTTTGGTCCAGCCCGGGTTAGCCGGCCGCATCAAAATCTGAATGCCGGCACCGTCTTCTTTGCCAAGCGTCGCCAAGGAGTTCAGCAGCGACAACATACTGTCCCGCTTGAGATCCTGATAAGTCGTGATTGGATAAGCGAATTCTTTTTTAAGGGTCAGCTCGCCGCCGAGCGTGCCGCTGATCCGTCCCACCGGACTAAAGATGTTGTGCTCAGCGACTTCTTCCAGCCGGGCGGTCGGATAGGCGCTGTTAATCGCTTGCTTAACAATCTCCAGCAGCGCCACCGGCACGGCCGCATAAAAATACACAAAGCCCTGGCTGCCGACAATTTCGAAGGCAAAATGCCGCTGGCCGTACCATGCTGTGTGCTTAAAGCTCTTCTGGAAGGTGCTGGCAATAATGTTATAGATCAACTCGCCCTTGCTGATTGTTTCTTCCGTAACATCGCGGACGTCGCGGTTGCCAATTTCGGTATCATCGCTCGGCGGCGGCAGGTGGATCAGCAGCGGCACCATCTTGAGGCCGCGCTCATAGTTCTTTTGCTCGCGGAACGTCTTACGCGTTTGCAAAAAGACAATCGGCCCGGCGATGAGGGCCATCACAAAGATGATTGCCACGATAAAGAGAAACGCTGTCATAGGAGCCTACCGATTTACTTTTATAGACTTGCCGTAGCGCTTTTTCATGTAGTCTGCTTTGAACGTCGTCAGCTCGCCGCTCTGCTTATAGGGGTCGTCTCTGGTGCGCTCGACAATCTGCTTAGCTTTGTTAACCCATTCTTTTTCGATCAAGTCGCCGTCATCAGCCGGCAAAGCCGAAGAAGTCGAAGTGGCCGAAGCCAGCCCGGCGTCAGTTGCAGGGGTCGTTCCGGCCGGCGGAGCCGGTATGGGCAGCGGAATGGTACTGGCCGGAGCCAGCGGCACGGCCAAAGGCGCCGTCTCGGCGTTACTGGCCACTTCATTGGCCATTTCAGCGGTAGCCGCGGCTTCGGGTGCTACGCCCGGCGCCGGCTGTTCCGGCCCAGCCGGGGACATCGTTTGAGAGCCTTCTTTACTGGAGGAATCCATATTCCTATTATACAGCCTGGGGGCGCCAGATGGTAGGCGTCCGCACTACGTTCGGGAGTCAGTGCGGCTGGCGCCGGCACCGTAGAAACTATAGATATAGCCGATCGTAACCAGCGGTAGGAGCACTAGCACATCGCGCGGGTTAAGCTCGCCGACAGATTGCAGCGCTATCAGACAGCCAGCCAAGACTGTCATCGAACCGGCCAGCCGCCGCTTGCGCCTGATCGGCAGCCCGTACAACCGCGCAAACCCCAATAAGCCGTAAGCGATCCAGTACACGGTCGCCATCAGCAGCAAAAAACCAACGATAAGCATAAAGGACGCGACGCGGCCGGCATCGGTTGAGCCAAAGATAACCGCGTCAAACGTTAACAAGCCCGCCAGGGCGAGCAACTTTTTAGAATGCCGGCGCAATACAAAGTTCATGATGATAAGGTGCCGGGGCGATAAATCCGCTCTTATAAATATAGACTATTGAAGCGCTTACCGCCCTCGGCTGACTGACCGCTCTAACAGCCTTGAGGGCTGCATAGAGCGTTATACGGATACCTCCGTCTTCGGGTGGCAACGAACGCGCACCCCATAAGCTTGGTAAGTCCGCCCCCGCGAGGGCTTCGTTGCTGTAACCAGTCGAACGTTTTTGTTTTTGACTTTACCGAGTTTGATCTTAGCACGCCGGGCCAAAAATGTCAATCCGCTTATGGCTCTACAGCCTTCGCCCCGGGCGCTAAAAAGCGCCGGGATACAGCTCCCGCAGACCCCCTCGGAAAAGTTATACACAGGTTTCTAAAAAATTAACCATAAATGTTATTGACGGCGTTTTGTCTATTCTATAAGATACGTATAGCACTTGAACAAATTAAGTGCTCAAAAACAAAAAGACCAATTGGGACGACGATTTCTCGCAAGTCGTTGTCCCACCAAGACCAAACCAAAACCTTAACAGCAAAACCCCAACAAAAACCATTAAATTATCGTTAAAACACCTTGTCTTTCCCGGGACAAGGTGTTTTACTTTTTTCTCATAACTAAGACGTAAGAAATCCGGGAGGTTGGCTAGGTGCGCAGCGTTATTCAGAGCATTATTGCGGCCGGTACGGGCGGCACAATCATCGATATTGAGTGTCATCTGTCCAATAATCTGCCTAATATCGTTATCGTCGGCTCTGCCAACAAAGCTGTCGACGAATCGCGAGAGCGTATCAGGGGTGCTTTTGCCAGTAGCCATATAATGCTACCTCGCAAACGAATCACTATTAACCTGGCGCCGGCCGATGTTCCCAAGGCTGACAGCGGCTTTGATATGGCTATCGCTGTCGCCATCCTAGCCGCGAGTGATCAGCTGATGGTCGAGTTTGATAAATCGCAGGCTTTTATCGGCGAGCTGGGGCTGGACGGCAGCGTCCGGCCGGTACGCGGCATCATCGGTAAACTGCTGGCCGGTCGCTCCAGGGGGATTACGACCTTCTACATTCCAGCCGCCAATCTGGAGCAAGCCCGCTTGATTCCCGAAGTTACGCTGTTGCCCGTAAGCAGCTTAGCTGAACTCTACGGCCATCTGACAGCCGTCGCAGCCTTGCCAGCCTTAGATACCGGCGGTCAGGCAGCGTATGAGGCCGTGCCGGGTCCTGGTGATGAGGAGACTTCGCTTGATCAGGTAGTCGGCCAGGCCCAAGCCAAGCGGGCACTCGAGATCGCGGCTGCGGGCGGACATAACCTGTTACTCAGCGGGCCGCCGGGCACCGGCAAGACCATGCTCGCCAAAGCTCTGCCGAGCATTCTGCCGCCCCTTAGCCACGAAGAGATTCTAGAAGTTACCCAGATCCACAGTCTGGCCAGTCACGAGTATGATCGGATCGTAACGCGGCGACCGTTCCGGACGCCGCATCATAACGCCAGCCAGGTGGCGCTGACCGGCGGCGGCTCGCCGCTGCGACCGGGCGAGATCGGCCTGGCGCACCGCGGCATTCTGTTCCTTGATGAATTGCCGGAATTTAGCCATCCGGCTCTGGAGGCCCTCCGCCAACCGCTCGAGGACCGAGTCATCAGCGTAGCCCGCGCCCGCGCCCTGGTCGAATACCCGGCCGCGTTTATCATGATTGCCACGGCCAACCCCTGTCCCTGCGGCTACGCCGGTGTGCCCGCCGGCGCGGGCAAAGCCTGCCAGTGCTCGGCTTATCAGATTCTGCGCTATCAGCAACGGCTTTCCGGCCCGATTTTGGACCGCATTGACCTTTATACAAGCGTGCACGAAGTTCAGCACAATAAGCTGCTCGGGCCACCGACAGGCAATTTAACAGATGAGGCGATCCGTGCCCGCATACACCGAGCGCGGCAGCGCCAGGCGGAGCGGTTTGGCGAGGCTAACAAACTGAACGCCGCCATGACAAACGCCGACATCCGACGCCATAGCCGTCTCGAGCCGGCAGCCACAAAACTTCTGAATACTGCCGCTGCGCAGTTCAACATCTCAGCCCGAGCCTACATGCGCACCGTCAAAGTCGCCCGGACCATCGCCGACCTAGAGCAGTCACACGAGATCACTGATGCACACGTGACCGAAGCCTTGGCCTATCGCCTTCCGATAAAAGCCTAGAATCACTGTCCGTAGATACTGCCTACGACACGCATAATCTCTTCCTCAGTCGAACGACCTATCCCCTTAACAGCCCGTAGCATACGCTCATCAGCAATTGCTTTTAATTCACCGATCGTAGTAATATCATCAGCCAGCAATAAGTCAGTAGTTTTTTCGCCCAATCTGGTTAAAGCCTTGATGTCTACTGCTCCAAGTCCTTCGTCATGTACTGGAAACTGAGTTAACTCCTGCACTGCTCTTGCGAACTCCTTCGCGGCTGCGAAGCATGTCCCACTATCAACAGTTTTGGGCTTTACAACTTGATCAGACAACGCCTCTAGGGTAAAGAATCGAGCTTTAGGCAACGTAAGACGTCCACTCCTAAGCGCTGCATTCAGCTTTCTAGTGTGCGTTACCGACTCAGGCTGCCAATCTGGTCTTAGTGCTTTATCCTTGTACGTATCAGGCGGCAGAAAACCAAAGCCTAAATTCGCGCCAATAAGGGAGCTCTGCCGTTCATCTGTCAAAGCAATCAAGTGAATGCCCTCATCGCGTGATGTTTTTATAGTCACTAACCGTGATTCTAGCTCAGAAGCCCCGCCTGTTGCTTGGCTCTGCGGAGAAGGTATTGTGTCGTAAGGCTTACTAATTTGACCATAGACTCTACGTCGCTCATTCTCATCCCCTTGTTTCGGATCCAGAAATGCACTTTCGACTGCACCCAGAACTTGTTCTGGCAGGTCCTCGGTGAAGCTTATTACTGTCGAAGGATCTCCGGATGGTACACGTGCTTGTACATAAAAGTTCAGCATTGCAGCAGTATCCGCGATTACCCCATTGGCTATC
>Ga0335082_10004396_pt1 | contig 15355 bp, 7 predicted proteins | sample Lox_Sample_41_FD_206718 | JGI IMG/M metagenome (GOLD analysis project Ga0335082, IMG submission 206718) | Soil microbial communities from Loxahatchee National Wildlife Refuge, Florida, United States - Lox_Sample_4.1 | ecosystem: Environmental > Terrestrial > Soil > Wetlands | place: USA: Florida...
TCTCCGGCCCGAATCCCCCGACAGGGTTGCCGGTAGCATCGAATTGCGTGAATGGAGCGTACGCGGCTTCAGCGCCACCGTATCCATTCGGCGAATAGACACCAGCCAGATGAATCCCCGTCGTTCCAACGTAGGCCGCACTCGCCTTGATCGGGCCGAAGTCGTGGTCGACTCCCAGGGTATATGTGCCGACGTATCCGTTCCGAAATCCGCGCCACAACGTCCCGGCAGTCAGGAGCTGGACCTGGCCCGTGAGCGCCTTTAAGTCATTTTGAAACCGATCAAGGTCAATCTGTGTGTTTGCGGCAACCGCCGAACTGTCTCCGTTGGGAAACAGCGGCTGCCCATCCATCCCGTAAGCTTCAGGCAATTGCAAAGGAACCGCGGTGTTATGGAACTGGATCGAGTTCGTTTTCGTCGCAGTGATGAGCGGCTGAAAGACGAGCGGAATTCCTCCGGTCGCGTAGTTGTCAAACCAAAGGTTCGGCAGCAGCGTGGTGATCGCTCCGCCCGCGTGCAGCACTGTCCTCTTCGTCACCGCGAAATCCACGCTGACTCGCGGCCCAAAGCCTGCCCAATCTAACGGATAAATCGGCTGCGGATTGTAGAGGTATATCTCCGTCGCGCCGGGAGTCGTAAACGTTACGTGATTTCCCTCCGCATCGACTGGGATTCCGATCGACGTCCGATGCTTCGCTTCCTTGATCCGGCTGTTCAGTTCGTAGCGCAAGCCGCAGGTCAACATCCACCGCGGCGAAATCCTCCACGCATCTTGCACATAAATGTTGTAGGCCTCGCGCCGCACACCGGCTTCGTCGAACTTGTCGCCTTTCGGCGTTACGCTGGCGGCAGCCGTCACCCCGTACGAATACGGCGTCGCCGTCAGCAGTCCCGTTAGCGCATCCGGCAGCGGGTCGCCGACCTCAATGTTGTGCTGTCCGCTCGCCGACAGGATCTCGACGGGCGAGTACGCGGTCCCTCCGCCAAACGTGTAGATGCCATTCGGATTCGTTCCGAAGATCGTTGCATCCTTGTTCAATCGGATTTCACCGCCAAACTTCCAGGTATGTGTGCCGCGCACGTAAGTCACATCTCCCCGCACCTGGTACAAGTTGCCGTACGACCCAAAGATCGACCCATCTGCGGTGTTGAACCCCTGATAGAGCCCGTCGCCGTAAGCCAGCGCGGGATCAACTGCGTTCGTCGTTGGGAAGAAGGGGGTGCTGCGGATGTAGCCGAACTGCGCTACGAAACTTAGCGACGGCGATATTGTCTGCACCCAACGCACCGTCGCACTCCGTTGGTGGTCGAAGAATTTTACACCGAAGCTGGGATCGATCGCCGTCTGATCGGGATTGGTAGTTGGGCCCTGAATTTGGTTCAAACTGAATCTTCCAAACAATTGCGCGCTATCGGTCAGCTTGTGGTCGACCCGTATGGACAACTGGTCCGTCGTGGTCTGCACTTTTGACGACGTCGCATACGTCCGCGCCCCAAACGCCCCGCTAGGGTCATTGGGTATCGGATAGCGATTGATCAGCGGAGCGATTTCCGCGTTCACTGGAACGTACAGCGTGTCGCCCTCATAAGCCGTCGTGTCCAGCCCGTTTCGCTCATCTGCGGTTGGTACCGCAAATACCTGCGTAGTCCCAAGCACCTGCCGGAATCCTTGATACTCGCCGAAATAGTAGGTTTTCCCGCGACCGTCGTAGATCCCCGGCAACACCACAGGGCCGCCGTTGGTCACGCCGAATTCATTTCGAACAAACGGCGGGATGCGGCGCGGGTCTTCGGGATTGATATGGTCAAAGAAATTTCTCGCGTCAAATGCCGCGTTGCGTACAAATTCGAACGCGCTTCCGTGGATTTGATTTGTTCCCGGCTTGGTCACGACGTTGGTGAAGCCCGCCGCGCCACGGCCAATTTCCGCCGGCATCACGCCCGCGCTCGATTGCACTTCCTGGATTGCATCCACATTGAAATTGGCGAATGTCGCGCCGCCCATTTCGGGGTCGCTTGTGTCCGCACCGTCCATCGCAAACACCGATGCCGTCCCGCGCTGTCCGTTCACCGTAAACTGTTGCGTGAAGTTTGCCGCTCCGTTTGCGTCGGTCATCGTGCCCGCGGCCAGCAACAACAGTTTGCTGAAATCCCGCGAGTTCAGCGGCAGACTCGAAACTTCCGCTCCCGACAGGGTCGATCCGCCGCTTCCTTGCGCGGATCCGCTTGCCGTCACTATCACCACTCTTAGCGACAGGTCCCGCTCGGCTATCACCAGGTCCGCAATAAGCGCCACACCATCCTGGGCCGCAAGCTCTTCCGCCGAACGGTACTCTTTTCCATTCACAACCACGTGGACGCGGTAACTCTGTGCGGCCAGTGCCGCGAACCGGAATTCGCCCGCGGTTGACGTCGACGTTTTCCACTCTGCGCCTGCTGCGTTCAGTACGACTGTTGCGTTCGAGATTGGAGCCCCGGTCGCATCACGAACCACGCCCACCCAACTGGTCGCCGCCCACGCATCACCTGCAAACAGGAGCGCCAGCACCCACAACCAACACTTCCGGCTCATCTCGGCCCCCTCGACTCAACTGGACGATTATAGCTGCCCGGTATTTCTCAAGCTGTGACTGATTACCAACAATCAATACCTGCCGAGGCCTTTCAACACATACTCCCTCTCGTTGATCAAAAAATGCGTTTGCAACACTTGATGATAAATCTTGACACAGTGCAACAGTTGTTGTATCAGGATGTCTCATCCGTGCCTATGCCGCGCCCCCGAGCCACCAATTCTGTCGGCCTCACCCAACTGGAACAGCGCTTCCGCGATGCTGGGCCCCGCCTCAATTCCAATCGCAAAGAGGTTCTCGAAGCTATCCTCGCCAATCCTGACGACAACTACTTCCTTTCTTCGCGTCAACTTGCCCGCCGCTACGGCGTCGATGCCGCCACCATCGTCCGCACCATCCAGGTGCTCGGTTATCGGAAGTTTTCTGAATTTGCGGCCGACCTTCGCTCCCACTTCCTAACGCGGATCACGCCTTACACCATCCTCAAGGCCGCGAGCCGCGAGAAGCGTTCGCTCGGTGACCGCATCCGGCACAGTTTCGAAATGGATTCTCGCAACCTCCAGCATTTGCAGTCGAATCTCGATCCGGAACGTATCATCGCTTTGGCTAAAACCATCAACCGGGCGCGACGTATCCTCGTAATCGGCATTGATTTGGCTGCTTCTCTCAGCTGGCATCTCGCCTACGGCCTCATGTCCATGGGCTTTGCCGCCGAAGCTCCCGTCGGTAGCAGCGGCAATGTTCAGCGTCGCGTCCGCACTCTGACGAACAAGGATCTTCTGATTGCTATCAGCTTTGGGCAGACGCTCCGCGAGACCGTGGAAGCCGCGATTCACGCCAGAGAGTTGAAAGTCCCTACGTTCGGCATCACGGACGGCGAGAACTCCCCGATCTCCCGGGTTTGTGATGATTCCTATCTGGTTTCGGTCGCCACCCCGTCCTTCGTGGGCTCGTACGTCGCTCCCATGTCTCTACTGGGCATGGTTCTAGTCGCCGCTGCCCACTTACAGACGGCGCGCTCTCTCCAGATTCTCAAGCGCAGCGAGGAACAGGATCGCAGTGGCCGGCGCTGGTACCGCGCCGCGGACAATCTGGACGACCCAATGGAGTGAATTTCGGTTTTGTTGTTGGCCCTGGGATTTTACAAACGGAGGTCAGGATGCAGTCTTTTACTAAGGATCGCCGCTTTGATGGTCAGGCCAAATCAAGGCCCCTTTGCAGAGTCTCCGCGAATTTGCTGCTCTTCGCGGTATTCCTGGCGACGTGCGGCGCCATTCCACCGCGCGCAACCGGCCAAAGCTCTTCTACCGGCGCGATCGCGGGGCAGGTGTCTGACACCAAGGGCGGCACTGTCGGTGGTGCAAACGTCAAAATCATTAACGAAGCGACTTCCGAGACCAAGACTGCCGTCTCGCAGCCCACTGGTTCGTTCCTCGTTCCTCTGCTTGCTCCGGGCAGCTACCGGATTGAAGTCACCAAGCCTGGTTTCAAAACGCTCGTCCGCTCGGGCATCAGCGTCGTTGTGACGGAAACAGCCCAGGTCAATCTGGTCATCGAAGTCGGCTTGGTGACAGATACCATCGAGGTCAGTGCTCAAGCGGAAATTCTCAACACACAGGATGCCGCACTCGGACACGTCACGGACGGCGAGATGATTCGCGATCTGCCGCTCGTCAACCGTAACTACACTCAGATTATTGGCCTCTCTCCGGGCGTGGTCACCGACGTCAACAACGCCACCGACCTTGGGCGAGGCAATTCCGGCCTCAACGCCGGCACTGGCGGCTTCTCTTCCCATGGCGGAGCCACCAACGATAACAACTATCAGATGAACGGGGCCCAGGTGAACGATCTCATGGCCGCCGGATCCTTCAGTGGCGGCGTGCCCATTCCCAACCCTGACGCCATCCAGGAATTTAAGGTCCAGACAAGCCAATACGACTCAACTTATGGCCGCAACGCCGGTGCTAACGTCAACGTCGTCACCAAGACTGGCTCCAACGATTTCCATGGCACTGTCTTCGAATACCTTCGCAACAACATCTTCAACGCCAACGATTTCTTCCTCAATCGCAACAATCAGCCCCGCGCCGACCTCAAGCAGAATCAGTTCGGCTTCTCGCTCGGTGGTCCCATCGTGAAAGAAAAGCTATTCTTCTTCACGTCGTATCAAGGAACACGGCAGGTGAACGGCCTGGATTCCTCGGCTGCTTGTCTGAGTACCTTCAACACTCCTGTCGAACTCGCTGGCCTCACTGACCGCTCAGCCACCTCGCTGGGTGCCGCTTTCGCTGGAGAGTCCGGCCTTTTCGGTGTGCCGATCGCACCCGATGGGTCGAACATCTCGTTGGAAGCTCTCGCGCTATTCAATCTGAAACTCACCAATGGGCAATACCTGATTCCCGCTCCACAGAACACGACGAACGGGCAATCCACCGTTGCTCAAAATTGTACCTACAATGATGATCAATTCATCGCCGGTGTGGATTACGAGATGTCGGCAAGGAGCAAGTTGACTGGCAGCTTCTTCTTCGACAACGGCGCTCAGGTCGCCAGCTTCCCCTACGGAGTTGCACCCACCTTGCCGGGCTTTTCTCAACCAATCAACACATCCTTCCGCAATCTCTCCGTCACCCATACCTACACGTTCAGCCCGAGCCTCGTGAACCAAATTGTGTTCGGCTACAACCGCTTGAACAACCAGCTCATCCAAAATGAACCGCTGGTCATTCCGGAGGGCTCGACTACCCCTATCCCATTCTCCTACTCCGCTATTGGTGTCAACGCTTCCGGTCCGGACGACACCTATCCCGGCATCGCGATCTTGAGTCAGTTCGGACTTGGCGGCAATGGCCAGGGAGCCAGCGTCATCCAGAACAACTACAATATCTCCGACTCGCTCTCGTACATTCGCGGCAGACACTCCTTCCGCTTTGGTGGTGGCGTGTCTCGACAGTTGATCGATTTCACGCAGTTTCACTTCCTCGGTCTAACCGCCAACGCGACGGTTCCCGACCTCCTTGCCGGCTTCGTTTATGTCTCGCAGGACCTGATCGGTGAACCCGACCGCAACTGGAAAGGCCTGAATGCCGATCTGTATGCGCAAGATGATTTTCGCATCACCCCGCGTCTGACCTTGAATTTAGGCGTTCGGTATGAACGGCAAGGCGTTCTTGGCGATTCGGGCGGTCGCGCCTCCATCTTCGACATTTCTCTCGCCGACCCCAATCCGCCGATTGAGGGCTCCGTCGCCGGCTACACAGTCGCTTCCAATTTCAAAGGCACTATTCCTCCGGGCGTTACCAAGGCCAAGACCAGCGCCGCCATCAACGGTGACGGACAGAACGCATGGGCACCTCGTATCGGCTTCGCCTGGCAGCTGCCAGCCACTAACCGCTTCGTACTTCGCGGCGGTTACGGGATTTTTTATACTCGGACAACTGGCCAGCCTTTCCTTCAACTGCTGGCGTCGCCACCGTACGGCCTGATCCAAACACAATTCATCGTTCCGTTCAGTGATCCTTTCCCGGTTCCACAAACCACGTTCCCTTACTTCCCGCCGTATTCGGCCGCGACCGTTCCCCCCTATACTCCAACGACGTTCAGTGCTACCTTCCGCCCGCCCTTGGTGCAGAACTACAGCCTGACTCTGCAGAGCGAGTTGGCGCGTGATCTGGTCTTGGAAGTCGGCTATGAGGGCGCCCGCGGCACTCACTTGCTGCAAATGCGCGGCTTTAACCAGGCCCTGTCGGCTAGCCCTTCCAATCCGGTTCGCGGCGAAACAGAGAACACACTTGCCAACCTGATGAATCGCGTTCCGATTCCAGGCTTCAGCCCGGCCGGGGCGTACATTATCGAATCCGCTGGCAATTCGTCCTACAACGGCCTGAACGTCAGTCTCAACAAGCGCTTCAGCCATGGCCTGCAGGTTCTCGCTTCCTACACCTGGGCACGCTCGTTGTCTGGTGCGAACGCCTACAGCACTGGCCCAAACGGCGCCGTCCTGGTCGGAGATCAGAACGATCCTCGCCAGCGTTACGGCCCGGATGGCTTCATCCGTCCCCAGCGTTTCATTACCAGCTTCCTCTACCAGTTCCCCGCGTTCCACCCGGACTCCGGCGCGGTCGCCAAGCTCGTCAATGGCTGGTCAGTCTCGGGTGTTGTCACTGTTCAGGCAGGCCAGTATCAAAGTATCGTTCAGACTAACGCTGCCAACGCTTTCGGAATCGCCGGCACTTATGGCGATCGCCCGGAGTTGGCTGTTGGCTGCCTTCCCGGAAAAGTCGCAACGAGTGGCTCAGTCACCAAGCGCCTCGACGGCTTCTTCGATTCTGCCTGCGTCACCGCACCGCCCGTGATTACCTCCGATGGTGGTACCGATTTTGGCAACCTGCCGATCGGTCCCACGCGTGGCCCGGCCCAGAACAATCTCGACTTGGCGATTCTCAAGCGCACCACGCTTCCTTGGTGGAACGAGAAGTTCAGCCTCGATTTCCGCACTGAATTCTTCAACGCATTCAACACGCCTCAGTTCGCGAATCCGGATCAGAATGCCGGATCGACCGTACCGGACGGAGAAGGTGGCGCCATCTGGGCGCCGAATCCAACTTTCGGTCAGATCACCCGTACCAGCGTGAATCCGCGCATCATTCAGTTCGCGCTCAAGCTCGTTTTCTAGCATGACGCTTGACCCATTGTCTTTGTGAGTCACTCAAGGAGAGTCCCTATGTCCGTTGTCCGCTCAAGGAAGTTCCAGATCGCTTGTCTGATGCTCCCGCTTGTCGCTCTACTCGTCTTCTCGCTTCGCGCCCAAACGCCGAAGCCTTCTGCGACCCCTGCGCCTGCCCCATTGGCTCCGCAGACATCAGCCGCTCAAGCACCTGCTCCCGGCTCGCCTCAGCTCACTCAACCTGATCTCACTGCCTTTCTGGACGGCTTGATGCCGCCCGCTCTGGCTGAAAATGACATTGCTGGCGCCGTCGTCTGCGTCGTCAAAGACGGTAAGGTCCTCTTCGCCAAGGGCTACGGATTTTCTGACGCCGAGAAGCGTACGCCTGTCACCGCAGACAACACGCTCTTCCGGCCCGGCTCCATCTCCAAGCTCTTCACCTGGACGGCCGTCATGCAGCTCGTCGAACAAGGCAAACTCGACCTCAACAAAGACGTCAACGAATATATCGACTTCAAGATCCCCGAAGCCTTCGGCAAGCCAATCACCTTGGCAAATATCATGACGCACACGCCGGGTTTCGAGGAAACAGCGCGCGATCTCATTTCCGATAAGGAATCGGACATACAACCGCTTGGCACTTACCTCAAAACTCACCTTCCCGTTCGTATTTATCCACCCGGTGTGGTGCCTGCCTACTCCAACTACGCCACCTCCCTCGCCGGATATATCGTTGAACGTGTTTCGGGGAAGCCTTTCGCTCAATATGTCCAAGACAACATTCTGACTCCGTTGCAAATGACAAAAACCACTTTTGTCCAGCCTCTTCCCGCGAACCTCGCGCCGATCATGTCTCTTGGCTACCAGAAAGCTTCCGACAAGCCGAAACCATTCGAAATCGTCGTTCCCTTCCCCGCCGGCAGCGTCTCCACCACCGCCACCGACATGGCCAATTTCATGGTCGCTCATCTCCAGAACGGCCAATTCGGCGACAAGCAGATCCTCAAGCCGGAAACCGCTGTCGAGATGCACGCCAAGCTCTTCGCGTCCGACGACCGCATGAATGCCATGGCCCACGGTTTCTACGAGGAGACGCGCAACGGCAAGCGCATCATCGGTCACGGCGGAGATACCGAGTACTTTCACAGCGATCTCCACCTGATCCTTCCGGAGAATGTCGGATTTTTTGTGTCTTACAACAGCGCCGGTAAAGGCGGACACAGCCTTCGCGGCCCGCTCTTCCACGCCTTCCTCGATCGCTACTATTCCTATACGCCTCCGGTTCCCCAGAAAATCGCCGACGCCAAAGCCGACGCAGAGCAGATCGCCGGGTTTTATCAGGGAAGCCGCCGCTTTGAAAACTCCTTCCTCGCGGTTGCCAATCCCTTGGGCAATGCCAAGGTTTACCGCAATGAAGATGGCACCATCAGCGTCGACATGCTGAAGCAACCCAACGACTTGCCTATGAAATTCGAAGAGATCGAGCCGTTCCTCTATCGGGAAGTCCACGGGCAATCAAATATTGGCTTCAAGAAAGATGCCGCCGGCCACTGGCAATTTCAGATCGATTACCCGTTCATGATTTTCCAGAAGGTGGACACCCTTCACAGCAAGTACTTCAACATCTTCCTCCTCGTTTTCGGAATCACTATGGCGGCACTCACTTTCCTTTTGTGGCCTGTCGCGGCGCTCATTCGCCGCCACTACAAGGTGCCGCTCCAGCTCACTCCTGATCAGAAGCGTTTACGGCTCGTCGTTCGCATTGTTTGCCTGTTGTTCGTCGTGTTCTTCGCTTCCTGGCTCAGCGCGCTCACCCTGCTCGACTCGCCAAGCGCCTTCAACGGTCTTGCGAAGTGGATTGTCATTCTCAGCCTGCTCGGTATTGTCTGCACCGTCGGCGCCATTGCCGTCTGGGTCAAGGCCCTGCGTGACCTTCGCACGCCGGGTGTCTGGATCTGGACCAAGGTCCATGGTGTCCTGCTCGCTTTGGGGTGCCTCGGTCTGGTCTGGTTTGCGTTCACCTGGAAGCTCATGAACTTCAACACGCATTTCTAGCCCGCGTCCCTCACGGAAAGCCGGTCATGAAGATCGAAGCCATTTCTATCCGCGAATTGCGCATGCGCCTCAAGCATCCGTTCGAAACCAGTTTTGGTTCGACTCAGGATCGCCATATTCTCCTCGTCGAGGTCTATTCCGACGGCCTCACCGGCTACGGCGAAATCACCGTTGGCATGGGCCCCTACTACAATCCGGAAACCACCGGTACTTCCTGGCACATCTTTTGCGACTATCTCGCGCCTCTCGTCATCGGCCATGAAATTCCCTCACCTGAGGAAATCCCCGCCCTTCTGAACGCTATCCGGGGCCACGAAATGACCAAAGCCGCATTCGAAAACGCGGTTTGGGATATTGCGGCTCAACGCGAATGCATTCCCTTGGCATCCCTGCTCGGAGGAACACGCAAGGAAATCCCATGCGGAGTTTCCTTAGGCATTAAGCAACACATTGAGGATTTACTCGCGGACGTGCAACGTGAACTCGCAGCCGGTTACCAGCGCGTCAAGGTCAAAATCAAGCCCGGTAAAGATTTCGAAGTCGCCGCCGCCATCCGCCAGCGATTCCCCGGCGTCAAGCTTATGGTCGACGCCAATTCCGCTTACACATTGCGCGACGCCGATCATCTTCGCCGTTTCGACGAGCTGGACCTTCTCATGATCGAGCAGCCGCTCGAATGGGACGAGATCTACGCGCACGCGAAACTCCAGGCCCACCTCGCCACTCCGATTTGTCTCGACGAATGCATTCACAATCTCCGGCAGACCGAAGCCGCCCTCGATCTGCAGGCTTGCCGCATCATTAACGTCAAGCTCGGTCGCGTTGGCGGCCATAGCTCGGCCCGCAGCATCGCCGCGCACTGTGCTGCTCGCTCCATACCCGTTTGGTGCGGCGGTATGCTGGAGTCCGGGGTTGGCCGCGCCCACAACATCGCTATGTCGAGCTTGCCTGCTTTCACTCTCCCTGGCGATGTGAGCGCCAGCCAGCGCTATTGGGACGAGGACATCATCGATCCCGAAGTCGAAGTATCGTCGGCGGGCATGATCCGTGTTCCGGCGCGGCCTGGCCTCGGCTATCGCGTTCGCCGTGACCGCGTCGAGTCGTTGACAGTCCGCTTGCAGACTTTCCGCGCGTCCGCCCTGTCGGCCGCTTAGTTCGTCGCAATCTCATTCTGGAGGAATCGCGTGTCAAATCATCTCACCAAGCTCCGCGTCACGATTCTGCCGGCCGCAACCCTCGTTGCCCTCCTCTTTGTCGCCTCGGCTTGGAGTGGCTGGAGCGCGCCCGGGCCGCAGTCCGTGTCCGCAAAACAATTCGATATCGTCATCAAGAACGGGCACGTTCTCGATGGTGCAGGTAACCCGTGGTACGCCGCCGATATCGGCATTCGCGGCGACAAGATCACTGCCATCGGCCACATCGATCCAGCCGCTGCCGAAAAGGTCATCGACGCGACCAATCGAATCGTCTCGCCCGGCTTTATTGACATGCTTGGCCAGTCGGAGTTTTCCCTTCTCATCGACAATCGTTCCCTCACCAAGCTGTCCCAGGGCATCACCTCGGAAATCACCGGAGAGGGCGGGTCGATCGCCCCGCAAAGTGCCAAAACTCTAGCATCCCTAAAGCCCGTCCTTGACTATTACAAGCTCACTCTCGACTTCACGACCCTCGACGGTTATTACAAGCGTCTCGAAAAGCAGGGTACACCGCTCAATATCGGCACCTACGTCGGCGCCGCTCAGGTACGCGAGGCGGTCATCGGCGACGATAACCGCGCCCCCACCGCCGATGAGCTCGAGCAGATGAAAGCCTTCGTCGAACAGGCCATGAAAGACGGTGCCATGGGCATTTCCACGTCTCTTATCTATCCCCCGGGCCACTACGCCAGGACAGAAGAACTGATCGAGCTCGCAAAAGTTGCGTCACGCTATGGCGGTCTCTATGCCACGCACATGCGTAGCGAGGGTGCCTCTCAAACCGCCGCGCTCGATGAAGCGATTCGCATCGGTCGCGAAGCCAATCTGCCGGTTGAGATTTTCCACCTCAAGGTCAGCGGCAAGTCTCGCTGGGGCACAATGCCCAAGGTCATTGAAAAGATTCAGGCGGCGCGTGACTCCGGCCTCGACATTCGCGTCGATCAGTATCCCTACATCGCCGGCGCCACCGCATTGGCTTCTTCTCTTCCCCCTGCCTATGCCGATGGAGGCATGGCAAAACTCCTGGAGCGCCTGAAAGATCCCAGGATTCGCGAGCAGATTAAAAAGGAAATGAACGCTGACCAGACCGCCTGGGAAAACCTCTATCGAGACTGCGGCGGCGGCTCCGGCATCATGATTTCCGGCGTGGTCAACAAGGACTTGAAAAAATACGATGGCAAACGTGTTTCAGAAATGGCGCAAGGCGAAGGGAAAGAGGAACTCGATGCACTCTTCGACTTCATTCTTGCCGATAGCGGCCAGACCGGCGCCGTCTACTTCATGGCCAGCGAAGAAGACCTCCAGTACGGTTTGAAGCAACCCTTCACTTCCATCGGCCTTGATTCCCCGGAAATGTCCCTCGACGGTCCGCTCTTTGAGCCTCACACACACCCGCGCGGCCTTGGCTCCATGCCTCGCTTCATCGGCCACTACTCGCGCGATTTGAAGCTGGTCCCCTTGCCGGAGGCAATCCGTCGCATCACCTCGATGCCTGCCCAGCGCGAGCACCTGACCGGCCGTGGCCAGATCCAAATCGGCTACTTTGCGGACATCACCGTTTTCGATCCGGCCACCATTATCGATGAGGCTACGTTTACTGAGCCCACTAAACTCTCAAAAGGCGTGGATTATGTTCTTGTCAACGGCCAGGTCGAGTACGACCACGGCAAACTCACTGGAGCACACGCTGGTCGCCCGCTCCGGGGCCCGGGCTGGAACAAGTAAAGCCTGTTACCTATTCTGAATCAACAGTTCCCCGGGGCTCGGGTTTGTGCTACCATACCCTCCGTTAACGTTACCGACTTGGCTTTTTACCGCTTTCACGAGCGGTTCGCGCGTCGAGGCGCGAGGTGCAGCCATGGCGATCGGTGCTGGCCAAAAATCCTACCCTTTCAACTACAACGCTATCGTTTCCTTCGTTCCTCGCCAGTCCGGCGTTTACGTTCTTTTTAACGAGTTGAACTGGTTTGCGGTCGGGGAATCCGACGATCTCGCCGACGACCTCTTCAAGCAATTGCTGTCTCGCAGCCAGGCGGACCGCCACAGAGTGCCGGCCACTTTTCAGTTTGAAGTGGTGGTGGACAATGCCGCGCGCAAGGCCCGAGTTAATCAACTTTCTGAGGGATTTCAGTTTCCCCCGGCACGGTAACTCTCCGCCACGCTCGCAAGTCGAATTGAAAACTGAGCACCTTGGCTAATCGTCAGGCCGTTGCGCCCTCTCCTTGTTTGCGCCTCGCCGCAAGATCGTTGGCAATCGACCGGTTCTTCTCGCGGTTCAGCGGATAGAAGAACAGGCAGATCGCCGCCGCAAAGAAGAACAGAGCGGCGTAGATGCTTGCCGTCAACAGGATGCCTGCCCGCGTCTGCGTCGTTTGCACGGGCGCTTCTGAAATCAGCCCATACGCCGACAACAGCCATCCCGCGATGGCGCCGCCGAGTGCTAGTCCAGCCCATAGTGCGAACACCACGCCCGCGGTCACCGTCCCTGTTGCGCGACGGCCGGTTTTCCATTCTCCAAAGTCTGCCACGTCTCCCATCATGGCCCATAGAATCGGACCTGATAGACCAAAAGAGAATTGCCGCAGCACCTCTATGCCGATAACGATGTAGGTCGCTTGCGGTGAAATGACGTACAACGCTGCCGTGAAAGCGCCCGTCAGGATCATGCTCGCAATGAACAGCTCTCGCTTGCCGACTCGAACCGAAACGGCGGTCGAACACGCCACACCCAAAAGCAGCGCCGCCAGGCCGAAGCCGTTAAACCACGAGAACAGGTTCACGTTGTCGGCCACAAACCGAAAATACGGCAGCATGACGTTGCCACGTACCAGGATTGCGCTGAAGTAGAACAACGTCACCAGAAAAAGCACAATCCATGGCCGATTCTTGAACAAGTCCGATAAGTCCTGCCCCAATGAACTCTTCTGCTGCGGGTCTGGCTGAATCCTCTCTTTCGTCACGAAAAACGTGATGATGAAAAACACCACGCTGAGAGCCGACAATAGCCCCATTGTCAGCTGATATCCGCGCGCATCGTTACCCTGCCCAAGATACTTGACCATTGGTATCGCCAGGCTCGCAATGATGAACCCCGCGCTGTTCGCCGCGATCTGGCGATACGACGAAATACTCGTTCGCTCGTCGGGATCCTGGGTCATCACCGCTGTCAACGAAGCATAAGGCACATTGTTGACCGTGTAGATTAGCCGCAGAAGGATGTATGTCGTCCATGCGTACACAATCTTTGCGCTAGGGCTCAGCTGTGGAGTTGTAAATGTCAGCACGCTGATTATGCCGAAGGGCACTGCCGTCCACAGCAACCACGGACGGAACTTGCCCCACCGGCTTGTGGTCCGATCCGCGATCACTCCCATCACCGGATTGAAACAGGCCACCCCCAGGCCGACAACCAGGAACAGCGTTCCTGCCTGTCGAGCCGTCAGCCCGAACGTATGCGTATAGAAATCGAGCTGCAACGCCAGCATGGCCTGGAAAACAAAGTTGGCGGCCATGTCCCCGAGCGCATACCCGAACTTTTCACCGAAAGAAAGTTTCTGTATCATTCGCTGCCTCGCGATTTGCCTTGCAGGCGATTTATTTGGTGACCTTTAGTGTGACCTTCGTCAGATCCTCGTCTCGCGACGAGTTGCCGACCATAATTATGAAATCTCCCGGCTCCACGGTGTACTTCATGCTCACATCGTAGAACGCCAGCGAATCCGGCTCAATTTCGATTGCAACCTCCTTCGTTTCGCCGGGCCGGAGCGATACCTTCTCGAAGCCTTTCAGTTCCTTGACCGGCCGGGTGACAGAACTGACCACGTCGCGGATATACATCTGCACCACTTCCGCTCCCGCGCGCTTCCCCGTGTTCGTCACGTCCGCCAGCACTCGTGTCGATCCGCTCGTTCGAATCGCTTTCTTCTCAAGCCGTACATTTTTGATCGAAAACGTCGTGTAGCTCAGGCCATAACCGAACGCATAGAGCGGCGAAACATCGTCAAATAGGTATCCGCGCCGTCCCGACGGTTTGTAGTTGTAGAAAACCGGCAGATGTCCGGCGGACCGCGGAATGGTGATGGGCAATTTGCCGCTCGGGCTCGCGTCGCCGAACAACACGTCTGCAACGGCGTGGCCATTTTCCTGGCCCAGATACCAGCATTCGAAAATCACCGGGACATTCTGGACCAGGTAGTTGATCGAATTCGGCCTGCCGTTGAACAGTAGTACGACCACAGGTTTCCCCGTCGCCAGCATCGCCTTTACCAGTTCTTCTTGTCGCCCGATCAAATCGAGACTGGCTCGGTCGCCCATGTGGTTCAGGCCCCATGCCTCCCGCGACGTCTGTTCATTCCCTCCGATCGCCAGAATGAGAACGTCGGCCTGCTTCGCCACTTCCACGGCCTCGGCGATCTGCTTCCGGTCCTCTGCCGGGTCGCTCGGCACAACCGCGTCCTGGTTCCAGTTGCCGCCAATTGTGATTTTGCATCCTTCGCTATAGAGCACCTTCGCCCGGCTGCCCGCTCGCGCCTTGATTCCCTCAAGCACTGTAACTTCGTGCTTCGGTATGCCGCTGTAGCCTCCCAACAAAGTGCGGTTCGCATTTGGCCCGATGACCGCGATTGTCCGATACTTGCTCAAGTCCAGCGGTGCCAATCCACCCTCGTTTTTCAGTAACGTAATCACTTCGCCGGCTGACTGTCGTGCCAGCTGAACATGTTCCTCACAACCGACGATCCGTTCCGCTTCGGCCGGGTCGACATACGGGTCGTCAAACAGCCCCAGCTTGAATTTCCACAACAGCATCGGAGCAATCAACTCATCCAGTTGCGATTCCTTCAACACCCGCTTCTTGACCAGTT
>Ga0335082_10004397_pt1 | contig 15354 bp, 7 predicted proteins | sample Lox_Sample_41_FD_206718 | JGI IMG/M metagenome (GOLD analysis project Ga0335082, IMG submission 206718) | Soil microbial communities from Loxahatchee National Wildlife Refuge, Florida, United States - Lox_Sample_4.1 | ecosystem: Environmental > Terrestrial > Soil > Wetlands | place: USA: Florida...
GCCGCGTACGTGGGCGCGCAGGTGGTCGACGTCGCGCTCGCGGTTCGACGCGTTGACGCAGAAGAAGAAGTGGTCGCCGGCGCGCCGGTGGACGAGCACATCGTCCACGACGCCGCCGTCGGGCGTCAGCAGCAGCGTGTACTGGGCCTGGCCGTCCTGCAGGCGGCCGACGTCGTTGGCCGTGACGTACTGGCAGGCGGCCAGCGCGCCGGCCCCGCGCACATCGACCTCGCCCATGTGGCTGACGTCGAACAGGCCGGCCCGCGTGCGGACCGCGGTGTGCTCGTCGATGATGCTGCGGTACTGCACCGGCATCTCCCAGCCGGCGAAGTCGACCATGCGCGCGCCGAGGGCGCGATGCGTGGCGTTCAGCGGCGTGCGCTTCACCGTGCCCCCGCGGCCGCGTCGGCGCGCGCCCGCGCGGCGGCGACGGTGTTCTTCAGCAGCATGGCGATGGTCATGGGACCGACGCCGCCCGGCACCGGGGTGATGAACGCCGCCCGCGCCGCCGCGGCCTCGAACTCGACGTCGCCGACCAGCTTGCCGGCGGCGTTGCGGTTGGTGCCGACGTCGATCACCGCCGCGCCCGGCTTGATCCACTCACCGCGGATGAGCTGCGCCTTGCCGATCGCCGCGACCAGCACGTCCGCGCGTCCCACCTCGGCGGCGAGATCGCGCGTGCGTGAGTGACACAGGGTCACGGTGGCGTGGCGCTCGAGCAGGAGGAAGGCGACCGGCTTGCCGACCAGATTGCTGCGCCCGGCGACCACCGCACGCGCGCCCTTGAGCTCGACGCCGGTCGTGTCGAGCAGCCGCATCACGCCGAGCGGCGTGCACGAGCGCAGGCCGGGATAGCCGCCCACCAGACGGCCCTGGTTCACCGGATGCAGGCCGTCGACATCCTTGGCGGGATCGATGGCGTCGATCACCGGCCCGGGGTCGAGGCCGCCGGGCAGGGGCAGCTGCACGAGGATGCCGTCGGCGTCGGGCCGCGCGTTGAGCTGCTGCACCAGCGCGAGCAGCTCGTGCGCGGCGGTCGACGCCGGTAGCTCGTACGCGATCGATTCGATGCCGCACTCGGCGCAGGCCTTGCGCTTGTTGCGCACGTAGGTCGCCGAGGCCGGATCGTCGCCGACCAGCACCGTGGCGAGGCCCGGCGCCCGCCCGGCGCGGCGCCGGAACGCCTCCACCTCCGCGCGCACCTCGTCGCGCACCGCCGCCGCGACCGCTTTTCCGTCGATGATCCGCGCCGTCATCAGGCGCCTATAGCGAGAGCGTGGCGGGGGAATCAATCCGCGTTTGCGCCCGCTCGTCACCCATCCGCGCGGTGCGCGCGAGTGGCGAGCGCGGCCGCTTTCTCGTACAGTCGCGCGCCATCAGCGAGGAGCGCATGCGCATCGGCGTGCCGAGAGAGATCAAGGCGGAGGAGCAGCGCGTCGCGATGACTCCGAACGGCGTCGCGGCGCTCGCGGCGCACGGACACCAGGTGCTGGTCGAGCGCGGCGCCGGGCTCGGCAGCGGCATCACCGACCGCGAGTACGGCGTCGCCGGCGCGACCATCACCACCGTGTCCGAGACCTGGCGGCGCGCCGAGATGATCATCAAGGTGAAAGAGCCGCTGCCGTCCGAGTACCGCTACCTGCGACCCGGCCTCATCCTCTTCACCTACCTGCATCTGGCGAGCAGCCGCTCGCTCACGCGCGAGCTGGCGCGGCGCGGCGTGACCGCGATTGCCTACGAGACCATTCAGGTCGACGACGGCTCGCTGCCGCTGCTGGCGCCGATGAGCGAGATCGCCGGCCGGCTCGCCGTGCAGGTCGGCGGCTGGTGCCTGGAGGCGCAGCACGGCGGCAGCGGCGTGCTGCTGAGCGGCGCGTCGGGCGTGCGCCCGGCGAAGGTGGTCGTGCTCGGCGCCGGCATCGCCGGCGCCAACGCCTGCCAGATCGCGGTCGGCATGGGCGCCCACGTGGCCGTCATCGAGCGCAACCCCAACCGCCTGCGCTACCTGCACGACATCCTCGGCGGCCACCTCACGACGCTGATGTCGAACCGCGCCAACATCGAGGACGAGGTGCGCAGCGCCGACCTGGTCATCGGCGCGGTGCTCATCGCCGGGGCCAAGGCGCCGCGCCTGATCACCCGCGCCATGGTGCGCTCGATGCGCCCGGGCTCGGCCATCGTCGACGTCTCGATCGATCAGGGCGGCTGCGTCGAGACCGCTCGGCCGACCACCCACCGCAAGCCGATCTACCTCGAGGAGCGGGTGGTGCACTACGCGGTCACCAACATGCCGGGCATCGTCCCGTACACCTCGACGTTCGCGCTCACCAACGCGACGTTCCAATACGCGCTCGCGCTCGCCGACCGCGGCCTGCACGCCGCGCTCGCCGACGACCCCGCCCTGCGCCGCGGCGTCAACGTCATGCGCGGCAAGGTCACGCACGAAGCCGTCGCCGAGGCCTTCGGCATTGCGTACGTGCCGTTGGAAGAGGTGGGGCCCACGCCGCCCCAGTGGCGTGCCCAGTGACGCCCAGGTGACCGGTAACTGCTGCATGAGCGGAGCACCGGTCACTGGTCACCGGTCACGTTTCTTTCCGTGACGTCTCCCCCTTCCGCTCGAACCTGGAATGCGCCCCGCTGCTGTGCCACAGTCGCGCCGCATGGGGCGTTTCGTCTTTGCGACGGCGGTCGGTGTGTGGCTGGGGACGGTGGTCAGCTTCTCGTTCGTGATGCTGCCGACCATCCACGCGGTGCTCGAGGGGCGCGCCTCGGCGCTGCTCGACCAGCTCTTTCCGCGCTATTACATCATCGGCCTGCTGTGCGGGCTGACCGCGCTGGCGGCGGTGTCGCTCGCACCTTCCTCACCCCTGCTGTCGTTCAGCGAGCGCGTGCGGTTGGCGTTTCCGGTCGCGGTTGGGCTGCTCTGCACGCTGATCGGCCAGCAGGTGCTCCTGCCGCGCTTGCAGCGTGAACGCGGCGGGGCCAACCAAGCGTCGTTCGCACGGCTGCACCAGGTGTCGGCGGCGCTGAACTCGACCACCCTGGCGATGCTGGTGCTCGCGGTCGCGGCGGTCGCGACGCGATAGACGATGCCGCCGCACCTCACCCACGTCGCCACGCGCTCGCGCGACGTCGCGCGCAGCGTCGAGTTCTACCAGCGCTACGTCGGCCTCCACGTCGTGCACGACCGGCTCGACGGCCCGGTCCGCGTGGTGTGGCTGAGCGAGGACGCGGAGGATCCGCACTTCGTGCTGGTGATCATCGGCATCCCCCACGAGGAGGACACCGACCGTTCGCTCGCCGAGCACTTCGGCTACGACGTCCCGTCGCGGGCCGCGGTGGACGAGATCGCCGCGCGCGCGGGGGCCGACGGCATCCTGCTGCAGGGTCCGGTCTACGCCGGCCCGATCGTCGGCTACTTCTGCATGGTGCGCGACCCCGACGGCAACATCGTCGAGTTCTCCCACGGCCAGCCCATCAATCCCAAGAAGCTGACCACCACCCCCGCCTGAGGCCGCGTTTCTCCCTTCTCCTTCCTCCTTCCTCCTTTCTCCTCCTCTACCGCGCCTCCGCCTGCTTCACCCGCGCGCGCAGGCTGTCCGCCGTCTGTCCGCGCGCGCCGAGCTCGAGGGCGCGGCGGGCGTGCTCGACGGCGGTCTCGGGCTGGCCGAGGAGATCGAACGCTTGCGCCAGGGCGGCCTCGATGTCGGGATCGTGTGGGTTGAGACGCAGCGCCCGCTGGTACCAACCCAACGCTGCCTGCGCCGACTCGCGCGACATTCCGCCGCCGTGCAGCACGGCGAGGCCGAGGTTGAAGAGCGTATCGGCCGCGTTCGGGTTGGCCTGCAGCGCCGCTTCATAGAAGCGCTGCGCGGCGGGGTAGTCGCTGTCCAGCATCGCCAGCGTGCCGAGGTTGTTGTAGACCGTCTGCAGGCCGCGGGCGTCGTTGCGCCGCTGCAGGGCGCGTTGGAAGGCGGCGCGGGCCTCCTCGGCGCGGCCGAGCTGCTGGTACGCCGTGCCGAGGTTGCGCGCCGCCATGCCCGATACCTGGCTCTTGGGCTCGGTGTCCTGCCAGAGCGCGACGTCGTCGTGCCACACGGCGTTGCGGCGCCCGCTGCCGAGCGCCGCGGCGGCGAGGACGGCGGTGCAGCCGACGGCGAGCGCGGCCCGCGCGGGGCCGGGTCGCGCGGCGGCCCACAGCCGCGCCAGCAGCACGCCGGCGAGCAGGCAGAAGCCGACCGAGGGCAGGTAGAGATAGCGCTCTGCCATCGGCGCGTCGGGGATCTTCCACGCGATCGTCAGCGACGGCAGCAGCGTCAGCAGCAGCCAGGCCAGCGCGAACAGCACGGCGGCCGGCTCACGCGACGCCTCGGCGCGCCGCGTCCGTACCGCCCCCGACCAACGCCAGATGGCGGCGCCCAGGCCGGCGAAGAGCGCGATCGCCAGGCCGACGGTCAGGGGTCCCGCGTCGATGTGATCGATGTAGGCGTTCAGATCGACCGGCCACAGCAGCTTGGCGGCGTACGCACCGAGCGCGCCGGCCAGGTCGCCCACCGAGCGCTGCCCCGCCGGCAGCGCGTCGGGTGACGAGCCGACGAACTCGCCGAGCGCGTAGCGGCGCAGCAGCACGTACACCACGCCGGCCGCGACCGGCCCGGCGTAGCCGCGCAGCCAGTCGGCCGGGCGGCGCCGTGCCGGGTCGGGGACCAAGAGGTCGCGCAGGAGCATCAGCGGGTAGAGCGCCACCGCCGTCTCCTTGGCCCCGAGCGCGGCCGCGGCGCAGAGGCCGGCGAGGAGCGATCCGCCCCACGACCAACCCGGTCGCCCGTGGATCAACAGCGCCGCGAGCAGGAAGCCGGTCGCCAGGACGTCCGAGCGCCCGGCCGCCCACGCCACCGACTCGGTATGGATCGGGTGCACCGCGAACAGCAGGCCCGCCGCCAGCGCACCGATCCATGCGGCCGGCCCGCCGGCGAGGAGCTGCAGCGCCAAGGCGTAGACCAGGACCGCCACCGCGGCATGAGCGAGGACGACGGACAGATGAAAGGAAAAGGGGCGCTCGCCTCCGACCGCGCGGTCGACCAGATACGAGGTGATGGTCAGCGGCCGGTAGTAGTCGGGGCTGAACTGCGGGATGTCGCGCGGCGGCGCGAGGACGTCGCCGGCGCTGCGAAAGACGACGAGCTGGCGCGAGAGAATGATCGGGTCGTCCCAGACGAAGCCGTTGCCCAGGCTGTTGGCGTAGGTGAGCAGCGCCGCCACGGCGACGGCGAATGCTCCCCACACACCGGCGCGGCGGCCAATCGGCGCAGCCGCCGCCGCGGGCCGCGCGGTTGGACGAGTGGAGGGGCGTGGTTGCTGTCGCGCTGGTCGAGACACCGCCGGTGGTCCTCCGGCAACGGGGCGCGCCCCGGCGCTGCCGCGGTCAGTGCGGCGCCGGCGCCTGGTCGGTGTCGGCAGCGTTCGTCACCACGACTTCAATGAAGCGCTCGGGGTGCAGATACGCCTGCGCGACGCGCTGGACGTCCTCGATGGTCACGGCGTTGACCCGCTGGATGTACACGTCGGCGTAGTCCATGCCGAGGCCGTAGAACCACGCCTGGGCGATGAAGTCGGCGATCTTGCCGTTGCTGTCGAGGCGGAGCGGGAAGCTGCCGGTCAGGTAGCGTTTAGCTTCCTGCAGCTCGTCGGCACTGACCGGCTGGTCGCGGATCAGCTCCACCTGCTGGCGCGCGCGCGCCATGGCCTCGTCGACCGACGCGTTCTTGGTCTGCATGACGATCTCGAACGGACCGGGCGACTTGTTGGCCGAGAACATGCTGGCCACCGAATAGGCGAGGCCCGCCTGGGTGCGGATGCTGTCCATGAGGCGCGAGGAGAATCCGCCGCTGCCGAGCACGTAGTTCATCACCGCGATGGTCTCGTAATCGGGGTTGGCGCGGGCGATGCCGAGGTGGCCCATCACGATGCCGGCCTGGGTCACGGGCTTGTCGATGCGCAGCTCGCGGGCGGCCGGCTCCTCTAACGGTGGGTAGACGAAAGGCGACGGCGGCGGACCGTGCCAGGCGGCGAAGGCGCGGGTGAAGTCCTCGCGGGCCTCGGCGACTGAGAGGTCGCCGACCACCACGATCGCGGCCCCGCCCGGGCCATACCAGTGCTTGAAGAACTCCTGTACGTCGGCGCGCGTGATCCGTCCCAACGACTCCTCGGTGCCCTCGACCGGGTGCCCGTAGGGCGTGTCGCCGTACAGCGCGCGCTGGAAGGCCTTCTGCGCCACCGCGGTGGGGTCGTCCTGGTCGGCGCGGATCGAGGCCAGGGTGGCTTCGCGGCGGCGGACCATCTCCTCGGGCTTGAAGGCCGGGTGCAGGAGGACGTCGGCGAGCAGGTCGAGGCCCGTGTCGAGGTCCTTGCGGAGGACCTGGAGAGATGCCACCGCGTAGTCGGTGTCGGCGTCGGTACCGAGCGCGCCGCCGATGAAGTCGATCGCATCCTTGATCTGCTGGGCGCTGCGCGTCGCCGTCCCCTCGGTGAGCAGGTCGGCGGTCAAGCTGGCGAGCCCGCCCTTGCCCGAGGGGTCGCGGCGCGCCCCGGCGTCCAGCACCACCCGGACCAGCACCATCGGCAGGTTGTGCTGCTCCGACACCAGCAACACGGCCCCGTTCGGCAGCGTCTCCTGGACCACCGTGGGTCCGAGGCCGGTGGCCAGGGCGGGGACCAGCAGGCCGGCCAGGGCGGCGATCGGGACCAGCGTCCGCATCAGTTGATCATCCCCTTCGGCACGCGGTCGGCGCCGGTCGGCGCCGCGACCGGCGGGTCGGGGACGAGCACCGCGGTGGTCCGGTTCTCCGGTCGCAGGTAGGTGCGCGCGGCCCGCAGCACGTCCGCGGCGGTCACCGCGCGGACCGCCGGCAGGTAGTCGTCGATGCGCCGCCAGTCGCCGGCGACCTCGTACTCTCCGAGCTCCATCGCCTGGTAAAAGAGCGAATCCTGGGCGAAAACGAACTGCGCCTCGATGCCGTTCTTGGCCTTCTCCAGCTCGCGTGGGGTCGGCTCGGCGTCGGCCACGCGCTGGAGCTCGTGCTGCAGCGCCGCCTCGACCGCCGCGGCGCTCTTTCCCGGCAACGGCTGGGCATAGACGGTGAACAGCCCGGGGTCGATGTTCGTGTAGTCGTAGGACGCCCCCGCCTCCCGGGCCAGGCGCGAGCGGTAGACCAGCTCCTGGTGCAGGCGGGCGCTGTCCCCGCCCGACAGGATCGCCGCCAGCACCTCGAGCGCGGCCGCGTCGTTGGCCCGCAGGTTGGGCACGTGGTGCGCCAGGGCGACGAACGGGAGCTGGGCCTGCCGTCTGACCTCGACCCGGCGCTCGCCGCGCTGCGGCGGCTCGATGGCGCGGACCTGGGGAGGCGGGGCCTGGCTCGGGATCGGCCCGAATGCCGCGGCGATCTGGTCGCCCAGCTTCGTATGGTCGAAGTCGCCGACCGCGACGATGAAGGCGTTGTTCGGAATGTAATAGGTCCGGTAGTGAAGGAGGGCGTCGGCCAGCGTCGCCTGGGCAACGTCGGACATCCAGCCGATGACCGGGAACTGGTAGGGATGGGCGGCGTAGGACGTCGAGCTGAGCTGCTCGAACAGGTCGGAGACGGGGTTGTTGTCGACCCGTAGGCGGCGCTCCTCCATGATGACGCTGCGCTCGGGGAGGAAGACCTCGTCGGTCAGCTTCAGGTTGGTCATCCGGTCCGACTCGAGGTCGATGACGACGCCGACGCGGTCGCTGGCCAGGGTGGCGTAGTAGGTGGTGGCGTCTTCCGTCGTCCACGCGTTGGTCCGCCCCCCGTTGCGCTGGATGATCTTGCTGTACTCCTCCGGCCCCACCTTGTCGGTGCCCTTGAACATCACGTGCTCGAGGATGTGGGAGAGCCCGGTATGGCCGAGCGACTCGTTGCGGGAGCCCACCCGGTAGTAGAGCTGGAACACCACCACCGGCGCCTTGTGGTCCTCCAACATGATGAGCTTGAGGCCGTTGGGGAGGACCGTTTCGACCACCCGGTCAGCGTACCCCCCGGCCCCCGCCGGGGCGGCCCAGGCCAGGGTGACCCCCAGGAGGAGCCCCAGAACGAGCCGGCCAATCGGCTGGCCACCCGTTCTGGTCCGACGCCGGCGCATCGGCGCCGATGACTAACAGGCCGCCCCGCAGCGAGGCAAGCGGCTGTCCGGAACGCCTCCCCACCGCCGCAAAGACGCCAGGGCGTACGTTTTTGTGATAGCGTTCGAATTTTGTTGGAAATAGAAAATAGCGTGTGCAATCGTGACCGCACGGGTCCAGGTATGTTGGGGGTCAGGATGCGCGGTCGGGCTGCCGCGCTTGCAGCCTGTGTTGTGCTTTGCGCAGCTGGGCATGCGTCCGCGCAACTCTTCTTCCAAGCGGTTCCGCCCCTCTCCGTCCCCAAAGCCCCCGAGTATTTTGGAGTTGGCGACTTCGACGGCAACGGCATCGCCGACCTCGTCGTCGTCAGCCCCCACGATAAAGAGCTGTCCGTCCTATTGGGTAGCGCGAGCGACCCAAATGGGCTGTCGACCGGCACGCTGGTTCGCTTCGGCCGCACCCTGACCCATGTCGCCGTCGGCGATCTCAACGGCGACGGCCGACTCGACGTCGCGGTCGCGGACGGCAACTCCAAGGGCGTGTGGATCCTCTACGGCAACGGCGACGGTACGTTGAAGGACCCGGTGCTGATTACGGTCGGCACCCAACCGTACGGCGTCGCCATCGCCGACTTCGATCCCGCCAACGGCAACGGCAACGACATCGCCGTCAGCGACCGCACCGAGGGCGACGTGTACGTCCTCACCAACAACGGCACGGGCTCGTTCTCGACCCACGGCCCGTACGGCGGGCCGATCAAGTTCGCCGGCGACACCGTCGCCGCCGACTTCGACCACGACGGCGTCATGGACATCGCCGTCCTCAACGAGCAGGGCAAGGGCGCTCGCGACATCACGATCCTGTTCGGTGACCCGGTCGGGTTCGGCGGGGTCCCGTCCTTCCCGCGGCAGCGCGACATCGCCGGCGGCAGCCGGGCGGCGGGGCTTGCCATCGCCGACTTCAACACCGACTCGATCACCAACGACATCGGCACCGCCAACCCCGGCAATCGCCAGCTCGGGCAGGACGTCACCTTCCTTTTGAACGACGGCACCGGAACCTTCAGCGTCGGCGACACCCTCGGCGTCTGCGAGCCGACCGACACGCCGAACGGGCCCACCCCAACCATCACGCCGGTGCCGATCGGCACGCAGCCGCCCACCCCGACCCCACTGAACCCGTGCTACGCCCAATCGCTCGCCGCGGCGGATTTCGACAACGATCCGGACCACATGACGGACATGGTGGTCGGGGTGCGCAACGGCAACATCCCGCAGACCGTCGGCAACCAGCTCTATTTCTACGTCGGGCAGCCGCCGCCGCCGCCGATCGTCAACCCGCCGGCCAGCCCCGTGTTCCTGCGTTCCCAGATCGTGCCCGCGGCCAGCAACGGGCTGCTCAACCCCAACGCGATCGCGGTCGGCGACTTCAACGGCGACGGCCGCCTCGACGTCGTGGTCGGCAGCGACGACAGCCTGATCCAGCTGTTCAAGAACCTGCCGCCCATCATCGTCGACGTCGGCAGCGCCTTCGGCCGCTGGGACATGCCGCTCATCCCGTTCCCCCATGCGCCCCCGACCGATCTCCAGTTCCTGCAGGCGCAGTTCACCGTGACCCTCGAGACCGGCGGCGCTCAGGTCGTCTCGGTCCAGAACGACATCGCCTTCGACCCGACGACGCCGATCATGACCTGCTCGTTCGGCGTCAGTAAGCCGGGCAGCGCCTTCTCGTTCCTGCCGGACGGCTGCACCGTCGGGGTGGACTGCAACCGGCTACGCGCGGTGGTGATCTCAACCACCGACACGAACCCGATTCCGGACGGGTCGACCCTGTACACCTGCGGCGTCAGAATCTTCGCCAACGCCTCCCCCGGCGCGCATCCCCTGACCGTCTCCAACGTCGTGGCGAGCGACGCGGCGGGCAACCAGCTGCCGGTCGCCAGCGACAGCGGCAAGATCACCGTCACCTGTCAGGGCGACTGCAACCTCGACGCGACGGTGACGGTGAACGAGCTGGTCACCAGCGTCAACATCGTGCTCGGCAGCGCGCCGATCAGCGCCTGCCCGGCCCTCGACTTCGACGGCAACGGCGTCGTCTCGATCACCGATCTGGTCGCCGCCGTGGCCGCCGCGTCGGGCGGCTGCATCCCGCCGACCGTCACGCCCACGCCGACCCCGTCGCTGACGCCGTCGACGACCCCGACCTCGACGCCGACGTTCACCTCGACCTACACGCCGACGTCGACACCGACGGCGACGAACACCGACACGCCGACCAACACCCCGACGGCGACGCCGACCGACACGCCGACGATCACGCCGACCAATACGCCGACCTTCACTCCGACCAACACGCCGACGCAGACGCCGAGCCTGACCCCGACGGTCACGCCGACCCCGATCGCCGCGCAGGTCAACATCGGCACCGCGGCGGGCCTGGCCGGCGGCACCGTGCCGATCCAGGTCTTCTTGAACACCCTCGGCCTGTCGGTCGCCGGCACGACCAACGACATCACCTTCCCGAACACGGTCCTGACCCTCAACACCAGCGACTGCATCCTGAACCCGGCGATCTCGAAGGCGGTCAGCGCCACCATCATCAACACCACCTCGACCACCACGACGGTCCGGGTGCAGGTCGCGGGCGGCACGATGCCGACGGCGACGATCCCCGACGGCATCCTTTATGTCTGCACCTTCGGCATCAAAGCCGGGACCGCGCCGGGCAGCTACCCGCTGGTCAACGGCGCCATCCTGGCCCAGAACCCGGCCGGCATGAATCTGCCGTCGGTCGGTATGGACGGCGCGGCCGTCGTCACCCTGGTCGGCCCGACGCCGACGCAGATCCCGACCTCGGCGCAGATCAACATCCTCACCGGCGTCGGCCTGGCCGGGAAGAAGGCCAGCGTCTCTGTCGCCCTGGTCGGCAACGGCTTCCCGGTCTCCGGCGCCGAGAACGACATCACCTTCAACAACACCGTGCTGTCGCTCGATCCGGCGAACTGCTCGATCAACGCCGCGCTGCCCAAGCTGTTCCAGGTGACCACCGCCAGCCAGAGCGGCACCAGCACGACGGTGCGGATCCAGGTTCAGGGACCGCCGTACAACAACAACCCGATCCCCGACGGCATCCTCTATACGTGTACGTTCGACATCGCGCCGAGCGCGGTGGTCGGCGTCTACCCGCTGACCAACGGCAACTTCTTCGCGCAGGATCCGAACGGCAACAACCTGCAGGTCCTGGGCGGCAACGGCGCCATCATCGTCACCCTGATCCAGCCGACCGGCACGGTGACCACGACGCCGACGGCGACCCCGACCAACACGCCGACCAACACGCCGACCGCGACCCCGACGTTCACGCCGACCAACACGCCGACCGTCACCCCGACGCCGACGATCACGGCGACCCCGACGGCGACCCCGACGTTCACCAACACCTTCACGCCGACCAACACGCCGACGGCGACCCCGACCAACACGGCGACCAATACGCCGACCGCGACGCCGACCCGCACGCCGACGGCGACCGCCACCGGCACCGCCACGGCCACCGGCACCGCCACCGGCACGGCGACGCAGACACCGACCGTGACCAACACGCCGCTCACCGTGTCGATCGCCATCGGCAACGGCTTCGGCCTGGCCGGCGGTACGGTCGATATCCAGACCGCCATGAGTGCGCCGATCGGCTTGACCGTCGGCGCGACGTCGAACGACTTCGTCTACGACAGCACTTCGTTCGATCTGAACCTGCTCAACTGCACGCTCAGCCCGAACCTGGCGCTCAGCAAGACGCTGAACATCTTCCAGATCAGCTCCACCTCCACCACCAGGACCATCCGCGCCATCGTGCAGGATACCGGCTCGAACGCCGTCATCCCGAACGGCATCCTCTATACCTGCCGGTTCAACATCCTCGGCGTGGCCGTCCCCGGCGTCTACCCGATCGCCAACGGCAACGAGTTCGCGCAGGATCTGCTCGGCGGCAACCTGCCCGCCAACGGCACCAACGGCTCCATCACCGTCACCCTGATCGGCCCGAGCAACACGCCGACGGCGACGCCGACGATCACCCTGACGCCGAGCATCACGCCGACCCGCACGCCGACGGCGACGCCGACCAACACCGCCACACCGACGGTCACCCTGACGTTCACGCCGACCGCGACGTTCACGTCGACGGCGACACCGACCAACACACCGACCCGCACGCCGACCAATACGCCGACCGTCACGCCCACGTTCACGCCGACCGTCACCGCCACCAGCACGGTGACCCTCACGCCGTCGCTGACGCCGACGGCAACCAACACGCCGCTGACCGTGTCGATCAACATCGGCAACGGCTTCGGCCTTGCCGGCGGCACCGTCGACATTCAAACGCAGATGAGCGCCCCGGCGGCTCTGTCGGTGGCCGGCACGTCGAACGACTTCACCTTCGACAGCACCGCGTTCAGCCTGACGCTGTCCAACTGCACGCTGAGCTCGGGCCTGACCTCGGTGAAGAGCCTGAACGTCTTCCAGATCGGCTCGACCTCCACCACGCTGACCATCCGCGCCGTGGTGCAGGACACCGGCGGCAACGTCGTCATCCCGAGCGGCACCATCCTCTACACCTGCCGGTTCAACGTCCTCGGCGGCACGCTGCCCGGCGTCTACCCGATCGCCAACTCGAACCAGTTCGCCCAGAACACGATGGGCGGGAACCTGCCGGCCAACGGCACCAACGGCCAGATCACCGTCACCCTGGTCGGCCCGAGCAGCACCCCGACGGCGACGCCGACGATCACCCTGACGCCGAGCATCACGCCGACCCGCACGCCGACGGCGACGCCGACCAACACGGCGACGCCGACGGTCACCCCGACCTTCACGCCGACCGCGACCTTCACGTCGACGGCGACGCCGACCAACACGTCCACCAGCACACCGACCAACACCCCGACACAGACGCCGACGTTCACGCCGACGTTCACGCCGACCAACACGCCGACCCGGACGCCGACCAACACGCCGACCAATACGTCGACGGCCACGCCGACCAACACCCCGACCGTGACGTCGACGCCGACGCAGACCGGCACGGCCACCGTCACCGCGACGCCGACCAACACGCCGCTCACCGTGTCGATCAACATCGGCAACGGCTTCGGTCTGGCCGGCGGCTCGGTGGACATCTCCACCGCGATGAGCGCTCCGGCCGCGCTGCAGGTCGCGGGTACGTCGAACGACTTCACCTTCGACAGCACCTCGTTCAGCCTCAACCTGGTCAACTGCACGCTGAACGCGAGCCTGAACTCGGTGAAGACCCTGAGCGTCTTCCAGGTCGGCTCGACCTCGACCACGTTGACCATCCGCGCCGTGGTGCAGGACACCGGGACCAACGCGATCATCGCGAGCGGCACGACGCTCTACACCTGCCACTTCAACATCCTCGGCACGGCCATCCCGGGTGTGTACCCGATCGCCAACTCGAACGACTTCGCGCAGAACACCAGCGGCGGCAACCTGCCGGCCAACGGCGCCAACGGCCAGATCACCGTCAGCCTGGTCGGCCCGAGCAGTACGGTGACGGCGACCCGCACGATCACGCAGACCCCGAGCCTCACGCCGACGTCGACGCCGACCGCCACCCCGACCAACACCGCGACGCCGACGGTCACCCAGACCTTCACGCCGACCGCGACCTTCACGGCGACGGCGACCCCGACGTTCACGTTCACCAACACGCCGACCAACACGCCGACGCAGACGCCGACCCGCACGCCGACCAACACGCCGACCAACACGCCGACCAACACGGCGACGGCGACGCCGACCAACACGCCGACCGTCACGGCCACGTTCACACCGACCGTCACCGCCACCGGCACGGTGACCACCACGCCCTCGCTGACGCCGACCGCGACCAACACGCCGCTCACGGTGTCGATCAACATCGGCAACGGCTTCGGCCTGGCCGGCGGCACGGTCGACATTTCCACCGCGATGAGCGCCCCGGCCTCGCTGTTGGTCGCCGGCACGTCGAACGACTTCACCTTCGACAGCACCTCGTTCAGCCTCAACCTGGTCAACTGCACGCTGAACGCGAGCCTGAACTCGGTGAAGACCCTGAGCGTCTTCCAGGTCGGCTCGACCTCGACCACGTTGACCATCCGCGCCGTGGTGCAGGACACCGGGACCAACGCGATCATCGCGAGCGGCACGACCCTCTACACCTGCCACTTCAACATCCTCGGCTCGGCCCTGCCGGGCACCTATGCGATCGCCAACTCGAACCAGTTCGCGCAGAACACCAGCGGCGGCAACCTGCCGGCCAACGGGTCGAACGGCCAGATCACCGTCACCCTGGTCGGCCCGAGCAGCACGGTGACGGCGACCCGCACGATCACCCAGACCCCGAGCCTCACGCCGACGTCGACGCCGACCGCCACGCCGACCAACACCGCGACGCCGACGGTCACGCAGACCTTCACGCCGACCGCGACCTTCACGGCGACGGCGACCCCGACGTTTACGTTCACCAACACGCCGACCAACACGCCGACGCAGACGCCGACCCGGACGCCGACCAACACGCCGACCAACACGCCGACCAACACGGCCACGGCGACCAGCACCAACACGCCGACCGTCACGGCCACGCTCACGCCGACCGTCACCGCCACCGGAACGGTGACCACCACGCCGTCGCTGACGCCGACGGCGACCAACACGCCGCTCACCGTGTCGATCAACATCGGCAACGGCTTCGGCCTCTCCGGCGGCACGGTCGACATCCAGACCGCGATGAGCGCTCCCGCCTCGCTGTCGGTCGCCGGCACGTCGAACGACTTCACCTTCGACAGCACCTCGTTCAACCTGACGCTGACCAACTGCACGCTGAACGCGACCCTGTCGTCGGTGAAGACCCTGAGCGTCTTCCAGGTCGGCTCGACGTCGACCACGCTGACCATCCGCGCCGTGGTGCAGGATACCGGCACCAACGCCGTCATCCCGAGCGGGACCATCCTCTACACCTGCCGGTTCAACATCCTCGGCTCGGCCCTGCCGGGCACCTATGCGATCGCCAACTCGAACCAGTTCGCGCAGAACACCAGCGGCGGCAACCTGCCAGCCAACGGGTCGAACGGCCAGATCACCGTCACCCTGGTCGGCCCGAGCAGCACGGTGACGGCGACCCGCACGATCACCCAGACCCCGAGCCTC
>Ga0335082_10004398_pt1 | contig 15353 bp, 13 predicted proteins | sample Lox_Sample_41_FD_206718 | JGI IMG/M metagenome (GOLD analysis project Ga0335082, IMG submission 206718) | Soil microbial communities from Loxahatchee National Wildlife Refuge, Florida, United States - Lox_Sample_4.1 | ecosystem: Environmental > Terrestrial > Soil > Wetlands | place: USA...
TAAAAGCAGAACTGGCTGCGACGCCGGTTGGCGCGGCCCCATCTGCAGCAAGCCCAGCTCCATCTATCCCCGGCAAAGCCGCGGGAGAAGATCACGATCACGCACACTAAGATTTACAATTAAGCTGCTTGGCCTAGACGCGCTCAAGGAGAGTTACCCGAGTGTTCTTGGTGAGCGAGTCAGCGCGTCGCAACTCTGGGAACATCCAGGCCCAAACGACGGTGACGATCACCGCTCCCAGGCCGCCGAGGACCACGGCAGGCACCGCGCCCAACCACTGCGCGGCGAGGCCCGATTCAAACTCACCCAACTCGTTCGACGCTCCAATAAAGATCATGTCTACGGCGTTGACGCGGCCGCGCATCTCATCCGGCGTTTCTACCTGAATCAACACGCCGCGGACCACCACGCTCACCATGTCTGCCGCACCGACAAAAAACAGTGAAATCATGGAAAGCACGATGTTGCGGGAAAAGCCGAAGACCATGGTGAACACGCCGAATCCCGCCACGCACCAGAGCATCGTGGCGCCCGCTCTGCGGCGGATCGGTTTGTACGCGATTAAGATCGCCATTACTGCAGCCCCGATGCCGGGCGTGCTGCGCAGCAGGCCGAGTCCCCAGGGACCCGTCACAAGAATTTCTTTGGCATAGACGGGTAACAGTGCCACGGCTCCGCCCAGCAGTACCGCGAAGAGATCAAGCGAGATCGATCCCAGGACCAGTTTGTGATTCCAGATGTAGTGAAACCCGGCAAAGACAGTCTTTAGGGAAAAACGTTCCCGTGGCCGCGGAGGTGACTGCAACTCGATGCGAATCGTCGTCAGCGCCGCGATGGTTCCAGCCAAAAGAGCGGTGGCGTACACCGCCGCTGGGCCGCGGAGGAATGCGTACAACAAGCCACCCATGGCCGGACCTAGAATCGTGGCGAACTGAAAGATGCTGGAATTCCACGCCACCGCGCTTTGGAATTGTTCGACGGGAACGAGTTGGGGAAGCAGGGCACGACTGGCGGGCATGCTGAAGCTGCGCACCGCTCCCACCAAGCAAAGAACCGCGAAAATGGGCGCAACAGAGCCCGCCTCATGCAGGTGCTGCAGCTTGACAGCCAGACAAAGAAGCATGGCCGAAGAAAGCGCGAATCCTGCATAGCACAGCGTCAGCAGATTTCTGCGGTTGAAACGATCCGTGACATGCCCGGCGAGCAGGAACAGGACCACGCCCGGAAGGAATTGTGCCAGCCCGGTCAGTCCGAGGTCGAGCGGACGATGCGTAATATCGTAGACCTGCCAGCCCACCGCCACGGACTGCATCTCCGTGCAGAAGACAATGCAGAAGCGCGCAATCTGATACAGCCGGAACCCGGAGAATTGGAAAGCCGCTGTGCCTGCGGCAGGGCGATGGTCAGCCGTGGCCATGCCTCTTTAGTCTGCCATAACCTTTGGAATTCGCGCGGGGTACAATCACAAGCAACTTCACAAACGCCCTCCGACGTTGTAGAAGTAGAGAGTCATTTTTTCTGGAAACGATAAAAGCGCAAAGTCGGGAGCCGCTCCTTTTGTACTTTCGTCCGAGTTCGCTGCAAGACGCACTCCATGTACTCTCTGATACCCGCGCCACGATCCTCGCCGGCGGCACCGACGTGTTCCCGGCACTCGGCGACCGGCCACTGACCGGGCCGGTTCTGGATATCTCTGCGCTGGAGGAAATCAAGAGTATTCAGATCGAGAAGGAACACATCGTACTGGGGGCGCGATCCACCTGGAGCGAACTGATTGCTGCTTCCCTCCCGCCTTGCTTTGATGGGTTGAAAGCCGCCGGCCGCGAAATTGGATCCGTACAGATTCAGAATCAGGCCACCATTGCCGGGAATCTTTGCAACGCTTCCCCCGCCGCGGATGGCGTGGCCGCGCTTCTCGCGTTGGATGCAGAGGTGCTACTGGCTTCACGTGGGGGTTCGCGGACGCTGCGGATTCCAGAATTCATTCTCGGCAACCGCAAAACCGTGCGATGCCCGGAAGAACTCCTCGTGTCGGTCCGCGTGCCGCGCCGGCTGGAAAACGCGGTGTCCACCTTCTTGAAACTTGGCGCGCGCCGCTATCTCGTGATTTCCATCGTGATGGTGGCGGCGAATCTGGTCTTGGACGCCGATGGTTGCATCAGCGAGGCATTGCTGAGTATCGGCTCCTGCTCGCCGGTGGCGCTGCGATTGCCGGAACTGGAACACGACCTCCTCGGGAAGCCCGTTCGCCGTGGTCTTGGCGAGATTGTGGAGGACAAGCATCTGGCGCATCTGTCTCCCATTGACGATGTTCGCGCCTCTGCTTCTTACCGCCGTGACGCCGCGCGCATCCTGGTCCAGCGCGCTTTGGAAGAATGCGCGCGAAAGGGCCTGGCGAGATGAGCGCGGGAACAAACACGCTCGCGGTCGCGCAGATTTCCATTCGCCTCAACGGTGAGCTTCGCTCGGTCCACTCGGATCCGCGCACGCGGCTTTCCCAGGTGCTCCGCGAAGAGTTTCACCTGACCGGAACCAAGGTTGGCTGCGATGCGGGAGACTGCGGCGCCTGCACCGTGCTTCTGAATGCACAACCGGTCTGCGCCTGCCTCACCGCGGTGGGCCAATTGAATGGCGCGACCGTAGAGACGATCGAAGGCTTGCGGAGTTCTTCCTCCAACTTCGACCGGCTGCAAAAATCGTTTTTGCAGAATGGCGCGGCGCAATGCGGAATCTGCACTCCCGGAATGCTGGTCTCATCGGTGGCTCTTTTAAACCGGGATCCGCTCCCGACGGAGGCGCAGGTGCTCGATGCGCTCGGAGGCGTCCTTTGCCGCTGCACGGGTTACCGCAAGATTGTTCGCGCGGTTCTGGAAGCAAACCATGCGCCAGCGCCGGCGGCTCCCGCTCCGGAGCATGGCCCGGTCGGCCAGCGCGTGGTGCGACTCGACGGCCGGAAGAAAGTTCTCGGCCAGGAAATTTTTGGCGCGGATGAGTGGCCCGAAGACGCGCTGGTGTTGCGTGTTGTCCGCTCCCCCTATCCCCACGCTGCGTTCTCCTTCGGTGACCTGGAGGCCTACCAGAAAGCCCATCCGGGGGTTCACGGCGTTTTCACGGCGCGCGACGTACCGGGGAAAAACCGCTTCGGCGTGATAGCACAATTTTCCGACCAACCGGTGTTCGCGGATAAGGAAACCCGATTCCTCGGAGAAGCGGTCGCCGCCATCGCAGGGGAACCGGACGTGATGGGCGGGCTGGATCTCAGGGAATTCCCCGTATTTTGGATTGCGCTGCCTGCGCTTTTCGATCCGCAAGAAGCGTTGAAACCCGGCGCACCGCTGGTTCACGTTTCACGCACGAACAACATTCTTGTGGACGGCCGCGTGGTGCACGGCGATGTGGATGAGGCTCTGCAAAGCGCGGATGTTTCGGTCGAAGCCGAATACGAAACTGGCTTCATCGAGCACGCTTACATCGAACCGGAAGCTGGCTTTGCCCGCCGCGTCCGGGATCGCATCGAAGTGCAGGCCTGCACGCAGGCACCCTACACCGATTTGAAAGACATTGCCGCGATTCTCGGCATTTCGGAATCCAGTGTGCGTATCATCCCAACCGCCGTTGGCGGGGGCTTTGGCTCAAAACTCGATCTATCCCTGCAGCCATTTCTTGCTGTTGCCGCCTGGCATCTGCGCCGGGCCGTACGCATGGCCTATTCGCGGCCGGAGTCCATTCGTTCAACCACGAAGAGGCATCCTTCGAAGATTTTTTGCCGTGCCGGCGCAACGTGTGAAGGGAAACTGGTGGCCATGGATTTCAGTGGCGACTTCAACACCGGCGCCTACGCTTCGTGGGGACCAACCGTGGCGGCGCGCGTACCGATTCACGCTTCCGGTCCGTACAAGGTGCCGCACTTCCGCGCCATCACGCGCGCGATTCACACGCATCTCGTTCCGGCTGGGGCGTTCCGTGGGTTCGGTGTCCCACAAGGCACAATCGCACAGGAGCAGCTCTACGATGCTCTCGCCGAAAAGCTGCGCATGGACAAGCTGGAGTTCCGCATCCTGAATGCGCTCGACAACGATAGCCCCACCGTTACCGGCCAGGTGCTGGGCAGCGGCGTGGGGATTCACGCTTGTTTCGAAGCGCTGCGGCCACGTTGGCAAGCGGCTCACAAGGAGGCGGCCGCGTTCAACGCATGCGCCAAGGGTCCATTGCGCCGCGGCGTCGGCGTCGCCGGCATGTGGTACGGCTGCGGCAACACTTCCCTCCCCAATCCTTCCACGATGCGCGTCGGCCTGAAGCGCGACGGCCGCGTTGCCCTGCATCAGGGGGCGGTGGACATCGGCCAGGGTTCAGCGACCGTGGTGACGCAAATCTGCGCGGAAGCGCTCGGCGTGCCGCTTGAGAAATTCGATCTGCTCTCCGGCGACACCGATATCACGCCCGACTGTGGGAAAACTTCCGCTTCGCGGCAAACCTTCGTCAGCGGCAAGGCGGCGTTCCTTGCGGGGGAACAATTGCGGAAAGCAATCTTGAAGCTGGCGGACGCGTGCGAGTGTGCGAAGTTCCAATTAGCGGGCGGCGTTTTGGCCGTGCAGGATGGCGATGTAGAAAAGGCTCTCCAGTTGAGTGATTTGCCTCTCGACGAGCGCGGCTACGTCGCCAGTGCCGAAGCGACATTCGATCCTGCGGTTTCACCGTTGAACGAGGACGGACAAGGCGTTCCTTATGCCGTCTTTGGATTTGGCGCGCACCTTGCGGAAATTGAAGTGGACACCGAGCTTGGCACCGTCAAAGTGGTAAGGCTGACGGCGGCTCATGACGTCGGGCGTGCTATCAATCCCACGCTCGTGGAAGGGCAAATTGAAGGCGGAGCCGCACAGGGTTTGGGGATGGCGTTGATGGAAGAATTTTTGCCGGGCAAAGGCGAAAACCTGCACGATTATCTGATGCCGACCATCGGCGACATGCCGCCCGTGGACTCGATCCTGATCGAGGATGCTTCACCCGCCGGGCCTTTCGGCGCCAAGGGCGTTGGTGAACAAGCTCTGATCCCCACCGCTCCCGCGATCCTGAACGCGCTTTACGACGCCGCCGGCATCCGCATCCGGAAACTCCCCGCTACGCCGGACAAGGTTCGCGCGGCAATTCTGGCCAAGTCCGCTACTGCCAGTTCGGAGAAAGCTAATGACTGACGTTTTTCCTCCGGACACGGTTCGCTGCGACGCCTGCCCGGTGCTCTGCTATATCAAGCGCGGCCAGGCGGGCGCGTGCGACCGCTACGCCAACGTCGAAGGCCAACTCGTCCGCGTGGATCCGCACATTCTTCTGGACCGCGCCAAGTCACAAGGCACCCCGGTGGTGCCCTTCCTCGAACGCGAAGGCAACTGGGACGGAAAAATCATGAAAGGCCAGGAGACGTTCGTCACCGCGATTGGCGCGGGCACGACGTATCCCGACTACAAGCCTGCGCCGTTCATCGTTTCGAGCGAAGTCGAAGGCGTGGACATGGTCACGGTGGTAACCGAAGGCATCTTCAGCTATTGCGGCGTGAAACTGAAAATTGATACGGACCGGCATCTTGGGCCGGAACGGGGTTTCGTGCGCGCGCAAGGGGAACCGGTCGGACACGTCACCACCGCGGAGTATGGCTCGCAGATGCTCTCGCTCGGAGGAGTGCGGCATCTCACGGGCGGCACAAAGAGCGAAGGCCGCGTGACCTGCGAAACGCTGCTCGATCTTTGCAACGCCAAGGAAGTGGAGCTGACGATTGACGAAGGGGCGAGGATTCGCGTGGCGGCGGGCCAGCCGCCGGTCGTGAATGGCCAGCGCGAAGAACGCATGCGAGTCGGCTGTGGCTCCGCCACCATCGGCATGTTCGCCAAGCAGTGGTTCGGAAAAGTGGACGACGTGGTGGTAGTGGACGACCACATCACCGGCGTTCTGAGTGAGCATCAAGCGGGCAAACTGTTGGGCGTGCGGGAAACCGGCATCGCGATTCAAGGGCGCAGATCGACTCCGGGCCGCTATTTTCAGGTGGCAGAGCCCGGCACCGGCTGGGGCGGCACGAATATTTCCGATCCTCTAACGATTCTGAAACCGTTCAAGCCGAAATTTGCGTGGCCACATTTGCGGCTGCTGATGGTGAGTACCACGGGAGAACAGTTCGCTTATTACGAGCTCGACGAATCTTTGCGGCCGGTTGGAAAAGATTTGCCGGAGGCTTTGAAGGAGTCAGTGCTGCGGATTCGCGAAAATTGCGAGCCCGCGCTGACGACGGTTTTGTTTATGGGCGGCGCGGGCGGTTCGTTGCGCGCGGGGGTGACAGAAAACCCCGTGCGGTTGACCGAATCGGTGAAACAAAAGCTTACGCGCGTCACCTGCGGTGGCGCGCCCGCGTACGTCTGGCCGGGGGGCGGGATTACGTTTATGGTGGATGTGACACGCATGCCGGAAAATGCGTTTGGCTACGTGCCGACTCCCGCGCTGGTCGCCCCTATCGAATTCACACTGAAAAAGGATGACTACGCAGTCCTCGGAGGTCACGTGGATTATGTGCGTCCGCTGGCCGAAGTGTTGGTGGAAAAGGAGCGGCAACGTCAGGTCTCATCCCTCCCGCAAAATCCCTGGCCGCTGAAGCCCCTGGCGGGGAGCAACGAGTCATGAGAGAACCCGCTCTGATTCGACTGCTGCCCGATGGCCGCCGCCTGCACCTCCACGATGGCCCGATTGATTTGATCGTTGAGGCCACTGGCTCCCGCGCGAACGTCGCTGCTGCTTATGAGGCTGCGGCGCGGCGTTTTGTTTCGATTCTGGATGAACTGTGTTCGGAACTCTCGTTGCTCCGCGCACAGGTGACTGAAAATCCTCCTCGCCTGACTGGCGCCATAGCGCAGCGGATGTTTACCGCCGTGAATCTTTACAGCAGCGGCCGCTTCATCACACCCATGGCCGCGGTTGCCGGATCGGTCGCCGAGACAGTGCTGGAGTCGATGCTTGCCGCGACTCCGCTAGATCGCGCATACGTCAACAACGGCGGCGACATTGCCCTTCATCTTTCGACCGGACAAAGCTACCTCATTGGGATGGTGGAACGGCCCGACAGGCCATCGCTGTTCGGCGCGTGTGAAATCTGCGCGGATGACCCGGTCCGGGGCCTCGCCACGAGCGGCTGGCGCGGCCGGAGCTTTTCTCTGGGTATCGCCGACGCGGTCACGGTTCTTGCGAAAACAGCAGCAGGTGCCGACGCCGCAGCAACCGTCATCGCGAATGCTGTTGATCTCCCCGGCCACCCAGCAATTACCCGCATACCGGCGCGCGAAATCTCTCCCGATTCGGACCTCGGAAATTTGTTTGTGACCCGCGATGTTGCGCCGCTAACCCGAGGTGAGATCGACTCCGCAATCGAGTCCGGCGCCCTTTTGGCAGAATCGCTTTGTTCCCATCGAGTGATTCATGCCGCCGCGATTCATCTGCAGGGCCACACACGCGTGGTCACGCATTCTCTGGATTCATCGCTTGATGTTTCGCAAAGGAGCCTGCTGCATGCCTGAGGTGAAGTTGCGCAAACGCGTGATCGTGGTGGAGGAGGTCTTTCATGAAGGAGGGCCCGTCGCTCCCACGCCAGTACGTCGTGCCGCCGCCCTAGCGATTATCCACAATCCGTTTGCCGGAAAATATGTGCAGGATATCGCCGGCTTCATGGAAGACCTGAATCCGCTTGGCCTGGAGATGGCAAAAGCGCTCGTCGCGGCGCTGGGCGGAGACCCGAAAATCGTGGAAGGCTACGGCAAAGGGGCGATCGTCGGCCAAGCGGGCGAACTCGAGCACGGCGCGTTGTGGCACGTGCCCGGCGGGTACGCCATGCGAGAAATTCTGGGGAATGCCAAAGCGATTGTGCCGTCAACGAAAAAGGTTGGCGGACCGGGTACGCGCCTCGATGTCCCGATCACGCATATCAATGCTTCCTACGTCCGCAGCCATTTCGACGCTATGGAAGTCGGTATCGCCGATGCGCCCAAAGCCGACGAAATTCTACTGGCGCTGGTGATGACCACCGGACCGCGCGCGCATGCGCGTGTCGGCGGGCTGAAAGCCTCGGAAATCAGAGGCGAAGACGGTCTGCGTTAGTTGAGGTTGACAGAGAAAAAACCTATGAAATCGAAAATTCGCAAAATCGTCACCTTCGTCGAAGAGACCCGCACGGAAATGGGCAAGGCCGTCAATCCGCCCACGCGACGCGCCGCAGCCGCAGCGGTGATTGAAAACCCCTTCGCCGGCCGCTACGTGGAAGACCTTAGCGAACTTATGGAAATCGGCGAAGAACTAGGGGCGCTACTCACCGAACGCGCCGTCGCCGCGCTCGGCATCCCCGGCCCGTCCGCGGAGAGCTATGGGAAAGCCGCCGCTGTCGGGGAAAACGGAGAACTCGAGCACGCCGCCGCGATTCTCCACCCGAGACTTGGCACGCCGGTGCGGAAGACGCTCGGCAAAGGTGCCGCGCTGATTCCTTCTTCGAAAAAACGGGGAGGACCAGGTGTGGCCCTGGATATTCCGCTCGGCCACAAGGATGCGGCCTTCGTACGCAGCCATTTTGACGGGATGGAAATTCGGGTGAACGACGCGCCGCGCGCCAACGAAATCCTGGTGGCGATTGCGGTCACGGATAGCGGACGTCCGCTCCCGCGCGTTGGCGGCCTTACGAAAGATCAGATCAAGGGCGAGGACGGGCTGCGCTGATCTGCGCGCCTCGGGTTCTTCGCTATTTACTTCACGATCTTCGGTAGCCGCGTTGCGGGCGGCGTGTTGCGGCTGCGCTCGCTGCGCATTTCTCCATCAATCATTACCATGCCGATGCCCGGCAGATCGCCCAGGCGTATGCTCTCAACCGCGGTCTTTCCAGCAGAGTGCTGGGGTGCGTCCATAAAAACAAAATCCGCCGCTCGGCCGACCTCGATCAATCCGCAATCCAGGCCCCGCATCCGCGCGGTGTTGCCAGTGGCAAAGCAAAATGCAATTTCTGCTGGTATCTCACCTACGGACGAAAGAGCCGCAATCACGCGCAAGATTCCCAGCGGCTGCACCCCGGAACCCGCTGGAGAATCGGTTCCTAGAATCACACGATGGAGTTGCTTCAGTTCGCTGGCGGCTCGCAGAGTGAAGAGCGCCGCGCGTTCGTTGCCGTTGTGCACAATTTCCAGCGCGCGCGGTGACTGCTCGCATAAAGCGCGAATTTGCGCGTCCGGCAATGCGGTGTGGCCACCGTTGATGTGGCCGATCACGTCGGTGTCCGCCGCCATCACCACATCCTTATCAATCAAGCTGGAACCCGGAATCGAGGGTCCGCCGGTGTGAATCGTGCTTTGGATTCCGTGCTTACGCGCCCAGGCCACCATCTGCCGCGCGGTTGGTCCGTCTTTCACGCTGCCGAGGCCAACTTCCCCCAGCAACCGGACGCCGGCTTCCGCCAACGATCGAAAATCTTCCTCCACCATTCCATGCTCAATCACCGGCGCGCCTGCGAGCACCTTGACGCCACTCGGCCTCAGCGCAGCAAACGCGCGCTGCGCCGTGATGGCCATGGCTTTCACACCGAGCACATCTTTTGGCCGCCCCGGCATGTGCACTTCGCCGGCAGAAATCATGGTGGTGACGCCGCCATGCAGGCAGCTATCAATCCAGCCCAGCTGGTTCTGGCGCGGCGTCCAATCGCCCGCCACCGGATGGACGTGGCCGTCAATGAGTCCAGGGGCAAGTGTCGTGCCATTCGCATCAATCACGCGCGTGGCGCCTTCCGTGTCCACTTCTTTCTCCCGTCCGATTGCAGCGATGCGGCCATCCTTCGCCACCACCGTGTCGGCATCCAAAATGGGCCGCTGCAAATCGCCACTCAGCAACGTGCCAATGTTTCGAATGACCAGCTTCGTCCCTGCACTCGACTTCGCCGCCTCTTCGTGAGCCATCGTTCAGAGCTCTCCCTTCTTCATTTGGGACACGGCATAATCGCACGCCCGCGCGGTCAGCGCCATGAACGTCAAGGACGGATTCACGCAAGAGGATGAAGCCATGCACGCTCCGTCGGTGAGAAAAAGGTTTTTCACGTCGTGCGCCTGATTGTGGGCATTGAGCACCGATGTTCTTGGATCGCGTCCCATAGGCACTGTTCCGACCTCGTGCATCGCCAGTCCCGGCGAATTATTCTCGCGAACTGGCCGGATATCTCGCGCTCCCGCTGCGGCAAGCATCTCCGCGGCTTCAATTACCAAATCGTCGAATAACGCCCTCTCGTTGCCATTTTGCGCGGTCGCGGGCGAACAGAGACGGCAACTTTTCGTTCCTGATAAGCTTGGGCCGGATGGGACGCGGTCACTCAAGGAGAAGGAACGGAGGCTGGACTCTCACGCTTCGGTTCCATCTAATCCCAAGAGCTTCACGGCATTCTCTTTGAGGATCAGCGGCCGCACTTCGTCTCGAATGCCAATCTTCTCAAAATCCGCAATCCACCGGTCCGGAGTGATAAACGGGTAGTCGGACCCGAACAAAACCTTCTTCTGCAAGCGTGAATTGGCGTATTGAACGAGTGTCGGTGAAAAATACTTTGGCGACCAACCCGACAGATCAATATATACATTCGGCTTGTGGAGACAGATCGAGATGGCTTCGTCCTGCCATGGAAAAGACGGATGAGCCATGATGATGGGCATGCCTGGGAAGTCGACAGCCACGTCGTCGATGGGCATTGGGTTGCCGTATTTCAACCGGACTCCCCCACCGCCGGGCATCCCGGTCCCGATGCCGCTGTGCCCCGTATGAAACACCACCGGCAACTTGGCCTCGGCAAACACCTCATAGAGCGGATAGGCCAACTTGTCGTCAGGCGAGAATTGCTGAATAGGCGGGTGAAGTTTCAATCCCTTGACAAGCTTTTGTGAAACGAATCTCCGTGCTTCCCACACGCCATCCTGTCCGCGGTGGGGATCGATGCTGCAGAACGGAATGGCGACATCCGCATTGTCCGCCGCAAACTGGATCACCTCTTCATTGGTCACGCGCGGCCGACCGGTCAGCTTTTCATCTACGGCAAAAATAACGAAGGCGATTTTCCGCGAGCGGTAATATTCCGCCAGCGCCTTCGGGTCGCGCGAGGCGCCGCTCTCCCCGAAATATTTTTTCGCCGCACTGTCTGTAGCCGTCGTCTCGTCCTGAGCTTCCAGATGAACGTGCACATCGATGGCGGTAAGTTCCTGCGTGTTCAGCTTCGTAGAAACGCTCATGCAAGTCTCCCTCGACAGGTCAAAACGTGCACCGGCTCTGGCTCGCGGTAAAGCTCCAACACCTGATTCGCGCGGTTCTTCAGTACGGTCTTCTGATTGATCGAACCTTTGTCCGTCATTTCCTGCGCTTCGAGCGACGGAGGCAGATCCATCAGTATCGCACGCTCGATGCGCGTAGAACTTCCCGTGCTCGCAGCGGCAAACGACTGCAGCCGTTCCCGAAAAATCTCCCGGACTTCGTCCCGCGAAAGTACTTCGCGGGCGGAAGTGTTCGCGGGCAAGCCGGAACACAGCTTTCGGCACACCTCGATCGCCGGAAAAAATAACGCCGTAGCGTACTCACGATCGGGGCCCGCAATCACCACGTCCTGCAACAGGATCCCAAAATGTGCCAGCAACTTCATCCGCAGAGGGCCGACGCGTACCCAGGTTCCGCTTGAGAGCTTGAAATCTTCATTTAATCTTCCGTCGAAGACAAACCCCTTCAGCGGGTCGCGCTCATCCAGAAACTTCACCGCATCGCCCAGGCAATAATACTTTTCTTCGTCAAAGGCGACTGCATTCAGATCCGGGCGCCGCCAGAAACCTGGCGTGATCGAGGGTCCCCGCAATCTCGCTTCGATCTTGTCTTCTACTGGCACCAACTTCAGCTCGACGCCGGGAACCGGTAATCCCAAATGGCCCGCTGCCGCGCCCTCGATTCCCGTGGACAGGGCATAGGGTGAACTTTCGGTTGCTCCGAGACCCGTGACCACAAGGATTTCCTCACCGCAGGTTTCATACGCCAGCTCCTGCAGGGCGTCCCAAATATGCTGACTCAATCCGGCGGCAGCAAAAAACAGGCACTGCAAACGGCTGAAAAATGTCTTGCGGAGTTCCTCATCCGTGCGCAGGTGCTCGATGAGCATTTCATAAGCCTTCGGGACATTGAAATACGCCGTGGTCGCAATTTCCCGCAAGTTCCTCAGCGTCTCGCCAAACAATTCCTTCGTCGGCTTCCCTGCATCTATATACAGCGAGCCTCCGTTGTACAGCGCAATTCCAAAATTGTGGCTGCCTCCGAACGTGTGATTCCACGGAAGCCAGTCGCAAATCACGGGTGGTTCTTCAGCAAGAAATTGCAGTACTTCACAAAGCATTTGCTGATTCGAACAAAGCATCCGGTGCGTCGTGATGACTCCCTTCGGCAATCCGGTGGAGCCCGAAGTATAAAGAATCTTCGCGATCGACTCCGGCGATATCCGTCGGTTCGCTTCATCTACGGCTGAGGTGGCTTCCTCTGCTTCGAGTTCGGCAAGCGCTAAACAGGCAATGCCTTCTGGCCGGGAAGAATGAACCACGACTTTGGCAGATTCCCCTTGGAGCACCGCTCTTAATGGCCGTTCAAACTTCGCTCCATCCTCGGCAAATACCATCTTGGGCGTAAAATTCTTCCAAAGATGGGAGAGCGCATTGAACTCTCTCACCGCCAGGGAGTACGCCGGGGCAATGGGCGCATAGGGTATGCCAACATACATCGCGGCCAGCGAAAGCAATCCATGCTCCACGCTATTTCCCGAGAGGATCATCAGTGGTTTGTCTGCCGAAAGCCCCTGGCTCAGCAAACCCTGTGCAAGTCTGCGGACTCTCCGCAGCGCACTTCCGTAGGTGGTCGTCTCCCACTTTCTGTTGGTTCCACGTTGCGCCAGAAACACGCGCTCCGGCGCGCGCCCGGCCCAATACTCCAAGCGATCCGTCACCCGGCCGGGATATTCACCCAAGGGCCTCGGTGAGCGCACGTAGATCACACCATTGGCGCGACGATCCACGATCGCGCCCAGGGAAGCGACGTGGACGGGGCGAACGCGTCTCTTAGTGGCGGATTCCATCGTTTCCTTCTTGCCTTCGGGCACAGCGTGCCTGTTCGAACCAGGATATGGATATGTTCCCACCCTAACAGGAATCGCATCAATAGCTTACCGAATCGGGCGATTATTGTTCATAATCTTGTTTTCGTAGGTCAAATATCACAGACCTTTCGATAAGCTGCGCTTCAACCTGTTTAGCGAGGCCCAGAGGTGTCGCTCGTGATTGCATCCGAGCGAGCCCCGGCAACCATAAACTTATCCTGCGGTGGAGGCCGCCCATGACAATGAAGCTTCTTCGCTATACCTTCCTTCTCGGATCGCTGTTCGCCTTCGTGGCCGTCAGCGGCTACGCTCAAACAGCCCAAGTAAAGAAAGAGCCTATCCAGACCACGTCCGCAGCGTCTGGAAGCGAGATGTTCAACTCCTACTGTGCCGCATGCCACGGTAAGGATGCCAAAGGCAACGGACCGGCCGCCGCGTCGCTGAAAGTGCCGCCCGCGAATCTGACGGAGTTAGCCAAGAAAAACAACGGCAAATTCCCAGCGGATCACGTCTCGAACATTCTGAGGAGCGGAGTCTCCGGCGCGCACGGTTCAGTCGACATGCCCATCTGGGGACCGCTCTTTTCGCAAGTCAGCGGTCACGACGATACGATTGTCCAGATGCGCATTGTGAACCTGGTTCATTACCTCGAATCGCTTCAGGTGAAGTAAGAACTTCACCTGCGTTGCTTTCCTGCGCGGCGCGTTAGCGTTCCCGATACGTCCGCAAGAAAACCGCTCACATCAGAAATCCGGCGAGCCCGACCGTCAGGGCCAGCGATGCCCCAAGCATTTTTTCGCTGTGAAAGACATAATCGTTCAACCTCGGGAAGCAAACGACCGGGGGAAAGCCCAAGGGATAAACTTGGGCTGTTTCATTCTCAAGGCTGTTGTCGTGCGTGCGAATATCGCTCATAATTTATGCTGTCGTTTGATTTTCTCCAAAAAATTGAGCGTCAAACATTCGCTTATATTCCTCATGTTTTACTGTTCCTGCGGCCTCCTTTGCCTCCCTTTGTGCCGCTTCGGTTCGTTCCCCACCATTTTCGTTTGCTTGACATCCAGGGCCCTCGCGGTTAGGTATTCCCTTCCAACCGAATTTCAGGTTTAACATCACATTTGTCCGTGGTATCGAGGTGAACGTGCCGATTTCGAAATGGCAATGCCGGGCAAGAGTGAACAGAAATCTGGAAGCTTGCGTTCGGTTCCTTGCGCTGATCTTGCTGGCAGGCCTCGAGTGTCTCGGTTGCGGCAATCGGCCGGCGGGTTCATCTTCCACGCCTGCGGGAGCGATATCCGTTGACGCGCAGCGCCTCATGCAGGCCGATCAAGATCCCAACAACTGGCTGACCCACGGAAGAACCTACAGCGAACAGCGATTCAGCCCACTCCAACAAATCAATGATCGGAATGCGCGGCAGCTCGGGCTGGCCTGGTACTTCGATCTGGACACCCATCGCGGACAGGAGTCCACTCCCTTGGTGGTTGATGGTGTCATGTACTTCACCACGGCCTGGAGCAAAGTGGTTGCCTTGGATGCCGCCAGTGGCAGATTTCTTTGGTCGTACGATCCAAAAGTTCCGCTCGCATGGGGAGTCAACGCCTGTTGTGATGTCGTGAATCGCGGTGTCGCCGCGTGGAAAGGAAGACTCTTCCTGGGAACGCTCGACGGCAGGCTCATTGCCCTCGATGCCGCCACTGGTAAGCCGGTCTGGGAAACACTAACCATAGATCCGAATTTGCGTTACACGATTACTGGAGCGCCACGCGTTGTGAAAGGAAAAGTGCTGATCGGAAACGGCGGCGCGGAAATGGGCGTGCGCGGCTATTTGTCTGCGTACGACGCGGACACCGGTAAATTGGTGTGGCGCTTCTATACGGTGCCGGGTGACCCATCCAAACCGTTCGAAAATCCCGCAATGGAAAAGGCCGCAAAAACCTGGAGCGGGGAGTGGTGGAAGAACGGTGGCGGCGGCACGGTCTGGGATTCCATCGCTTATGATCCGCAACTCGATCTTCTCTATTTCGGCACTGGTAACGCCGATCCGTGGTCCAGGAAATTTCGCGATCAATCTGCGGAAGATAACCTCTACACTTCCTCGATCATTGCCGTGAAACCAGACACGGGTGAATACGTCTGGCATTACCAGGAAAATCCGGCTGACGAGTGGGACTACGATTCCGCGGAGCAAATC
>Ga0335082_10004399_pt1 | contig 15350 bp, 13 predicted proteins | sample Lox_Sample_41_FD_206718 | JGI IMG/M metagenome (GOLD analysis project Ga0335082, IMG submission 206718) | Soil microbial communities from Loxahatchee National Wildlife Refuge, Florida, United States - Lox_Sample_4.1 | ecosystem: Environmental > Terrestrial > Soil > Wetlands | place: USA...
TCGTCCCGAAGTCTCTAAACTGAAGCACGATCGAGGGGCTCGCCTCCGCCACGCTCCTCTTGACGGCGGCCACGAGCTCTGCCGTCGGCACGGGCGAGCGCAGGACCACGTTCATGTCCAGGTCGGGGTCCAGGGACTGCGACGAGGCGGTGTAGACGATCGGCGAATAGTCCTCGCGCAGCTCGCCGTACTTCGTGTCCTTGACGAGGCCCACGATCTCGTAGATCCGGTCGGGCTTGCCGCTCTCCTGCACCACGCCCAGAGACCGCCCGAGGGGGCTCGCGCCCTGGAAGAACTTGCGGGCAAACGTCTCGGTCACGATCGCGACCGGAGGCGACGAGGGGGTATCCGCCTCGCCGAAGTCCCGACCCGTCAGAAGCGGAATCGAGAGCGTCCGGAAGTAGGCGGAGCTGACCTGACTGAAGTTGGCGAGCTGGCGCTGGACCGCAGAGCCCGGGATGTTCACGTTCTCGTTCCAGAACGAGCCGCTCACGGGCACGACGGAGGTCTCGGCGGCCGAGCCGACGCCGGGAATTGCCCGCAGGCGCGTGAGCAGCTCCCTCTTGTAAGGGGCGCGCCGCTCCGCCGGAATCCGGAGCGGGGACAGGTCCACCTCGGTGACGAGGACGCGCTCTCGATCGAAGCCGGTGTCGACGGTCTGCAGGTTCCGCAAGGTCTTGACGAAGAGAAGGGCGCCGACCAGCAGGACCAGCGAGAGGGCGACCTGCGTGACGACCAGCGCCCGGCGCAGGCGCAGGCCGCCGCGCGCCGCCGTCGTGCCGCGGGAGGCGGTCTTCATCGCTTCTCCCGGCGACGTCCGCGTAGCCTGGATGGCGGGAGCCAGGCCGAACAACAGGCAGGTCAGGACGGCGAGCGCGGCCGTGAAGGCGAGAACGCGCCCGTCGGGCGTCAGGTCGAGAGACCAGCGCGCGAACTGCGTCCCGAGAAACGACACGAGACCCCGGGAGAGCCCTTGCGCCAGCCCGGCCCCGCACACGGCTCCGATGAGAGCGAGCAGGAGGTTTTCGGCCACCAGCTGTCGGACCAGCCGTCCGCGGGAGGCCCCGAGGGCCAGACGCACCGCCATCTCTCTCTGCCGCGCCGTGGCTCGCGCGACGATGAGATTGGCCAGGTTCGCGCAGGCGATGAGCAGCACGAACGCCGAGGCGGCGAGCAGGAGCCACAACGGCGTCTCGTAGCGCCGCCGCAAGACGGAAAAACCCGAGGCGGCGGGCACGGCTTCGAGCTTGAACTCCAGGTAGCGCTCGGCGTCGACCGAGTCGTACTCCGTGGGCTGCGTGCTCTCGAAGATGCCTTTCGAGATGGCCCCGACCTGGGCCGACGCACGGGGCACGGTCCAGCCGGGCTTCAGGCGCCCGATGGTGCCGAGCCACCAGGCATAGCGGACGCCGATCCGGGGCTTCTCCGGGTCGAGCAGCGGCTCGGCGCAGAGCGGAAGGGCGAGGTCGAATCCCCGGCCCACCTCGATGCCGAAGAAGCCGCGCGGGGCGACGCCGAGGATCTCGAAGGGGCGGCCGCCGAGCGAGATCTTCTGGCCGACGATGGTCGCGGCCCCGGCGAATTCGCGCTGCCAGAAGGAATCGCTCAAGACGACGCCCGGGGACCCGCACCCTTTTCGGTCGTCTGCATCCGTCAGGAGACGGCCGATCGCAGGCTGGAGCGCCAGAGTCTCGAAGAAGCCGCCGCTCACCCACAGCAGATCGGCGTTGCGAGCCTCTCCGCCCTGGCTCAGGTTGACCATGTCGGAGCTCCAGGCCGCCAGGCTGGCAAACCCCTGCTGCTGCTGCCGGATCAGCTCCCACTGGGCATAGGTCAGCTGGGGATTTCGTCCCGTGAAGCCGCCGGTACGGCCGTTCTTCGACTTCATGACCTTCACTTCCGCCAGCTCCCGGGGATCCTTCACCGGCAGGGGACGCAGGCGCAGCGCGTCCAGAATCTGGAAGATCGCCGTATTGGCTCCGATGCCCAGAGCGAGCGACAGGATCGCGACGCTGGCGAAGCCCGGGTTCAAGCGCAGGAGGCGGGCGCCGTGCGCCAGGTCCCGCAGGGCCCCCCGCCAGAAGCCGCCCGGGACGCCGGGGGGCTCCGGCTCAGAGTGCCGCTCCGTCAGGGCCCGCTTCCATTCCGCGAGCAGACGTCCGTCGCCCAGCTCCGCCCGCACGGCGTCTCGGGCCTGACCCTCGGTCTTTCCCCTGGCGACAAGCTCGTCGCAGCGATCGTTGAGATGTTGCGCCAGTTCCTCGGCGACGGAGGCCTCGCGCGCCGGCGGCAGGCCGAGGCCCTCGAGCAGAGCCCCGATCTCCCTGGACCACTCAGGCATGCTCGGCCGCCGTGATCCGGTTGATCGCCTCGACGAAGTCGCGCCAGATGCCGCGGCGCTCCTTGAGCATTCTGCGGCCCTGCGGCGTCAGACGGTAGTAGCGCCTCCGCCGCTGCCCGGCCTTCTCCACCCAGCGGCCCTCCACGAGGCCCCGCGCCTCGAGGCGGTACAGCAACGGGTAGAAGGACGCCACATGGAACTTGAGGGCGCCGTCCGAGCGCGTCTCGATCAGCTTGCTGATCTCGTAGCCGTGCCGCGGCCTCTTCTCGATCAGCGAAAGGATCAGCAGCTCGGCGCTGCCCTTCTTGAGCTCGCGGTCCACGCCTGGCCGGTCTATATATTGCATAGACACATATATGACATCCGAGGTCCAACCCGTCAAGTCCTGATACGAAAGCAAGCGCGAGAGGTTACGGAGCCAGGTCCGGACGTTCGAGGCCCTGCGTGCGGCGCGGCCGCCGCGTTGACCGGGCCGCTCTCGCGCGTTTAGACTGCCGCCCTCGCATGCCGGAACCCTACGGCCCGTCGATCAACCTCGAGGAGGGCAAGAAAGCCGCAGCTGCGGCTCTGGCGGAAGCGCGCCGTCACGGCTGGGTGATGGCCGTCGCGGTCACGGACCCCGCCGGCTTGCTCGTCTACTTTGAAAAGAGCGACGACACGCAGCACGGCAGCGTCGAGGTGGCGATCGCCAAGTCCCGCTGCGCGGCGCTGTTCAAGCGGCCGACCAAGGTCTGGCAGGACATGCTCGCTTCCGGCGGCGACGGGCTGCGCGTCCTCGGTCTGCCAGGCGTCGTGCCCGTCGAGGGCGGCGTGCCGCTCGTCAAGAACGGAACGATCGTCGGCGCGATCGGCGTCTCCGGCGGCTCGAGCCCCCAGGACGGCCAGTGCGCCCGGGCCGCCGCCGAGACCCTCGTCTAGCGCCGGGCTCAGCCGCGAAGGTCCGGCAGGTTCAGCCCCGGCCGCTCGTTGTCCCAGAGGATCGAGAGAACCCAGAAGCGTCGGCCGTCGTGGAAGAGCTGGATGCTGTTGACGCCGCGCAGGAACGGCTTCTCTCCCGGAGAGCGACGGCCCTCGTAGGCCGAGAGGACGTGCGCCATGCCGCCGAACTGGAAGGTGCGGCGGGCGATTTCGACCTCGTAGAAATCGTTGGCCTCGAAGAAGGGCGCGCGGGAGGCGATGTAGCCCTCGATGTCGAACGATTCGCCCACCGCGCCTCCCGCGGGGCCGGGCCTCGCCGACATGAGGCGCCCTCCCGGCAGGAACAGCGTGCGCTCGCGCGCCCAGTCGCGCGGCCCCGCCGGGCCCGACACGCACGCGTACAACGCGCCGACGATCCCGTCGATGGTGGCGACGTCGGCCTCCGCGGCGGCCGCGCTCATTCGGGCTTCCAATCCGGCAGCCTTCCCGGGGTCCAGGGAGCGCCGGCCTTCTCCATGCGGTCCTCGAGGCCCTTCAGGTCCGTCTCGAGAAGTTTCTTCAGCCTGGCGAGCTCGCCCGCGAACTCCGACGACGCGATCGCGTAAGCATCCTGGCTCGTCTTCGTGGGAGGGGCAACCGAGGCCCACTGCGTGTTGACGATGTAATCGATCCGATCGATGGTCGACGGCGGCGTCGGCTCGTTCCTCGAAGCGACCGCGCGGTCGCCCTCGAGCGACTTGTGCACGTCGCGAAGGCCGGAGCCGATCGCCAGGGCGTCGGCCGAGAGAGACGGATCGGCCGCCGGCGTATCCAGGAGAGCCTTCCGGATCTCCTCGAGATGCTTCTGGGCCTCCTTCGCGGCGGACACGGCTCCCAGGGCGGCCCGCTGCAGTCGGGCGGTCTTCTTCTCGAAGGCGAGGAGGGCGGCCCGGTCGGCAGGCGGCAGAGACGAGGCGCCGATGGCCCCGGCCTCGAAGGAAGCCGGCCCGGCGAGCTCCGTCGTCTTGCCGTCCACGCGCCTGGCGAGCGAGACGCGGTAGCCGCCCGGAACGACGAGCGGACCCGTCGGTGGATCTTCGAAGACATTGGTCGGGTCGGGCTTCGGGGTGTCCGTCGGATTCGACGGCGGGAAGCGCAGGTCCCACGCGATGCGATGGATTCCCGCCTTGCCGGGAGCGGTCAGCCGCCGCACGACGTGGCCCTCGGAGTCCGTGATGGTGAAGACGAGGACCGGATCTTCCTCCGCCGCCTCGGCGCGCAGCTCCTCGGGCGTCGGGAAGGGAGGCGCGCCGCCCTCCTTGGCGATCTTCTTCTCGCTGTCGTGCCGGAGCTCCTTGCGAGTCTTCAGGTCTTCCTTCAGGAAGTAGGTGAAGACCGCTCCAAACGGCGGGTTGGAGGCCGTGTACAACGCGTCGCCGAGGAACCCTTTGCCCCGGACGCCGAGAGGGGTCGCCGGGATGTACATCCATGCCTTCCGGATCGGGAAGAGCTGGGCGTCTTTGGCCAGGGAGTCCTCCGTGGCCGCGCGCAGCGCCGTGACGTCGTCCAGGACGTAGAAGCCGCGGCCGAACGTGGCCAGAACGAGGTCGTTCTCCCGGGCCTGGAACGCCAGGTCCCTCACGGCGATGGTGGGCAGCCCGCCCTGGAGCTGCACCCAGTGAGCGCCTCCGTCCTTCGTGAAGAAGAGGCCGAACTCGGTGCCGGCGAAGAGGAGCGCCGGGTCGCCCGGATCCTCGATGACGCAGTAGACGGTGCCCCGCTGCGGCAGGTCGCCCGCGATCGATGTCCACGAGGCTCCCCGGTCCGTGCTCTTCAGCACGTAGGGCTTGAAGTCCCCCATCTTGTGGTTGTCGAACGCCGCGTAAACGGTCGAAGCGTCCCGAACCGAGGGCTCGAGGCGGGAGACGTACGTGCGGTCCGGCACGCCCGGGAACCGCTCGATGCGCCGCCAGCGGGCGCCGCCATCCTCGGTGACCTGCACGAGCCCGTCGTCCGTGCCGACATAGAGAAGTCCCTCGGCCTTCGGCGACTCGGCAAGAGACACGATGTTGCCGTAGAGCGACGTCGAGCTGCCGCGGGCGACGGCGTCGAGGGGCCAGACCTTGCCCATCACGGGCAGCTTGTTGCGGTCGATCTGCCGCGTCAGGTCGGCGCTGATGGGTCTCCAGCTCTCGCCGCGGTCGTCGCTCCGGAAGACGCGCTGCGCCGCGAAATAGAGGCGCGTGTGGTCGTGGGGGCTGATGACGAGCGGCGAGTCCCAGTTCCAGCGCAGGGGCGCTTCGCCGGGCCCGGCCTCGGGCTTGATGAACAGGGTGTCCCCGTTCTTGCGGTCCAGGCGCGCGAGACCGCCGTGCTGAGACTCCGAGTACACGATGTTGGGATCCTTGGGATCGACGCGCGGCTGGAAGCCGTCGCCCGTGACCGTGACCCACCAGTCGGCGTTTCGGATGCCATGGACGTTCAGCGTGCGCGAGGGGCCGCCGAGCGTGTTGTTGTCCTGGGTCCCGCCGTAGACGTTGTACACCGGCGAGGCTTCGTCGACCGCGACCCGGTAGAACTGCGTGACGGGCAAGTTGCCGAAAAAGCGCCAGTTGGCGCCCCGGTCGAAGCTCTCGTACAGGCCGCCGTCACAGCCCACGCGCAGGTGGCGCGTGTCGGCCGGGTCGATCCACATCGCGTGGTTGTCCACGTGCTTGGAGCTCTCTCCCAGCTTGTGAAACGTCTTGCCTCCGTCCTCGGAGACGTGGAGCCACGTGTCCATCGCGTAGACGCGCTCTTTGTCCTTCGGGTCCACGAAGATGCGCGCGTAGTACTGCCCCGACCCCGTCGAGTAGGACCCTCGCTTCTCCCAGGTCACGCCCCGATCCGTCGAGCGGAACACTCCGCCCGCCCTGTTGGCCGCCTCGATGACGGCGTAGACGGTGTCCGGGTCCGAGGGCGCGAGAAAGAGGCCGATGCGGCCCATCTCCTCCTTGGGCAGGCCCGTCTCGACCTTCTTCCACGACGCGCCCGCGTCTTCGGACCGGTAGATCGCGGATTCGGGTCCTCCGTTGATGACGGTCCAGACGTGCCGCCGCCTCTGGTAGGAGGAGGCGAGCAGGCGATCGGGGTTTCTGGGATCCATCACCACATCGGTGACGCCGGTGTTCTCCGAGACGGTCAGCACGGCCTTCCAGGTCTTGCCGGCGTCCGTCGTCTTGTAGAGGCCGCGCTCGCCGCCGGCCGCCCAGAGCGGTCCCTGCGCCGCGACGTACACGACGCGCGCATCGCGTGGATCGATGAGGATCTTGCCGATGTGCTCGGAAGTCTTCAGCCCCATGTTCTGCCACGACTTGCCGCCGTCCTCGGAGCGGTAGACGCCGTCGCCGTAGGAGACGCTGCGCTGGCTGTTGTACTCGCCGCTGCCGACCCAGACGACGTGCGGGTTGCCGGGATCGATGGCCACGGGGCCGATCGAGTAGGAGCCTTCGCCGTCGAAGAGCGGCGTGAAGGTCGTTCCCCCGTTCTCCGTTTTCCAGACGCCGCCCGAGGCGGCGGCCACGTAGAACGTCGAAGGGTTCCCGGGCTCGACCGCGATGTCGGAGATGCGGCCGGACGTCAGGGCCGGGCCGATCGAGCGCAGCTCCAGTCCCTTCCAGGTCTTCGGGGACAGGAGGCCCTTCTTCTCGGAGGCCTCCGTCTTGTCGGCCTTGTCCGTCTTGCCCGCCGCGGCGGCCGCCTTCTCCAGGGCGCCCGCGCGCGCCGCCGGGACGGCGAGCAAAAGGCAGACGGTCAGCCCGGTTCGAAGAATCAATCGCATGCTCTCTCCCTTCCGCTTTCGGAGCACGCGGATTCTAGCAAGCGCGCCGCGGACGCGCGCTCAGTCTCGGACGGCTTCCGCGTCCACGGTGATGTGGACGTCGTCTCCCACGACGACGCCGCCGCGGTCCAGCGCGCTGTTCCAGCGGACGCCGAAGTCGTGGCGGTTGATCCGCGTCTTCGCCACGAAGCCGGCCCGCACCTTGGGCCCCTTGTCCACGCCGTCCTCCCACCAGGGCGTCGGCCACTCGCCGAGGTACTGGACGTCGAGCGTCACGGGGCGGGTGACACCGCGGATCGTCAGGTCCCCGGTCAGCCGGGCGTCGTGGTCGCCCACGAGCTCGACCCCGCGGCCGACGAACCGGATGGTGGGATGGTGCTCGACGTCCAGGAAATCGGCGCTCTTCAAATGCGCGTCGCGGGCGGGCTCCCCGGACCAGAGGCCGGAAGCGTCGATCGTGGCCTCGACCGAGGAAGCCTGCGGCTTCGACGGGTCGAACTCGAGCGTGCCGTGGATGTCCTTGAAGTGGCCGCGCACCCACGTCACCATCATGTGGCGCACGCGGAACTCCGCCGCGGTGTGGCCGGGCTCGAAGGTCCAGCGGGCCATGAATGCTCTCGAGGCGCCGCCTACTTGGCCGCCTTCCACTCCGTCATCTTCTTCTCCAGGTCCGCCACGGCCTCGGCCGACGGCTTGGGATCCGCGTCCTTCAAGGCCAGGGCCTTCTGCGCCGCGGCCATGGCCTCCTTCTTCTTGCCTTCGCCCGCCAGCACTCCGGCCTGGAAGGAGAGGTTCGCGAAGGTCTGCTTGACCGAGAGCGACTTCTGCAGGAACGCCGCCGCGTCGGAAGTGGCGTACTTGTTGTCGTAGAGGTAACGCGCGGCCGAAAGCGGCGTGCGCCAGTCGTCCAGCTTCGCCTCGGCGACGGCCTTCTTCGCATTGGCCAGGAACTGGGCGTTGGTGTCCACGGCCAGGTTGATCGGCACCGAGACCTTCTCCCACCGAATGGCGAGGACTGCGGAGTCCCGCGTCACGGAAGGAAATTCGATCGTGAACTGCTCGGTCATCTCGGCGGCCTGCGGCTTGACCTTGACCCGCAGGGCGTCGTTCTCGGGCTTGTAGTCGCCCGGACCGCCCGTGGCCGTCTTGCTGAAGATCACCGTCCATTCGGTCTGGCCGGGGATCGTGAAAAGCCCGTAGGAGCCGGCGGGCAACTTCTGCCCTTCGACCGTGACGTCTCCGTCGAACGAGATCTTCGTGATGGCGTTGGCGCCGGTACGCCAGACCTCGCCATAGGGCACGAGCTTTCCCCAGATGACTCGCTCTTCCTTGTGCGTCGGGCCCTTCACGTGCGGCCGGCTGTACGCGATCTCGACCTTCGTCACGCCGATGTTCTGGGACACGGTGGCATTGGGGCTGGGGGCCGGCGTCGTGAGCTGGGCGAGCGCGGCGCCCGTCGAGAACAGGGCGGCGGCGACGGCCGAAAGGGCCGGGGAGCGTCTGGTCATGGTTTCTCTCCTTCTGGTTTCGTTGACCGGGAGCCGGATTCTAGCTCCGTCGGCGGCGGATAGACTCCGGGCGATGAAGGGCAAGACCGTCCTCGTCACCGGAGCCACCTCCGGCATCGGCCGGGAGGCCGCCCGGGAACTCGCGCGGCTGGGCGCCCGCGTCCTCGTCGGGGCGCGCGACTCCGCGCGGGGCCGGCAGCTGGCCGACGCAATCGGCCGCGAGGGAGGCCAGGCCGAGCTCCTAGCAATGGACCTCGCTTCGTTCGCCTCGACTCGAGAGGCGGCGGCGCGCCTGCTGGCCTCTCATGGAAAGCTCGACGTCCTGATTAACAACGCCGGGATCGTCACGCGCCACAGGCAGACGAGCCCGGACGGCCACGAGGTCATCTGGCAGACCAACTTCCTGGGGGCTTTCCTGCTGACGCGCCTTCTCCTGCCTGCGCTGCAGGCGGCGCCGTCGCCCCGCATCGTGAACGTCAGCTCGGAGGCGCACCGCTCCGGCCGGCTCGTGTGGGACGACCTGGAGCTCGCCCGCGGCGGCTACAGGGGATTGCGCGCGTACTGCAACACGAAGCTCGCGCTCGTCCTCTTCACCCGCGAGCTCGCCCGCCGCGAGCCCTCGATCGCCGTCAACGCCCTGCATCCCGGCGTCATCGCCACCAACATCTGGCGCGCGGCGCCGGCTCCGATCCGTTTTGTTCTGGACCTCGTCCTGACCTCCCCGGTCAAAGGTGCCCTGCCGATCGTGCGCCTGGCGTCTTCGGCGGACGTCGAAGGGGTGACCGGGCGCTACTTCAATCGCATGCAGGAGAAGGCCCCGGTGCCGGCGGCACAGAGCGATGCCGACGCGGCCAGGCTCTGGGACGTCGCCGAGAAGGCCGTCGGCCTCGCCGTCTGACCGGGTCTCCGATCCTATACTCGGCCGTCAGAACAAGTGAGGAGGACGCCATGGGCATCATCTGGACCATCGTCATCGGCTTCTTCGCGGGCGTGATCGCCAAGTTCCTCCATCCCGGCCGGGAGAACATGGGTTTCATCATCACGACCATCCTCGGCATCGCCGGCGCCCTGGTGGCCACGTTCATCGGGAAGGCCGTCGGCTGGTACGAGCCGGGGCAGGGCGCGGGCATCATCGGCGCGGTCGTCGGGGCCATCCTCCTCCTCGTCATCTACGGAGCCGTCGCGAAGAAGGCGGCCTGACGCCGTCGCGGCATCACGGCTTCGGCCGGCCGCCGAGGGCAAGGCGGCGGCCGTGCTCGAAGGCCCCTGCATAGGCCAGGCAGAAGAGCAGCGACAGGGGCAGGCGCCACGCCGGGATTTGGACATCGCGCCGGCCACGTAAGAGACGCGAGACGAGCGCCCGCACTCGCCCGGCGAAGCTCCGCAGGGGAGTCGGACCCGGGCGGCCGGTGCTCCGCTCGAAGAGCCCGAAGGCATACCCCGTCAGCACCGAGCTGCGGTAGAGGCCGGCGAGCTGCCGGTGGCAGTCGTGCGTCGCTGCCAGCTTCGGGTCGTAGAGCAGGCGGTATCCGCCGGCGAGCAGCCGATGGGCCAGGTCGCTGTCCGGCCCCAGACGGTTCTCTTCCTCACGGAAGAGGCCCAGCGGGCGAACGATGCCGGCGCGGAGCAGGACGTTGTGCGCCAGGAAATGTGTCGCGTCGCCCGCTTGGGAAGAGTGGTTCGGCATCCGGGCCAGGGCCATCTCCCGCGCGAAGGGCCCGGGCAGGTAACGGGAACGGCCGGTGACGAGCGCCACGCGGGCATCGGCCCGGTCGAGAGCCTCGATCGCGCACTCCAGCCAGTCCTCCGACGGAAGGACATCCGCATCGGCCAGCGCGACGAGTGAACACGTCGCGGCCGCGAAGCCGGCGTTTTTCTGCCGGTAGTAGGCCGCGTCGGCAAGCTCGAGCCACCGGACCGGCAGGTCGTCGAAGAGCTTCCGCTCCGCGCGCGCGGCGCCGGGGCCCGAGACGACGATCCACTCGCGGATGCAGTCCGCCCGAGTCTGCCGCCTCCATCCGCTCACCACGTCCTGGAACCCGATGCGACGCCAGGGGCGCACATTGGCAGTTTCGAGAACGAGCGAGACCTCGGCGGACCGGCTCACAGGCGAGCCCGAGGGCGCGGCGGGAGCAACCGCGATGCGAAGAGGAGCACCGGCGACGCGGCCCCGGCCAGGCGGTCGATCAGCCGGCGGGCCGGCCGCAGCACTTTCCGGGCCCGTGCGAACCGATTCGGTCTCTCGACCCGGGTGAGCGGGTAAGCGACGCCCGCCGAGGACACCGTGCCGATGCTCGACGCGGACTCCCCCACGTCGATGGCATCGAACGCCGCGAGGAAGCGCTCGTAGAACCAGGTCTTCGTCTCCTCCCTCTGAGACCGCAAGCGATCGGACAGGACCGTCTGCGCGGGACGCAGCCCGCGGCCGATGGAGGGGTTGAGATTGATCTCCCAGACGACCGGCGCCCCGTCCTTCATCGAGTAGTCGACGCGTCCGTAGTCGACCCCGGCGACCTCGAAGATCCGCCGCAGGGCGTCCTCGTGCGGGTTCTCGCGAACATAAGCGGCTTCCTCCCGATAGCTCGCGTCCGTATGCTCGGACCCCTCGAACTTGAGCATCCAGTGCCGGCCCACCGCGACGCTGCGCGGAACGATTGCCGGCCCGACGCGGAAAGCGGCGTACTTGCGGAAGACTCCCTCGGAGTCCGCCGTGTCGATGAACTCCACCGCGAGAAGATCGGCGAGGCGATGCCCGCGCACGATCGCGCGCGCCAGGGCCGCGCGAAGCTCGGCGCGCGTGTGGAGAAGCGGCGACAGCGAGCCGGTATGCCAGCACTCGTCCCGAACGAACACGGGGTAGCGCAGCCCCTCGACGTCGCCCGAGGCCCGCACGGCGCGGTGGCTGTTCCAGCCCCGCCGGTGCAGCTCCTCGAGGAGCTCGAACCGAAGCAGGGCCCGATCCGGAAGGTTGAGCAGCCGAAAGCCGGGCCCTGCCCCGCTCAACCGGTTGGCGACGGCCGAGGCGTATGCGCGGCCCGAAGGCGTCAGGTGATCCAGCGCCGAGAAGATGTAGGCCCCCGCAGGCAGCTCGCCACGAGCCGGCAGCTCCTCGTAATGCTCCACGGTCATCCGACCCGCCAGCGGTTTGCCCCAGAGCTCGAGGAACTCGCGGATCGTGTAGTCCTCGCGCCGGGGAACCAGGTACCGGATCACGGGGCGGGCTCCGGCGCGGCGGCGGGGGGCCGACAGAGGATCGCGGCCACGCTCATGTCCCCGGTCACGTTGGTGAGCGTCTTGAAGACATCCGGCAGGTCGTCCACGGCCTCGAGAAGCACCAGCCCCTCGAGCGGCATTCCGAGCGCGAGGTAGACCGCGGCGCTGCGCAACTGGCCTCCGCCGCCCGGGACGCCGACGGCGGTCATGCTCACCAGCATCTCCGCAGCCAGGAAGACGGCGAGCTGCCCGGCGTGGAGCGGGATGCCCAGAAGGTGCGCCAGGAAGAGCAGCTTCACGGCGCTCGAAGCCGTCCGGTTCAGCTTGAAGAGCGCGACCGAGAAAGGCAGCAGGAAGCCGGTCGCGAGGGCCGGCAGCCCGAGACCGGTCTCGGCGCCCGAGATGAGCGCCGGAAGCGACGCGATCGAGGACCGGGTACCGACGGCCACCATCTGCGCCGGCGCAACGGCGCGGGCGAAGCGGCGCGCCGGGACGCGCGCCACGAGCGCGGTGACGGGATAGAGCAGGGCCGTTTCGAGCAGCAGGACCCCGCACACCAGGAGCACGTAGAAGACGAGCGATCCCGACAGCGCCTTTCCGGCGCCGCGGGCGGCCACGCCGTAGGCCACGGCGAAGGTCCCCGCCGGAAGGGCCCGGAGGACCCATCCGACCAGGACCATCATCGCGTCGGCCAGCCCTCGAAACAGGCCCTCGAGAGGCTCGCGGCGCACGGCCGGCAGGTGCCCGGCGGCCAGGCCGAAACAGACCGCGAAGATGAGGACCGGCAGAATGGCGCCTCGAGCCGCGGCCTCGACGATGTTCTTCGGGATCCAGTCGTCGAGCCAGGATTCGGCCCTGGGGGGAGAGGGAGGCTTGCCCGGGCTCGCCGTCTCCTCCGGAGAGCTCGTCGTGAGCGCAGCCGCCGCCGCCGGGTCCGCGCCGTGAAGCGCGACCACCGGCCGGGCCACGGCGAACGCCAGAAGGCCTCCCGAAAGCAGCATCGCGCCGAACACGAGCAGGGCGCGGCCGGCCAGCGCGGCGACCGAAGCTTCTCTCCGAACTCCGGCGATTGCGGCGACCGTCTGGGTCACGACGAGCGGCACGACCGTGACCTGCAGGGCCGCGATCCAGAGGCGGGCGGCCGTCGAGAGAATCGTGTCCAGGACACCCGCCGCCGGCAGAGCGGAGCCGTGCCGAAGCGCGCCCGCCGCAAGGCCTGCGGCCAGGGCGATCAGCGACCACGCCGTCCCCGGCAGACGTCGAACTCCGGCTGCCTTGCTTGCCACGAGATTTCGACCGCGAATCCTATGCCGGCCGCCCTCTCCCTCTCCGGGCTCCCGCGCGCGCCTCGCAGGAATTAGGATGGCCTCCTGACGAACTGGAACGACGCTCCCGTCTTTGGGGTCCGCACGGCGGGAGGCCCCTGGGTGATCCGCCCGAGCGCCTACGGGCTCCTGCCCGACGGGGAGGGGCGGGTGGCGATCGTGCGCTCGGCCGACGGTGTCTACCTGCCCGGCGGCGGCATCGAGGAAGGCGAGACCGTGCCGGAGGCCCTCCGGCGGGAGGCTCTCGAGGAGTGCGGCTTTCAGATCTCGCTCGGTGCCTGGACCGCTCGCGCCGTGCAGTTCGCCTACTCCGCTTCGGAGAAAGCGCGCTTCGAGAAGAGGTCCACCTTCATCGAGTGCGCGATCGAACGAATCGACCGGAGCCGGCTGCACCCGGGTCACGAGGTTCTCTGGGTCGATGCGGAGTCGGGGGCGAAGCTCCTGACTCACGCGAGCCACGGGTGGGCGGTGCGGGAATGGATGGGGCGTTCCCGCGGCTGAACCCGCAACCTTCCCGATCCGAATCGTATTCACCCATGGGAACCCGCAGCCAGCACGCAGGAGGGCCCATGCCGTATCGAGAGGTCCGATTCGTCGTCGCCGTGGCGGCCGCGTATGTCGCCGCCGCAAGCGCCCGGGCGGCCGAGCCCGTCCCGGAGCTCCTGCAGCGGCAGACGCAGGAGTTGATGGACGCCGTGGCTGGCGGCAAAGCGTCGGTCTGGGAGCGGTACGTCGATGACGGCGTGCTCTACACCGACGAGAACGGGCACATCATGAAAAAGGCCGAGATGGTGGCCGGCATCAAGCCGCTGCCCCAGGGGGTCTCGGGCGTCATCCGGGTGACGCAGTACCAGGCCGTCGTGCACGGCGACACGGCCGTCGCCTCGCACGTGGACGACGAGCACGAGAACTACCATGGCCACGAGCTCCACTGCCAGTACCTGACGACCGACACGTGGATGAAGACGAAGGCCGGATGGCGGCTGGTCGGGGCCCAGGTCCTGGCGCTGCGCACGGATCCCCCGGCCGTGGCGCTCCCCCCGGTGGTCCGAAACGAGTACTGCGGCCGGTACGCGCTGACCCCGGACATCACCTACGAGATCCGCTGCGGGGGCGACGCCCTCGAGGGCCAGCAGAGCGGACGCAAGGCGGAGGAGCTCAAAGCCGAAGCTCCGGACGTCCTCTTCACGCCCGGGAAGACCCGTTACCGGAAGATTTTCCTGCGCGACCAGGACGGCCGCGTCACCGGCTTCGCCGAGCGGCGCGAAGCCTGGGACCTCGTCTGGAAGCGGCTGCCCTAGAGACATTCCAGCCACGCCCTCACCCGAGTGCTAGGCTGTCCGCAGTGGCGATCCGAACCGGCTCGTTGATTCACTCGGTCGCCGTGGCGGTCGAAGCTCTTCTCCTGGCTCCAATCCCGCTCCTGGCCGGCGACGCAATCGACAAGCTCGTGCAGCGGAAGCTGACTCCCGGGGCCGTGGCGCTCCTTGTGCAGCATGTGCATGACCCGAGGGTCGCGGCCCGCCTCAAGACCGCCCTCTCGGATAAGACGGCGGTAGTGCGCGCAGTCGCTGCGCGCGTCACAGTTGTCGGCCGCCTGGCGGACCTCCTTCCCGACCTGAAGAGCGCTCTCGCGGCCGAGACGGATCCTGAAGCGGCACGGGAGGAGATGAGGGCCGTCTGCACCCTCGGTGGGCCCGCCGCCGATACCGACGCGTTCGCTCAAATTAAACGATTCTCGGGCCGTCTGGACGGTGCGTATGTGCGTGTCGTGGGGAGGCTTCGCGGTACCGCCGCCATACCGGCGTACTTCTCGACGCTACGGCCGGAACTGTCGCTCACGCTGACAGATCGACGGGCTTTCTACCGACGCGTGTTCGATCGAAGCGGCGCGGACGCGCTTGTCGTCGCGGGATCCTATGCCCTGTCGCACGAGGCGACAGAGGACTGGCAGGCGATCGTGGCCGTGGCCGGCGATTGCGGCGTAATCCTTCAGGAGAGCATCCTTCTCGCAGCGCTTCGCGCAGAGGACGCCGTGCTCCGCGGCGAGGCGGCCTGGTACTCGGCTAAGTCCTATCGCATCGCACGGCCCGGAAACCGGGTGGAGATTCTCAAGGCCGCCGACGAAGGCGCACGTTCTGACGCCGATCCCGAACGTCGGTTCGGGTTCGAAATGCTCGGCCGCGTCCTGGGTAAGGCCGCCGTCGAAGACGAAGCGTGGATCGCTTGCCTAGAGACCAATCTCG
>Ga0335082_10004401_pt1 | contig 15348 bp, 7 predicted proteins | sample Lox_Sample_41_FD_206718 | JGI IMG/M metagenome (GOLD analysis project Ga0335082, IMG submission 206718) | Soil microbial communities from Loxahatchee National Wildlife Refuge, Florida, United States - Lox_Sample_4.1 | ecosystem: Environmental > Terrestrial > Soil > Wetlands | place: USA: Florida...
TCGCGATTGCGGACACTCAGATGTCCGAGATACCCGAACACCCTGCGAAGACCTCGGATGACCAGAGCCTCGCCGCGCCGCCGGTCAGAACTGGCGAGGCTGCGCAAGCGCCCGAGCAGTACGGTCGAGCAGGAGACGACGACCTGCTCGAGCAGATGCAGGCGAGAGAGCATCCTCTGGGTCCGCCTTCCGCGCAAAGCAGCACCTCGGCGATCAGTCCCGACGCCTCTGCATGGGCCAACGCCCCTGAGTTGTATGGTCGTGCGGGCGATGCTACGCTGCTAGAGCACATGCAGGCGATACCTCGCTGACCCGCGGAGCCGCTCCCTCAGAGATTACCGCCAGCCGCGAGGATAAGCGAGCGGCTTAAGCGGATCAGGTAGTAAGACTTACAACGCTGACCAACCGACGTGCACCCGTGTCTGTGCGGCGAGCGTTGTCTTCAGAGCAGCAATCCTATGCAAGAGTTTGGGTGCCGACGGGACGGTTGGTTGCGTCTAAATCCACGCACCAGCACGCGGCCGAGACTGCCGGGCAGTGTTGGCTGCTCGAAGTTTTCTTGACTTCCAAGTTACCCGCCTCGCCAAGTCCTTCGAAGTGAGCGAGAGCTTACGCTGCCGCGGTGATCGTCTCGGCGGATTGAGCAGCCGCGAGGCCGCACTCCGCCTGCGCGAATTCGGACCCAATGCGACGCCCGACGCCCCTGTCCGCCGGTGGCGAGCCTTTCTCGGGAAATTCTGGGCGCCCGTGCCGTGGATGTTGGAAGCTACGATCGCCCTGCAGCTCGCTCTGGGCAAGGGCGATGAGGGGCTGGTGATCGCGGTCCTGCTGGTTCTCAACGCGGCAATCAGCTTTGCGCAGGAGCACCGCGCCGATCGAGCCCTCGCATTGCTCAAACAACGGCTTTCAGTGAGCGCACGCGTGCTGCGCGATGGCCGCTGGCAAACAATCTCCGCGCCCGATGTCGTTCCCGGCGACGCGCTGCACATCCGGCTCGGGGACTTGGTGCCGGCGGATGTGCGTCTCTCTGAAGGCGGTGTGCTGCTCGATCAATCGGCACTTACCGGCGAGTCGCTGCCGATTGAAGCAGGCGCGGGCGCTACGGCCTATGCCGGAAGCATGGTGCGTCGTGGTGAGGCCACCGGCGAGGTGATCACGACCGGCACGCGCACCTATTTCGGCAGGACAGCGGAGCTGGTCGCGGGAGCCAGGACCCAGAGCCATCTCGCAGCGCTGATCCTAAGAATTGTCAAGGGGCTGGTGGCACTCGATCTAGTGCTGGTGCTGGCCTTGTTCGTCTACGCCATTGTTGCCGGGCTGCCATTGCATGATTTGCTGCCTTTTGCGCTGATCCTGCTCGTGGCGTCGGTGCCGGTGGCACTGCCAGCGACTTTCACGCTGGCCTCGGCCCTCGGCGCGCAGGAGCTTGCGCAGCGTGGCGTGCTGGTAACGCGGCTATCCGCGATCGAAGAGGCAGCGGCAATGGACGTGCTGACAAGCGATAAGACCGGCACGCTTACGCAGAACCGTCTGGCGGTAGCCGAAGTGCAGCCGCAAGCGCCTTATCACGAAGACGAGCTGTTGCGGCTGGCGGCGCTGGCGTGCGACGAGGCGACACAAGACCCCATCGACCTCGCGATTCTCGCGGCCGCACGCGGCCGCGGGCTATTGGCGCACGTGCCTGCCCGCATCTCTTCCATTCCCTTCGATCCTGCGACCAAGCGTGCCGAGGCCACCTATCGCGAAAACGGTGAGCTGCGCGTGGTGAAAGGCGCTCCCCAAGCTGTGACTGCGCTTATTGCCGGCACGGATGTGAGCTTGGATGAGGAGCGCATGGCATGTGGCGGTTATCGTGTCCTTGCCATCGCCGCGGGTGACGCGAGGCGTCTCGAGCTGGTCGGGCTCGTAGGGTTGGAAGATCCGCCACGGCCGGATTCTGCCGAGCTCATCCGCAGCCTGAAGGCGCTCGGTGTGCGTACCATCATGGTCACCGGGGACGGATTGGCCACCGCACGCGTCGTTGCTACCCGGCTTGGTGTCGGCAGCCGCGCGTGTGCGCCCGAGGCGCTTCGGGGAATGAAGGGCGATGCCGCGCGCGACTGTGATCTATTCGCGCGGGTACTGCCCGAGGACAAATTTCATCTGGTGAAGGCGCTGCAGACGGCCGGTCATGTAGTCGGTATGACCGGCGATGGTGTCAATGACGCGCCCGCGCTCAAGCAAGCCGAGGTCGGCATTGCAGTGGCCAGTGCCACTGATGTCGCGAAGGCGGCCGCGAGTCTGGTGCTCACCGATCCGGGACTTGCCGGGGCGGTGGCGGCGGTGGAGGTGAGCCGGCAGATCTACCGCCGTATGCTGACCTACACGCTGAACAAGATAGTCAAGACCATCGAGATCGCCGTCTTCTTGAGCGTCGGGGTGATGTTGACTGGTACCTTCGTTGTCACGCCGCTGCTCATCGTGCTGCTGCTGTTCACCAACGATTTCGTGACGATGGCGATCGCCGCCGATCATGCGCCTGCCTCGCCGCAGCCGGTGCGTTGGAACGTCACTACCTTGATCGCGACCGCCGCCCCGATCGCCGCGTCGGTTCTGGCAATGTCGTTTTCGGTCTTCTTCGCCGCTCGCAATGGCTTGCGCCTGCCACTGCCGCAGCTGCAGACGCTGGTGTTTCTGCTGCTGGTGTTCAGCGGCCAGGGGCTGGTCTATCTGCTGCGCACCGAGGAGCACTTCTGGAGCTCGCGTCCGGGCAGATGGCTGTTGACCGCGAGCGTCGTTGACATCGTCGTCGTCGGAGTGATGGCAGTACGCGGCCTGCTCATGGCGCCACTGGCTCTGACGCTGATCCTCGAGCTGCTCGCCGTAGTCGCCGCGTTTCTAGTCGCTTTGGATTTCGTGAAGGTCCGGGTCTTCCAACGCGTGGACATTGCGGCGCATTCCTCATAGCGCCTCGCGCTGCGGGCCTTGACCCGCCACGCGAAGTGAATGACCGTCACTGCCGGCGGATCGACTGATCGGCGCAGTCTCGACTGGAGTCGGTGGACTCGCGCATTACAGGCCGCAATGGTCAGGACTTTCCCGCAATCGGGGCGACATCGGGGGTGGTCAAAGTTAGCGTGTTCCAACACCCCACTAAGGTGGAGAGTGAACATGAATCAGGCTTATGTCATGGCGCTTCTGCTGCTGGTCCTGAGCAGCGGAGGTGATCCACCAGGCGAACATTCCCATAAATCTGTGTGTCCTGCGACCGGGCACGCCGCTAGCCAATGCGTGCCTGATTTCATACGGCCTGAGCTCGGACCTGCTCTAGAACAGCAGCTGCCCGACATCGGCCCTCGAAATCCTGCTCCCGCCCCGCCGCATGTGTCACACGTGCAACCTCGGGGGTTCTGGCCGCCGCGATTTCAGCATGCGCTGCCGCTGGACCCGATGCTAGAACCTCAGCCAGGGGACCTCGGTCGGTGAATCGAACCGAGCAATTGACCCGTCGGTGAGCGAGCAATGCTCGCCGAATCACGCTCCGAAGACATTACTTCAGCGGGTCCTCCGGATACAGCACGCGACGAAACGCCGCAATGATTGCCGGCTGCGGCTGACGAATCGGCGGGATCGACTGGTATTGCTCCCAGCCGCCGCCGAGCGCCTTATAGAGCGCTACGAACTGCTCGGCCACGGCGGTCTGGGAAGCGGTGTACTGCTCCTGCAGATCGTACTGTTGACGCTCTGCATCGACGACGTTGAGAAAATCCGTCAGGCCACGATCGTAGCGTTGCGTAGCGAGGCTCACAGCGCGCTGACTTGCGAGCAAGGCCTCGCCCAGATTGCGCAGACGATCCTGCTGGGCGGCGTAGGTGGTGATGGCGCCATCGACCTCCTGGACCGCTCTTAGGACGGTTTGCTTGTAATAGACCAACTGCTCATGCGTGCGCAGGTCTGCGATGTCGACGAAGGCGTCGAGGACCCCGAAGTCGAGCAGCGGCCAGGTCGCCGCGCCTCCGGCGGACCAGATGAACTCATTGGTGACGGGAGTCACACCGAGACCCTGCCCCTGATATCCGGCGCCCGCGGTGAGTGCGAACCGGGGGAACAGGTTCGCCGTCGCGATACCGATACGTGCTGTGGCTCCGGCTAACAGCCGCTCTGCTTCTTGAATGTCCGGCCGGCGTCGCACCAGGTCGAGCGGCAGTCCCGCGTCGATCTTTTCCGGCACCTGCGGAATCAGCTCCGGTTTCGCCAGCTCCTTCGCCAGGTCTTCGGGGAATTGTCCGAGCAGGACCGCGATGGCATACTGCGCCGCCTTGATCTGCGCCGCGAGCGGCTCGAGCTGAGCCTGCAGGGTTGCCAGCTGCCGGCGTGCGAGCGTGACATCGAGCTCATTGGTGATGCCGCGTTCATAGCGTGCCTGCACGATTTCCAGCAATTTCTGCGCGGTGCGAATGTTCTCGCGCAGGACCGCCAGTTGCGTCTGCAACCCGCGCATGTCCAGATAGGCTCTCGCGACGTCGGCGACAACGGTGACCAGCACCGCGTTGCGGGCTGCAGCGGCGGCCTGCGAGTCGTATCGAGCCGCCTCGATCTCGCGACGGTATCTGCCGAATACATCGATCTCCCATCCCGCATCGAAACCGAAGACTTGCGTGATGTGATCGAGACCGCTGGTGTCGGTGGCGGAAACCAGGGGCGGCGAAGCGCGACCGCGGGCGAGATTGCTCCCGGTTCCGCGCGCGGCGCCCGCGCTGGCGTTCAATACGGGAAGTGCCTGGCCGCTTACAGCCGCCTCGAAGGTTCTCGCCTCCTGCAAGCGAGTGAGAGCGATCTCGAGGCTGGGGTTGGCCTGGAGCGCACGGTCGATGAGCGAATCGAGCTGCGGATCGTTCAGCGCATGCCACCAGGTCGCAGGATCGATCGCTGCCTTGCTACGCGCTGCTGCATCTGAAGTTTCCGAGGCGGCGATGAAGCCATCTGGCAGCTTCACTTCCGGCCTGCGATAGTTGGGCCCGACTGTGCACGCCGCAAGCCATGCGGTGAATATGATTGCCAACGCGCTTCGCATTGCTTTGCTCATGTCGATCCTGATCAGCGTGTCTTCAGCGCGGTGGCCGATGTTGGGGTGGACGGCGACTGGTTCACCGCCACAACCTCGCCTTCGCTGATCTGGCTGCTGATATTGAGCGCGACCTTTTCGCCGGGTGACACACCCGATCCTAGTTCCAGCAGATTGCCGTCGTCGCGGGCGATCGTGATCTTGCGAAAGCTCACCCGCCCGCTGTCATCGACCACCGCCACATGCGGTCCGCTGGAGCGAAACACCAGTGCCGCCGCCGGCACCTGGAGCAGGTTATCGGTTTGCAGCTGGAAGCTCACGTTCACGTACATGCCGGGCACCAGCACGCGGTCGGGATTGGGAATGTCGACCTCGACCCGCAGCGTGCGCGCTTGCGGATTGATTGCCTTAGCGGTGCGTGCAATCTTGCCGCTGAAGGTCCGGTCGGCAAGGTTGCTTGCTCTCACCTCGACCGGCCCCCCGGCTTTCATCAAGTCCCCCGCGGCGCTCTGCGGCACATCGACGAACACCCGCATGGGATTGTCCTGGCTGATGCGGTAGAGCGGCGTGTTGCCCGCGGTACTGCCGGCCGTAACCAGATTACCGATATCGATGCGCCGTTCGGTGATGGTACCGTCGAATGGAGCCGTAACCTGCTTGAACCGCGCCAGAGCCGTGAAGCGCTCCACCCGTGCCTGATCGAGAGCCACCTGCGCGCGTGCCGCGTTCAACTTGGCGGCTGCGCTGTCGAAGTCGGCTCGCTTGGCTTCCCGCTCCTGCTCGGAGACGACACCCTTGGGCGAATCGCGCCAGCGGTCGTTGGTGGTCTTGGCGAACTCGGCCTCCGCCTCTCTTACCTTGACTTGAGCCTGAGCGGCATTGAGCTCTGCGCGTCCGGCGTTGAGATCGGCATCGAGCTCGGGCGTCTCGATCAGCGCCAGGGTCTGACCCTGCTGCACGTGGTCGCCGATGTCGGCAGACCACTTTGCGACATAGCCGTTGACTCGCGCATAGATGGTGCTCTCGTACCAGGCCGCCGTTTCGCCGGGCAGGGTGAGAGGGCGCGTCGCTGGTGACGCGCTGACAGTTATGACATCGACGCGCGCTTTGACCGAGGCCGCGGCCGTTGACCCCCTGGCGAGCTCGCTGCTGTCCGACGATCTCAGAAAATGCACCACTAGAAAGGCCACCAGCAGCACGGCCACGAAGATCGACGCCGATATTTTTATGGTGCGCCCCGTGCCCGGTCGGAACGTGGTCGACACGGATTGTTGCTGAGAGTCCCCGGAATGGGCCTCATGCACGGAGCTTGTACCGGGCACCGCGTCGCCAGCACCGCGGTATTCAGAATGATCATCCGGCCGCATGAGAATCCCTTGTCGACGAAGCATACGATCCCACCTGGGTCCGGCCGCGCAGCAGCCGGTACATGGTAGGTACAAAGACCAGTGTTGCAAATGTAGCGAACAGCAATCCCCCTATGACCGCGCGCGCGAGGGGCGCGTTCTGTTCCCCACCTTCGCCGACGCCCAAAGCCATCGGAATCATCCCCAGAATCATCGCCCCGGCGGTCATGAGCACCGGACGCAAGCGTGTGTATCCGGCCGTGACCGCCGCCACGAAGGAGTCGTCTCCGGCGTCCATCCGCTGATTCGCGAACGTCACCACCAGGATACTGTTTGCTGTGGTGAGCCCGATGCACATCAGCGTTCCCATCAGCGCCGGGACGCTCAAGTGGGTCTGCGTCAGGAACAGCATCCACATGACGCCACCGAGGGCAAACGGGACCGCCATCAACACGATCAGCGGATCGATCCAGCTCTGGAAGTTGATGACCAGGAACAAGTAGACCAGCACGACCGCAAACGCGATGCCGGAAAAGAGCCCCGTATAGCTCTCGCGCATGGTGTCGATCTGTCCGCTCAACTTTACCGAGATTGGCTTGGAGGCCTCAGGCGGGTTGGCTGCGATCACCTTGTCGATCTGCGCAGCCGCCGAAGCGAGATCGCGACCTTGTACGTTGGCGTGGACGTCGAACACCGGCCGGATATTGAGCTGCGAGGTGACCATCGGCACGCGAGTGCGGCCGAACTTGGAAATGTTCATCAGCAGCTGTCGCTGATCGTTCGCGCCGCCCGCGGTCACCGGCATGGTCCACAGATCCTGGGCCGAATCGATCCGGTAGGTTGGCAGCTGGACTACCAGCGGATAGCTCACGCCGTTGCGCGGGTCGACCCAGAAGTTGGGTGCGGTCTGCGCACTCGAATTAGTCGTCACCAGGACGTTGTTGGCGGTGAGTTGCTGCGACGTGCCGAGCTCGCCTGCGAGCGCACGATCGACGTCGACCGTCAGCGCCGGTGCGTCGGGTACCTGGAAGACATGCGAGTCGACGATTCCGGGTACCTTCTGCAGCGCGGCGGCGAGCTTGACGGCTAACGCATAGCTGTCGCTGTTGTCCGGGCCCGAGACTCGAATGTCGATCGGCGCGGGCTGGCCGAAGTTGAGAACCTGATCCACGATGTCGGCAGGTTGAAAAAAGAACTGCAGCTGCGCAAATTGGTGAGGCAGCGCGCGCCGCAGCTCGGCCACCAGTTGCTCTGTAGGCGAGTGTTTCGCCTTGAGCGAGACCAGGATCTCGCCGTCCATCGGTCCGACCGTCGCCGAATCGCTCAAGGCGATGTTGATGCCGCTGTACGGCAGGCCGATATTGTCCAGGATCACGTCGATCTGGTCGTTACCGACGATTTTCCGGATCGCTGCTTCCACTTCGGCAAAGTTCTGCTGAGTCTGCTCGATTCGGGTTCCTGGAGGTGAGCGCACATGCAGGCGCATCTGACCCGCATCTACATCGGGAAAGAAGTCTCTGCCCAGCTGTGGAAACAAAAGCAGCGAGATGGCCATCAGCAGGACAAAGAACGCGATCGTCAGCAGAGATTGCGACATCACCCAGGCCAGCGCGTTGCGGTAGCCTTCGCGAAACGACTGAAAAAAGCGCTCGAAGCTGCGGTGAACCGCGATGAACGGGGTCTTCCATTTCCCGGCCGTCGATGGCACGACTGCTCCGTGACCAAACCGGTGCGCGGATGGACGCAGCAGGTATTTGAACAGCACCGGCACGAGCGTAAAGGACAACGCCAGGCTGGCGACCAGCGAAACACACACCGATACTGAGAGTGGCGAAAACAAGTACTTGGCCGTGCCCTGCAACAAGAACACCGGAACGAACACGATGCAGATGCACAACGTGGACAGGAATGTCGGCACGCCGACCTCGCCAGCGCCGTGCACGATCGCCCTCTCCAGCGATTCTCCGAGTGCGACGTGGCGTTCGATGTTCTCGATGACGACCGTGCCGTTATCGACCAGGATGCCGACGGCAAGCGCAAAGCCGCCGAGGGTCATCGTATTGAGCGTTTGACCGCCCAGGTACATCACCAGCACCGCGGTCACGATCGACAGCGGAATCGCGGCGAGAATGATCAACGTGAGCCGCCAGTCACCCAGAAACAGCAGAATCATGAGCGCAGTCAATCCCGCCGCCATCAATCCGCCCATCAGGACGCTGTCCAGCGCGGCCTTTACGAACACCGACTGGTCGAAGATCGGCTTGATCGAAACGTCGCGAGGAATCAGCCTCTGAATCTCGGGCAGCGCTTTTTTCACGCCATCGATCACCGCCAGAGTAGACACGCCACCGGTTTTGCGGACGTTCATCAGCGCACCCGGCGTACCGTCGACCGAGACGGAGTTGGTCTGGACCTGGAAGCCGTCGTGCACGTGCGCGACATCGCGCATGAATACCGTTCTGCCCTCGACGACCTTGATCGGAAACCCGTTGATCGCGTCGATGGCGTCGGGGCTGTTGTTGAGCGCCAGCGTGTAGTCCTTGGACCCGATCTTCACATCGCCCGCCGGCAGGATCACGTTCTGACGCTCCAGAGCCTGACTGATGTCCGCGGGGGAGAGCCCGCGTGACTGCAAGGCGCGCTGATCGAGATCGGCCATGATGACGCGCGGCTTACCACCATAGGGATAAGGGATCTCCGCGCCGTGCACCACCGCCAGGCTGGGCCGGATGATGTTCTGGCCGAGATCGTTCAGCTTGGTGTCCGGCAGCGTTTTGCTCGACAGACTGAGCTGAATGATCGGAACATCGGTGGCGCTGTAGCGCAGGACCAGTGGTGGTGTGATGTTGCGCGGCATGTACTTGAGCACGACCAGTGCGCTGCTGGCCAATTGCGACACGGCCCGCGTGACGTCGGCCCCCTCGTGCAGATAGACCTTGATGACGCCAACACCCTGATAGCTGGTGGCTTCGATCCTGGAGATGTCATCCACCAGCGATGCCATCTGGCGCTCGTGCAGCGTGAGGATGCGATTCTGAATGTCCTCTGGGCTCATGCCGTTGTAGGTCCACACGACGCTGACAACCGGGATGTCGATTTCCGGAAAGATGTCGACGGGCATACGCATGGCAGCGCCGGCACCGAGCAGGCAGATCAGGATCAACACGGCCACTACCGTATAGGGCCGCTTGAGGACGAAGCTAACGAACGACATCTAATTGCTTTTGCGTGGAAGAAAACTCGAGTGCGCCTCGACTTGCGCCGACCAGTCTAAGCACGAGCTATGCCCCGCGGGTAAGGTCGCGGGGTCTCCTCTGCCAGAGCAGATTTTACCGCTCCCCGTGGTTGACTTGCGTGGTGGATTTGAACCAAGAGCAGCTGAGCGCTGGGGGTTTTCAACCAACCGGCCGAGATCAATTGCATTCCCGCCTCGCATCACGAGCGCGGATCCGGACTGGATCTGGTGAACCGCCAGTTTGCCGGGCAAGAACGACATGAGGCCCGCTATTGTGCTTTAGCGTGTTCCGGAGGATGCGATGCGAGCCCGTGGACAACGCGACAGCGTTCAGGCTCGCATCGGGTAGGCAATGTCGGCGCCACTGTGCCGACAGGACGAACGAGCGGCGGGTTACGCCGCGGCCATGCCGAGCTTCTTCAGAAAGATCTCCATCAAGCAGAACCGCGTGAAGCCGCTTTGCAGCAGATTAGCCCCTACGAAAGCGGTAAACCACAGCCAGTTCTGATTGACGAACAATGGACTGCCGGACACACCCAATGCCAGTGAGATGAGAATGAAAGAACCGGCGATGATGCGGATCATGCGTTCGATACTCATGCTTGACTCCTCGACATGATGGAATTGCCTGACTCATGCCAAAGATACGGCAGGCGCGCAGCAAACTCGGTGACCTAGGTCACGCGACGTGCGAAGCGTGCGATGGCGCCGGCGATGTCGTGAGGCCTCTACCCTGGCGAAGCGAAGCCGTGTAGTAAAGGACCGGGATGACGACTAGCGTCAGCAACGTCGACACCAAAATGCCGAAGATCAAGGAGATCGCCAGTCCATTGAATATCGGATCGTCGAGAATAAAAAGGGCGCCCAGCATCGCGGCCACGCCGGTCAATACTATCGGCTTCGCGCGTGCAGCGGCTGCATCGATCACCGCTTGTTCGATCCGTCTGCCCGCAGCGAGCTCCTGATTGATGAAATCGACCAGCAGGATGGAGTTGCGCACAATGATGCCGGCCAGCGCGATCATGCCGATCATGGAGGTTGCCGTGAATTGCGCGCGCAGCAGCGCGTGGCCGGGCATCACGCCGATGATGGTCAGCGGAATCGGCGCCATGATGATGAGCGGGGTGAGATACGAGCGGAATTGCGCCACCACCAGCAGATAGATCAGGATCAGTCCCACTGCATAAGCGAGGCCCATGTCGCGGAACGTCTCATAGGTCACCTGCCATTCGCCGTCCCATTTGAAGGAATAGCCGCGATAGCGGTCCTGCGGCTGATTGATGAAGTACTCGCTCAGCTTGCCGCCTTCCGGCAGGCTCATGCCGCTCACGCGGCTACGCATCTGGAACATGCCGTAGAGCGGGCTGTCGAGGTCTCCAGCCATGTCACCCAGGACGTAAGCCACCGGCAGCAGATCTTTGTGGTAGACGGTCTTCTCGCGCTGCGCCGGCGTCGCTTGCACCAGCTCGGACAGGGGGACCGCCTGGCCGGATGCGCCGCGCACCGTCAACCTGAGCACTTCATCGATCTTGGCCTGGCGCTCGGGAGGCAATGCGATGCGGACCGGGATCTCGTATTTCGCTTCGCCCGAATGAATCGGCGTCACGTATTCGCCGGATAAGCCCATGCGCATCGTGTCGACGATATCCTTCTGCGATACCCCGGCGAGCGCCGCCTTGTTCTGCAAGACTTTGGTGAGGACACGCGGGGCATTGTCGTCCACGGTGTCGCCGATGCTTACGACATCCGGCGTGAGAGCGAACTGCGTCCGCACGCGTTTGGCAACGGCGAGCTGTCCGGCGTAGTCGGGTCCATAGATCTCGGCGACGATTGGAGCAAGCACGGGCGGTCCGGGCGGCACTTCGACGACCGCGACGTCGGCACCGAAGCTGCGTCCGATTTTCTCCAGCGCCGGTCGCACGGCAGCGGCGATTTCGTGGCTTTTGCGGTTGCGGTGATGCTTGTCGACGAGGTTGACTTGAATGTCGGCGAGTTCCGGGCTCTCGCGTAGATAGTATTGCCGTACCAGCCCGTTGAAGTTGATCGGACTCGCGGTGCCCACGTAGGCCTCGTAGTCGGTGACCTCCGGGACACTCTGTAGATAAGCGCCCATCTCGCGCAGTACCCGAGCGGTTTGCTCGAGCGGCGTGCCGACCGGCATGTCGACCACCACCTGCATCTCGGACTTGTTGTCGAACGGCAGCATCTTCAACACCACCAGACGAAACAACGCCAGCGACATCGCCAGGACAATGAGACCCACTATAGCGCCGAACAGAAACCAGCGATTGCGACGGCCTTTCTGCTCATCGAGGAATGGCGCCATGATTTGCGAGAACCACCGATGCAGGCGATCGTCCAGCGCATGCGCTCCGGGCTGTGTATGAGCGTGGCTGAGAAGACGATGCGCGAGCCAGGGAGTGACGCTGAATGCGACCGCCAGCGAGATCAGCATCCCCATGCTGGCATTGATTGGGATCGGCGCCATATAGGGGCCCATCAGCCCGGTGACGAACGCCATCGGCAGAAGCGCGGCGATCACCGTCAGCGTCGCCAAGATCGTCGGTCCGCCGACTTCGTCCACGGCGCGCGGAATGATCTCGTGCAGTGGCGTGTGCGGGCTTATCTGCGAGCGGCGGTGGATATTCTCGACCACGACAATCGCATCATCGACCAGAATGCCGATGGAAAATATCAAAGCGAACAACGACACCCGGTTCAAGGTGAAGCCCCAGGCCCAGGACGCGAATAACGTGGCAGCCAGCGTGAGCAGCACCGCTGCGCCGACGATGGCCGCCTCACGGCGTCCGAGTGCGAAGAACACCAGAGCCACCACCGAGAGCGTGGCGAAGATGAGCTTCTGGATCAGCTTCATCGCCTTGTCGTTCGCGGTCTCGCCGTAATCGCGGGTCACAGCGATGCCTATGCCTTCGGGCATGACCGTTCCCTTGAGCAGCTCGACCTGCTGCATGACCGAGCGCGCAACTTGCACGGCATTCTCGCCAGGTTTCTTGGATACGGCGATGGTGACAGCCGGATACTCGCCGCCGGTTTCGATACCCGTGCGCTTGGCTTCCGGGCCTGAGCCGAGCCACACATAACGCGCAGGTTGATCGGGCCCGTCTTCCACACGTGCGACATCGCTCATGTAGATCGGACGGTTTTCGCTCACCCCCACCACCAGGCGCTTCACATCGGCGGCCGAAGCCAGGTAAGTCCCGGTCTCGACCAGCACTTCACGGTTGTCTTCTACCAGGCTGCCGGAAGGTTGCGCGGCATTGGCGAGCTGCAACGCGGCGCGGATGTCGGTGGCGGTGAGGCGATACGCGTTGAGGCGCTCGGGCTCGATCAGCACGCGAACGACGTGTGAGGGCCCTCCGATCGTGTACACGTCGCGCGTCCCGGGGACGCGCTTGAGCTCGACCTCGACGGCGTGCGCGACGCGCTCCAGTTCGAAGGCGCCGCGGGAGCGGTCCGCCGTCCACAGGGTCAGCGTGACGATGGGGACGTCGTCTATGCCCTTGGGCTTGATGATCGGGTCACCCACGCCCAGGTTGGGCGAGAGCCAATCGCGATGCGAGAAGATCGTGTCGTACAACAGGACCAGAGCGCGCTCGTGCGGAACGCCGACTTTGAACTGGGCAGTGAGCACGGCCATGCCCGGCTTGGAAACCGAATAGACATGGTCGATTCCGGAGATGCGTGAGATCACCTGCTCTGCCGGTGTGGCGACCAGGCTTTCCACGTCGCGAACCGATGCGCCCGGGAACGGCACGAACACGTTCGCCATCGTGACGTTGATTTGCGGCTCCTCCTCGCGCGGAGTCACCAGCACCGCGAACAGGCCGAGGAGAAACAAAACCAGCGCAATCAGCGGGGTGAGCTGGCTGCTCTGGAAGAAGCTGGCGATGCGACCGGAGATGCCCATGTTTTGGTTGAGGAGGGGACGAGGAGGGAGACGAGTGAATGAGTGAAGGGTGAAGAGTGATCCCCCTCACCCTGGCCCTCTCCCCCGGTGACGGGGGAGAGGGAGAGTTAGTAGGCGGGTCTGCCTGTGCTCTTCACTCTTCACCCTTCACTCTTCGCCCTTCATCACGCCGCATCCTTCAGCTTCTTGATGCCTAGGCTGCGCAGCACCAGTTTTTCAAACATGGGCTCGGTGGTTCCGCTCTTCATCTTGCGGATGAAATAGCGCTCGAATGCAACTTTGCCGAGGTGCACCCACCGACCTTCGCCGAACCAGTTCACGTTGCGTGGCGGGATCTGAGGCAACGCGACGAACGCCGCGCCGCTGTCGCCGAAATCCGCGAGGCACACGGCATTCCACGTCGCCTTGACACTCGGCTCGTGGCCGTCGAGTTGCGCGCGGATGTTCCGCGCAGTGGCGTCGACCATCGATTCGATCATGTACCCGGTCTTGGGCGCGCCGGTCGGCACTGGCGTCTGCTCCACCGGTGGAATCGCAACGCACACGCCGACGGCGTAGATATTCTTGTACTTCGGATTGCGCTGATACGGGTCGATCAGGATGAAGCCGCGCGGATTGGTGAGCCCCTCGATTCCGGCCACGGCGTCGATGCCCTTGAATGCGGGCAGCATCATCGAGTACTTGAATGGCAGCTCGTGGGTGCGCTTTTCCTTGCCGAGATCGTCGTACTCGGTCACCTGCATCTTGCCTGCGTCCACTTTGGTGACTTTGGCATTGGTGATCCACTTGATGTGCCGGTCGCGCATCACCGATTCGAGCAGACCTTTGGAGTCGCCCACGCCGCCCAGACCGAGATGACCGACGTAGGGTTCCGCGGTCACGAACGTCATGGGCACCCGGTCTCGGATCTTGCGCCGGCGCAGATCGGTGTCCATGATCATCGCGAACTCATACGCCGGCCCATAGCACGAGGCTCCTTGTACCGCACCCACCACGATGGGTCCCGGGTCCTTGACGAACTCCCTCCATGCGCTGGCGGCACTTTGCGCATGATCGATGTGGCAGATCGATTGCGTATGTCCGGACGGGCCCAGGCCTTCCACCTCGTCGAAGGCGAGCTTCGGTCCGGTTGCGACCACCAGATAGTCGTATTCGATGAAGCGCCCGTCGGCGAGCTCCAGGCGATTCTGATCGGCATGCAACCGCTTCGCGCCCACCGGCACGAAATCGATGCCTTTCTTCGCCAGGTATGGTGCGATCGGAAACTGAATGTCATTGCGCTTGCGCCAGTTCACGGCCACCCAGGGATTGGAGGGAACGAAGTGAAAGTAGTCGACATTCGAGACCACTGTAATCCGGTCTTGCGCCCGCGCCAGGCGTTTCATGTCGTATGCCATCGGCAGGCCGCCGATACCTGCGCCTAGAATGACGATGTGTGCCATGCCTTACCCCTCCTCGAATTGAACTTCACGAACCCGGCGAACGCTTGGGCCGCTCCACCATGCCGGCTGTCAAGGGTTCCAATGCAACACGCTCCCCCGGCGAGACTCCCGCCAGCACTTCCACGAGTCCGTCACCCGCGGGCTCGCCGAGGCGCACCTGCCTGAAGCTCGATGCGCCTTTCTCGCTCACCACATACACGCCGCTGATCTCGCTGCGGCGGACGATCGCGGCCATGGGTACGACCATCTTGCGGGCTTGCCCCACGGAAAAATAAGCGCGGGCGTACACGCCCGGATATAGCCCGCTCTGATCGGCGGGCAAGGTGAGCCGGACGCGTGTCGTATGGGTCCGC
>Ga0335082_10004402_pt1 | contig 15346 bp, 12 predicted proteins | sample Lox_Sample_41_FD_206718 | JGI IMG/M metagenome (GOLD analysis project Ga0335082, IMG submission 206718) | Soil microbial communities from Loxahatchee National Wildlife Refuge, Florida, United States - Lox_Sample_4.1 | ecosystem: Environmental > Terrestrial > Soil > Wetlands | place: USA...
CTTGCCGGTGAGGGCGTCGAAGAGCGCCGCGTTGTCGGAGAGCCCGATGCCCAGGGCCGGGTCCGAGAGCGGCTCGCAGGACACCGGGCTGCCGGCGTCGTTCACGCAGCGGCCGCGCGGGTAGGAGCGGCCGTAGGTGCCGGAGAGGGTGGGGTTGGCGATCGCCCCCGCCACCCGGAGCTCGCCCTCGGCCGCCTGGATCGCCGCCTCCGCGGCGAGGACGTCGAGCCCCTGCCCCCGGAGCAGCTGGAGGGCGCCGTCGAGGTCCAGCCGGGCGGGGAGCGTGGGCGACGGGGGGAGCTCCTGGCCGCGCGCGGCCGACACGAACAGGGCGAGCGCCGCGAGGGCGGCGCCGCCGGCGGGGCGGGGAATCGGCACGCCCGCGGCCCACAGCATCCCGCGTGCCGCCCGGGGAGCCCCGTGGGATCGGGCGGTTCGCCGCCTCCGGTCCACGGCGCCTCAAGGATCTTTCGAAAGAACCTTGCGCCCGCCCGTCGGAACCAGGCGAGCCGGACGAGGGGCAGGAGGACCAGGAGGAGCAGGTGGAGCCGGTGGAGCCGGAGGGAGCAGTGGGCGGCCCCTGGTGGTGCGGGGCATCTTCCATGCGCGGCATGGCTCACCTCGGCGAGAGCCCCGCGTCCCGCGCCGGGACCCGGGGCTCGGGCGACCGGGGGGACGGAGAGCCGCCGAGGGTCCCGGCCGCCTTCCCTCAGAAGGCGACGTGGGCGCGCCCGGTGAAGACCTGGACCGGGCCGCGATCGCGGTTGTAGGCCGGGTTGAAGATGGGCTGGTAGGTGCCGACCAGGGCCACCGCCGGGCTGAGCGCGAGCCGGTAGTAGGCCTCCCCCAGCACCTCGGGGCCGTAGCGGAGCGCCCCGTCGCCGACGATGAAGCCGTAGCCCCCGCCGGCCAGGTAGTCGCGGTGCGGGGCGGAGAGGCCGCTCACCACGATCGCCACCCCCGCCTCGTCCAGGACCCTCCCCCAGCGCGCCCCGCCCTGGACCAGGCCGGCGGCCAGGCAGCGGTCGATCTCGGTGAAGGCCCAGGTCTCGGTGGCCCCGTCGTCCCAGCTCAGGCGGGCGAAGACCCCCAGCCCGTCGCCCAGCTGCTGGTCGGCGCTCACCGCGAACCCGTACTTCAGCCGGCCGTGGGCCCGGGTGGCGGCGACGTCGACCCGCTCGGCGATCGCCTGGCGGTAGCTGCCCATGTTGGCGTCGTTCAGGAAGGCGAGGGCCCGGACGGCGCCCGGCCGGCCGCCGAGGGCGTAGCGGGCCTCGCCCTCCAGGACCAGGCCGCGGGCCAGGCCGACGTTCCACTCCAGGGTCTCGCCGTTGGCGGTGGTGGGCTCGAGGAACATGCCCGCCCGCACCGACCACCAGTCGATCGACAGGTCCGCCGCCACGCCCCAGGTGTACCCGTGGGTGTCGGCCGGGTAGTCGTAGGCCCCCGAGGCGAAGAGGCCCCAGCTCGTGAAGCGGGTGTGCGGATCGTTGGAGAGGGGCACGCCGTCCACGAAGTCAGAGGTCGCGACCTTCCCCAGGGTGAGGGTGAGCGCGTCCCGGTCCCGCGCCCCGCCCAGCTGGTTCGGGCCGGGCTCCACGGTGACCGTCCCACCCCCCAGCCCGAAGGCCTGGCGGAGGAAGAGCCGGGCCGTGATGACGGTCGGCGCGGGGCTCCCGACGCGGTAGACCTCGCCGCTCGGGAAGGCGGCCACGCCCAGGGTGGAGGAGAGCCCCCGGCCTCCGGCCAGCTCCGGCTGGAGGTAGAGCTCGGCCCCCTTCCAGAGGCGCGCCCCGGCGAACAGGTCCATCACCACCGAGGTGGCGGCCTCCTCGGCCGGCTGGAGGCTGTTCTTCCCGGAGTAGTCGGCGGAGAAGGCCGGATGGGCCTGGGTGGCGACGGTGGCCTGGTAGTGGAGGCTGAAGCGCTCGGGGACGGACTCCTCGGCCGCTGCGTGCCGCCCCAGGGCGAGGGCGACGGCCACCAGCGCGAGGGCCGGTGCACGGGGCGGGAGGCGGGGGAGTCGCTGGCGAGGAGCCCTGAGGTTCATGACCTGTCTCGGGAGCCGGTCGCTGGCGCCTGGGGCGCGTCGAGGGGGCTCCGGTCGCCGGGATCGGGCCGCCCCCTCGAGCGCGCGTCGGGCGCGTGGCTGGCCTGGGGGAGGTCCCATCGGGGCGGGCCTGGTGACGGTGGGTCCTTCCGTCCGCTAGCTCTGGGCGGTCCCCGGGCCGGAGTGGACGAGCTTCGGCCCGGACTGCTTCCGCTTCCCTTCCTCGCTGACGTAGATCGCCTGGGCGAGCCGCCGGCCGAGGTGCAGGACGTTCCCCTTCACCCGGACCGACACCGGTCCGTCGAAGGGCGAGACCCCCTCGAGCAGCACCGCCGCCCCGGGCCGCACGCCCAGGCCGTGCAGGTACTGGATCTCCTCGGTGCTTTCGGTGGCGATGCGCGAGACCTGCCCCGAAGTGCCCGCCGGCAGCTCCACCAGCGGCGCGTCGCCCAGCTTGGGCCAGGTCGCGTTCCGCGCCGGGATGGGCTGGCCGTGGGGGTCGATCTCGGGGCGCCCGAGCATCGCGTCCATCCGCTCCTCGAACTCCTCGTCGATGGCGGACTGGAGGCCGAGGGCCCGGAGGTGGAGACCCTGGAGCTCGAACCCCATGATCCGGTGGAGGAACAGCTCCAGCAGGCGGTGGCGCCGGATCACCCGGAGGGCGGCGTGCAGCCCCTCGGTGGTGAGCTCGGCGCCGCGGTAGGGCTCGAGCCGGACCAGGTCCTTCTCCGCCAGCCGCTTCAGCATCTGGCTGGCGGCGGCGGCGGAGACCCCCACGTTGGCCGCCAGGTCCCCGGTGTCGGCGGGCTGGCCGTGGTCGGTCAGCTTGAGCAGGGCGTGCAGGTAGAGGTCGACCGAGGTCGAGCGCTTCCGGACGCGGCGGGCCCTGGGCTTGGCCATGATCGGCCGCCATTTAACTGTGCCTAAATCGAAAGTCACGTCACGTCTTCGCAAAGGATTCATCTTTCTTCGACCGCGCCCCGAGCCCGACCTCACGCGGTGGCCGCCCCGCCCCCCCCCCGGCGCGCGGCCACGCGCACCTCGCCCGGGTGCGCCCCCTCCGGGCGCGACGGAGGCCGTCACTGCGTCCTTCCGGTGGACCCTGCCATGCGCTAGGCTCCGATTGGTTAGACCACTGGACTAATTGGCGAAAGGTGGCGGCGGCTCCCGGCGGGGCGGCACGGCGTCCTGGCCGGCTCGCGCGGAAGGGGGTTCGACATGATCGAGGGCGGCTCCTCCCAGGGCACCACCCCGGCGCTGCGCTACGGGATGATCGGCGGCGGGCCGGGCGCATTCATCGGCGACGTGCACCGCAAGGCGATCGCCCTCGACGACTCGGCGACGCTGGTGGCGGGCGCGTTCTCCCGCAGCCACGAGAACACCCTCGCCACCGGGCGGGCCCTCGGGCTCGACCCCGCCCGGCTCTACCGCTCCTTCGAGGAGATGGCGGAGGCCGAGTCGAGGCGGAAGGACCGCATCGACTTCGCGGTGATCGTCACCCCCAACAACCTCCACCACCCGGCGGCCAAGGCGTTCCTCTCCCGCGGGATCCACGTGGTCTGCGACAAGCCGCTCACCTTCGAGGTGGCGGAGGCGGAGGAGCTGGCCGCCCTGGCGAGGAAGAACGGCCTCCTCTTCTGCGTCACCTACACGTACACCGGCTACCCGGCGGTGAAGCAGGTCCGGGAGATGATCCGCCGCGGCGACCTGGGCGAGCTCCGCTTCGTGAACGCCGAGTACGCCCAGGAGTGGCTGGCGACCCCGCTCGAGCGGCAGGGGCAGAAGCAGGCCGCCTGGCGCGGCGATCCCGGCCAGACCGGGAAGGCGAACTGCGTCGGCGACATCGGCTCCCACGTGGAGAACATGGTCCGGTACATGACCGGGCTGGAGATCGCCTCGCTCTGCGCCCGGCTCGACACCTTCGTCCCGGGGCGGGTGCTCGACGACAACGCCTCCATCCTGGTGAGCTACCGGGGCGGGGCGAAGGGGCTCTACTGGGCCTCCCAGATCGCGGTGGGGAGCGACAACGGGCTGCGGGTCCGGATCTTCGGCTCGAAGGGCGCGATCGCCTGGGCGCAGGAGGACCCGAACTACCTGCGGGTCTCCCGCCTCGGCCAGCCGACCGAGGTGCTCTCGCGCGGCCGGGACGGCTTCTATCCGCACGCCCAGGGCTACTCGCGGATCCCCTCCGGCCACCCGGAGGGCTACTTCGAGGCCTTCGCCAACCTCTACCGGACCTTCACCGCCGCGCTCGCCCGCAAGAAGGCCGGGGCGGCCCTGACCGAGGAGGTCCTCGACTTCCCGGGCGCCGAGGACGGCATCTCCGGCGTCCGGTTCATCGGAAGGTGCGTCGAGAGCTCGCAGCGTGGCGCCGTCTGGCTGGACCTCTAGCCGCACCGGAACACGCAGGTGAGCGCGGGCTCACCGGCCCGCGCTCTCCGGAAGGAGAGTCGCATGGCACGCCCCGTCACGCTGTTCACCGGCCAGTGGGCCGACCTGCCCTTCGAGACGCTCTGCGGCAAGCTGCGAGCCTGGGGCTACGACGGCCCGGAGATCGCCTGCTGGGGCGACCACCTGGAGGTGAAGAAGGCCGCCACCGATCCCAAGTACGTCGAGGCGAAGAAGGCGGTGCTCCGCGAGCACAAGCTCAAGACCTTCACCCTCGGCGCCCACCTGGCGGGGCAGTGCGTCGGCGATCTCTGGGATCCCCGGCTCGACGCCTTCGCCCCCGGGGAGTGCAAGGGCAACCCGGGGAAGACGCGGGAGTGGGCGATCCAGGAGATGAAGTACACCGCCCAGGCGGCCAGGGCGCTCGGCTGCAAGACGGTGAGCGGGTTCATGGGCTCGCCGGTCTGGAAGTACTGGTACTCGTTCCCCCCCACCACCGAGCAGCTGATCGAGGACGCGTTCAAGGAGATCGTCCGGCTCTGGACCCCCATCCTCGACGAGTTCGACCGTTGCGGGGTGCGCTTCGCCCTCGAGGTCCACCCCACCGAGATCGCCTTCGACGGCTACACCGCCCGGCGCCTCCTGGAGGCCTTCGACCACCGGCCCACCCTGGGCTTCAACTTCGACCCGAGCCACCTCTTCTGGCAGGGGATGGCGCCGCACCTCTTCATCCGCGACTTCGCCCCCAAGATCTTCCACGTCCACATGAAGGACTGCGCCGTCACCCTGGATGGGCGGGCGGGGATCCTCGGCTCGCACCTCACCTTCGGCGACGTCCGCCGGGGCTGGAACTTCCGCTCCCTGGGGCACGGCGGGGTGGACTTCGAGGACATCATCCGCGAGCTGAACCAGGCCGGGTACACGGGGCCGCTCTCGGTGGAGTGGGAGGACTCGGGGATGGAGCGCGAGGCGGGGGCGCAGGAGGCGCTCGCCTTCGTCCGCAAGGTGGACTTCGCCCCCTCGAGCCTGGCCTTCGACGAGGCGATGAAGAACTCCTGATGTCCGCCGCCCTGGTCAGAGCCGAGGGGATCACGAAGGAGTTCTCCTCCGTGCCGGTCCTCCACGACGTCACCGTGGAGATCCGGCGCGGGGAGATCCTCGGGATCATCGGGGAGAACGGGGCGGGGAAGTCCACCTTCCTCAAGATCCTGGCCGGCATCCACCCCCCGACCGCCGGTCGCCTCTTCCTCGACGGGAGGGAGATCGCCATCCGGACGCCGCTCGACGCCAAGCGCGCCGGGATCGTCCTCATCCCCCAGGAGCTCAACCTGGTGGCCGACCTCAACGTGGCCGAGAACGTCTTCCTCGGCAACGAGCTGCGGCGCCGGGGCGGCCTCCTCGACCGCAGGGCGATGGTGGCCCGCACCGCCGAGCTGCTCGCCTCCCTCGAGGTCCAGGTCGATCCGGAGGAGAAGATCGCCGCGCTGAGCGTGGCCCAGAAGCAGATGGTGGAGATCGCCAAGGCGCTCGCCTTCGACGCCAGGCTGCTGGTGATGGACGAGCCGACCACCGTCCTCACCCGGCGGGAGATCGGGCTGCTCTTCGCCCGGATGCGGGCGCTCCAGGCCCGCGGGGTGACCCTGATCTACATCTCCCACAAGCTCCGGGAGGTGAAGGAGATCTGCGACCGGGTGATGGTGCTGCGCGACGGCCGCCTGATCTGCCTGGAGGAGGTGGCGGCCCTCGAGATCGACGAGATGGTCCGGCGCATGGTGGGGCGGGAGCTGTCGCAGGTCTTCCCGCCCCGGCGGCCGGGGGAGGCGGCGGTGGCCCTGCGGGTGGAGGGGCTCACCGTCCCCGGGGTGATCGAGGACGTCTCCTTCGAGCTCCGGCGCGGGGAGATCCTGGGCCTGGCGGGGCTGGGCGGCTCGGGCCGGACCGAGGTGGCGGAGGCGATCATCGGCGTGCGGCGGACGACCCGGGGCCGGATCGAGGTCGAGGGGCGGCCGGTCGCGATCCGGGGGCCGCACGACGCGGTCCGGGCCGGGATCTCCTACCTCTCGGAGGACCGGCAGGGGTCGGGGATCCTGGTCTCCCAGGAGCTGGTGAAGAACGTCTCCCTGGTCTCGCTCGCCCGCTACCTGCGGGCCTTCCTCGTCGAGCGCCGCCGGGAGCGGACCCAGGCGCAGCACTACGTGCAGCTCTTCTCCATCCGGACGCCCGGGCTCGACGAGCGGCTGGAGTTCCTCTCCGGCGGCAACCAGCAGAAGGTGTCGCTCGCCAAGAGCATCGACACCGAGCCCCGGATCCTGATCGCCGACGAGCCCACCCGCGGCATCGACGTGGCCGCCAAGCGCGACATCTACCGGCTCCTCCACGAGCTGGCCGCCCGGGGGGTGGCCTGCCTCTTCATCTCCTCGGAGCTGGAGGAGCTGATCGGGATGTGCTCGCGGGTGCTGGTGATGCGGGAGGGGAGGGTGGCCGGGCAGGTGGAGGGCGCCGCCGTCACCGAGGAGGAGATCATGTCCTTCGCCGCCGGCGTGAAGGGGGAGGCCTGATGGCGATCGCCCTGCCCGCCGCCCGCCCCTCGCTCCGGACTCGCCTGCGCGCCCTGAACTTCGCCCCGCTGGTGGCCCTGCTGGTGCTGTTCGTCATCTCCGCGGTGGCCAGCCCCTACTTCCTCCAGCCCCAGAACCTGCTCAACATCCTCCGGCAGGTCTCCTACTCCGGGATCATCGCCCTGGGGATGACCTTCGTGATCATCGCCGGGGGGATCGACCTCTCGGTCGGCTCGATGATGGCGCTGGTGGGGGCGCTGGCCATCGCCCTCCTCGACCGGGCGGTGGACCACGGCTGGGCGGGGGGCGAGCCGGCGGCCATCGGGCTCGCCTGGGTGGCGGCCCTCGCCCTGGGCGCGCTCCTCGGGCTGGCCAACGGGCTGGCGGTGACCAAGGGCCGGATCGCCCCCTTCATCGTCACCCTGGGGACCATGGCGGTGTTCCGCTCGCTCACCCTCTACCTGGGCGACGCCGGCGAGTTCCGCTCCTCGAGCGGGGCCTACGGCGACATGGGGATGAGCTACCTGGTCGGCCTCCCCACGCCGGTCTGGATCTGGATCGCCCTCGCCGCCCTGCTCTCCACGCTCCTCAACGACACCGCCTACGGCCGCCACGTGTGCGCGGTCGGCTCGAACGAGAAGGTGGCCCAGTACTCGGCCATCGCCGTGGACCGGGTCCGCACCTGGACCTACGTGATCGCCGGGCAGATGGTGGGCGTCTCGGCGGTGCTCCTCTCCTCGCGCCTCAACTCGCTCAGCTCCACCAACTTCGGGAAGGACTTCGAGCTCGACGCCATCGCCGCGGTGATCATCGGCGGCACCCCCATGTCCGGCGGCCGCGGCTCGATCTGGGGGACGGTGGTCGGGGCGATCATCCTCGGGATCATCAACAACATGCTGAACATGATGGGCGTCTCGCCCTACCTCCAGGGCACGGTCAAGGGGTTGGTGATCATCGCGGCCGTGTTCATCCAGCGGAAGCTGGTGTTCGGAGGAGCCCCGCGCGCGGCCGGCGGCCGGGCGCGGCCAACGCGGTAGCAACCCTCGAGAGGGGAGTCATGAAGAAGACACTGCTGGTGGTGCTCGCCTCGCTGCTCATGCCCCTGTCCGTCGCGGCGCAGGCGAAGGTGAAGATCGGCGTCTCCATCCCCACCGCCGACCACGGCTGGACCGGCGGCATCAACTTCTGGGCGAAGAAGGCGATCTCCGACTGGCAGGCCAAGGACAAGAACGTCGAGTTCTTCCTGGTCACGGCCGACAGTCCGCAGAAGCAGGTGAACGACGTCGAGGACCTGATGGCCAAGGGGATCAACGCCCTGGTGATCCTGGCCCACGACTCCGCCCCCCTCACCCCGGTGGTGAAGAAGGCCTACGAGAAGGGGATCTACGTGGTCTCGGTGGACCGCGGCCTGACCGAGCCGGCCCAGAACGTCTACATCGCCGGCGACAACCCGGGCCTGGGGGCGGTCTCCGCCGAGTGGCTGGGCAAGGCGATGGGGGGCAAGGGCCAGATCGTGGTGCTCGAGGGGATCCCCTGCGTGATCAACAGCGAGCGGGTGGACACCTTCAAGGCGGTGATGGCCAAGAAGTACCCGGGGATCAAGATCCTCGACTCGCAGCCCGCCTACTGGGACACGCAGAAGGGGCTGCAGGTGATGGAGAACTACCTCCAGAAGTACAAGCAGATCGACGCGGTCTGGGCGCAGGACGACGACGTCCTCATCGGCGTGCTCCAGGCGATCAAGGAGTCGGGCCGCAAGGACATCAAGATCGCCCTGGGCGGGGCCGGCTCCAAGATCATGGTGAAGAAGGTGATGGACGGCGACCCGCTGGTGCAGGCGGACGTGACCTACCCGCCCTCGATGATCGCCACCGGCATCAGCCTGGCGGTGGACGGCGCGCAGAACCGCGGCCTGGGCGGCTTCTACCAGAAGAAGATCCCGTCCAAGATCATCCTCGCCTCGGAGCCGATCACCAAGGAGAACGCCAAGGACTACTACGTGCCCGACTCGGTCTACTAGCCCGGGCGGCGTGAGCGGGACGCGGCGGCGCGGGCCAGGCTCGCGCCGCCGCCGTCGTTCCGGCTCCCGTCCGCGCCCCGCCCGCCCCTACACGAACCGGTTCACCAGGTTCTCCAGGGCCTCCTGCCGCCCGGAGACCGGCTGGACGTCCTGGTTCCGCTCGAGCACCCGGGCGGAGAGCTCCTCCAGCCCCAGCTTGCCGGCGAGGACGTCCTTCCCGAACGGCTCCTGCCAGCCGCGGTACCGCTCGCGGACCGCCTCGGCCAGCCGGCCGTCCCCGATCATCGCCTCCGCCGCGAGCAGGGCCCGGGCGCACACGTCCATCGCGCCGACGTGGGCGTGGAGCAGGTCGGCCGCCTCGAAGGACTGGCGCCGCACCTTGGCGTCGAAGTTGAGGCCGCCGGTGGTGAAGCCGCCCCCGCGGAGGATGGCGTAGAGCGCCAGCGCCATCTCCGGCACGGAGCTCGGGAACTGGTCGGTGTCCCAGCCGAGCAGGAGATCGCCCCGGTTCATGTCGATCGAGCCGAAGACCCCGAGCGCCTGGGCGAGGGCGATCTCGTGCTCGAAGGTGTGGCCGGCCAGGGTGGCGTGGTTGTTCTCCACGTTGACCTTGACCTCCTTCTCCAGGCCGAAGCGCTGGAGGAAGCCGAAGACGGTGGCCACGTCGTAGTCGTACTGGTGCTTGGAGGGCTCGCGCGGCTTGGGCTCGACCAGGATCGTCCCCCGGAAGCCGATCTTGTGCTTGTAGTCGACCACCATCCGGAGGAAGCGGCCCATCTGCTCCTGCTCCCGGGCCAGGTCGGTGTTGAGGAGCGTCTCGTAGCCCTCCCGGCCGCCCCAGAGGACGTAGTTCTCGCCCCCCAGCTCGCGGGTCGCGTCCAGGGCCGCCTTCACCTGGGCGGCGGCCAGGGCGAAGATCTCCGGGTCGGGGTTGGTCGCCGCGCCCGCCATGTAGCGCCGGTGGCTGAAGAGGTTGGCGGTCCCCCAGAGCAGCTTCACCCCGGTCCGCTCCTGGTGGCGGCCGAGCTGCTCGACCACCGCCCGCAGGTTCGCCAGGGTCTCGCGCGGCGTCGGCCCCTCCGGCGCCACGTCGCGGTCGTGGAAGGTGTACCGGCGGACGCCCAGCCGGGTGAAGAGCTCGAAGGCCGCCTCGGCCCGGAGCCGCGCCACCTCCATGGGCGGCCCGGCGCGGTTCCAGGAGCGATCGAAGGTCGCGCCGCCGAAGGGGTCCGAGCCGGTCGAGCAGAAGGTGTGCCAGAAGCAGACCGCGAAGCGGAGCTGGTCCTCCATCCGCTTCCCGAGCACCAGCCGGTCCGGATCGTACCAGCGGAAGGCGAGCGCCTTCTCGCTCCCCGGCCCCTCGTACCGCACCGGCTCGATCGCCGTGAACTCGCTGGGCATGATCTCCTCCGTCCTCTCCCGGGGCGTCCGCCCCGCTCAGCCGGCCTGCCGCCAGAGCGGCGCCACGGTCCGGTACAGCTCGCGAAAGCGCTCCACCCGCCCGAGGAGCGGCGCCCGGCCTCCGGCGGAGGGGGTGAAGCTCCGGCTCGCCGGCGGGCGCGCGCAGGCCTCGGCCTCGCTCGCCCCGCAGGCGAGCCGCGCCAGGCGGGCGGCGCCCAGGGCGGCGCCGGTCTCGCCGCCCTCGTGCGTCTCCAGCGTCACCTCGAGGAGGTCGGCGATGAGCTGCGCCCAGAGCGGGCTGCGCGCCCCGCCCCCCACCAGCGAGAGGGTGCGCACGGAGGTGCCCGCCGCCCGGAGGGCGGCGAGCCCGTCCAGCAGGCCGAAGGCGACACCCTCGACGGCGGCGTAGGCGAGCGCGGCCCGGTCGGTGTCGTGGGTGAGGCCGAAGAACACCCCCTGGGCGCCCGGGTCGTCGTGCGGCGTCCGCTCGCCCGAGAGGTAGGGGAGAAAGAGCGGCGCCCTCGCCCGGGCCTCGGCCGGGAGCCGCTCCACCTCGGCCAGCGCCGCCGCCTCGCTCGCCGACCCGGTGGCCCGGGTCACCCAGCGCAGGCAGCTGGCGGCCGAGAGCATCACGCTCATCTGGTGCCAGCGGCCGGGCAGCGCGTGGCAGAAGGCGTGGACGGCGCGGGCCGGGTTGGGGAGGAAGCGGTCGTTCACCACGAAGATCACGCCCGAGGTGCCGAGGGAGACGAAGCCGCCCCCCGGCTCCACCGCGCCGATGCCCACGGCGCTCGCGGCGTTGTCGCCTCCGCCCCCGGCCACGGTCACCGGCCCGGCGATCCCCCAGCGCGCCCGCAGCTCGTCCCGGAGCCGGCCCGAGGGGGCGCTCCCCTCCACCAGCCGCGGCATGTGGGCGAGCGAGAGGCGGGTCCCCTCGAGCATGGCCGGGGACCAGGCCCGCCGGGCGACGTCGAGCCAGAGCGTCCCGGCGGCGTCGGACATCTCCGAGACCTTCTCGCCCGTGAGCCGGAGCCGCAGGTAGTCCTTGGGGAGGAGCACGGTGACCACCCGGGCGAAGACCTCCGGCTCGTGCCGGGCCACCCAGAGGAGCTTCGGGGCGGTGAACCCCGGCATCGCCAGGTTTCCGGTGATGGCGTGGGTGGCGGGGACGCGCTCGAGGAGCTCCTTGCACTCCCGGTCGGCGCGGGTGTCGTTCCAGAGGATCGCCGGGCGGAGCGGGCGGTCGGCGGCGTCGAGGAGGGTGGCCCCGTGCATCTGCCCGGAGAGCCCCAGGCCGCGGACCTCCGCCAGCGCCGCCGGGTGGCCGGCGCGGAGGGCGTCGACGGCCGCCAGGGTGGCGGTCCACCAGCCCTCCGGGGCCTGCTCGGACCAGCGCGGCCGAGGCCGGGAGACGTCCAGGGGGGCGCCGGCGGTGGCCACGATCGCGCCCCGGCCGTCGAGGAGCAGCGCCTTCACCTCCGAGGTGCCGAGGTCGATGCCCAGGAACATCGCGTCCCCTCCGGTGCCGGCGGGAATTGGTCCATCGATCTGACCAATCGCCGCCCAGCGTTTCCGATCCCCGGCGGGCCGTCAAGGCCGAGGGAGGGGCGTCGCACGGCCCCCGGGAGCCTCGGCCGGGGCGGGCGGGGTCTCGCCCTCGTGGGCGCGCAGGAAGCCGTGGAACACGCTCCCCGCCGCCCCCACCGCGCAGGCGTTGAGCCCGAAGCGGCAGAGCCGGATCTTGGCCCGGGGCGAGACGTAGCGCCCGGCGCTGGCGCGCAGCAGGGAGAGGGCCGGGTCGAGGAACGCCTCCCCGAGCTGGCAGAGCGGGCCGCCCAGCACCACGACCGCCGGATCGAGGGTGTTGTCGAGGTGCTGGAGGAGGAGGCCGAGGGATCGCCCGGCCTGGGCGGCCGCCCGGAGGGTGGCCCGGTCGCGCCGGCGCAGCCGCTCCACCAGGGCGGCGATGGGGAGGATGGGGCGCGACCGCCCGGTCGCCCCCCGGCTCACCGCCCGCTGGGAGACCAGGGTCTCGGCGCAGCCGCGCCGCCCGCAGGCGCAGGGCGGGCCGCCAGGCTGGAGGATGGTGTGGCCGACCTCGCCCGCCATCCCGTCGTGGCCGAGGTAGAGCCGGTCGCGCAGCACGATCCCGGCGCCGATCCCGATCCCCATGCTCAGGTAGACGAGGGGCCCGGCGTGGGCCTCGGCGCCGAACACGTACTCGCTCAGGGCCGAGGCGCGCGCCTCGTTCAGGATCGCCACCGGGAGCCGGGCGCCGTCGCCCGCCCCGAGGGCGGCCCGGAGGGCGCGGCGCAGGTCCACCCCGTGCCAGCCGAGGTTGGGGGCGAAGCGGAGGAGCCCGTCGCGGGGGCCGATCATGCCCGGGACCCCGACCGCCAGCCCGAGCGGCCGCAGCCGCCGGGCCCGGAGCGCGGCCTGCCCCTCGCGCACCAGCCCGGCCAGGCTCCGGACCGATCGCGCCACGCCGCGGTGGCGGTAGCCGGCCATCCGCGACCAGAGGACCTGCCCCTGGAGGTTGCAGGCGACGGCGTTCAGGTAGTCGACCCCGATCTCCGCCCCGAGCAGCCCGATGCGCGAGGGGTCGAGCGCCAGCGGCAACGGCCGCCGGCCGGCGCTGGGGCTGGCGGAGGGGGCGCTCTGTCGGAGCCAGCCCTCGTCGATCAGCTCCTGCACGAGCATCCCCACCGTGGTCTTGGTGAGGCCGGTCCGCCTGGCCAGGTCGACGCGCGACAGCCCCGGCTCGGCCTTCACCAACCGGATGAGCGCGACGCGGTTGATCCGCTTGAGGAGGCTCTGGTCGCCCGCCATGGCGGTGCGGCCCGCGCCCGGCGGGCGGGGCCGGAGAGAGGGTAGCAGAAGGGGGCGGGGCGGGAGGGAGAAGGGTGATCGCGACGGGACGAGGGCAGGTGCCAGTGGCCACTCGAATCCGGAGGGGTCTGCGGCTCCACGCTGTCAGAACATCGGCCGGCGCAGGTGCCGCTCCAGCCGCTCCAGGCCCTGGTGGAGCACGTCCGGCGGGGTGAGGAGCGACACCACCACGTAGCCGTGGCGCGGGAGGCCCTCGAGGAGCCAGGGGCGGAGGACCACGTCCTCGGTTAGCAGGCTGCGGCACACCTCCTCGCCTTCGTGGGCGGCGCCGAGATGGAGCACCGCCCACCAGCCGCCCCCGCCCTGGTCCACGCTGAAGCTGGCCTCGCCGAGCGCCGACCGGGCGAGGAGGGCGCGGTTCTCGCCGAGCCGGCGCGCGAGCGGGCCGAGGAAGTGCTGGCGGGCGGCGAGGAGGGCGGGCGTCACCCGGAGGGCCCGGAGCGCGACCCCGGGAGGCGCCCCCAGGATGGTCTCCAGCCGCGAGGCGGCCCGCCCCGCCTCCACCGCCGGACCGGCCAGGGCGACCCAGCTCGGGAGGCGGGGGAGGCCGCAGACGGTCGAGAGCCCGGAGACGTGGACGCCCAGGCAGCGGGTCACCTCGCAGACGCCCGGCCCCTCCCCGGTGGCGGCGTCGGCGTAGGACTCGTCGCCCACCAGCGCCAGCCGGCGCTCGGCGCAGAGCCGCTCCAGCCAGGCGAGCTCCCGCGCCGAGAGCCGCGCCCCGGTGGGCGCGGACGGGCTGGCCACCACCACCGCCCGGGTCCGCTCGGTCACCGCCCGCTCGAGCTCTCGCCGGTCGAGCTGCCAGGCCCCCTCGTGGCGCAGCCGGTAGCGGATCGGCTCGACGCCCAGCCGGGCGGCCAGCCGATGGGGGAAGGGCGCCCCGGATCCGGGGACCAGCACGGCGTCGCCCGGGCGGCAGAGGAGGGAGAGGACCGCGGCGTGGGCCCGGCGGGTGGTGGGGGCGAAGACGATCCAGGGGGCGGGGACGTCCTGCCCGCGATCGGCGAGGTAGCGGGAGACGGCCTCGCGCGCCGCCTGGCCGGCCGGCCCGGCCTCGACCCCGACGGCCCGCCCACCGGCCAGCAGGTCGTTCAGCACCGCCGGGACCCAGCCGAGCCCGGAGCGGGCCGGGCTCGATTCGGTGAGGTCGAGGAGCGGGCGCCGGGCGGCGCGGGCCCGGGCGAGCGCGGCGGCGTAGCCGTCGAGGCGGCCCGCGGTGGAGGAGGGGGTGGCGGCGGTGGCGGTCATGGACGCTCCTTGTCTCAGGCGGCGGCCGGCTGCCGCTCCGCGGCGGGGAGGGTGAGCCAGAAGGTGCTGCCCTGGCCGGGCGCGCTCTCGACGCCCATCGTCCCGCCGTGCGCCTGCACGATCTCCCGGCAGATGTAGAGCCCGAGCCCGACGCCGCCCGAGCTCGCCCCCGGGACCCGGTAGAACTTGTCGAAGATCCGGTCGAGGTGCTCCCGCGGGATCCCCTCGCCGGTGTCGCAGACCTCGATGCGGACGCCGCCGCGCTCGGGCGCCGCCCGGAGGGTCACCCGTCCGCCAGGGCCGGTGTGGCGCAGCGCGTTTGCCAGCAGGTTGGTGAGGACCAGCTGGAGCCGCTCCGGATCGGCCAGGACGCGGAGCGCCTGCTCCGGCGCCTCCACCGCGAGCGCCACCTTCCCCGCCTCGGCCGTGCTCCGCACCGCCGCGGCCGCCTCCCCGAGGAGCCCGCCCACCTCGATCGGCTCGGCCTGGAGCCCGATCCGCCCCGCCTGGATGCGCGAGAGGTCGAGCAGGTCGTCGACGATCCCCTGGAGGCGCTCGCAGTCCTGCCGCGCCGCGCCCATCACCTCGGCCTGCTTCTCCGTGAGCGGCCCGATGAGCTCCTCCAGGCAGAGGTGGATCGCCATCCGCAGGGAGGTGAGCGGGGTGCGGAACTCGTGGGCCACGGTGGCCACCAGGTCGTTCTTCAGCTCGTCGAAGCGCATCAGCCGGGTGACGTCCTGCAGGACGATCGTCACCCCGACCACCCCGCCCTGCTCCGAGTAGACGGGG
>Ga0335082_10004404_pt1 | contig 15333 bp, 13 predicted proteins | sample Lox_Sample_41_FD_206718 | JGI IMG/M metagenome (GOLD analysis project Ga0335082, IMG submission 206718) | Soil microbial communities from Loxahatchee National Wildlife Refuge, Florida, United States - Lox_Sample_4.1 | ecosystem: Environmental > Terrestrial > Soil > Wetlands | place: USA...
TCACGAAAGCGCTTCGCCAGCTCGAAAAAGGCCTTCTCCTTTTCCTTGCGCGCCTGGATTCCTTGCTCGATAAGCTCCACCAGGACCCGGTTCTCACTGAGGCGCCGCTGCTTCGACATGGTCTCCACCTGTTTCGCGATTTCTCGCGGCAGGGTCACGCTTCGCCGCACCTGGTTTGCTGCTCGTTTTGCCGTCGCCATGATCTCATCAATATACACCATTGTGGTGCACTTTGGGTAAGTTGTTGATTCTTCGCTTGCTCCTCACGAAAATGAGTTCTATTTGCGGAATTGCGTTCGTTCAGGTGGGCCTGGTTGTACCGTCAGCGAAGCGAAGAGAGAACTGCAGTTCCCTCCGCTTGGGCTGGAGCCCTCGGTCGGGATGACTGCATTGGCTGTACTAGGGTCCTGAAAGCTGATGGCCGATGGCTGATAGCCGACAGTTTTTCACTCCCACTCAATCGTGCCCGGCGGCTTGGAGGTCACGTCGTACACCACGCGGTTGATTCCCTTCACTTCATTCACAATGCGGTTGGAGATGGTCTTCATGACCTCGTGGGGCAGGTCAACCCAGTCGGCGGTCATGCCGTCTTCGGAGTGAACGGCGCGGATGGCGCAGGTGTAGGCGTAGGTGCGCATGTCGCCCATTACGCCCACCGACATCACCGGCAGCAGCACGGCGAAGGACTGCCAGATTTTGGTGTACAGCCCGGCGCGCTTGATCTCGGTGACGACAATGTCGTCGGCCTCTTGCAGTAGCGCCACGCGCTCGCGCGTGACTTCGCCCAGGATGCGCACCGCCAACCCCGGTCCGGGGAATGGCTGCCGCTGGAGGATTTCTTCCGGCATGCCGAGATCGCGGCCGATCTTGCGCACCTCGTCCTTGAACAGGTCCTTCAGCGGCTCAATGAGCTTGAGCTTCATCACTTCGGGCAGTCCGCCGACATTGTGATGGCTCTTGATGGTCTGCGACGGCCCGCGCACCGAGCGCGACTCGATGACGTCGGGGTAAAGTGTGCCCTGCACCAGCCACTCGACCTTGCCGTGCAACTGCTCGAGGCGATGCGCCTCCTCCTCGAAGACGGCGATGAACTCGTTGCCGATGATCTTGCGCTTCTGCTCCGGCTCGATGACACCTGCGAGTTTGCTGAGGAAACGCTGGCTGCCGTCCACGGCGTCAATGTTGAGCCCCAGCTTGTCTCGCAGGTTCTTCTGGACGTTGACAAACTCGTTCTTGCGCAACACGCCATTGTTTACGAAGATGCACGTGAGTTGCCCGCCGATGGCGCGATGCACCAGCTCGGCGGCGACGGAGGAGTCCACGCCGCCCGATAGCGCGCAGATGACGCGGCCGCTGCCCACGGTTTTGCGTACGCTAGCGACGGTCTCATCAATGAAGCTTTGCGGCGTCCAGTTAGGCTTAAGCCCGCAGACCTCGAAGACGAAGTTGCGCAGGATTTCAGTGCCCTGCGGCGTGTGGTGGACTTCGGGATGGAACTGCACAGCGTAATACTTCTGCGCCGGATTCTGGATGGCGGCGACGGCGTTCGAGGTTTTGCCGATCAGCTCGAAGCCCGGCGGCAGCTCATCCGCTTCGTCGCCGTGTGACATCCACACTGCCAGCGGGCCGCTCAGGCCCTTGAACAGCGGAGTGCCATCGCGCAGCAGTTCGACCTGGGCGTGGCCGTACTCGCGCTTGTCGGCGGCGCGCACCTTGCCGCCCAGCTTGTACACCATGAATTGCAGGCCGTAGCAGATGCCCAGCACCGGCAGGCCAAGATGGAGCACGCGCTCGTCCGCAGGTGGCGCGTCGGCGTCATAAACGGACGACGGCCCGCCCGACAGCACGATGCCCGCCGGATGGTAGCTCTTGATTTCATCGAGTGAAGCGTTGCAGGGCAGGACGACGGAGAAGACGTTTTGCTCGCGGATGCGGCGCGCGATGAGCTGCGAATACTGCGCGCCAAAGTCGAGGACGACGATTGATTGAGTTTCCACTATTTACTCTGCCAGAGGCGCTGGCGAGGTTCAAGTTTCAAGTTCCGGGTTTCCAGCCGCGCAAGCATTACTATTTCGCCACCTGCTCTGCAATCCACGCCGCGCACTCGCGCGTGCCCAGCACACCGCCGACGTCCACCGTCGTCTTCTTCGCCCGGACGGCCTCCAGCACAGCGCTTTCAATCTTTTGTGCCTCAGCATTGAGGCCGAGATGCGCCAGCATCATCGCGCCGGTCAGAATCGAGCCCATGGGATTGGCGATGTTATTGCCGGCAATCTGCGGCGCCGAACCGTGCACCGGTTCGAACATCGACGTACGTCCTGGATGAATGTTGCCGCTGGCGGCCATGCCGAGCCCGCCCTGGAGTGCTGCTGCGAGGTCGGTAATGATGTCGCCGAACATATTGTTGGTGACGATCACATCGAGCGAGCGCGGCTCGCGCACCATCTGCAGGCACAGCGCATCGACAAACATGTGTTGCGGCTGGATTTCGGGAAATCCCTTCGCAACCTCTTTGAAAACGCGCTGCCACAGGCCGCCGGCGAAGGTCATCACGTTCGACTTGTCCGACATCAGGACCTTCTTGCGTCCGTTGGCTCGTGCATACTCGAACGCAAAGCGAATGACGCGTTCCACGCCACGCCGCGTGTTGATGTCTTCCTGAGTGGCGACCTCCTCGGGTGTGCCCAACTTGAAGTTGCCGCCCATGTCGGTGTAGACACCCTCCGTATTCTCACGGATGACCGTAAAGTTGACATCCTCAGGTGTAACGTTCTTCAGCGGGCATAGCGACGCGTCGAGCAGGCGCACAGGACGCACGTTGGCGTAGAGGTCCATCTTGAAGCGCATGCCCAGCAGGATCTCTTTGGCGTGAATGTTGGTGGGCACACGTGGATCGCCCAGCGCGCCGACGAAGATGGCGTCGAAGTCGCGCGCCAGCATCCGGAAACCGTCCGGCGGAATGGTGGTGCCGTCGGCGAGATGGCGATCAGCCCCCCAGTCGAAGCTGGTGAACTCGACGGGTGCGCCGCTGGCGCGAATCACTTCGAGGGCGTTGGGAATAACTTCCTTGCCGATGCCATCCCCGGGAATGACGGCTATGCGTTTGATAGAAGCCACGGGAACAGAAGATATCACCGACTACGGCTGCTTGGCGAAACCGCTGATCGGCACCATGCGTCCGACGCCTTGGTCCCAGTATTCCGCGGCCTGCACGTTGACCTTCAGCAAGATGAGGTTGGGATCCTGCAGCCCCATGGGGAACCATGCGTTGTAGAGAGGTTTCCAGAACTGCCTGGCTTTCACATGGTCGCGTACCGGCTCGGCGTTGCCGGTGACCGAGATATAGCGGTGGCTACTGGAGTCGGAGTAGGCCAGGTTGACGCGCGCGTCGCTCTTGATGGCCTCCACTTTCTCGGTGTTGTTGCTGCTGAAGAACCACAGCACGCCGTCGTTATCAACGGGCTCGGCTGCCATAGGACAACTGTACAGTCTTCCATTGGTCCGGATGGTGGTGAGCATCGCAAAATCGATGCCTCGAATCAGTTCGTTCAGCTTTGCAACAGGATCGTAGGTCTGCTCCATGGAAGCTCCTTGCTAGTGGTTAGTGGCTGGTGGCTAGTGATAGTGACGGAAACCATAACTGCTCTCATCCCCATGAATCAGGGTTTCTAGCTGCCAGCGGCGGCAACGAAATCGGTCGCTACATCTTCCGGCTTCCAGCCGTTCCCAGAATATACCTTGGCCACTTTGCCGTTCTTGCTGATCAGGACCGTCACCAGTCCGTGCACAATCTGACCGTCCTTCTGGTTGTAAGCCAGCCCGAAGAAGTCGGCGGCCTGGCGCACCTCGTCTGGTGAGCCGGAGGCGAACTCCCAATGTGCAAACTTCGGGTCAAGGCGGCTCACATAATGCTCGCCATAGCTGCGCAGCGCCGCAGGCTTGTCGTGTTCGGGGTCGATGCTGATGCTAAGCAACTGTGCTTCGCCAAAGGCCTTGGGGTCTTTCTGCAATTGCCGCATGATCTCGGCAAAGTTATTGCTCATTCGCAGGCAGTAGTCGGGAAATGGGCAGCGGGTGTAGATGAAGGTCAGCAACAGCGGCTTGCCACGGAATTGCTGCAATTGGATGGTCTTGCCGTTCTGGTTGACTAATGTAAAGTTGGGTACCTCGTCACCGGGTTGCGGAATGCGGAGCGCGGACATCCCATCGCTCTGGCCTCCGCCCTTGGTGAAGTTGATGTCCTGCAACTCGGCACGATCACTAACCACCAGCGTTGCGTGGACCTGGTCGCCGGGCGCGATGGACTTGAACACCCAGGCGTCCTTCTCGCCCACGGTGTACGGCATGGTCATGGCTTCCATATAGCCGGGAATCTCCTGGTGGGCGATCGTGAGCGTCCGGGTAGCGGAGTCTGCAGCAACGACGCGGCCCTGTAGTTCGTAACGCTTGGCAGAGGGCTGCTTGGAACAGGAGACGAGACCAAAGACAAGGACAAGAACGACAAGGAACCTGCGGGCCAACATATAGCTCGATTGTACGAAAGCTGCGTTACTTCGGACTGGTGAGGAGGTCGTGATAGAAGTCGCCGATGCCGTTGAACATGATTTGAACACCGATGCAGACAACGATAAAGGCCGACAAACGGATGAGGATGCTGGTGCCATTCGCCCCCAGCAGCCGTTCCAATTTGTCCGAAAAGCGGTAGCACAGGAAGATAGTGACGCCGATGGCCAAAATGCCGATCACCGCAGCGAGAGCGCTCACAACGAGTTGCAGGCGCACTTCTTCGTGCAAGTTGCTGCCCAAGGTGATTGCCACCGCGATGGATCCGGGCCCTACGGTTAGCGGCATGGTCAGCGGATAAAACGCCAGCGAGAGAATGCGGTCGGTGCTGCGCTGGCTGTCGATTTGGGTTTCTTTCATGTCTCCCTGCTGATTGAGGATGCGCCAGCCGGCGATGGTCACCAACAGGCCGCCACCCATTTGCACCGCTGCCAAACTGATCCCAAAAAACTGCAGGATGTAGGAACCAACAAAGAGTGATGCCACCAGCAGTCCCGCGCAGTTGACTGCGACTCGCATGGCCACAGTGCGGCGGATGCTTTCGGAGTAGCCCAGGGTCATATTGGCGAAAATGGGCGCCATGCCCAGGGGATTCACGATAGGCAGCAGCGCCGCAAAGACGAGCAGCACATTACGAACGACGGCATTCATAGATGTCCAATAAGCTTAGCCTATGCGATGAGCCGGTGCCCAACCAATGCACTTTCCACATCGTTTCGTGCCCTGACATGAAGCGATGGCGGTTGCAGGCAATAACCATTCGCGTGCCCCCGAGTTGACGCTCGTTCGTTTTGCGGTTTGAATTAACGGAGGACCGCGAATGGGATCACGCGTCTGATCAGAACTCATGGGAATCCCGCCCCGCACTTTCGGAGCCCTCCAGGTCAAGCGGCGCGAATCGCTGGTGACGCGCGCCGTGGTCATGCCCATCCAGCAGTTCATTCACATTCAGGGCATCAGCAGTATCTTCCTGCTGGCGGCCGCTGTTGCCGCTCTGGTGTGGGCCAACTCGCCCTGGCATGACTCCTATCATCACGCCTGGGAAATGGAGCTGACGCTCTCGCAGATTCGTCTGCCGGTGCACGCCTGGATCAACGACGCCCTCATGGCGATTTTCTTCTTCCTTGTGGGCATGGAAATCAAGCACGAGATCGTGCATGGCGAGCTGGGCGACATCAAGCGAGCGGCGTTGCCCGTGGTTGCAGCGCTGGGCGGGATGATCGTGCCCGCGGTGTTCTATGCGCTGCTGAACCAGGGGCATGATAGCCAGCACGGCTGGGGCATCCCGATGGCGACCGACATCGCGTTCTCACTGGGTGTGCTGGGCATGGTGAAGGGCATTCCGGGCGAACTGAAGATCTTTCTGCTGACGCTGGCCATCGCCGACGATATCGGCGCGATCGCTGTAATCGCCGTCTTTTACAGCGGCTCACTGGACGGAGGTGCGCTGATGGTAGGCCTGCTTTTGCTGGGCCTGATCGCCCTCCTGCAAAAGCTGGGAATTTCGCAGCCGATTCTGTACTTCGTGCTGGCGGTGGGCTTCTGGATTGCGATCCTGCGCTCAGGGATCCACGCCACAATAGCCGGGGTGATTCTGGGATTCATGGTTCCCACGACTGCTCGATTCTCGTTGAAGGAATTCCAGGAAGTCGGCTTAGGCATGGTGGCGCGCTTTCGCCGGGCGGTGGCCGACGGCGATGATCAGACGGCCAAGAACCTGCTGGGCTCCTTCGAGGTGCTGGTGCAAAGCACCGAGTCAGTTTCGGAACGCCTGACCCGTATCCTGAACGATTGGGTCTCGTTCCTGGTGCTGCCGCTGTTTGCGCTGGCCAACGCGGGAGTGACATTCTCGGCCGGTATCATGAGCGACTTGTTGACCAGCCGGGTTGCGTGGGGCGTCTTGCTGGGGCTGGTGGCCGGCAAGGTGATTGGCGTTTGGGGCTTCTCGAAGCTGGCTGTGCGCCTAGGGCTTGCCCAGCTCCCCAACGGAGTGAACTGGCGCCAGATCGGAGCGGTCGGGCTGCTGGCGGGCATTGGCTTCACAGTCTCGATTTTCATCAGCTCGCTGGCCTTTGATAATGATTTGTATCTGGCAGAGGCCAAAACGGCAGTGCTTGCGGCGTCCGTTGTCTCGGGCGTTCTTGGATACCTGGCGCTGCGTGAACCGGCGAAAACTCAGAGATCCGACGGGACAGCGGCTTCCGGCGAGTCGCGGTGAAGGCCAAAAGGAAGGCAAAACACGTTACAATTCATTCGTTAATCCAGGATGGCCTGATCGCAGGGTTGTTGCATCTCATGATGGGTGTGAACCTCCTTATGCGACACGGGGCCTGGTTGGTTGGTGGCAATGGAACGTGATTGGGTGCCGTCCTGTCCGGCACCGCAGCGAAAGGAAACCTAAGGTTATGCGTTCTCGAATCTCAGCGCTTATGCTCGGCGCAATTCTGCTTTTCAGTCTTGCGGCGTGCAGCAAGAAAGAACAGAGCCAGAACCCGCCGGCCACTGATACTTCCGGTCAGGCCCAGACGGCCCAACCTGGCGGCCAAATGGCGCCCGCAGGTGGTGGCCAGATGGCCCCGGCGGGCGGCGGTCAAATGGCCCCGGCACAAGGTCAGCAGATGGCCCAGGCGCCGGCGCAGCAGATGGCGCCGGCAGCACCGGAGCCTCCTCCTCCGCCTCCACCGCTCACGGTTCCCGCGGGTGCCAGCATTGTGGTCCGCATGGGCGGCACGATTGACACCAAGACCGCGCATGACGGCGATACTTTTACCGGCACACTGGCGCGTGCCGTGTCAGCGCACGGAGAGGTTGCGATTCCGGCGGGTGCAGGCGTAACCGGCACTGTGGTCCAGTCTAAGTCGCCGGGGAAGTTCAAGGGTGAAGGCATTTTGACCGTCACGTTGACGTCAATCAATGTCGGAGGCGCGCCGGAGAATATCGAGACCTCCAGCTACACGGTGAACGTAAAGGGTAAGGGCAAGCGCACGGCGGTTGCGATCGGGGGCGGCACCGGTGCCGGCGCGTTGATCGGTGGAATTGCCGGTGGTGGTAAGGGAGCCGCTATTGGGGCCCTCGTCGGTGCCGGCGCGGGTACTGCGGGTGCGGCTTTCACTGGCAACAAGGACTTGCAGATCCCGGCGGAGCAGGTCATCACCTTTAAGCTGGCTCATTCCATCACCGTGCCCGGACATGCCAAGCCGGAAGGCGGGCAAATGAATCAGTAGGTAGCCACGGATTCGCGCCAAGACGGGAGGCGGTTTGAGCCTCCCTTTTTCCTTGCGTGCCTGATTGTGGATTCAACTCCAAGGGCACAGCCGGCTAGTCGCCCTGGGCAATCTTCCTGGCTTTGGCCCGACGTTCTGCTGCCCAGCCTTCCTTGTTGACCTGGCGTCCGCGGGCCAGGGCGAGCGCGTCGGCGGGAACGTCCTCGGTAACGCATGACGCTGCCCCGACGTAAGCGTCCCGTCCGATGCGCACCGGCGCCACCAGAGTGGTATCGCTGCCGATGAAGGCGCCGTCGTCGATCACCGTCGGATATTTGTTCGTGCCATCGTAGTTGCAGGTAATGGTGCCTGCTCCGACGTTGACCTTCTCGCCGATAACAGCGTCACCGAGATAGGTCAGATGGTTCGCCTTCGAGCCTTTGCCCAGGCGTGTTTTCTTGGTCTCAACAAAGTTTCCCACATGCGCTCCTTCGCCGATGTCGCTACCCGGTCGCAGATGGGAGTATGGTCCGAGTTCCGCGCGGTCGCGAACAATGGAGTCTTCCAGCATGCATCCCGGTCGAATCAGCACACCATCGCCCAGCTCGCAATTGGTAATCACTGAATACGACCGAATGCGGCAATCGGCGCCAATCTTCGTCCGGCCTATCAACTGCACGAAGGGCTCGAGTACCGTATCGGGTCCAATTTGCACGTCAGCATCAATGTCGCACGTTTCGGGACGGAAGATGGTGATGCCTGCCTCCATCAGCTCCCGCGCCTTTCGGTCGCGCAACCTGGCGTCAAGTTGCGCCAGCTCAAGCCGGGTATTGACGCCTATCACCTCGCTGGAATCCTCCGCCCGCAAGGCCATCACCTTTTCGCCGGCCTTGCGCAGATGCTCCGCCATGTCCGTCAGATAGAACTCCTGGTGCGGGTTATCGGTCCCAAGGCGGCGAATATGCGCGTAGAGCGGCCGGGTAGCGAAAGCGTAAATGCCGGAGTTAACCTCGCGGTGCCGTTCCTCCCGTCCCCGCAGGGCCTTCTGCTCGACAATCCGCTCGACTAAGTCTGATTCCTTCCCTTTCCGGACCTTGCGGAGCACTCGTCCGTACCCGGTTGGATCGTCAGGCTCAGCCGTAAGTATGGTCATGGCAGCGCCGTGGGTGAGGTGGAAGTCACGCACCCGGGCGATGGTTTCCGGCCGGATCAAGGGAACGTCACCCGACAGAACGAGCACTGTGTCGAAACCCTGCAATGCCTTTCTGGCTTCCATCATCGCGTGCCCGGTGCCGCGCTGTTCCGCTTGAAGCACAAAGTTGATGCCGGTTGACGCCAGCGCCTGCCGCACTCGTTCAGCCTGATACCCCACGATGGCGAAGACGTCTTGCGGACTCACGACCTGCACGGCCGCCGCGACCACGTGCGCCAGCAAAGGCTTGCCGGCAATTTCGTGCAGTACTTTCGGATGACGCGACTTCAGCCGCGTGCCTTTGCCTGCGGCCAGAATCGCAATGGCAAAATGTCCGGCTTTGCTGTGCTTGGAGTGGGTCTTGCGCATGTGGCTCCGGACGGCGATGAGTTAGGATTCGCTACGGGCTGTAGTGACGGCCGATTCCCGCAGGTCCATCATAAGCCGCAACAGGTCATACGCTACCCGGTGGGTATCATGACGGGCAACGTGGCCTTCCTTGGGATCCTCCGCTTCCAGCAGGTACTCACCCAGGATTGGTTTCACGCCTAATGCCTCGATTCGGCCCACGTCGGCCTCAACCTGTGACTGCTGTTGTTCTGCATATTTTTTCGCCAACTCCGGAGACGCAGGAGTGCGATTGACCAGGGCATAGTCGAAGAACTGGCGGTGCGCGTGCTCGTAGAGTGCACGGATATGGTCGGAGGCAGTCAGGCCAAGGCTTTCGTTCGCCTGCGTCATCAGGTTACAAACGAAGACTTTGATCGCCCGGGAGTCGGCGATCGCCTGAGGGACGCCGTTGACCAGCAGGTTAGGCACGAGGCTGGTGAACAGGGATCCGGGGCCAATGGTGATGACATCAGCGCTCTCAATGGCCTCCAGCGCCATAGGCAGAGGCTGGGCGTTCGCGGGCTCGATGCGCAGCTCCACAATTCGGCGCTGGCTGGCCGTAATGCTGGTTTCGCCGCGCACGATGGAGCCGTCGTCCATGATGGCGTAGAGCTGTGCGTTGCTGGTGGTTGCGGGATAGATATGACCGCGAGTGGCCAGAATTGCGGAAGAATGCTTGACGGCCTGGCTGAAGTCCCCGGTGATGGCCGTCATGGCTGAGAGAAACAGGTTCCCGAAGCTGTGCCCGCCCAAACCTTCGCCCGCAGGGAAACGGTAACGGAAGAGCCTGGAAAGCAGCGTCTCATCCTCGGAGAGGGCCACAAGGCAGTTACGCACGTCTCCCGGGGCCGGGACGTTCAGCTCCTTGCGCAGGCGGCCACTGGATCCGCCATCGTCGCTGACGGTCACGATCGCGGACAGATCGGCAATGCCGGGAAGTTCGCCAGGCTGCCAGTCCCCCAGGGCGACGTAATGCTTCAATCCGTGCAATACGGTTGAGAGGCCCGTTCCTCCACCCATGGCAACAACTTTCAGGGGACGCAACTCGGCCGATGTGAAATAGCTCTGCATGGTGTGCCTGCCAGGCTACAAGCGCCACTTTGGCGGTTCAGGCTCAGCCTCGGCGCTGGTATCAGGATAAATTAGCTCGGTGAATCGTGGGTCATCCGACAAGCTCTTGAAGTCGGCATCGTTGCGCGCCTGGTAGCGATTTGTCGGATTCAGACGAATGGCCTCGCTCAAGCTTGACAAAGCCTCCGGGAAGTGACCAGTTAGACAATTCAAGACCGCCATTCCATACCAGATGAAATCCAGCTTGGGAGCTTTTCTGGCCAGCGTTTCGAATTGTTCGCGTGCCGCGAGGTAGTCGCCCATATTCATCAGCGAGACAGCGTAATCAAATTGTTCTTCCGGCGTCTTGAAGGACGACGGTCCGCGGCTTAATTGCTGGTTACAACTTGCCAGGTGCACCGAGGCACGATCGGCCAGCTCAGGACTCGGTCCGGCTACGACCTTCTCAAAGAAGGCTTTTGCCCTATCGTATTTGTGGGCCTGAAGGGCCTTGAGACCAGCCTCATAGTTTTGCACAGCCTGTGAAAAACGGGGATCGTCAGTCAGCTTCATGGGTTTGCTTCCATGCGGTCTGGACTCGGAACCTCCTGATAAGGATAGTAAGCCGTTGTTTTTCTTGGGGTTGACGGCTTTTTTCTTAAGCTTTTGTGGGGCTTTCTTCTTCATCCACTAGTGTCCCAAAGGTTCTCCGCGCCGCACCTTCGCCTGAAGCTGTGGAAAACCCAAATACCGTGCAGGATGTATCGCTGCTGAGTTATACCCTCAACTGGTGACGCAGTCAACCCATCTTAATCAGGGGCGGAAGGACAGTCTTCAATTCATTTCTGGCAATGACTCCAGATCGATGGACTTCCACTCACCCTTGATGATGCCGGCGCGAATCTGTGCCGGAGTCTTCTTCAGCTTGGTCTGCTGATAGGCGTAGAAAGCCTCTTTCATGCAGATGCCGCAGTGAGCAGCGTGCGTGCTTTCAAAACAAGTGTGCAGGCTGCTGTGGCCGATGCGCTCGCAGAAGCAGTAGCACGGCAGCTGGTACAGTACGTTGGGAATCTTCGCTGCCACTTCGTAGGACTGCACCTGATACGGATAACGGAACTCTTCTCCCCAGAGCTGGTCTTTGGGCAGGACTGGTAACATGTCTCCAGCTTGTGGGGGATGATCGTTGTAGGCGGGCGCATGGTCTCCCTGTGCAAGGGAAACGACAGCAACCAGGGCAATCAGGGCAACCAGCGCGGGCTTGTTCATCTCGACTTCCTTCAGGTGCGCTCCTGTATTCTAGCCGAGCCTGCGACCCAGCCCAAACTTGCCATTTTCCCGAGACGCAGACTGCAACTATACTAGGGAATAGTTCGTCTAACCACTGCCCATGGACCAAAGCTCGCACGACGACGCGACCTTGCCGGATCAGCCACGCCCGGGCAAGACGTTGTTTTCCGGATGGCTGCGGGATGTGCTCATCTCGCTGGCAGTGTCGGCGTTCTTCATTATTTTTCTCTACCAGCCGGTCAAGGTGGAAGGCACCAGCATGATGCCGACCCTGCAGGACCAGGAGCGCGTCTTCATCAACAAGTTCGTTTACAAGCTGGAGCCGATCGCGCGCGGCGATGTCATTGTTTTCCGCTATCCGCGCGACCCCGCCAAGAGTTACATCAAGCGGGTGATTGCCATAGCCGGCGACCACGTCCGTATTGAGGATGGGGTCGTCATTGTAAACGGGCAACGCCTGAGCGAGCCGTATGTGCCCGGGCAATACGAAGATGTGCGTTCCTACCCCGATTCGGTGGTGCCGCCGCACAGCTACTTTGTTCTGGGCGACCATCGCAACCTTTCCAATGACAGCCGCGATTTTGGCCCGGTCAGCGAGGACTTCATCTACGGCAAGGCCGTCTTTGGCTACTGGCCGGTCGGCCGGATGGGTACCCTGCGGTAAGCCAGATCAGAGCTTTAGGCTCTTTACTTCGTCGCCGGCTTCAGCACAGCCATGTTCCGTTCGTCGCTGGCAATAATGCGATAGAACTTCTTCACCTCGTCAGCCTGGCTCACCGGCACGCTTAGTTCCTTGGTCTCGTAGGTGCGGGTGTAACGCAGCACCGACCCGCTGGTCTCCGTTTTGGAGTGATAGGAAGCGAATCCGTAGTCGGCGTCTACCGGAGGCGGAAGCTCATCCACCGCAAAGCCGGCAGGCAAAGTGATTTCGAAGGTATCGGTGTCCCTCGTAAGGGCAGGAAACTCAATGGGATACTTTCTCGGTTCTTTGCTTTCCATGATCGCCGAGGTCTTGACTCCGATCACCCGCGGCCGCACCAGGAACAAATTTCCGGCGTTCTTGGCATAGTTCGGAGCCTCGACTGAATAATCGAAGCCGAAGGGCTGATCGTTGTGGTGCAGGTTGATCACCTGCGCCTTGGTCAAGTGATATGAGCTGAGAGAGTCGCTTAGCAGGCGTTCGATCGGCTTGACCATGTCGCTCTCTTTCGTAGCGTTGCGCAAGGCGTAGCGTTCGCGCATGGCGTGATCACCGATGCGGACCTCCTTGATGTCGCCCTTCAGGGTTCCCGTCGCGTCCAGGGTGAGCTTGGCGGTTCTTTGCAGGCTGTTCATGGCTGGGGCCTGCATGGGGAGCGGCACCAGCTCCCCACCTTCGGGCGTTACCAGTAAACCGTAGTTGTCCTGAAGGTACCCGCCAATCTGGCCGAAGGGGGTAAATTCATTGGTCGGATCGAAAAACAGCAGCCTCCCGAGCTTGGGATCCTGCCAGGTGGCGACCAACGACGGATCGTTCACACCTTCGGGCAAACGGATGGCAAGTATCACGTGGTTGAAGGCGTATATGTAGGCGGGAGTTTGGGCAGTGACGGCTCCCCGCCGGCTATTGATAACGACGTAGTACGAGTCCACAACGATCTCACGCAGCATGGATGCCAGCAGCGTTGCCTTGTCCTTGCAATCGCCGTAGCGGTGCGCGAACACTTCTGAGGCAGCGTGCGGTTGCCATCCTCCGATTCCCAATTCGATCGCCACGTATCGAATTTCCTTTTGCACGAAAGCTGCGATGGCCCTCATCTTGTCAGCCGGATTCGTCACACCGGCAGTCAACGCCGTTACGCGGTCCTTGATTTCCGGCGAAGGATCGGCGCGACCGCGAGCGAGATCCGCATACCACGCGCCCATCTGGCGCCAGTCGCTGAAAGTCTTTCCCGGAACCGCTCCGCCCGTCGGATAAAACGACACCACCATCCGGCCAGCGATTCCGCTCCACGGCGGCATCTCGTCTTCGAGCCGGATGGCCTTCACATCGTTGACTGACCACTGCCACTGATTGCCCGCCTGTACGGGTTTCAGTTCTGGAGCGTTCAAGAACGTCGCTTTGTACTCCCATCCCTGCGGAAGTTGCAGCGTGTAGTGTGATTCTCGGACTGGGATTGTGAGCTGGAAGGACCAGCTGTCCTGAAGAACGAAAGGCTGGCTCTCTGTTTCATATTCGAAACCTACAACATTGCCTGGATCGGCCGCGGGAATTCTCAGGATCTTGTCCTTTACGTCGTTCATCAATTCGCTGTCCGATATCGACAACAGCGAAGTTTCCACTGCATCCTTCTCTTTGACTTCATAATCTTTTCCTTGCGCAGGTATGCACCATCCTTTCATGCTCGTGATCTTTGTCCTCGGATCGAACTCCACGGCCACATCTCCATAGCCACGCCCGCCGGGCCGTAGAATCTTGTAGGCATACCGAACCGTGGTGCGTATCTTGTCGGCTGACTGAACGTTGACGATTTCCTCGGCATAGAGGAGCACGGCCTCGGTCTTTTCGTCATGAACGGGAACCGGAGCGTTAACGACCGCATGCATCCAGGCGGGAGCATCGCCGGCAACGGCGCGAATCGGCAAGGCAAGGATGCAGCCAGCAGCCAGACTCGCAGCGAAGGCGATGCGGAGGAGCCTGGCGGTCCTAACTCGAGGGCTGTAGAACGACTTGTTGTTCATCTCCCGTCCTCACCATCTGAAAAAATTGCCGCAGCAGGCCGTACTGGGGTTGGCCGATCATCAGGAGATCACTGCGCATCGTGCGGCTGATGTGCAGAGAACCCTTCACATTTTCGGATTTCAGGACATAAGCAACGGCCTTCCCATCCTGATTGATCGGATTGGGCAGGCTGCTCACGCTCCACCCCAGCGGAAGGGTGACACTGATATCGTCCGACTTGAGATAGGGGTGATGGAAATAGACAGCATGCACACGTTCGGCGTGCTCGAACGTGTGTTTCTCAGAATTACCAAACAGACCAACAGGAAACAGGGCTCGACGGCCGGCGCCCGACACCCAGCCAGGCACTTTGACGTGATACTCGGCAACCAGGGTAGAACTGGTGGAGTTCCAGTCCGGCTTATTGGTCAGCTCGACCTCGGCGCCAACAGGAACCGACTCCTTGACCAAATCCTCCAGGGCGGTCTTACGGCTGGTATCGTCATCGTCGCGTTCTTCCGTCCGCAACTCAAGAGCCTCCAGCCCCCCGAAGGTCATCGTCAGCTTTCCTTCAAGCGTTCCGTCTTCGAACAGAGTCAGGTCAGCTTTGCGTTCGGTTTTGGCGAAGGCACTCTCGGGTAGGTCGGTAGTCACCCACTGTCCGGCTTCTTTGTCGAGAAGCAATCCCTTCACTTGAGTCTCGTACCAAGGGAGTAGGCCATAGGGCGCGAACTTTGCGCCCGGATCGAGATATAGGTCCTTTCCGGACAATTTGACCAGAACGACGTCGGTGTTGAGCTGGTTGCCATTCATCAGTTTCTGGTCGAAGAAATAGGCTGCGCGCGAGGAAACCCGCACGCTGTAAGCCTCAACGCCACAGGCCTTGGCCAGAGCGATAAACAACCAGTTGATATCGCCGGCGTCTCCGTAGCCTCGCTTCCAAACGT
>Ga0335082_10004405_pt1 | contig 15331 bp, 15 predicted proteins | sample Lox_Sample_41_FD_206718 | JGI IMG/M metagenome (GOLD analysis project Ga0335082, IMG submission 206718) | Soil microbial communities from Loxahatchee National Wildlife Refuge, Florida, United States - Lox_Sample_4.1 | ecosystem: Environmental > Terrestrial > Soil > Wetlands | place: USA...
TGATCGCGCCGGTCAGCTCGTTGTCCTTCTTCTGCAGGTCGGCTTGTGAGTCCTTGTAGTTGCGCTCGAAGTCGCGCAGCTTCTTGCGATAGTCGTCTTCGAGGTTGGCGCGCTCCTCCTCCTTCATGACCACCGCCTTCTTCTCCAGCTGCTCCTTCATGTTGTCGATGTCGTCCTTTTGCTTCTTCAGCTGGTTTTGCAGCTTGTCGACCTGGACCTTGAACTCTTCCTTGGCCTTGCGGCCGGCGTCGGACTCGTTGAGGGCGCGCTGCAGGTCCACGTAGCCGAGCTTCAGACCCTGCGCCGACGCAACGTTGGCCGCAAGCACCGCGGCCATGACACACCACACCACTTTCATGAATGCCTCCTCGAATGTTCTCTCGTATTACGGCGGGCCGCCGAATGAAAACATCACCGACTGCTTATCATCTCCGACGTGCGGATTCAGCGGGACGCCGATTTCGATGCGCAGCGGCCCGATGGGGGACAGCCAGCGCAGCCCGGCGCCCGAGGACATGCGCATATCGGTGACATCAATCCCTTGTGAGACGGAAAAGGCGTTGCCAGCATCAAAGAAGACGACACCCTTCACGCCGAGCGATTCGACGATGGGGAAGACGATCTCGTTGTTGAAGATGAGCTGTTGGCTGCCGCCGATGGGATCGCGGCGGATGATCTTGCCGTCAAACTGGCGCACCACGTTGCGCGGGCCGAGGGAGAGGATGCGGAAGCCGCGCACCGAGTTGATGCCGCCGGGGAAGTAGCGCTCGAACAGCGGCAGCTCGCGCTGGCTGCCGCCATAGCCGAACCCGTAGCCGAAGTTGCTGCCGAAGGAGAAGACGAAGGTCCCCCACGACGGGCTCTTGTAGAACGGCAGGTAGGAGCGCGTCCGCGATTCGAGCTTGATGAACTGGCTCTGGCCACCGACGCCGGCGAACTCGAACGACAGATCCTGCAGGGAGCCGCTGGTGGGATCGAACGGGTGATTGCGCGTGTCGCGGAAGAGACGCGGGGTGATGCTGCTGGTTAAGCTGGTGCCTTCCTCGGTTTGGATGACGGTGGCGGCGGTCGAGCTGACGTCGGAGATCTTGGCTTCCTCGAGACGGTACTCCAACCCCATGCGGGTGTCTTCGAGCGAGAAGCCGCCCAGCGAATTCCAGCCGAGGGCGGTGAACGGGTAGAGGGCGCGGACGGCGCCACCGGTCCCGCCGCGCGTGAACTCGTCGAACTGGAGCTGCCAGTTGAACAGGCTGATGCCGGTGGTCAGCTCGGTGTCGAGGAAATAGGGCTCGGTGAAGTCGAGGGAGAGGTTGCGCCGGATCGAGCCGAAGTCGGCGTTGAGCACCAGGCGCTGGCCGCGGCCGAACAGGTTGATCTCGGACAGCCGCACGTTGAAGAGGAACGACTCGCCGGAGGAGATGCCGGCCCCGGCCGAGAAGGCGCCCGTCGAGGCTTCCTTGACGTCGACGAGCAAGTCGAGACGGTCCTCACTCTCGGCCTTGCGCGTCGTGATGTTGACGTCCTCGAAGAAGCCGAGGCGGCGCAGGCGCTCCTGCGAGCGCCGCAGCTTCGAGCCCGAGAAACGCTCCTGCTCGATGAGCTGCAGCTCGCGGCGAATCACCTTGTCGCGGGTCTTGGTGTTGCCGGTGATCTCGATCTTGTCGATGGTCACCTCCGGGCCCTCGCTCACCTTGTAGGTCACGTCGACCGTCTGGGTGGCCGGGTTGACGGCGGTGTCGGGGGTGACGTTGACGAAGGCGTAGCCGGCGTCGCCGTAGACCTCGGTGAGGGCGGTGATGTCGTCGCGCAGCTTGCTGGTGCGGAAGATCTCCCCGGTCTGCAAGCCGAGCTTCTCATGCGCCTTGGTCATGTCCGGCAGCAGATCCCCACCAATGTCGACGCTGCCGACCTTGTACTGGTCGCCTTCGTCGATCTTGATGGTGACGTGCAGCCCGCTGTCGGTGCGCTCCACCTTGGGTTCGTCGATTCTCACGTCGATGTAGCCGTGGTCGTAGTAGAAGGCGGTGAGACGCTCGGTGTCGGCCTTGAGTACCTCGCTGTCGAGGTTACCAGCGCCGGTCAAGAAGGAGAAGATCCACTTCTCCTTGGTCTGCATGACCTTCTCGAGCTGGCTCGGGGTGAAGTTGCGCGCCCCCTCGAAGGTGAGGTCGCTGATGCGGACGATGCTGCCTTCGTCGATGTGGTAGGTCAGGGTGATTTCGTTCTCGCCGCTGGGCTCGGTGGTGTAGGTGATGGTGGCGTCGAGGTAGCCCTTCTTCTCGTACACCTTCTTGGCCTCGTCGATCCCGCGTCGCACCTTGTCGGGCTCGAAAATGGTATTGGGGCGGACCTTGAGGGCATCCGACAAGTCCTCGCGCGAGACCTTCTTGTTCCCCTCGAGGTGCAGCTCCTTGATCAAGGGCCGCTCGGTGACGCGGTAGGTGAGCACCCAGAGGCCGTTGTCTTCGGTCAGGTCGGCCTCGACGTTTTCGAAGAAGCCCATGCGGTACAAGGCGCGGACGTCGCTGTCGACGGTTTCTTCGTTCAGCCGCGTGCCGGCCTGGGCGCGCAGCTGGACGCGGATCGCTTCTTCCTCGACGCGTTGGTTGCCGGCGACGGCGACGCGGTCGAGCCTGGGATGCTCCTCTGCCTGCGCCGCCACTCCAATGGACAGAAGGAGGCCGAGGCCCATCACTGCCGGCAGCACTCGCATCCGTCGCTCCCGCCGAATCAATCGGCGGCTAGTATCAGACGGCCTCGCCGCTGTAAACCCTGCGGCCCGGCCGCACGCCGCCGGCTCAGTGCAACTGACCATTCTGCAGCCGCAGCGTGCGATGCACCATGCTGGCAAGCTCTTCGTTGTGGGTCACGATCACCATGGTGATGCGGTGGTCGCGGTTGAGGTCCATGAGCAGTGCATGGACCTCGGCGCCGGTGGCCGGATCGAGATTGCCGGTCGGCTCGTCGGCCAGGATGACGCGCGGCGACAAGGCCACGGCGCGGGCCACGGCGACCCGCTGCTGCTCGCCGCCGGACAGCTCCCCCGGCTTGTGCGTCAGCCGCTCGCCGAGGCCGACGCGGTCCAACACGCTGCGCGCCTGCGGCTCCGCCTCGGCGGCGCTCAGGCCGCGGATCAGCGCCGGCATCATGACGTTCTCGAGGGCCGTGAAGTCAGGCAACAGGTGATGGAACTGGAAGATGAAGCCGACCTCGCGGTTGCGGAACATCGCCTGGTCGCGTTCGTTCAGGGCAAACAGGTCGACGCCGTCAAAGCGCACCGTGCCGGCCGTCGGCCGGTCGAGCGTGCCGAGGATGTGCAGTAGCGTGCTCTTGCCGACGCCGGACTGCCCGACGATGGCCACCGCCTCGCCCGCCGCGACGTCCAGCTGGAGATCGACGAGCACGTCGATGCGACGCTGATCGCTGTAGCTCTTCGACAGGCCCGAGGTGTGGATCAGTGGCTCACTCATAACGGATGACATCGACCGGCACGAGGCGTGCCGCTTGCCGAGCGGGATACACCGTCGCCAGCAGGCAGATCAACAGCGAGGCCACGGTGACGGCCGCAAAGTACTCCGGATGCATCTTCACCGGCAGGGTGTTCACGTAGAACACGTCCTTCGGCAACTCGATGAACTGATAACGTTTCAACAGCCAGCAGATGAGGTAACCGCTGGCGTTGCCGAGCAAGGTGCCGACGACGCCGATGATCATGCCCTTGAAGATGAAGATGCGCCACACGTCGGCGCGCGTTGCGCCCATCGACTTGAGGATGGCGATGTCCTTACGCTTCTCCATCACCACCATGATCAAGGTGGCCACGATGTTGAACGCGGCGACCAGCACGATCAGCAGCAGGACGATGAAGTACACCGTCTTCTCCAGCTTGAGCGCTGCGAACAGGTTGTGGTTGATCTCCATCCAGTCGCGCACCCGGTACGGGAACCCCAGGCCGTTGCGGATGCGGGTGGCGACGTCCGTGGCTGCGTACAGGTCGGTCACCCGCACCTCGATTCCGGTCACCGTGTCGCCGAGGTCGAAGAACCGCTGCGCGCTGGCCAGGTCCATGTACACCAGCGCGGCGTCGTACTCCGCCATGCCGGAGTCGAAGATGCCGACGACGACGAAGCGCTTGACGCGCGGCACCATGCCGACGGCGGTCGGCGTGGCGATGGGCGAGATGACGTTGACCGGGTCACCCACCAACAGCCCCAGCTGGCGGGCGATGTCCTTGCCGACGATGATGCCCGGCAGCTCGACGGTCGCTCCCCGGCCGTCGTCCAACGGCACGTCGTGCAGCGTGCTCAGCGCCTCGAGGGTGCCTTGCTTCAGATTGCGCTGGATGTCGACGACGCCCGCGGTGTCCGGCGCGACGCCGCGCACCGCCGCTCCGGTGACGTTCTGCTGCGCCGACAGCATCACCTGCCCGTAGACGAACGGCGCCGCGGCGACGACGCCCGGCACCCGCTTCACGGTGTCGACCACGGCGCCGTACTGGCTGATCGTCCCGTTGAAGTTCAGCACGATGACCTGCGGGTTGAAGCCGAGAATGCGATCGCGCAGATCCTCTTCGAAGCCGGTCATCACCGCCAGCACGATGTTCAACGTCATCACGCCGATCAGCACCCCGAGCATCGAGATCACGGTGATCAGCGAGATGAAGGCCTCCTTGCGCTTGGCGCGCAGGTAGCGCAGACCGATGAACAGTTCGTAGCGCATGGGATGGGTCCGGCCGCCGGCTTATAGCGCGTCGTTGGCGTGCTGCTGCGGGCGGGCGACGCCAGCGGTGAGGCGGCGCTCACTCATAGCGGATGATGTCCACCGGCGAGAGCCGCGCCGCCTGCCGCGCCGGGTAGACCGTTGCCAGCAGGCAGATCACCAACGCCGCGACCGTCACCCCGAGGAAGTACTCGGGAGTCATCTTCACCGCCAGGCGGTCGATCGAGTAGACGTCCTTCGGCAACTCGATGAAGCGGTAGCGCTTGAGCAGCTGGCACACCAGAAAGCCGCCGAGGTTGCCGGCCAACGTGCCGCCGACGCCGATGAGCATGCCCTTGTAGACGAAGATCCGCCGGATCCCGCCGCGCGTCGCGCCCATCGACTTGAGGACGGCGATGTCCTTGCGCTTCTCCATCACCACCATGATCAACGTGGAGACGATGTTGAACGCCGCGACCAGCACGATGAGCAGCAGGACGATGAAGTACACCGTCTTCCCGAGCTGCAGCGCGGTGAACAGATTGTGGTTGATGTCCATCCAGGCCCGCACGCGGTACGGGAAGCCGAGCGCCGCGGCCACGCGGTCACCGATCGCGTTGGCGGCGTACAGGTCGGCGACGCGGACCTCGATGCCGGTGACCGCGCCGCCGAGGTCGAAGAACTGCTGCGCCGCGGCGAGGTCCATGTAGATCAGCGAGGCGTCGTACTCCGCGATCCCCGAATCGAACAGGCCGACGACGACGAAGCGCTTGACGCGCGGCACCATGCCCAGCGCGGAGGCGGCGCCGACCGGCGACAGGACGTCGACCGCCTCGCCGACGCCGACATCGAGCTGGCGTGCCACCTCCTTGCCGACGATCAGGCCGGGCAGCTCCACCGTGCCGCCGCCACCGTCGGCGGCGGCGACCGCATGCGTCTCGCGCAGCGCCGCGACGCTGCCGTCGGTCAGCTGCGGTTGCAGGTTCAGGACGCGTCCCGACTCCGGGCCGAGGCCGCGCACGACGGCGCCGACGACGTGCTGGCGCGCCGACACCATGGCCTGACCGTACACGAAGGGTGCCGCGGCGACGACGCCCGGCACCGCCTCGACGCGCGGCACCACCGTGTCGGCGTCCGGCATCGTGCCGTGGAAGCTGAGGACGAGCACGTCCGCGTTGAAGCGCAACAGCCGGTCCCGCAGGTCTTCCTCGTACCCGGTGAACACCGCCAACACGATGTTGAGGGTCATCACCCCGATCATCATGCCGAGGGTCGAGATGATGGTGATCGCCGAGATGAAGGTCTCGCGACGCTTGGCGCGCAGGTAGCGCAGGCCGATGAACAGCTCGTAGCGCATGGCGGCTCAGCGCGCCCGACGCCGCACGCGTCGGCGCCCGATCGCATCCGCCGAGCCACGCCGGCACCGGCCTCGCGCCACGAGCACCGGGCTCACTTCCTTTCCGGGCGCATCTGGGGAAACAGGATGACGTCGCGGATCGACGGCGCGTTGGCGAACAACATCACCAGGCGATCGATGCCGATGCCTTCGCCGGCCGCCGGGGGCATGCCGTGCTCGAGCGCCCGCAGGAAGTCCTCGTCCATCACGTGTGCCTCTTCGTCGCCGGCGGCGCGCGCCTGTAGCTGCTCTTCGAAGCGGGCGCGCTGATCGTCGGGATCGTTGAGCTCGGAGAAGGCGTTGCACAGCTCACGACACGCGACGAAGGCCTCGAAGCGATCGACGAACAGCGGCCGCTCCGCGTTGCGCCGCGCCAACGGCGTCACCGCCGCGGGGTAGGCGTGCACGAACGTCGGTTGGATGAGCTCCAGCTCGGCCGCCGCCTCGAAGATGTCGGTCAGCAAGTAGCCGGCCGCCGCCGGTCCGTGGTGCGCGACGTAGTCGCACTCGGTGGCGACCGCCAGCTTCTTGGCCGCCGTCTTCAGGGTGTCGAGGTCGAGATCGAGGACCGCGTCCAATGACACCCCCGCCCGGTGCGCGACGTACTCGGGGATCGACACCCGCCGCCACGGCGGCGTCAGGTCGATCGTCCAGTCGCCGTACTCCACCGTCCGCCGCCCCAGCAGCTCGTCGGCGAGGCCGACCACCAGCTCCTCGGTCAGCTGCATGAGGTCCTCGTAGGTGGCGTAGGCCCAGTAGAACTCGAGCATGGTGAACTCGGGATTGTGGCGGACGGAAATGCCTTCGTTGCGGAAGTTGCGGTTGATCTCGAAGACGCGATCGAAGCCGCCGACCAGGAGGCGCTTGAGATACAGCTCCGGTGCGATGCGCAGGTAGAGGTCCATGTCGAGGGTGTTGTGATGCGTGATGAACGGCCGCGCCGCCGCGCCGCCGGGCAGCGGATGCATCATCGGCGTCTCCACCTCGATGAAGTCGCGGGCGCGGAAGAAGGTGCGGATGCCGTCGACGAGGCGCGAGCGCATCACGAACACGGCGCGCGCCTCCGGATTGCCGATCAGGTCGAGGTAGCGCTGCCGGTAGCGGGCTTCGATGTCGGTGAGCCCATGCCACTTCTCGGGGAGCGGACGCATCGACTTGCCGAGCATGCGGATCGTCGTCGCCTCGATGGTCAGCTCGTTGGTGCGCGTGCGGAACGGCCGGCCGACGACGCCGACGAAGTCACCGACGTCCATGGCCTTGAAGGTAGCGAAGGCATCGTCGCCGACGACGTCGCGCTTCACGTACGCTTGGATGCGACCGCTGCGGTCTTGCAGGTGGAGGAAGGAGGCTTTGCCGAAGTCGCGCATCGCCACGATGCGTCCGGCGACGCTGACCGTGTCGGCGGCCGCCTCCAACTCCTCGCGGTTGCGCGCCCCGAAGCGCTGCTGTACGCCGGCCGCCGTGTCGGTCGGCCGGAAATCGTTGGGGAACGGGTTAACGCCGCGACTGCGCAGCTCTTCCAGCTTGCGGCGTCGCGCCGCAACCAGATCGGACTCTTCGGATTCCACGCACCTGTCCCACCAAGTGCTCGTGGCTTAACGGACGCGCTGGGGGGAGTCAAGGAAGCCGGCGCGCCGATTGTGGAAGGATGTCGCGGCGGTCGAATGGGGCTTGCAGCGCGCCGCCAATGCGGTACTTCGGAGATGAACAACGCGTTGAAGATTGGAGGTTGCCATGTCGCTCTCTCGATCCACCACACGCGTCGCGCCCGTCGTCGCGCTGCTCCTCATGCTGCCGCGCCTGGCCGCGGCGGGGACGCAGGTCGAACATCAAAACGGCATTGCCTACGTCAGCGGCGGCGTCGGCAGTGAGGAACGCGCCGCCTTGGCGGCGTTGAGCCGGGAATTCGATCTCAAGCTGACGCTGGCGCTGGCCAGCGGCGACTACGTCGGCGACGCGGCGGTGCGGGTCACCGACGCCGCCGGGAAGACGGTGCTCGATGCGCCCACCGACGGCCCGCTGTTCTACGCCCAGCTGCCTCCCGGCACCTACACCGTGACCGTCAGCCGCAACGGCGGCCACGAGCTGCAGCGTAGTGCCCGCGTCGGTGACGGCGGACAGGCACATCTGGTGTTTACCTGGAAAGCGGAGTGATCCGGCCGGGGCCGCGCCTCACGCGGCGTTGCCGAGGATGCTGACGCACGACACAGCGGCGGGGCCGCCGAGGTTGTGCGCCAAGCCGAGCTCGGCGTCGGTGACCTGCCGATCGCCGGCGCCGTGGCGGAGCTGCTGCGTCAGCTCGTAGATCATGCGCACACCGGTCGCGCCGATGGGATGGCCGAACGACTTGAGCCCGCCGCTGGGGTTCACCGGCAGCTCGCCGCCGAGCGCCGAACGGCCTTCCTCCACGAAGCGCCCGCCCGTGCCGCGCGGACAAAAGCCGAGATCCTCGTAGTTGATGATTTCGGTGATCGTGAAGCAGTCGTGCACCTCGGCGAAGTCGAGGTCGCGCGGCGTGACGCCGGCGCCGGCATAGGCGCGCGCCGCGGCCTCCCGCGTGGCGGCGAAACTGAGGTAGTCGAAGCTGGGCTTGTAGTACGGCTGCCCGGAGACCACGGCGAGATCGACCGCTTTCACGTAGATCGGGTCGGCGCGGAACTGCTTGGCGAGGTCGGTGCGGCAGACGACGACCGCGGCGGCGCCGTCGGTGGTCGGGCAGCAGTCGAAGAGGCCGAGGGGGCTGTAGATCATCGGCGCCTTGAGGACGGTCTCCTCGCTGACCTCCATGCGCAGATGCGCCTTCGGGCTCAGCGTGCCGTGATGGTGGTTCTTCACGGCAACCTTGGCGAGCGTGGCCTTCGAGGCGCCGTGCGCCTTGAAGTAGCGATTGGCGGCCAGCGCGAAGACGTGCGGGGCACGCTCGCCGTAGTCGACCACCGGGTGCACGCGGGCCGGCCGGTTGAAGCCGCCGTCACGCATCTTCTCGAAGCCGACGGCCAGGGCGACGTCGCAGGCGCCGGCGGCGACGGCGAGACAGGCGCCGCGGAAGGCGTCCATCCCCGAGGCGCAGTAGTTCTGCACCCGGGTGATCGGGATGTTGTGCAGCTTCATGGCGTCGCCGAGGGCGTCGCCGCCGAGCTGTGACATGACGGTGCCGACCCAGGCCGCTTCGATCTGCTTGGGCTCGACGCCCGCGTCGGCGAGCGCCTCGAACGCCGCCTCGGCGATGAGGTCCGCAGCGCTGCGTTCGTACAACTCACCGAAGGCCGTACAGCCGACGCCGATCACGGCGACCTTGTTCTTGAGGGCTTCCGTCATGAGCGCATCAGGTATCGCGCCGTCGCCGGTCGGTCAATCGTGAGCCGTGCCGCTGAGGAGGCGGTGCGCATGATCAGTGGGCGATGAAGTCCCGAATGTACCGCTGCAGCTCGTCGCGGACGCGGCGAAACACCGGCATCCGCTCGACGTCGCTGCCGGTGGCCGTGGCCGGGTCGTCGAGTGGCCAGTGCAAGCGTTTCACGACTCCCGGAAAGATGGGGCAGCGCTCGTTGGCGCTGTCGCAGACGGTGACCACGTACGTGAAGTGCTCGCCGAGAAACTCCCGCACCGACTTCGAGCGCTGGGCGGCGATGTCGATGCCGATCTCGTGCATCGCCGCGATGGCGAGCGGGTTGACGGTGGTCGGCTCGGTGCCGGCGCTGACCACGTCGAACCGATCGCCGGCGAGATGGCGCAGCAGCCCTTCGGCCATCTGACTGCGGCAGGAGTTGCCGGTACATAAGAAGAGGACCTTTGGCTTCAGCATTGCGGCGATCCTTCGATTTGCGGAAACCACTGACGGGTGCGGTTGCACACGGCGCAGACGGAGAGCATGACCGGCACCTCGACCAGCACGCCGACCACGGTGGCCAACGCCGCCCCGGAGCCGGGGCCGAAGAGCGCGATGGCCGTGGCGACGGCGAGCTCGAAGAAGTTGCTCGCTCCAATCAGCGCGCCCGGCGCGGCCACGGCGTGCGGTACGCGCAGCCGTTGCATCAACCCGTACGCCAGCGCGGAGTTGAAGTACACTTGCAGCAAGATGGGGACGGCGATCAGGGCGACGTGAAACGACTTGCTGGTGATGTTCTCCGCCTGAAACGCGAAGATCAGCACCAGCGTGGCCAGCAACGCCACGACCGTCACCGGTGCCAGCTTCGGCAGCAGCGTGTCCTCGAACCACGCCGCGCCACGGCGGCGAATCCAGAGGGTGCGCAACGCTACGCCCACCGCCAGCGGCACGACGATGAAGGCGATGACCGAGTACAGCAGCACCGCGAACGGCACCGCAAGCGCGGCCGCGCCGCTCACCAGCACCCGGACGATCGGCGCGAAGAGGAACAGCATGATCAGGTCGTTGAGCGACACCTGCACCAGCGTGTAGGCCGGATCGCCGTCGGTCAGGTAGCTCCAGACGAAGACCATGGCGGTGCACGGCGCGGCGGCGAGGATGATGCAGCCGGCGATGTACTGGTCGGCCTCGGCGGGTGTTAGCCAGGGCGCGAAGACATGACGGAAGAAGACCCAAGCGATCAGGGCCATCGAAAACGGTTTCACCAGCCAGTTGACGACCAGCGTCACCAGGAGACCGCGCGGCCGTTTGCCGACGTTGCGCACGGCGGTGAAGTCGACCTTCATCATCATGGGCACGATCATCAGCCAGATGAGCACGGCGATGGGCACGTTCACCTGACTGCCGGGCGCGAACTCCAGCCGCTGCAGCGTCAGCACGGCGCCCGGCGCGTAGCGACCCAGCGCCACGCCGGCCACCATGCACAGCGCCACCCAGGCGCTGAGATAGCGCTCGAAGACGTGCAGCCGCTTCGGCGGCGCGCTGACGGCGCCGGCCACCGCCGCCATCAGCGGCCTCCGTTGCGCCGGCGGCGCGGCGCCGCCGCCAGCACCGCGCGCAGCGTCGCCAGGCGCGCCGGCACGATGCGGTAGTAGACCCACGTGCCGCGGCGCTCGCGTTCCAGCAGGCCGACCCGGTGCAGCACTTTGAGGTGGTGACTGACCGTGGGCTGGGTCACGCCGAGCGGCTTGGTGAGATGGCAGACGCAGGCCTCACCCGACGGTTGCGCCGCGATGAAGCTCAGCAGGCGCAGGCGGGCGGGATCGGCGATGGCCTTGAAGGCCAGGGCGAGCTGGGCGGCGTCGGTCTTGCCGAGCTGCTTGTGCAGCACCGGGGCGCAACAGGCGTCGAGGACGGTCGTCGAAGTGCGCATGGGGTATATATCGATGAACATCGATGCACTGTCAATATCGACGCTCATCGATGCAGGCAGCCCGACCTCCGGCTGATGCGACGCGATTTGCCGCCCGCGGCGGCGTGTGGTACGCGTAGCGCGCTTCTCGAGCGGACACATCGTGAAGAGCGCCCGGTACATCGTGGTCGAAGGGCCCATCGGGGTCGGCAAGACGACGCTCGCCCGCCTGCTCGCGGAAGCCTTCAACGCGCGCCCCGTGCTCGAACAGGTGGAGGAGAATCCCTTCCTGAAGAAGTTCTACGACGAACCGGGCGCCTACGCGTTCCAGACGCAGATCTTCTTCCTGCTCAGCCGCTATCGCCAGCAACGGCAGTTGGCGCAGCAGGACCTGTTTGCCCAGAGCACCGTCGCCGACTATCTGTTCGCCAAGGACCAGATCTTCGCGCAGGCCAACCTCGAGCCCGAGGAGCTGACCCTCTATCGCCAGCTGTTCGGCATGCTCGATGCCCGCTTGCCAAAGCCCGATCTCGTTGTATATCTTCAAGCACGTGCCGATGTTCTCATGGAGCGACTGCGCAAACGCGACCGCGACTACGAGCGGCGGATTGCGCCCGACTACGTTCAGCGCATAGCGGAGGCCTATCGAGACTTTTTCTTTTATTATGATGAAACGCCCTTGCTGGTGGTCAACAGCTCCGAGGTCGACTTCGTAGCGCACTCGGAAGAGTTGGCCGATCTCGTGCGCGAGATCCGCAGCATGGGGCGTGGAGTGCAACACTACATACCGCTTGGATCCAGATAACTCCCGTCGACACGACGGGCATAATCGGACCGAGACGGAGCGCCCCTCGAAACGAGGGGTTCGTGATGGGTTGATTCGATATTCGTCGAGCGGCGACACGACGCCGACTCACCGCAACGAAGCGCGAATCCGCACATCTCGAAGCACGCATACGCAGGCCCTCCGGGTTCGGTCCCAGGAGGGCTTTTTTATGGACCGCAAAGTGACGGTGCCGGAGATTCTGAAACGGAAGGGAGGCAGCGACCCGATCGTGGCGCTGACCGCCTACGACTTCCCGTTCGGTCGCATCGCCGATGAGGCCGGCGTCGACGTCATCCTCGTCGGCGACTCCCTCGGTATGGTGGTGCAGGGCATGGAGACGACCCTGCCGGTCACCATGGACGAGATGATCTACCACTCGCGCATGGTGGCGCGGGCGCGGCGGCGCGCCTTGCTCGTCTGCGACCTGCCGTTCCTGTCCTATCAGGTGTCGCCGATCGACGCGGTGGCCAATGCCGGGCGGCTCATTAAGGAAGGCGCCGCGGAAGCCGTGAAGCTGGAAGGCGGCGTGGTCATGGCGGACACCATCCGCGCCATCGCCGGCGTCGACATCCCGGTGATGGGTCACATCGGTCTGACGCCGCAGTCCGTGCATCGCATGGGCGGCCACAAGGTCCAGGGCCAGCGCCGTGGCGAGCGTCCCGGGCAGCGCGAGCGGGTCATCGAGGACGCGCTCGCCGTCGAGGAGGCCGGTGCCTTCGCCGTCGTCCTCGAAGGCATTCCGCTCGATCTTGCCGCCGAGATCACCGCGCGCCTCGCCATTCCGACGATCGGCATCGGCGCCGGGCCGCATTGCGACGGCCAGATCCTGGTGCTGCACGACGTCCTCGGCCTGTGCGATCGGTTCAGCCCGAAGTTCGCCAAGCGCTACAGCGAGCTGTGGCACGCCGCCGGCGACGCCATCGGGGCGTACGCCCGCGAGGTGCGGGCGCGGACCTTTCCGACCGACGCGCACTCGTTCCATTCACTGGCGACGGTGCCGCGCGAAGAGCGCGAAGAGAAGGTGGCTGCGGAAGGCTGAGCGAGATCGGGGTTTCTCCTCTGCGTGAGTGACATGCAGACCATTACCACCGTCCGCGACATGCAACGCTGGTCCGACGCGGCGCGCGCCCGCGGCCAGCGTATCGGCCTGGTGCCGACGATGGGCTACCTGCATGCCGGGCACCTCAGCCTGGTCGCCGAAGCGCGCCGCCGCGCCGATGTTGTCGTCGCTTCGATCTTCGTCAACCCTCTGCAGTTCGGCGCCAACGAAGATCTCGACCGCTACCCGCGCGACCTCGCGGGCGACACGCGGTCGCTCACCGACGCCGGTACCGACGTGCTCTTCCTGCCGGCGGCCCGGGAAATGTATCCGGAAGGTTTCCAGACCGGCGTGACGGTCGACCATGTGACCCGTGGCTTGTGCGGCGCGTGCCGCCCGACGCATTTCCGCGGCGTCACCACGGTGGTCGCCAAGTTGTTCAATATGGTGAAGCCACACGTCGCCGTATTCGGCCAGAAGGATTTTCAGCAGCTGGTTGCCATCAAACGGATGGCGGCCGACCTCAACTTCGACGTGGAAGTCGTCGGTGCGCCGATCGTGCGCGAGGCCGACGGGCTGGCGATGAGCTCGCGCAATGCCTACCTGTCGGTCCCCGAACGGCAGGCGGCGTTGTGTCTGTCGAAGGCGTTGCACGCCGCGGCGGCGCAGGTCGAGCGCGGCGAGACGGACTGCCTCCGCATCCTCGCCGCCGCTCGTCGCGTGATCACCGACGAGCCTCTGGCGCGCCTAGACTACGCCAGCCTCGTCGATCCCGACACATTGGAAGACGTGACGACCCTCGGCAGTGCCGCCCTGCTGGCCTTGGCCGTCCAGATAGGCAAGACGCGACTCATCGACAACGGCATCCTGACCGCGCCCGCGCCGCGGCAGGCACGCCACCCGAACAGCGGAACACCGTAACAGCCTAACACCCTGTCCCAGGAGGAACCCATGCGAACCATGCTGCGAGGCAAGATCCACCGCGCCACCGTCACCGGCGCCGACTTGCACTACGAAGGCAGCGTCACCATCGATGTCGACCTGCTCGAACGCGCCGACATCATTCCCTACGAGCAAGTCGACATCTGGAACGTCACCAACGGCGAGCGCTTCACCACCTATGCGCTGGCCGGCCAACGCGGCTCCGGCGTGGTGTGCATCAACGGCGCCGCGGCGCACAAGGCGAGCCGGGGCGATCTGGTGATCATCGCGGCGTTCGCCGCGGTTCCCGAGCATGAAGCACGCGCGTGGACCCCGCACTGCGTCTTCGTCGACGAGTGCAACCGCCCCGTCGAGCTGCGCGCGGAGCATGCCGGGCAGGTGGAGGTGAGCAACGCCTGGCAGTAGTCGTGGAGCCCACGACTGCCCCCGCCCCGGTTGCCTGCCGCGGTGGACCGGCGTACGCTTGGCCGTACCAAGCGAGCGAGGGTATGACCCCAGGCGAAGCCCTGGTATTCGTGAAGCGGTCCCGCGTCGTCCCCAGATCGGCGCGTGGCCCGCACCGGTTGCGGGTGGGTGCGGCATGCTGACGGAAGTTGCCGCCACGCAGCCCGCCGGTGAACCGCATCGCCGCTGGTTCGTCGACGACTACTTCGACTTGATCGTCTGGTTGAACGATGACGGCACGCCCTCGGGTTTCCAGCTCTGTTACGACCGGCCGCACGCCGAACGCGCGCTCACCTGGACCGCGAGCGCCGGCTACCACCACGACCGCGTTGACGACGGCGAAGCCGAGCCGGTGAAGAACCAGACTCCGATCATCGTCGCCGACGGGACATTCGCGGCGGCCGCGGTGCTCGAACGCTTTCAGGCGCACAGCGGCGAGATCGATGACAACGTCCGCCAATTCGTCGTGGCAAAGTTGCGGGCGTACCCCACGCACTGAGATGCGCGAGCCGCGAGCTGACGGGCTGCGATTGGGAGGGTCATGAAGAAGGGTGCAGCGACGCGCTCGAAGCGCGACCGGGCGAGACGCCGTCTCGCCGTGCCGAAGTGGCGGGCCGCCCCAGCGGCACTGGTCGACACCTTCACCAAGGCTGTGCGCCCGCTCGCCGGCGCTGCGGTGCGCAAGATGTTCGGCTATCCGGCGGCCTTCGCCAACGGACACATGTTTGCCGGGGTGTTCCAGTCGT
>Ga0335082_10004407_pt1 | contig 15330 bp, 12 predicted proteins | sample Lox_Sample_41_FD_206718 | JGI IMG/M metagenome (GOLD analysis project Ga0335082, IMG submission 206718) | Soil microbial communities from Loxahatchee National Wildlife Refuge, Florida, United States - Lox_Sample_4.1 | ecosystem: Environmental > Terrestrial > Soil > Wetlands | place: USA...
GGAGCGATCACCACGCCGGTGAGGGCGGCGGCGAGAATGCCGAAGACCATGGCCGCCCGGCGTCCTGCGCTGGAAATGTAATCGGTACCGACCAGGAACAAAACCGCATCCATGTGAGTATGCTCGGCGACGCCCTGCAGTCCGGGACCGAGCGTGTAGTCGAACGTCGCAGCGCGTTGCCGCCATGCAGCATAGGGTGAGGCCTGCGCGCCGTGCGCACTGCCGCCCACCAGCGCGTACAGCGCGGCATGCTGATCCAACGCCGCCTTGTCGGCCTCGGTGAGGTTAGGCGCCGCGACCAGTTCGAACAGAGTTTGTTTTCCCACCGCGTCCTGGAGCGAGTTGACCGCATTCTGGGAAGCCTGCCGGCTCCACTCGTCGATCTTCTCCACGACACCGCCCGCCGAAACCTCGTGCAGGCGGATATCGGGCTCGACCAGCAAAACGCGCCGCGGAGGCGCTTGCTCCGGGGTGCTGCCGAAGCTTTGGTTGACGGAGCCCTTCGTCGTAGCGCAGCCGCCCGCGACCAGCGCCGTCAGCCCCAGAACTGCCGCCAATCGAAATGTAGCCATGGTCATCGGCCCACGCATGATCACACAGCGCTAGTTTAGCCTATGCCAAACGAATAGGGCAACGTCTACAACCGACCGCTGCGCTTGACTTCCAGATACTGGTTGACCAGCGCAAGCGCCAGACGCTCGGGCGGCACGTCGAGGCATACCACATCGCCGAGCTTGAGCTGCGCGAACGCGGCGTCGCGCTGCCTGCGATATTCCACCGCGGCCGCGTGCGTCAGCGCTTCCTCGTAGGTCTCCACCGGCGCTGCGATCGCTTGGTCCAGCGCCCGCTCGCGCAGACTCGCGAACAGCACCAGGTGGCGCTTCTGCAGCAGGCGCAGGGCCGGCAGCAGGGCGCTGTCATCCTCGTCGCGCAGATTGGAGATGATGACCACCAGCGCACGCTTTTTGAGACGCTGCGACAACTCTACGGCGGCCTGCTGATAGTCGCTGGTAAGCAGGCTCGGCTGCAGTCCGTAGACGGCGCCCAGCAACTGATGGATCGCCGCCTGCGACTTGCGCGGTGCGAGCCAGGTGGCGGGGCCGCTCATCGTCAACAGGCCTACCGCATCGCCCTGCCTGAGGCCCACGTAAGCGAGCAGCAAGGTTGCATCCAGGGCATGGTCGAAATGAGAATATTCACCGTCCTTGGCACGCATGCGACGCCCGCAATCGATCAGGAATACGACCTGCTGATCGCGCTCGTCCTGATAGTCGCGTGAGATCAGGCGCGCGAAGCGCTGGCTCGCCTTCCAGTCGATTTTGCGTTGCGCATCGCCCTCATGGTATTCGCGCAGTTGATCGAAGTCCAAGCCTTCGCCGCGCCGGCGTCGTTGCAGTACCCCCATCTGCGAAAGGCGGTTGTCGGTTGCGAATAGCGCGTAACGGGTCAGCGCAGCAAAGTTCGGATAAACCCGCAACACCGCGGGCGCGCCGGCGCGCACTCGCCGCTGCCACAAACGGAGCGGCGAATCCACGCGCATGTCCACTGTGCCGAAGTACAGATCGCCGCGCGTTTCGGGGCGCAGCCGGTATGCGAGCTCGACCCAGCCTCGCGGCGCGGCGGTGAGGCGCCGCGGGAGGGCCTCGACCCCGCAGCCGGATGGGTAATGGTCGAACAGCTCGCACGACAGCGGCATACGGTCGTCGTTGTCCACGCGCAGCCGGATGTCGATCCACACGCCGAGCGGTGCAGACCCCGGCAGCCAGCGGCGCACTGCGATACGCACGCGGCGCGCCGCAAGCAGCGCGTCGCTCAGCACGATCACTGCAAGCACGGCGCTCAATCCCAGCCACTGCACCATGAACAGGGGCCAGACGCACGCGGCCACCGCGCTCGCGAGCCACAGCAGCGTCCAGCGCACCAGAGCAGAAGAGGGGATCAGCATCGGTCGTGGTACCGGCTTTGTCGCAATGTGCTCACCGCCTGAAAGCCGTCAGCCATAAAGGCGCAAGCATTTCTATCTGCACACGGATCCCACATGCGCAAGAACCCTCCATGCGCACGGACCATGGAGTAAAAATACGACGTATGGTGACACAGTCGGGAGCCCGATGGGGACGTGCCTCGCGAGCGGAACGATTGGCGGAGAGCCGTGCTCAAATCAGTCTGAAGCTACAGTGCACAGCAGCCGCACCCAGGGCACAGCTATTCGCGTCCTGCTGCCGCTCGACGCGCCCGTACCGCCCGCGGGTCCGGCGGAGCAACGCGTGAGCCCGTCACCCGGAATGGGTTGAACGACTACTCGTGAACGGCGCTCTTGCCTTCGGCCACTGCGTACAGCACTTGCGGCAGGCGCTCATAGTCGCGCGCCTTGTCGAGGAAGAAATCGGCGCCGGCTTGAAGGCAGCGGTGCCGATAGAGGGAGAAGGCGTAATTGGTAAGAACGATCACCACAGTACGGTGCGCGGATGTTTCGGCTTGCCGGATGGCCTTGAGCACATTGAAACCGTTGCCCTGCTTGAGCTGCAGATCCAGCACTACCGCATCGCATTGCAGGCCCCGCAGCTCATCGATTGCGGCCTGCTCGGTATCGCTCGACCCAATGACCTGCACACCCGGCAGGGCGCCCAGCGACTCGGCGAGCCGTTCTCGCAGCACAGCGGAGTCTTCCACCAGGAAGACGCGTAAGGGCCGATCGGTGTACATGATAGTTGGACTCTAGCAATCGATGAGGCATCACACTATCAGCGCACGACCAGACCTGCTATCGGTCTTTGTCCTACGTAAGCGCCTCGCTGCAGGTCGCAAGCAGCAGAAAAAATTACATGAGTTTGCAGGAAACTACATCGCGAATGGACGGCTTTCCTAGGAAACACTGAAGGTACACAGGGATAGAAGCGCGCATGCTGGGCACACGCTTTGCGTTGTGAGACACTTCGGCGGCTAAGGCGCCCATGACGACAGTGATTTTCTAGGAGACGACGAAATGGCAACAACCGGTTCACAGGGTTCCGCGTGGCAGGATCCGACCAGCACCTCGACGGCGGGAACAGGCGCGAGTACCAGCGCCGGTACCAGCGGTCGCAGCAGCGCTCTTTCGGAAAACGCCGCCGCCACGGTCGACAAGATTGCGAGCGGCGCACACCAGGCGGTGGATCGTATCGCATCGGCCGCGACCTCCGCTGCCACGCAATTCGGCGTAAAGGGCGACGAGATGCTGGAGACCAAGGACCGCGTGGTCGAAAGTGCGCGCGAGTATGTGCGCAACCACCCGATGGCCGCGCTCGGCATCGCGCTGGCGGCCGGCTTCATCCTCAGCCGCATCATACGTTGAGCAAGCGCCTTGCAAACCACCACAAAACTCGGGTCAGAGCGCACGGGAGACGCCGCGGCCGATGATGCTGCCGCTTCGTTGAATGCCGCGCTGCGCTCTATCTGTCACGAGGCGAGCGCGCTGATGCATGACCATCTGCGCCTCGCTGCGCTCGAAGCCCGGCGTGCCATGCGTGATCTGGTGGTGATGATCGCGCTGGCCATTGTCGGCGCGCTGCTGGTGCTTACCGGCTGGCTTGCTCTGGTAGCCGGCCTCGTCGCATGGGGGGTGGACCACGGCGCATCATGGCCAGCCGCGTTTTTCGTCGCTGCAGTGATCAGCGCGGCCACAGCTGCGGGCGCTGGGCTTTGCATCCGGTATCTGGGGTCGCGTCTCATGTTCGCTCTCACTCTGCGATGGTTGCGTCCGGCGCCTCGAGCGCAGGCTGTACCCGCTACTGCTGCGCGTAATCAGGCCTGAAGGTGAGCAAACGGCGCGCGCATCCGTATCCGGACTCCGAGATTGGATATCTACAGCAGCGCATCTATCTGCGCCGGCTGAGCCTCGAATTAAGCTTGCTGAATGCACGACAGGCGTTGCGCGAGGGTCTCAGCTCACCGGGCGCGCTGCTCGGGATGGCCGCGGCCGGGTTCGTGCTGGAGCGGCTGACGCGCGGGCAGGCTGCCGATCGTCCTGGCACAGTGAATCGCTTATTGAGCCTGTTCGCGGACGCGGCCCGTACCGGGCTCAAGTTCGCACAAAGCGCTCCCGGTCTGTGGCGTGCAACGCGTTTCGCATCGCGCGGACAGCAACGGGCACCCCAAGACTCTTAGGGCTCCCAGCCCAACGGGAGTGAGCAATCGATGACATCGCGTCGATACCGGAGAAGCTGCGGCCGACCTGGGGCGTGAGCTCGCTCTCGCCTTTCGAATGAGAATAGCAGCGCGAACTGTTAAAGCAACCTTGCAATAACGGAGATTTTTCGGAAAGCGGATAACACGCCTTCTATACTTTGCTCAAGCCGAGGCGACGATTCATTCGCTCATGGCCCGGTTGCACGAACGCAAGTCGTCTTGTCTCCGGGGGACATCGAGGGAGGTTGCCATGCGTATCCGCTGTCCGAAGTTTCTTGCAGCAGGCGTCTCAGTAGTCCTCAGCTTCTCTACTCTTGGCGTAGCACACGAGGTCTTTGCCGCGTATGCCGATCCGCCGCAGACCACACCTGCTCCGCCGTTTGCGCCGCCAGTGGTGCTGCTGGATCTCACGGGAGCGGCGGCGCCACCGATCACGCTGGCGCGTGGTGCTTCTCCTGCTCCCGGCCTGTTCGCGCCTGCGGGTGCTTCGGGTCCAAGCCTGTGCGCCGGCGGCAACAACGCCTTCGCGGCTGCTGTTCAATGCGTGTTCACGGACAATGATCCAGCGCCCGGGCTCGGTTGGAACGGGGAATGGGTGATCCACAACCCCAATGCGGCAGCGGTCAGCTTCTACGCCGCGTTTTTCGATGGCTGGGGCAATGTCTACGCCGGGCGCGCGACGCTGGGAAAAGACAGCTCGCTATGGGTCGATATGCTGACTGCGGACGTGAGTCCCCCGCACTTTTCCGAGCTTGGTGTCACACGTGCGTGGGCCGCCAGCACGATTCCGGTGCCGATGGATGTTTCGTTCTCCGTAAGCGAAGGCGTGGCGGCGTTACCTGCACCTACATTCGGCTGTCCACAACGAGTGTTCAGCATTGGGGGCCTGACGCCTCAAGGAGAATTTGGCTGCCGATTTCGGTTCTTCACCGACCCTGCGGTCGACAGCTGGCTGCCCGGAGATCAGGGTGACCTGCCTAGATTCGGTATCAGTGATCCGGATGATCTCGACCGATTCGCCGATCTGCTGCGACCGATTCCAGAGCCGTCAACTTGGACCTTGCTATTCGCAGGCCTGGCGATGATGACAGGAGCAATCCGCAGGGCGCGGAGTTAGCGAGCTGGTGGCGCGGGATTGCTCAACGTGCGTGCGGGATGCGCAGCGACAGCTCGAGCGGATATCGCAATATCGCAAACCTGACCCCGAGCCCTGCGAACTGGGGTGAATTCACCACGCGCTAGCGTTCGTTCGCCAACACCCAACCAATTTCGCTGAACAACGCGGGCTTGGCCCCCAACAATGCCGGCAATTCCGAGGTTGAGACTTTGGCATCTTTCGTAGCGAACACGTCACTGGCTGGCATGCCCATTTGCTCTGCGACAAACTGGTAGACATAGACGACGAATTGGGAGCAGAAGAACTTTTGCTCTCGACCCTCAAGTATCCGGGTGAGGAGCTGATCCATTTGATTTGGAGTGAGCGGCGTTCCCTTGCTCCCGAAGATAGACTTGATGGCGTCCAACAATCCGTACTTCAGACTCCCGGTCTGCGCATGGATATCGAACATCATTTTCGCACAGGTGCCGGCGCCTTTCGCCATATCAGTGTTTGCGCACCTGTACACGTAATAATTGTTCTTGAGATCCCCAACCCGCAAGTCGTTGGCGACGACCCCAGAACCCTGGGCCTCAACAATATAGGTCGAGTCAAACATGATTCCGGCGTGCGTGATATCAGGGTTTTTCTCTCTAAACAGCGCTTGCCCTTTTGCAATCAAGTTGTTGACGAGTGAGCCGTCATTGACCTTGACCATAATGTCACCCGCTTGAAGGTCTTTGCATCGCAATTGACTAGGCATGATATCTCTCCTGTAGTGACAATCACTGCAAGCTGCCCCCTCCCTGACGCTCCCCCGCTGGCCAAGGGGGAGGAACAAGCACTGCCGATTCCGACGTTACAGGCCGCTAGGCACCGTAACGCCCGCCTCAGTAACACCGCGGATAGCAAACTGAAACACCTTTGCACAAACATGACTATATCACCAGTCGCGCGAGCGCGAGATGGTGCGAGCGCACGCGCAGCCGTCGTCACGACTCGTCATTCCCGGACAGATCACCGCGACCTGATTGTGCAAAGGAGGGACGAACCGCCGGCCTGGCGGTTCTGGAATCGATCAAGATGTTGGTCGCGCAAAAAAACGACGGCCCGCCCAGGAGGAGGCGGCGGCCGCCGAAGGGGGAGGTGATAGGCTTGTCCTAGCGGATCATGCCTTGCATGAGCGAGCTCAAATCCTCCGCATGCTCTTCTTCCACAGCGAGGATCTCCTCGAGCATACGGCGTGTGGTGGTGTCCTTGTCGCCGATGTAGCGGATCATCGCGCGATAACTCTCGATGGCGATGCGCTCGGCAACCAGATTCTCTTTGATCATGTCGGAGAGCGACTCGGCCTCGACGTATTCCGCATGGCTGCGATCGGTGAGCGTCTGCGGGTTGAAGTCGGGCCCGCCGCCGAGCTGGACGATGCGCTCAGCGATGCTGTCGGCATGCTCCTGCTCTTGCTGAGCATGCTCCATGAACTCGGTAGCGACCGGCTCCGAGAGAATGCCTTTGGCCATGAAGTAGTGACGCCGGTAGCGCAGCACGCACACGATTTCGGTAGCGAGCGCTTCGTTGAGCAGGCGGATGACGGCCTCAGGGTTGGCCTCGTAATCGCCCGTCACTGCGCCCGTCTCGATGTCGCGACGGGCGCGGCTGCGGATCGCCTGCACGTCGATGTCGGGCGCCGCCGTGCGCTCATCATCGCGTCCTGGGACGCTTTGGATCGGGTTCATCAGTTATCTCCCGAGCGGCGGGTGAGGACTACGGCGACGATTGCGCCGATCGCCACGGCGACTGCCAGTGCCGCCCAGGGGCGCTCCGCGACGTAGTCCCTGGTGCGAGCGGCGGTGTCCATGGCACCGCGACCGGCCTCGGAGAGACTTTCACGGGCGCGGGAAATGCGGCCCTGGAGCTCCGAGCGCGCCGTCGCCAGCGACGTACCGGTCAGCTGCTGCAGATCTTTCACGACTCGCTCCACATCGCTCACGAAATTGTTGAACTCCTTCGCCAGGCCATCGCTGTCGGCTCGACCGAGCGTTTCCGATGCGCGCGCTAATAGTCCCATTGCATAGTCTCCCTTGGCTTAATGTGGATTCACTCCTCGCGTCCGCCGATGAGACCGAGCACCAGCATCACCGCGGCGACGATGAGGAAAATGAAGAAGAGGATCTTGGCGATCTCGCCCGCACCGCTGGCGACCCCGCCCACACCGAACACCGCGGCGATAGTGGCAACTACGAAAAAAATCGCGGCGTAGTGGAGAACCTTCAATGCCGACTCCTGACGGTGCACGGGGACCTCGAATGGTCCTGCCAGCCTGTTTATGGCCACCGGTGTTCCGCTTTAGTTCAGCACTACGCGTGCCAGAGCGTTTACCGATAAAAAGCTGAGCAAATTCGCGCGGCTGGGCAATTCCCACGGCATGCGTGGGCGCAGCGCGCGAGGTCGGTTTTGCAGACTGCCGGTAACTTTTACGCGGCGCTGTGGCATGCGTCCGTGGGAGACTGACGACGGAAAGAGGCAGCGTCCGATCGACCGCGGGCCGCGCTCCGCACTAAACTGAATCAGTGGCCTATCGACAGTATTGAAATCCATCTGACTACGGAGTGCGACCATGAAGCTCATTTCCACGGCAATCGGTGCGGCGTTTGCCGCATGGGCGGTGTCCCGCGTGCTGCGTCATGCGAAGCGGCAACAGCGTGCGACACAGAAGGAAGCGGTGACGCGCTGGGAAGGTGAGGGGGGTGCGATTCCAGCCGTGGAGGCCGGCAAAACGAACTCGCCCTATTCCGAGGGCGGGGTCGCCTCTTGAGGTCGCGCGCAGCCTGCTTTAGTGCTCTTTCGGCAAGTTGCAGTAGGGTTACACGCCGCGTCGTCGGGTGGAGCGCGATAAAAAAAAGAGGCGACCTTTGGGGCCGCCTCAACAATGCCGAGCGTAGAAGGAGGTGCCAACTACCTCCGAGTGCCGTCACCGCGAAGCGACGGCACTGAAGGAGCCAGCAGAACGGTGCTCGGCTCGGGGACCGTAGAATTCGGGGTCATGCAAACGCACACATGATCGCAACCGGAGCGGAACTGCATCGCCTTCCTGAGCATTTCTTCTGACTCCAGCGCTGCGCGACCTTGCAATGATGTGTAGGCGCCCGAGCAGGATCCGCTACCGATCGAATGAGGCGCCGACCCGGGGAGGAGAAGTTGCTCGTCACCCCTTTCCAACGGCGCGAATCCTGCGAGCGAGGAGAAGTGTACGGGCCGCCATTGCGCTCTTCCATAAGTGCAACACTGATTGCGGTGTCAGCGGAATTCCTACAGATTCATATTGCATGACGCTTTCGATAGCGGACGGCGCGGACCGAAATGTATCGGACTGTGAGGATCGCGAATCGACGCAGTGGTCAGTTGCAATTCCGATGAAGTCCAAGGCTGACGATACTTTGTCGGTATCCAGCGCCAACGCGCGCCGGATTCCTGCGCCAAACGGATCTGCCAGAGTTATGTAAGGCGCGTCTGCGGCGAGCACGATGGTCGAGGTGAACTCATGCAGGCATCGTTCTTACGCGCGATTGAAAGATTTACTGCACACCGTCTGCAATCTGCGAATCTGCCGGCGCCTGACGCGCCCGCTGTCGTCGTGCAGGCGAGGTGGGAATGCAACTACAGGTCGTCCCGCGATCAATAAGTTGTGTGTTCGCATGTGCGTTACAGAAATGCTGTACTGCGCGATCAGCTGGCGGTGGCATGCAGCTTGCGACCCGACTCGCACGCACGACGTGACAGCGGCTGGCGCTAACAGGTCGTAGCGCCCAACACTTTGCTCTCTAAAAAATGGAGACCCAGATGGCAAGAAGCACCAGCAGGACGAGCTTTCCCGAGCCGATGACGATGCTGATTCAGGATCATCGCAAGGTGCAGAAGATGTTCAAACAGTTCGAGAAGCTCAAGGATCAGGACGACGAGCAGAGCAAGCGCGACCTGGTCGAGCAGACTTGCGCCGAATTGAAGGTGCACACGCAGATCGAAGAAGAGATCTTTTATCCGGCTGCGCGCGAGGGCCTCGAAGAGGACGGTCTGGTGGCCGAAGCGCTGGTCGAGCACGACTCGGCGAAACAGTTGATCGCAAAGCTCGAGGGCGCGAATACCCCGGGCGAGGAATACGATGCGCTGTTCACCGTGCTCGGAGAATACGTGAACCACCACATTGCCGAAGAGCAGGAGGAAATGTTCCCGAAGCTTAGGAAGGCCGACCTCGACTGGGACGCGCTCGCTCTCCGGATGCAGGAGCGCAAACGGCAGCTGCAGGAGGAGCTGGGACTTGGCCAGGAGGAGGAAGAGGAATTGCAGGACGAGGAGCCTGCCTCAGTTCGTCGAACTGGACGCGAGGCCACGGGACGCCCGCGGCGCTCGGCAACCAGCAAGTAGTGCAGCGGGAGAGCCGGCCCGCCTAGGCGAACTGCACCAAAGCTACTTTCGCGGGCGGACTTGGGCCGGCTTTCAGTGAACCGGGTCAGCCGGCGTGTCCTGCACCAGTTTGGCGACCACTTGAGGATCCACCGGCTTGGTGAGGTGAACGTCGAAACCCGCCTCGCGCGCGCGGCGCTTGTCTTCTTCCTGGCCCCAGCCGGTGATGGCCACCAGCAAGAGCCCGCGTCCCCACGCCGTGTCGCGCAGGTTGCGTGCGACTTCGTAGCCATTCTGACCCGGCAGCCCGATGTCGAGCAGCACCACATCGGGTTGCACCTCGAGCGCAACGCTCATCGCTTCATTGCCATCGTGTGCAGTACGGACTGCATGGCCCATCAGCTCCAGGTACAGCGCCAGGCTTTCGGCTGAATCGCGGTTGTCATCCACGACCAGCACGCGCTTGCCGCCATTCACGGGCATGGGCGGACCGGTCGATGATGAAGGCTGAGGGCTGGCCGCGGCGGACGATTCCGTCGTGGCCAGGCGCACGGTAAAGCGGCTGCCGCGCCCGCGTCCTTCACTGTCCGCCTCCAAGCTGCCGCCGTGCATTTGCACCAACCCGCGCGACAGTGCAAGGCCGATGCCCAGACCGCTGTGCGAGCGATCGAGTGCGGCCTGCTCCTGGGAGAACATGTCGAAGACCTGTGCCAGGCGTTCGGGAGCGATGCCGATGCCGCTGTCTTCGACGACGACGCTCACCTGATTGCCCTCGCATTGTGTGCGCAATGCGATGCGTCCTCCCGGATCGGTATATTTGGCCGCATTGTTGAGCAGGTTGGAAAACACCTGCGCAAGCCGCGTGCCGTCGGCATCCAGGTACACCGGCTGCGCCGGCAGCTCGACGTCCAGGCGATGCCCGCTCGCCTCGATCAGCGGCCGGCTAGTCTCTAAAGCGGCGCTCACGATTTCCGCAAGCGCTGTGCGGGTTCTACGCAGCTCGAGGCGGTTGCGGGTGATGCGTGACACATCGAGCAGATCATCGAGCAGGCGCGCCATCTGCTGCACCTGGCGGTCGATTACCTCGCCCGGCCATTGCCCATCCGTGACCGGCCCCGACTGCATGCGCAGAATGGCGAGCGCACTGCGAATCGGGCTCAGCGGATTGCGCAGCTCGTGCGCCAGGGTGGCGAGAAACTCGTCCTTGCGGCGGTCGGCCTCGCGCAGTGCCAGCTCCGCTTGCTTGCGTTCGGTGATGTCGGTGTGGGCGCCGATCACCGCGCGCACTTTCCCGTTTTCGTCGAACAGCGGCGCTGCGCTGCCGTAGACGCTGCGCATGGTGCCGTCGGCACGCGTCACTTCGTACTCGACGTTCTCGCACGCGACGCCGGTGCGCGCCGCCTTGTGCATCGGCAGGGCTTCAGGGGCAACCGGTATGCCGTTCATCGCGAATCGCAAATGCGCGAGCGGTGGCTGTGCCGCCTCCGGCGCGGTCATGGACGCATTGATACCGAAGGGCAGCCCGAGAATCTCGTACGCCGCCCGATTGCCCACCAGCCGCTGGCAGGTCTCATTGCCGATCCATACCCCCACCGGCAGCAGCTCGAGCAGCGTCTCCAGCTCGCCCACGCGGCTGTTCAACTCGCGGTTGAGACGATCGACTTCTTGCGCACTCTTCTTGCGCGTTTCGATGTCGCGGAAGAATACGGACAAACCCTGCGGGCCCGGGTAAGCGTGGATCTCGATCCAGCGCCCGGTGGTGGGCGAATGCAGCTCGAAGTGGACCGGTACGTTATTGCGCATCGCGCGGTGGTACTGCTGGTACGAATCGGAAGTAAGCAGCGCCGGGAACACATCCCAGATGCTCTGGCCGAGCAGCGAGGCCTTGTCGCGGCCATAGTATTGCTCGGCCTGCCGGTTGACGTAGGTGTAGCGCCATTCGCGGTCGAGCGCATAGAAAGCATCCGTGATGCTTTCCAGGATCGCCGAGATGCGCGCATGCGCTTCCTCGAGCTGCGCCTCGGCCTGCTTGCGCGGGGTGATGTCGAGCAGCGCGGCGAGTGCGCCGCGTACGTGGCCCCTCGAGTCGAACAGCGGCGAGGCGTAGCCGTAAAGATGCTTGACTGTGCCATCTTCGAACACCATCTCGTATTCCTCGCCAGAGAGCTCGCTACCCTCGGCCGCTGCCCGTTGCAGCGGGAATTCCCGCACCGAGAGCTCGCGCCCGTACTGCCGCAGCCGGTGCGGTCGCACTTGCTGCTCCTCCGGGGGCGCGCTGCGCGACAGGTTGGTACGCGGATCGGTGGACACCAAGGCACCTGCGGTGCGGTTGCCGGTGATGCGCCGGCACTCGCGGTCATGCGCCAGGTAGATGCCGATTGGAATCAGATCCATCAGCTTTTCCAGCTCCTCTACGCGCTCCTGGAGTTGGCGCTGCGCAGCCTCAGCGCCCTGTCGGGCAGCGTGCTCGCGCTCTGCCGCGCTCGAGCGCTGTGCTTCAGCGCGAATCCGTTCGGTGATCTCGCGTTGCAGCTGCGCATTCATTGCGTGCGCTCGCCGGTGCGCCGAGCCGGCTGTGGCCGCGACAATCACCGCGATGGCAGAGAAAAAGGTGTAAGCAGCAACCTGCGGAAGGGCCATCGGATTGAACTGTCCGCGCGGCTCCACGAACAGGTAATCGACGAGCAGATATCCCAGTGTCGCGGTGAGCGCACCGGGCCAGAAGCCGCCCAGCCAGGCGGCCGCGGCGGCAGCCAGGAGCAGGGTAGTGAACGGAAAGTGCGGGCCGAGCCAAGGATCGAGCAACCAGCGCAGCAAGATTGCGGCGGCTACGCCACCCGCCACGAGCCCCGTGTGCAACAGGACGCGCAGCCACGTCCGGCGCTCGGCGTCGCCTTCGCCCGCCGGCTGCTGTGACGGGCCGATCGTGTGCGACGCACTGGTCGCTTCCCCGATGTTCGGTGGATCGCCCGGTTCCACCATGTGTCTTCTCCCGGCGGCACAACTTCCGCGCGCCGACGTCCACTTCTTAGCGGCAAGCGCGTACGGTCTTGCAGGATGTGTTGCCAGTATACAACTTGGGTATGCATCAGGAGGTCCGCGGGGGTCGGGCGACTGATGTGCACCAGGGCGACCCAAACCGTCATCAGCGCGCGACAGCCGGGCTCAGAGGTCCAAGGCGCCGATCCGTTCCTTCATCGATGCGCTCAACGTTTGGTGCAGATCCCAGTACTGCGTCCACGGGTCTGTCCGCTGGCCGCGTAGCAACTCGGGCACCGTGAGCACACTGAAGCGATCGGGTGGCACATTCGTCGCCACCTCGTCCCAGCTCACCGGCATGGACACCGTGGCGCCGGGTCGAGCGCGTGTGGAATACGCGGCCACCGCTGTAGCCCCGCGTGCATTGCGCAGGTAATCCATGAAGATGCGGCCGGCACGCTGCGCCTTGCTCATGTTCGCGGTGAATTGCGCAGGCAGCACGCGCCCCATGTGTTCGGCGACTGCGCGCGCAAACTCGTTCACGTCTTCCCAGTCATGCCGACGAGCGAGCGGGACCACCACGTGAACGCCCTTGCCGCCGGTGGTTTTAGCGAAGCTTTCCAGCCCGATCTCATGCAACAGCGCACGCGTCAGGTGCGCTCCTTCCACCACGCGTTGCCAGGGTAATTGCGGATCGGGATCGAGATCGAACACCATGCGATCGGGTCGCTCCAGCGTACCGACGCTCGCGCTCCAGGTGTGCAGCTCGAGCACACCGAGCTGTACCAGCCGCACTACGGCCTCTATCGAATTGGCCACTACATAGGTGCTCCTGCCCTTCGATTCCTCGATGTCGATCGTTTCCAGCTCAGCGGGCAGGGCGTCGTGCAGATGCTTTTGAAAGAAACAATGTGTCTCGGCTCCGCTTGGACAGCGCACCAGGGCGAGCGGGCGGTTGCGTAGATGCGGGACGATCCGTTCGCCGACCGCCTCATAGTAGTTCGCCACGTCGAGCTTCGTGAGCCCGACGCTCGGAAAGATCACTCGCCCGGGATGGGTGATTCTAACGCCGGTGACAGTAGCGCTCGCCGAACGCTGGCGCTCCGGCTGCGGCGATCCGTCCTTGGTGCTCGCAACTGCAGCGACCGGCTCTGGCGTTTCTCGCGTGACCGCTTCCGCGGGTTCGTCCTCCCGCAAGCCGGTAAACGAAGCGTGACGCACCAGGCGATCGGCGGTCCAGCCGGTGAAGCTCACTTCCGCGACGAGCTTAGGCTGCACCCAGTGCGCGCGCCGCGCCTCGGTGGCATGCAGCGGTTGCGCGAACGGCGCCGTGCGTCGACCGAGTGCGGCAAGACGCGCAGCGAGCTCGGTGAGCTGCCCCTCGTCGAAGCCGGTGCCGACCTTGCCGGCGTATTCGAGGCGGCCCTGAGGCGTATGGAGACCGATCAGCAGTGCGCCGAAGCCTTTGCGGCCGCCTTCCGGCTCGGTGTACCCGCCGATCACGAACTCCTGGCGCTGGCGGCACTTGAGCTTGATCCATGTGCGGCTGCGCCCCGCGGTGTAGGTCGCATCGCGGCGTTTGCCGATCAACCCTTCCAGTCCATGCATGCAGGCCTGCTCGAACACTGTCCGACCGTCCATGTCCACGTGCTCGCTGAACTGCAGGACGGACGACGGCGGCGCATCCTCTAAGATCGAGCGCAGCCGCTCCTTTCGTATGTGCAGCGGCGTGGTAAGCAGACTCTCGTTTTCGACGTAGAGCAGGTCGAACAGGTAATAGACCATGCCGTCTTCGCGTCCGCCGAGCGCCCGCTGCAGGCGTTGAAAGTCGCTCTTGCCTTCGGCGTCCGGCACGGCGAGCTCGCCGTCCAGCCACGCCTGGTCGACCGGCAACGCCTGCAGCGCTTGTGCGATTTGCGGCATACGATCGGTCCAATCCTGCGCGTTGCGGGTGAAAATCTTCACCTTGCCTTGGGCGATGCGCGCGAGCATGCGATAGCCGTCGAACTTGACCTCGTAGACCCAGTCGCCCTGTGGCGGCGGCGCGTCGACCAGCGTAGCGAGCTGCGGCTCGAGCGTCTGCGGCAGCGTCGCCACCCGCGCTCTGCCAGTCTCCTCGTCATGCGGGCGCAACTGTGCGGCTTTGGATTTGGGTTCCCGATCGGAGCTCCACACCGCTTCGCCCGGCCCGCCGATCTCTTCGAGCAGACGTCCGCTCGCGACGCTGCGCGGCTCCCGCGCGGTGATCTCCGCCTGCGCATCGGAGCGCGCTTCCTCGTCGCGCTCCTTGATGAGCAACCAGTTCTCCTTGCCGTCGGCAGCCGGCTTGCCCATGCGTACCAGCGCCCAGCCGCCCCGCAGCTTGTGTCCGTGCAGCACGAACTTTAAGCGTCCACTCTGGTAGCCGGCGCGCGCATCCCCTTTGGGCTCCCATGTGCCTTCGTCCCATAGCACCACGCGCCCGGCGCCATATTGCTCGGACGGAATCTCGCCTTCGAAGCTCGCGTACTCGAGCGGATGGTCCTCGACGTGCACCGCGAGACGCTTGTCGTGCGGGTCGAGGCTCGGGCCTCTCGGCACGGCCCAGCTCTTGAGCGTGCCATCCAGCTCGAGCCGAAAATCGTAGTGCAGCCGGCGCGCGTCGTGCATCTGCACGACAAAGCCGAGGCTTTCCTGCGCGCGGTGCA
>Ga0335082_10004409_pt1 | contig 15327 bp, 15 predicted proteins | sample Lox_Sample_41_FD_206718 | JGI IMG/M metagenome (GOLD analysis project Ga0335082, IMG submission 206718) | Soil microbial communities from Loxahatchee National Wildlife Refuge, Florida, United States - Lox_Sample_4.1 | ecosystem: Environmental > Terrestrial > Soil > Wetlands | place: USA...
GGCCAAAGCACCTGCTACGATAAAGTGAATCAACAGAGGCAGGTAACGGGCAAAGTAATTGTCCGGCATAGGGGAGCTGGATATAATTCGCAGCTAAGTATTAAGTAAACATTCTAGGTTAGATTTCAAAGCGACAGGGTGTCAAGCGACGGCGCCGTCTTTCACCAGTCTGTAACACTTGGGGAGTGGCTGCCGATAAACGAGATCCTATGATCTTTGGTTTCAATACCGATATCAAGCACCAAGACACTATCTACCACGTGCAGAGCGAGGCGCGGGAAAACGAGCTGCTGCTGCAGACGCAGATCTTCGTTCGCGGACGTTGCATCGGCAAGCGCGCCACCTCCTACGCGGACAAGACGGCAGGCGGCTTTACCGACCAGCAGAAAGAGCAGGTTCTGCGCGACCAGCACCGCCTGGTGCTGGACGCGATCCGCGAAGGCCGGGTTGAGGAAGTGCTGGACAAGCGCGATACCCCGGAAACCCTCGCGGCCATCAAAGAACTCGACGTGCATTGGCTGAACGCCGACTCCGTCCACTCGGAGAGGCATCTGCAGTTGCGCCTCCGCGTGACTGAGGCTGACGCCGGAGTTGAAGGAGCGCGGCTCACCGTGCGCTTCGCTCGTCCTGACGCCGCCCCGTTTTACTTCCAGGTACTCACCGATGCAGCCGGGAACGCAGAGTTGCAGATTGACGTAGAGGAATCCGCGTTGCCTGATTCCTCCATTCTGGTGCAGGCCAGCTACTCAGGGCGCGCCGCCACGCGAAAATTTCAGCTGCGGAAAGTGGAAGCTTGAAGGTTGAGGCCTGGTTCAGGACGAGAAGCTGGGCCTGGGCACCAATATCTCCGGGTCCATCGGAGGCACGAATTATTACCTGATCAGCTCCGAAGGAGCGACATACTTTAGCCCCGGACGGAAGTCCGGGGTCGCGTTAGGGATATGATTTGTGCGCCTGAAAGGCGCAACATCGGGTCAGACCTGCACCTGGTCCACGATCTTCTGATGAAACTCCAGATCAATGGCGAGGCCCGCGAATTCCCAACCCCGCTTTCCCTGGCCAGCCTGATCGAGCATTTGGCCATGAAAGCCGACCGCGTGGCGGTGGAACTCAACCGCGAGATCGCCCCCCGCGACAAATGGGCAGAAATGGCTCTTCACGAGGGCGATCAATTGGAGATTGTCCACTTCGTTGGCGGCGGTTGATTCCCGCCTTGGTGTTCATTCCCGGGAGCGTACGGAACACTCCCCCTTGTCACTCCGAGGAGCGCGGCTAGCCTGCCCTGAGCGTAGTCGAAGGCAGGAATCTGCTTATACTCCGAATTCCACCCGTATTCTTCTAGTAACCCCCTTATCCACAATACGTTCGCTTGACACCCGCCATATCAGGCCTAAAATGTTTGAAACATTTGGACGTGTAATTGTTTGAAACAACTTAAGGACAAAGTGGAAGAGCGCTTCACATCCAGAGAAGTGATTCGGCTGACCGGCATCACGGCCCGCCAACTGCAGTGGTGGGACGAGCGGAGCATTGTCGTGCCCGCCCGCGAGGGCCATCGTCGACTCTATTCCATGGAGGATTTGGCCGAGGTAGCGGTCATCTGCGAGCTGCGCCGCAAGGGATTCTCTCTGCAGCGCGTGCGTAAGGTCGTACGCTTCCTGCAGCGGGAATTCAGCAAGCGCCTGGCACAAACTGTGACTGGCGCGTCCGAATATCACCTGCTCACGGATGGCAAGACGCTGTATCTCGAAACTTCGCCCCAGCAGATCGTCGACATCCTGAAAAATTCGCGCCAGCCGGTGCTGGCGATTTGCCTGAGCGATACGGTTCGCCAGGTGCGCGCCGAGATTCGTGCAAAAAAAAGCAGCAGCCGTGATCTTTCTCATTCATCGCCTAAAGCGCGACAGGCTTCATAAGCAGGGAAGTTTGGTTCCAGGAATTTCGGCCCCACGAGGAGGCTAGATGGTCGCAGAACTGGACGTCCTGAGCGAATGGATCCCGGAACAGATGTTGCCGGGCACGGTCTTCGTGCTGGAAAATGCCGGCCGCATCGGCGAGAAAGACGACCCCTACTGGGCGGTGCTGTCCTGCCCGGAATGCGGCACCCTTGGCCTCATCACGCGCAAGCAGCTCGCGGGGCTGCTGCCGGTCATCTGCGGCTCCAAAAACTGCTCGGCGCAGTTCTTCATCAACGACAGCGAAGTGGTGATCCGAAAACCGTTCTGAGGTGGGTGTCGAAACAAGTCAATCCGCGGTGATCCGCGCAAATCCGCGGCGAAAGATTTTTAGCTCCTCACCCGTTCCATCGCCACCGGCACCTGCTCCACAATCTCGATATCGAAGCCTTCAAGCGCCGGCACTTTTCTCGGATGGTTGGTCAGCAGACGAATCCGGCGCAAGTTCAGGTCGGAGAGAATCTGTGCACCCAGGCCGATCTCGCGCTGAGTCTTGCGCTCGCTCTCAGGTAATGCCGGCAGCCGCTTGTCGCGATGGAAGATCAGCATGCTGCGCTCCGCCATCTTCTCCACCGAAAACCCCTTGGACGTCTGGTGCAGGTAAATCAAGGCTCCCCGGCCCTCGCGAGCGATTGCCTGCATCGAGCCTTCGATCATCGCGTGGCAGTCGCACGCGGTCGAGCCGAACACATCGCCCATCACGCAATGCGCGTGCATGCGCACCAGCACCGGCACCTCACCGGTTTCGATGTCTCCCTTCACCAGCGCCACATGGGACTCGCCGCCGTCCACTTCGCTCTCGTAGGCAATCAGGCGAAACTCGCCATACGGCGTGCCGATCAGTGCGTCGCCAACGCGATGCACATAGCGTTCGTGCTGCATGCGGTAGCGGATCAGCTCGGCCACCGTCAGCATCTTCATGCTGTGCTCTTTGCAGAACTCGATCAGGTCGGGCACGCGGGCCATGGTGCCGTCGTCGCGCATGATTTCGCAGATGATCCCCGCCGGAACCAATCCCGCCATACGGGCCAGGTCGACAGATGCTTCCGTCTGCCCGGCGCGCACCAGAACGCCGCCTTTGCGGGCGCGAAGAGGGAAGACGTGCCCTGGCCGGGCCAGGTCCGCCGGACGGGTCGCCGGATCGATGGCGACTTTGATGGTGTGGGAACGATCGTATGCCGAAATTCCTGTGGTTACCCCATGCCGGGCATCCACCGCCTCGCAGAACGCTGTGCCATAGTTGGAGGTGTTCTCCGCCGTCATAGGCCCGATGCGAAGATGATCCAGGCGTTCTTCCGTCATCGTCAGGCAAACCAATCCGCGGCCGTACTTGGCCATGAAGTTGATGGCTTCGGGAGTGACTTTCTCGGCAGCCAGGGTCAGATCGCCTTCGTTCTCGCGGTCTTCGTCGTCCACAACGACGACCATCCGCCCGGCGCGGATCTCCTCAATTGCGGTGGGAACATCGGTGAATGCGGAAAGAGGCCCCATACTCTGGTGATTCTAGCAAAGGACACACGGATCGAAACGCGGCCCAAAGCAAAAGGGCCGCCGAAACGGCGACCCTCTGAACTTCCACTTTACCCTTACAGCGTCGACTCGATCTCGAAGCCCCAGGCTTCCAGTAATGGCTCGGGGATGTACTTCGAGTTCTTGTTGCGCCGTGCCCATTCCCGCAACCGGGTCGAGCGCAGGTACTGGTCCGGCGTGAGCTTATACTCCCGCACTACCTGTTCGAATTCGGTGATGGTTGGGGTAATAGGGCCGATAGGCTCTGGTTTGCCCCAGTTGGGATTTCCTCGCCGCTTAGCCATAGAAGATAACGCCCTCGTTATTAAGATGCTCAAACCTTTAGATTCTTGCCATCCATTCAGGATTCACGCACAGATGATCTGGACCACATCCAAGGGCCCAATTCCCCAAGCTGCATGGGACTGAATGGAAGTGAGTGATTCTACTGATGTTCGCCCACAAAGTCAATTGAAATCTGCGTCTCATTGTTACCGGGCGATCAATGTAAAACATTGATAACAAAAACACTTGCATGCTTGAGGGAACCCCTTGACTGGTCTTCATTGCGTTACTGCCGTAATCGGGTATAGACGCCTCCCGTTGACCACCCCACCGAACAAACCTAAATTGACTGGAGGAGGCTTTTCTGTGAAGGACATCCACGAAGTACTGCGCCGCAAACAGAACGAACAGGCCCAACTGGGCAAGCAGATCGAGGCCCTTCAAGCTGCCGCCGAACAGCTGCGCGGAGTGGCCCATCTGCTGAACGAAGAAGAAGGAGAGAAAGAAGCTGCCGGTCTCGAAGGTTAACCAAGCCAGCTATTGACTGCGATGAGTCTCAACGCCTTAGTCTTCTGCAACGATGGAAAGGTCATGCGGGTGCTGCGTCGTGTCCTCAGCGACCTGGAGATCGGGGTCGAGGACTGCAGTGACGCGGACTCTGCCGTCCGCAAGCTGACCCGGCGCCGCTTCGAGGCCGTGATCGTAGACTGCTTGGATGAAGACATGGCCTCCCGCATTCTCAGTGGGGTACGCTCGGCTCCGTGCAACCGGCGGGCGATTGCCGTTGCCATGGTCGACGGTCAGAAGGCCCTGGGCAGTGCCTTTGCCCTGGGAGCGCACTTTGTCCTGTACAAGCCCATATCGTTCGAGCGCGCCCGCAGCAGCTTCCGCGCAGCCCGGGCTTTGATGAAGGCCGAGCGCCGCCGGAACGTTCGTGTGAACGTCGAAATGCCGGTCGTGCTGCTGACGGAAAAAGGCCAGCATCAGATCGTGACCTCCGACATCAGCGAAGGAGGCATGGCCGTGCGCTTTCGCCATCGCACCAGTTACAAACCGGGTCCTGCCCGCGTAAAGTTCACCCTGCCGGGGACCGAAGAGGTGGTGGAGTGCGCCGCCGAGGTTGCCTGGAAGAATGCGGCCTCACAAACCGGCATCCGTTTCGTGGGCCTTTCCTACGTTCACCGCGAGCAATTGAAGTCCTGGTTGGTTCGTCATTCCCGAGAGATCGAACAGACGGATCCGCCGGTACCCTGCAAACTGACCGACATCAGCCTGGGTGGCTGTTACCTGGAAACGAGCGCACCCTTTCCCGCGCGCACCCGCGTAGTTGCGGTCATGTACAGTGAAGGACGGCGCTTCCTCGCCGACGGACTCGTCAAGGTCATGCATCCTGAAACCGGTATGGGAGTTGCATTTTCGCGCAGCACGGAGGAACAGCGGGAGCATGTGAAGAAGTTCGTCCAGGCGCTCCGCAAGGCCAGTGAAGTGCCTGAGTTTGTGGTTGAACCCGAGGGCATGGAGGACGCAGACACCCCGACTGGCGATTCACACCACGGAGACAACGAAGATCCTCTACTGGAACTATTTCACCGGGGAAGCAGTCTCTCCCTGGAAGACTTTCAGCACGAACTGAGCAAGCAACGCGTTCACGGCAAGGCCCAGGCAGCGACCGTATAAGCGGCGGTTGAAATCCTCAAACTTTCCGAAAAAAAAGAGCCCCGGAAAGAACGCTGCCGGGGCCCACGTCATACTCCGATTCAACTTACTGCATGTCAAGCGCTGTCACGTCAATCGCGCTGAACAGACCATTGGAATACTCATCCGGTCCTGAGGCAAGGAACAGTTCGTTCGTCTTGCCGTTGTTCGCGGATCCGCCGCCAAAGATAATCTCCCAAAGACCAGGGAAGGCGACGCGGGAGGCCCCGAGGAACTTTCCAGTTCTGGGATTGAAGGCGTTGACTTTTCCGTCATCCTCGTTCCCGATCAGCAAAGCCCCGCTGGCCGGGCCGAAGTTCGACGGCGCCAGCGCAATCCCCCAGGGGGAGTGCAGCCGGCTGTTGGTGATGAGGGTCTTCAGGAACTTGCCGCTGTTGTCAAAGACGTCTACCACGCCGTCCTCGGTTCCCTCTTGGACAAACGTCACCACGAGTTTGCCTTGCAGACTGTGAACGTTGTACGGGTTCCAGCCCGATGGAAGGTTGGGATCGGTAAAAGAGTTCACCAGGTGGAACGATCCGTCGAACATGTCGATTTTGTTGTTCGCACTGTCCGCGGCGTAGAGGAAGGGCGACCCGTTATTCGTAGCGAGCGCCAAACCGGTGTAAACGGAACCAGGGCTCTTCACCGCAATCACAGCGTTGGTGCCGTCAACCGATCCGCTCCAACCGCTGATCGTGCCGTCAAGAGTCGCGAAGATAAACGACGCCGAGCCCGAGCGTCCATTTTCCGTCACCACAAACTGTCCAGTGGCGTTATAAACCTGACCGGTGGGAGAGCCAACCGTGAAGCCGCCCGGCGCCGGAGGAATCGTTACCACCAGGCTTTGTTTGACTCCCTGAGCATTGTAGAGTGTCGACTTGCCGGTTCCCTCGTCGCTGACCCAGAAGTATCCACCGGGAGCATACGAAACGCCCCAAGGGTTGATCAGGTCCGTGTCCTGGTGGTTGGCTTTCCCTTGCTGATTCGAGACCAAATTAGTGACCGTGTATTGAGCGGCAGCGCGGCTCGAAATTATGCCGACCGCGATGGCGAGTGAGGCGAGAAACATAACGCTCCGCCGCAAGCGCTTAGATACAACCATGGCAGGTTCTCCTTTGTGCGAGTGTGAAGGCTAATGGGATGCAGGTGTGGACGAGCTTCCGTGCGACTCGAATGCTTACTCGCCCAAGTTCCCCGGCATTCTGGAGGTTCCCGCTGTGGCGAGTGTCAGAGGAATGTCTCTTGTTTGTAAAATTCTTGGGCGCAGTGCCGCGACCTCAGCGCTGTTTGTTTTTTAGACGCTGGTCCTACGGTAAAGCCTTGAGGGATTCTACGGTAGAAACTTTGCCGGGATGGGATTGTCCGGGCGCTCCTCGTCCCAGATAGCGGAGGCGATCCACCAGCGCTTTCCGTCCCAGAACATCTCGATGCTGTTGATGCCGCGCGCGATCACCGGCCCATCCGCCTTGAGCCGTGACTCATAAGTACTGAACACGTGCGCGATGTTACCGAAGCGGTCCGTGACACGGTGGATCTCGCTTTCAAAGAATCCGTCCTTCAGCAGAAATGAGTTGGAGCGGTCCACAAATTCGGGATGGCTCATCACGGTGGCCACCGGCTGGCTACTCTTGCTCATTCCCAAGGAAACAAAGCGCACCTCGGGAATGTAGAGTGTGCGGTCGCGCGACCACTGGCGAGGCTGTCCGGCAGGACCGGAGATCACCTCATAAAATGCCTTGATCATCCCGTCAATGTCGGCGACGTCCTCAGTGCGAGGTGCGATCGTAGGGACGTCAACATGGGTTGGTGTAGACTTTTGCGCCCAAAGAGAAATCGTATACAAGCAAATGAAGACCGCCAAAACGGCTTGACGAAGATGGGTTGGCATCAGTTTTCTCCTGTGTGGCGCCCGGGACCGGAATCGAACTGGCCGTCCCTTTCGGGACTCGGGATTTTAAGTTGAGCCGTTTGCAGGCGTGAGCCTGCGGGCGAAATCCCGAGCGTAGCCGAGGGATCTCGTGGTGCCCGGGACCGGAATCGAACCGGTACGTCCCTTTCGGGACTCGGGATTTTAAGTCCCGTGCGTCTGCCAGTTTCGCCACCCGGGCAGGCAAGCTCTCACCAACTCACCTCAACTATAGCAGTCACTTCCGCCTCGATGTACTCCCGGTTTGACCTTCCCGACCCAGGCGGGCGTACAATTCGCTCAAACTCTATGAACCGCTATCGCCGTCTCTGTCTCATCGGGTGTTTAGCGACCCTCGCTCCCTTCAGTCGAGCTGCCGACCGCAAAACGTATCCCATGGATGTTTCCGCCGCCGGCGTCCACAGCATCACCTTCGACGTCCAGGAAGGCGAGTTTGTGCTGCGCGGTGACCCGGCGGCACGATCGGTCAGCATGCGGGTCTCAATCGACCGCCTCTGGGTCTTCCGCCTGGGGGAAGAGGGAATTCTCAAACGCCTGATCAAGATCAGCGGGGAAGAAACCGACCATCTCAAAATCGTTACTGACATTCCCCGCTCGCTGGCCAACTGGGGCCGCGCAGAATACCCGATCGACTTCGAAGTGGTGGTCCCTGCTGGCCTCGCGCTTCAGGTCATCGACACTTCTGGAATTATCCGCATTTCCGATATGAAGGCTCCCGTCGAGGTGCACGACGGCAGCGGCACGCTGGCAGTTTCCGGCGTGGAGGGTGCAGTCACGATCGCCAAAGATTCGGGCGACATCCAGGTCGAACGTGTGAGCGAAGCGACCCAAATCACGAGCAAGTCCGGCCAGATGAAGCTGCGCGACCTGGGCACACTCGACATCGAGCAGTCCGACGGCAACCTGGACATTGTGAATGTCGGGCCTGCCCGCATCCACAATAAGGGCGGCAACATCCGCGTCACCGACGTGAATGGCGCGCTCGAAATCGACGATGAGTCCGGCGAGATTTACGTCAGCGACGCGCAGGGCGACGTAAAGATCCACGACACTTCAGGCCAGATCCGTGTCCTGCGTGCCGGTGCCGTCACGGTCAACGATACCGACGGCGACGTCACTATCCAGCAGGCCGCTAGCGTTGCCGTGCTGCAGAAAGAGTCTGGTGCCGTAAAAGTGTCACAAATCAGCGGCGCCGTCGAAGTTCCACCCGGAATTGCGCTGAAGCGGCGCTAATTCCGAGCCGGACTTTGCGTTGCGCCTGCCGATGTATGTGAGTGGGCGAGGTCCTCATACGTCTTCGCCTAAGACCCGGTACAGATCTAGCAGTTTGGCTTGCTCCGACTCCCAGTTGTACTGCGTCTCCACTGCGGCCCGGCCGCGTTGTCCCATGGCGTGAGCTTCTTGCGGACAGCTCAGAATGCACTCAATTGCGGATGCAATGGCCTTTGGGTCAAGTGGATTGACCAGCAATCCACAATTAGCGCCGGCAACGATCTTTCTCAGGTGAGCAAAATCGGAGGCAATGACTGGGATCCCAGCCGCCATGTACTCGTACAACTTGGTGGGCACGGCATGCTCGTGGTTGGGGTACGGAAGTAGGATTGCGAGGCCAGCCCGAACCTGTCCCAAGATTCTCCTCACCTGGTTGCGGTCGGCACTACCGGCGTAGCGGACTCTTTTCCAACCAGGTAGCGCCATTATCGGTTGCGGGTCAGTGGATGGGGTGAAAGCGCCGGCCAACTCCAATGTAGCGTTCAACCGGCCTGGGACCATTTCCATCGCCTGCACCATCTGCCGAACTCCCCGGATGGTGCTGATCTGGCCTACATACGCGACCGCGGAGGAGCGCTCACCCCAATCCTCTTGAGAAACATCCTGAAGCTCGACGGCGGATGGGAAGTTTTGCACCATCACAGTGCGCGGGTTATGACGCGAAAAGCGCTGGTCGATGGCGGGCACGACCGTTACGATTGCCGAAAAGCAACGCGCCGCTATGCCCTCTATGCGTTCGAGGATCCAGCCCAGAGGTTGCCATCCCAGACCCGGCACGCGTCTGAGAAAAATACCTCTTCTCGGATAGTCTTCGTGAACGTCGTACACGACCTTCTTGCCGAGAACTCTCAACACCAGGCCCGCGGGTATCAGTTCGACATCATGAAAATGGTGAAGGTCAGCGTGTGCCCGGAGGGCTTCGCGAGTAACTTGCCACGAGACTCGAGTTATCCGGGTGAACCGCGAGGTTGCGGGAGGGACTGCCTTGATCATGACGCCATCTCGCAATTCATCTTGATGATGTGGGACTACCAGCGTGACCTCATATCCGGCCTTCGCCAATGACCTGCATTCGCGGTAGAAGACCCTGGTATCAAACGGAGAGTGGAACGAGGCTAGATGTGCCACCTTTTTCAGGCAAGCTCCCCGGCCGCGGCGGAACGTGGCGTCTGCTTCAACGAGACCTCGCGGATGGTGATCTCAGAGAAATTGCAGTTCCGTCGATCTCCACCGCTTCCTCCCGCTCGATGTAGGAGACGCGAGGTACAATTTGGCCGCCGGGAACAATGGAATACAACATCCCTGTCGGCAGATCAGCTTGCCGCTCGCAATAAAGAACACTTTGCTTCTGGCGCAACCCAAACTCAGGGGAATACCAGGCTTCTGTGAGACAGAAATTCCATCCTTGCGAGATCAGGACGTAGCAGGTATCGCCAACCCTGATTCTCCAATTTGTCGGCCGATCATGAGCCGCGCATGCATCAGGGCAGGGTGCGACTCGAACTGAGGGATGAAAATGGATGAACGACTCAATCTGGTGCGAACCAGTCCCTTGGAGCCAGTCCGCGATGACCCAGCAATCGCCCGGGGCATGCACGATGGTGCGCGTATGCACAACTCCGAGATGGCGATAGGCAAAGTGTTCGCCGCGCACGAAATGGAAGCCGGCGACTGCACCCGCGGTCAGGCAACCGACCGGGGGTCGCCGTCCCACCCGGAAACTTCCCCACATTTCTGCTTGTTCGATTCCATCGATACGGAGCGTATTGTGGGCGGACGTGGACCGCTCGTATTGCCGGACCTTTCCTTTCTCGTATGTGCTCACGCCAGTATCCACAACAACCCTCTGTCCCTCCAGAGAAAGCTCGAAGCTCAACAGGTCGGAATGCCCGTGTCCTGGCTGGCAATCCGGACCAACCGGCCCGCAATCAAAGAACAGCGCGTCCCCCGTGTAGTGATCTCGGATGGTACCGTATCCTGACTGCTCAAACACGTATACTTGCAAACCACTCTTGGGAGTTGTGTCGTCTTTTCGGGTTCCCCGATAGGCAGAGAGTTCTGCTGCTTCGCGCGACGCGCCTAAGGTGGAATCATTGAAGAGCACAATACTTCCATCGGGATGAACCATCTGGCATAAGAATTCCTCCATTGCGTCAAGCTTGCTCTCCCAGGATGGAAGAGCAACATCCACATCTGAGGAGATCGAGAGAAGTCTGAGATCCAGCAGATCCTCAAGGACCTGAGCGTGATACATGGGAGACCTCTCAAAATGTCCACCGTCCGGCAAAACCTGTCGACCCACCTCGCACAGCAGCAACTTCTTTCCCTTGGCCTGCCAACGGGGAGCATCGGGGGTCGCCAGCAGGGCCGATGCGAACAAGAGGGCCTTGGCGTTCTTTAGAACGTGGTTGTTCATCAAGCCGAACTCCAGCCGTTGTTCGAGTGACAGCACCTGCTGGTGCAGGCTTGCGATCATGCCGTCGATGGACTGACTTTCTACGGTGCCGCCCATGCGAGCGGTATTCTGGTGGAGAAATTTCAGCCAGTTCACGATTCGCAGCGAGGTCGGATAGGGCTGCCAACCTACCTCCTGACCTGTCGGGTTGTGCTCGCACCAGTCCAGGGCTAACTTGACCGCTTTACGCAACAAAGGCGGGTCGTCTGGCCTGTCGAAGGACAAGTTCAGAAAATCAAAGTAATTGAGGTTGTAGAGCCAGAGCTGTGAGTAGAATGCGGACGACCAGGGAATAGCTCCAGACTCCGGGCTGTCGAGATGAAGGAAGCGAAACTTTCCAGTCTCGATGGCGTGCCGTGAGGTCATCGGTTGCCACTCCGGAAAAAAAATCGGCCGAGCCATTTCGCGCAGCCGTGCTGGACAGTGAGGGCGTTTAGGCAAACCGTGCGGAAGACGGCGCTTGATCAGGTAGAGCAGTTGGAAGGCGTGCAGGTATCGCAAAGTGCGCAAACAGGTGCCGACGGAAACTCGAGGCACAGACGATGTGAAGACAGGCAAGGTGCCGCTGCCCCCTTCGACCCTGAGGTAGTCGCGCATTTGCCCTAGTCTGCTATTTTGGCAGTCATCGGCGGTAAGGGACGGGTCTGGGGAGGGTGAAGTCCATCGCGTGGCGCTCACGTTGCCCTCCATTCCGCCGCAGCAAACTCCATCTGCGGATGGTCCCTGGTGGCCGTCAATGCTCCTTCCCAGCCGAGTTCTGCCAGCCAGTTGTCGACCACGATTGACCAGTCGTAGTGGCGTAAGGCGAGTTGGCGGGCGTTGTCCGCCATCCGCGTGCGCAAAAGGGGCGCGGCCGCCAGGGATTCAATGGCTTGGGCAAACTGGTCGGGTGATTCCGGTGGGACCACTAAACCGCAGCGATGCGCCCTGATCAGTTTGCCGCTCTCGCCCGAGCCCGAGAAAATCACCGGCACACCACAACTCAGAGAAGGAAGAATCTTGGCCAGCCGCATGCTCTCCGCCAGCGGCGTGTTGCGCAGGGTGGCGAGCGAGGCATAGGCAATGGAGTACAACCGTGGCATTTCTTTATAAGGTAAGGCGTCAGCGAAAACCACGTTGCTCAACCTCAGCTGGTCTGCCAGGTTCATGAGCCGCGCTCGCTCGGGTCCCTCTCCCACGATGAGAAAGCGTAACTCGGAACGCGCGCGCAAGCGAGCGGCGGCATGCAGCAAAGTGTCTACGCCGTAGATATAGCCGTGGGTGCCGGCATACAGGAACAGTCGTTTGCCTTGGCACCAGCGCTGCTGCATTTCGGAATCGGGTGGTTGCGGCTGCAAAAAATGCGTGTCGACTCCATGGGGGAGAAAGGTCACTTGCTCTGCTGGTTTTCCAAGGGCATGAAAGTGGCGGACAAATGCGGGGGAGACGGTGCTCACTTTCCAGCACTTCCGCAGGAAATACGCCTCCAAACGTGCAGCGATTTGCTGGAGCAGCCGGTTTTCCAGAATCCCGCACTCCTCCGCCGCTTCGAGGTGCAGGTCCGCGACATTGTAGATATAAGGAATTCCCCGGAGCCACTTGAGCAGCAGTGCCACAACTCCGAGGGTGGGTCTTGATTCCACGAACAGCACATCACAATTACCAAGGAGGGCGGGCAAGGCAGCCGAAACTGTGAAGGAAAGGTAATTGGTGAGGCGTACCCGCGCGGATCGCCCTGTGCCCGGAATGATTGGAAGGCGAAGGACACGCACACCCTCGATGGTCTCCCGGACATGCCACGAAATCCCGCGGCCCCGGTAAATGCGCCCCTGAGGATAGCTTGGAAAGGCGGTCACGACATCCACATCGAGTCCGCGCTTGACCAGTTCACGAGCCAATGCGTGTAAACGGACAGGAGCTGCTCCAATCTCGGGAGGGTAGTACTGAGTCAGAATCCGCCATCGTCTGGGGAGAGTTACCATGACTGAATACACCTTTCCCAGTCGGCCCCGAATCCCAGTCGCGAGAAGATGTTGGCGGGCTTGGCCACGGATCCGGTCCTACTGAACCAGCAGAGCAGCCGAGCCAACATGGTGCTCGCATCGAGCGCCTGTGTCAATCATTTGCGAAATGCGAGAGTGAGGCAATACAAGCAGAACGCCCCCAGGGCATTGAACCCGGCAGGGGACACGAGGTCTCGCCGATTTCTTACGAGCCGAGCTTCAGCAGGACTTGCCGGAGCCGTGGGTGTTTTTGAGTCAGTTTCAGGTAGCGCATTTCGTTGGCAGCGGATTGTGCGCGAATGATCTGAACCAGGACGCGTTTCTCTTGCTCATCCCATGAAACCACTTCTGGCACCAGTGACAAGACCATTGCGAGGGTCTCAAAGCTGGCTCGCTGCAGCGGCGACCAGGAACTCAGCGACACGTCCAGAAGACGCGCCAGCCACTCTGCTGCTGTCTTTCGGAAGTGTTGCTCATTTCCCTTAAACTGCCGGGCCATCCTCTGATTGACCTTCATTCCGATGTTCCGGGTAGAGAACCTGTCCCATGCTCCCGGCTCGCTGCCTGCGAGTTCGTAAAAGACGTGACCTTCGGCCAGGCGCCGCAGCGTTTTCGTGGAGGTCCGATGCTTACGGTCCCGCGCCATCTTTTCTTCTTCACGTTCGGTAAGAGCCAGCAAATCCGCCCGCCCCGGCCGGAAACCCAGCTTGCGGTAGAACCAGAAAGCGCCCGATTCGATGGCTTCATCGTTGCCGTGCCCGAGCTGATAGGGGTACATCGAAATGCAAGTCGCGCCCGTCAGCCGACACAGACAACGTAATACCTGGGCATATATCCAGGCGACTTCACCGCCCCGGAACGTATAAAAGGTATTGAAGCCCATCTCAATCCACTCGAAGAGTCCGATGGCCTCGATGTAGTTGATGGGCACTCCATTCTTCAGGGTGAACCCGGCCACGTAGGCACGCAGGGGCAGACGCCGCTCCGGCGGCAGATTCCAGAGGTAGATCGAGACGCCCCGCCCAACATCGGCGCGGCGCACCGAGCGTGGGTCGCCAAGCGTCGTTCCGTACAGTTCCCGGTAACGTACCAGCATCACTTCGCGGATCATGTGCATTACCGCCTTGCCCTGACTCAATGGCAAACGACGCAACGTCGGTGGTGCTTGCGCGAGTTCCCGCGGTAAGAAGACATCTCTCCGGGTCGTCAGCGGTTTTGTCTGATAGAAGGGGCGGCGCACCCTCGTCCAATTGCGTGTACGCGACAGCCGATGCCTGTCCAGGCGCCAGCACACAGGGAACCGCAGGGAGTCATAGCGCTGAGCCCTTTCCGAATCGGAAACCGTCAAGGCTTCAAAGCGCTGGACCAGCCACTCCAGATTCTTTCCGTCGCTCGCCGTTCGAAGCCACTTCTGCCAGGGAACGTCGGCTTCTACGTAGCCATCATCTTCGAGCAGCGGCATGAATATCGGCCAAACCGCTGCCGATGCCCGTTCCGCATCCCACTCGTCCCAAACAATCTCAACCCTGCGAATGCGGGCCACCAGCCAGCGCACGACGTCGAAGCTGAGCGTGTCCTGCATGGCCGTTCCTGCGATTCCCGAGACCTCGAGCGGGTCAAACTCGTCCATGTCAGCACCCGCGGCCTGCAGTTCCTGCACACGTCGGGAGAAATTGCGAAGCAAGTCTTCAGAAACGCGAACCACCTGCAAGTTGTGGGGAAAGGCACGCAGAAAAAGCAGGGCTTCGTGGAATCGGATCAGGGAAGTGGCCGTGTGAAACTTCCTTCGCCCCAGCGCGGAGAGAAGCTTCACCGCCCTGGAGCCCGAGCCGGCTTCAAACCGATCACGCAACTTCTCGAGTTCGGCCAGCAGTGGATCGATCGAAGGAGCGGCCATAGATAGGTGGCTCGGCTCAGGAGGCGCGCTTCACTCCCCGGCCCTCCACGGTTGGAGGCCGTTTCCCGGACACGCTCGCAAGCGTATTTTCCTGCGGGACCGCACTTCCTGCGGCCTGATCGCGTCCAGCCGGAGATTTGGGTGCCGCCGAATGTGAGATCCTGCTCCACACACCGCTGAATGCCTTTATGAGCCACCCCACTCCGGCCCAAGGGACCGTAGTGGGAGTCGGTGAGTACAGGGCTGTGCGGTATTTCTCGATCCACTCTTGCTCTTTGTCGGGAGAGTGGCTCATTGGCACCCCGTTCGGAAGGTCGCTCAAGCTTTATACGCTTGGACCGTTGTGC